>Ga0335085_10017830_pt1 | contig 10219 bp, 9 predicted proteins | sample Lox_Sample_45_FD_206712 | JGI IMG/M metagenome (GOLD analysis project Ga0335085, IMG submission 206712) | Soil microbial communities from Loxahatchee National Wildlife Refuge, Florida, United States - Lox_Sample_4.5 | ecosystem: Environmental > Terrestrial > Soil > Wetlands | place: USA: Florida... | reverse complement strand
CGCGGCCTGGTCCAGGTGCAGGAGGGCGCCAGCCACACCAAGTCCACCGTCAAGTGCGACGCGCTGCTGGTGGACACCGTCAGCCGGTCCGACACCTACCCGTACGTGGACGTGCGCGAGGACGACGTGGAGATGGGCCACGAGGCCAGCGTCTCCAAGATCTCCGAGGACCAGCTGTTCTACCTCATGAGCCGCGGCATGACCGAGGACGAGGCGGCCGCCACCATCGTGCGCGGCTTCGTCGAGCCGATCGCCCGCGAACTTCCAATGGAATACGCCCTCGAGCTGAACCGGCTGATCGAGCTCCAGATGGAAGGGGCGGTCGGCTGATGACGGCGCTCCAGGGGGCCGTGGAATCCACGGCCCCCGTGTCCCGGCTGCACTTGCACTCGTCGTTCTCGCTGGAAGACCTCCCGGTGCCGACCGCTGGTCCGCGCCCGGCGGGCGGCCGGGTGGGTCAGGCCGCTGCGTTGAGCGGCTGGGGGTGATGCTAGGCGGCCGTGAAGCCCTGCCGCCAGCTTGGGTAGCGCAGCGTCCAACCGAGTTCCTTTTTGGCCTTGGCGTTGGCGGCGCCGCAGGCCTGGGTCATTACTGCTCGACCACGCGTCCTTGCGCTCGACGCAGATCTACACCCGTGCCGCCGGGCACCCCGTGCACCAGGCGCCGCATGCACTGCCAGTACGACAGCAGTTTGCGAATCGGCCGCGATGATCGGGCACCGGCCAGCGAGGCACGAAAGCAATAACCCGCTTGGTAGCGTGGGTATGACTCGGCGGCCCGCCGTCGACGGCCAACTCCATCACGGTGAGGCTGCCGCCGGTCGACCAGCCGGACGCCTTCACGTCGCGGGTCCGGTCCGGCACTCCCTCACCTGGGCCGACGACGTGCCCCGCACAGCGGTTCGTTCGTCATGGCTGCCTCGCTGAATCCGTTCCTTCCGCTAATCGCGCCTGGTTGGTCCTCAGACCACGATCTGGCCGCCTGCGAATCGCGCAGGGTGATGGCAGTCATCGGGGCGCTCTTGCGCTCCCTCGATGCCTTCGTAGGACGTGGGCGTGCGCCTGAGAGCGGATCGGCTACCGGGTCGCCCGGCTTGCGGTGATGGTCGTTCGCCGTTGAGGCCTGCGGCGGAGCGGCGGATTGCACCGGTTGCGTCATTGACAACGGCCCTTCCCCACCAGCCGCCGTAGACCCGGTCGATTGTGAATCGTCCGACCCGGCAGGCGATGTCGAGGACGGTGGCCTGATCGAGGGGATGATGCTGGGAAAGCTCGACATGAAGCTGACCCAGTCGCGGTCCTGACTAACGGTGCGGGGGATGAGAATCCGGGCTTGCGGCGCCGAGACCAGGCCAAAGCGCTCGGGCGGCTACGAGGTCAATTCGCCCTCGGGCACCCGGACCCCACTGGGCGGCTGCTCGAACGCAGACCGCTGGGCGCCTATCGTGGTGGTCGTGCGGGTGGTGCCCTGTGGGGTGTGGTTTCTTCGGCCGCCGCTCCCGTGCTTCTGGTCGGCGGATGGACAGTTGCTGCCAGGCTGCAGCCGCGCTCGTTCAACGCGGTAGCCAGCACCATCAGCGCCCTGGCGGCCGACGGTGCTGTCGACCGGTGGGTGATGACGCTCGTGCTGCTGGCGGTGGGCGTCTGCGATGTCGTAACGGGCCTGGCGCTCAGGCCGGCGGCCACGCCCGGACGGCTCATCCTGATTGCTGGCGGTATGGCCAGCGTACTGGTCGCCGCGAACCCCGAGCCTGCGCGGGGCGGCTCTCTGGCGCATGCGTTCTGGGCGACGATCGGCTTCATAGCCCTGACAGCCTGGCCGCTCGGCGGCCCGAAGCGTGGATCTTCGGTGCCGCGCGGACTGCGGCCGGCTGTTTCGGCCGTTGCTGCCGGGGCGCTGGCTGGCTGCGCTGCTGGCGCTGGTGTGGGCCGGGCTCGTTCGCGTTTTCCTGCTCCAGCACGTCACCTGGAGTGTGAACTCCCTGTGCCACCTGCTCGGCAGCCGGCCCTTTACCACCCGCCGCCACGACCGGGCCACCAATTTGTGGCCGCTGGCGGTGCTGTCGTTGGGGGAGAGCGACACACAACATGCACCACTCGGATCCGGCCTGCGCAAGGCACGGCGTCGACCGCGGCCAGATCGATCTGTCAGCCGAATTGATCCGCGGGTTCGAACGCCTCGGATGGGTCAGCGGCGTGCGGTGGCCCACCGCTGCCCGCCTTGAGCAGCGCAGGCGGGCGCGGGCGATACCCGCTGCACATGTGCCCGCTGCGACCGTGTCCTCACGCCAATCGAAGAACGGCCCGCAAGTCTCCTGGCCCCGATGAGCCGCCGATCGCCCGACGCTGGCTGATGACCTCCTCAGTCACGAGGATTACGCACTGCTGGTCGATGACCTTCCCGGTCATGCGCATCGCTAGCACGGACAGGACCCGATGAAGACCAGCGCCCGAGCTGCCGAGCCAGCTTGCGCGCCCGGAGGCCGGCCCTGGCCACAGTCATGTACAGCGGCCGGAGCCAGGGACCGCCATTGTCCGGCCGCACCGCGCCCGTAAGGTTCTCCGCACTGTGCTGTCGATGGCTCTGATCGCGGCAATCTTCGGATTCGCCGTGCCGCAGTTCGCGTCCTATCGCAGCGTGTGGGCCAACTGCCGCGTCTTGATTGTGTCTCACAAACCCATCATGATCGCGGCAGCCGCGCCTCTACTCGGCCCGTCTGACCTGCACCAACACTGCGGCCCCAGCGACCGCAAGCGCGCCACCGGCTCCGGGCTATCGTGGCCGGGGGCAGAGAGGAGCCCGGATGTCATCGATGTCAGAGCCTGTGCACCTGAACAACCATCACCGCAACACGCTGCGCCAGATCTTCCAGCATCCCGTGAGCCACAACATCGAGTGGCATGCCGTGGTCTCGTTGCTGAAGGCGATCGGCTCGGTCGTGGAGCACCGCGATGACATGGTTGCCGTTACTGTCGGGTCTGCGACCGAATTCTTCGACGTCCCCGCGCATAAGGACATCGATACCCAGACGGTTGTCGACCTGCGCCGGATGCTGAGCAGTGCCGGCTACGGACCCGATGTTGAGGAAGCCGAGGCCAAGAGTGAGCAGGGCTGACGGCGGCACCCGCGTGCCGACGGCGCGCACCCGCCTACGTGGCCCGCACGCCACTCCCAGACTGGCGATGGTCTCGGCAGCTGGCCAGCAGCGAGACGTCCGGACCTCCACGCCGCGGTCAGGGCGGGCAGTTCACAGCCGCCCGGCCGGGCATTGCAACGCCTCGTCAGGCGTTGCAATTAAGTGACAGGGAAGGATCAGGACCCTCCAGACGCGGGGAAGCGGAGGCACTGCCTCGGTGCACCGCGCAAGGGCGATCCGCACGTAGCGGAGATCCTCCCCCGCCTGCTATCACCGCAGCGCTGGGTGGCTTCGGTGTGCTGGGCTCGGGAGATGCCTAAGGCCGTTGCCAAGGCCCGGGATGCTGGTCGTGGGTTCCGGAGGCTGGGCAGGTGTTTGCTGGCGTGATGCCCGGCTCCATCAGTTATGCGCTGCTTGACCACGCGCCGTGAGTCTGGGCTGGCGACAATGCGCAGGTGACAGCGATGTTCGACCTCACCGCCAGCAGCGGTGCCCCGATTGCCAGGTCCATGCCAGGTCGACGGGAGGCCCATCAAAGGCCCACACCGTTACCCGGGGCGGTGGCAAGCTGATTCGGCACGTCCCCGCAGCGCGGCGGCAGGTCAGGTGCCGAGGTAGCGCTCCAGGGTCTCGACCTTGGACTCCAGCGCCCCGGTCACTCCAGGGCGGACATCGGCCTTGAGCGTCACGCTGACCCGCGGCGCCTTTGCCGCGACGGCCTCCACGGCGCGTTTCACCACGTCCATGACCTCGTCCCAGTCACCTTCGACCGTGGTACATGGCGTCGGTCCGGTTCGGCAGGCCGCTGTCGCGTACTACCCGTACCGCGTCCGCGACGTACTCGGCGACGGCATCGCCTACGCCGAGCGGCGTCACCGAGAAGGCGGCAAGCATCGTGATCCTCCTGCGTGGCTGTTGATCCGGTATGGCGACGTGCGGCCGCCGGGCTGGGCGCCCAGGCCCGGTGGACCGAGGATAACGGCCCGGGCCGGCCCGCAGCCGCCGTGTCCCGCCAGAGTCCGCTGGGGATCTTCAGTCATCCGCTGCGGCGCCTGCGCTGACGCGCCGGAAAGCCAGCCATGACTGGCAGTGAGCGAGCACCCGACACGCTCACCCGCCTCGTTGTCGTGCGTGACTGACAGCATCCTCGCATGCCACGCTGAGCGCGCAAGCGTGCTCTATACCTGTCCGAGAATCGCATCCACGGCTCTGGCCAGCAGAGTTGCCCGCCTGCTGCTCCGCCCGTGATGATCACCGATCATGTGCCTGCGGTTCGTATTCCTCCTGATCACGCGGCTGGCCGTGCGGCTGCGGCCGGCCCGGCGTAAGAAGACGTGGCAGACCGCCGAAATCTTGATCCTGCGCCACCAGCTCGCGGTCCTGCAGCGGCGGCAGCCGCGCCGCCCGAAGCTGAAGGGCGGACCGGGCCCCGCTGGTCGCAGTTTCTGCGTTCTCAGGCCGAGGCGATTCTGACGTGCGACTTCTTCACGGCCGGCCTGCCCGGTCGCAGCAGGGCATCGCCCAACGCATCCCCGGCGACGGACGTGACGCTCCCCACGCCACCGTGATCAACATCGACAACAGCAGATCGGCCGAAAACCCGTCCTGGGCGGCCTGATCAACAGATACACGCGCGCCGCCTGACGCACGGAGGACCTGCAGGTCACCAGCCGAATCCTATTTCCGGGCGGCACAGGCGCTGAGCACGCGCAACTCGCGGCGGAGTTCGCTGCGCTCACCGCTGACCAGCCACGCAGCCAGCCTTCCGGCCGGCTCGGCGTCTGGCTAGTCGTGCTGGGGTTCCTCGGCCGCCCTGGTCTCCTGCTCGATCCAGGCCAGGTAGTCGGGATTGCCGCCGATGATCGGCAAGGCGATGACGCACGGGACCTCGTAAGGATGGTCCGTTTTCGTGCGTTCTACGATGGCCGGTACCAAGGATGCGCGGGTGTGCAGGGCCACCCTGGCCTCGCCTTCATCTTCGATGTTGCCTTGCCATCGGTAGATGGACCAGATGCCAGCGATGTTCTGCCCGCAGGCCGCCAGGCGGGCGTCCACGAGGCTTCTGGTGAAGTCGGCTAGCCAGGCTGCATTGCTGGCGGTGATGATGACTTCGCAGTAGTCCTCGTTCATGCCGTGACCACGGTTCCTTTCTCCTTTAGCTGGTTCATCAGGGCCAGCACTTCATCGTTGGACTTGGCGATGGTTCCCCATCCGGTGACGATCGGCCCGTCGTAGCCGAGACCGACCCAGCGGCCGGGTCATGTTCACGCCGTGCTGGTGGATCACAAGCTACATAGTGCCTTTGGGGCGGACGGCACCCTCGGTGGCGACGTACCAGCCCATCAGGATCTCGTTGTCCCACAGGCGCAGTTCGCCTTCCCGCAGGTATCCGCCTTCCTCGTAGGCCTGGGTTCCCTGGTCGTCGTGGCGATGGATAGCTTGTCGCCGTGCTGCTGGATGCTGATCTGGTGGCAGTTGAGGACCTCGGTGCCGTCTTTCCAGGTCTGCCAGCAGGCCCCACCAGTCCCCGGTGAGGTTGATCCGGTGTGTGTCCTCGCCCGCCAGTTCATCGATGGTGATGCCGAGCGCGCCGGCGATGGCCTCGGCGATGGGCAGTGTTGGCTGGGCCTTGCCGGACTCGCAGCGCCGGATCTGGCGCTTGTCCACGCCGACCTTGGCGGCCAGCTCCGACTGCCACGTGTTCAGCTCGGCTCGTCGCTGCCGGATGTCGCCGGCCTCGAACATCGCCGTCCGCCCGTCATTGCTCCCTTCCCCTACCCCAGACTCGTTCCAGCCCACCCCCGGGCGGTGACGGCCGGTCTCCCGGCTTGGCCTCCGGCGGCTGTCGCTTCCGGCCGGCCCCTGCCCGGCGCTTCAGGCCTGGACGCGTGGAGCGATGTTCTGGCAGCACCATTCGCCACGCACCCATCCCCGTCGTCGGCCCGCAGGCGAGGCACAATTGACAGTGCCCGGATCCACAGCGACCCAGCCGGATGAGCGCTCCTGGGCACAGCGTCTGCCGCTGAGCGGGCGTGCTTCCGGGTTCTCGCGGGAAGGGGGCCGACGGTGCCTGACAACGTCGTGCTGATCATGCGATTTCACCCGGTGGGCGGTGAAGACGTCTCCGTGGTATGCGAGGACTTTGCTGGCGAACACGAGGCGCTTGAGGCGATCGCCCGTGCACTGGACGAGCGACGCAGTCTGGTCTTGACCCACGCCAGGTATGACCGCCAGCCCGACGAGAACGGCGTGATCATCAACCTGGCCAACGTGGTATCGGTGCGGGTGTCGAAGACAGACAGTGCAGCGACCGGCCAGTACCTGTGACAACTCACTCAGCGACGGGAGAAGGTGGCAAGTGAGGGCCTCGATCTTGTCCCCATCCAGTGCACCAGGTACACGCTCATCGGCTCGTCAGCCACCGGGTTCTGCCCGGCTCAGCTCCGGCCGTGGTCTGCGTGGTTTCCCGGCGTTGCCAGGAGACGATGAGGCCCGCCATGGCGCTCACCACCAGGACGCTGAAGCTCACCGCCGGGGACAGCGACACTACTCCCCCGGTGCCGCGCGAAGGATACGCGGCCCGCGGCCGCGACGTCCGCGCGCTCACAGGCCCTGCGTGGCCCCGTTCGCCTCCGTCTCGGCCTCCATCCTCGCAAGTCGGGTGTGGTAGTCCGGGAAACTCGTTGAGGCGGGCCCGCGCGATCTTCGCCGTCATGATGACGTCATCACATTCGTCTCCGGATCATGCGTGCTGTGGTCGGCGGTATCGCCGAGGTGCGGGGGGCCATTCACGGCGCTTTCTGGGCCGGGGCTTGCTTACCTTTGGCCCTAGTGGGGGCAGCGTGGCGGGGCAAGCATCGAGAGCATCGATGGAAATGAGGTGCCGGTGGCCGTTGCCCCTACCGCCCGGGAGGGCGGTGCGGCTGGCCTGGCGCCACTGGATATGGCGGCCGCCGGGTCGCTGGTGGCCGCCGATGTGCTGGCCCGGCTGGGCAGCACCGAGGAGGGCCTCGCAGAGGCGGAGGCCGCTCGGCGGTTGCGGGTCGTCGGGCCGAACGCGGTGCGCTCGCACCGGGCGCGCGCGCTTCCGGTCCTGGCCCGGCAGTTGCGCTCGCCGCTGCTCATCTTGCTGGCGGTCACCGCCCTTGTGTCTTTCTTCGTCGGGGAGCGCGGCGACGCGGTGATCATCGGCGTGATCTTGCTGGCGTCGGTCGGGCTCGGCTTCGTGAATGAGTACCGGGCGGAGAAGGCCGCCGAGGCGCTCCACTCACAGGTCCATCACCAGTGCATTGTGCTGCGCGACGGGCATCCGCGGTCAGTTGACGTCACCCAGCTTGTGCCCGGCGACGTGGTCGACTTGCAGCTGGGCGAGGTGGTGCCGGCTGACCTGCGGCTGCTCGCCACCGCGGGGCTGGAGTGCGAGGAATCGGTCCTGACCGGTGAGTCGCTGCCCACTGACAAGTCCACGGACCCGGTTCCCGCCGGGACGCCGCTGGCTGAGCTGAGCTGCTGCGCGCTGATGGGCACGGTGGTGCACGCCGGTTCCGGCACCGGCGTGGTGGTCGCCACCGCCGGGTGGGCGGAGTTCGGGCGGATCGCGCTCGGGCTCGGTGAACGGCAGCCCGAGACCGAATTCCAGGTCGGCCTGCGTAAGTTCTCCACGTTGCTCGTCCAGGTCGCCGGCGTGCTCACCACTGCCATCTTCGTCATCAACGTGGCCCTGCACCGGCCGGTCATCGACGCGCTGCTGTTCTCACTCGCCATCGCCGTCGGTATTTCCCCCCAGCTGCTTCCGGCCGTGGTGTCGACCAGCCTGGCCGCCGGATCACGACAGCTGGCGCGCCGCAAGGTCCTGGTGAAGCGGCTGGTTTGCATCGAGGATCTCGGCGACATCGAGGTGCTGTTCACCGACAAGACAGGCACCCTGACCGAGGGCAGCCTGCGCTTTATGCGCTCGGCCGGCCCCGATGGCAGGCTCGATGACGAGCCGCTGCTGCTGGGGCTGCTGTGCAACGAGGCTGTCGTCGAGGACGGCCACGCCGCCGGCGGCAATCCCCTCGACGTCGCCTTGTGGAACTCACCGGCCGCCGCACGCCAGAAGGCGGCCCTGGCCCGTTACCGCAGGCTTGCCACGCTGCCCTTCGACCACGACCGCCGCGCGGTATCGGTCCTGGTGGAGGATGACACAGGCAGCCGCGTGCTCATCACCAAGGGGGCGCCGGAGGGAATGCTCGAGCGGTGCGCCGACGTGCCCGCGACGGCCCGCACCGCGCTGGACGCTGAGTTCGCGGCCGGGAACCGGGTCGTGGCCGTCGCCACCCGCGCCGCCCCGGGCCAGTCGGCGATCACCGGGGCCGACAAGCATGACCTGCGGTTCCGCGGCCTGCTGGTGTTCCTCGACCCGCCCAAGGCCACCGCTCGCCGGGCGCTGGACCGGCTGGCTGGCCTTGGTGTCACGGTCAAGGTTCTCACCGGGGACAATCCGGCGGTCGCGGCGAAGGTATGCACCGACCTCGGCCTCCCGGCCGGGCGAGTGATGACCGGGGCGGACATTGACGCCGCCGACGACGCCGGGCTGGGCGCCCTGCTCGCGGAGACCAGCGTGTTCGCCCGGGTCAGCCCGGAGCACAAGGCCCGGGTCGTGCGGGCGCAACGGCGCACCGGGGTGGACGTCGCCTTCCTCGGCGACGGAGTAAACGACGCCCTCGCGCTGCACGCCGCCGACGTCGGCATCTCGGTCGAATCGGCCACCGACGTCGCCAAAGACGCCGCCGACGTGCTGCTGCTGGAAAAAGACCTCGACGTGCTCGCCGACGGCGTGACGGAGGGGCGACGGATCTTCACCAACACCATGAAATACGTGCTGATGGGCACCTCCAGCAACTTCGGGAACATGTTCAGCGCCGCCGGCGCCTCACTGTTCCTGACGTTCTTGCCGTTGCTGCCCTCCCAGATCCTGCTCAACAACCTGCTGTATGACTCCAGCCAGCTCGCCATCCCCACCGACAACGTCGATCCCGAACAAGTCGCCCAGCCATCACGCTGGGACGTAGGGTTGATCCGCCGGTTCATGCTGTTCTTCGGGCCCATCAGCTCGCTGTTCGACTTCGCCACCTTCGGCGTCATGCTGTGGGTCTTCCACGCCGGCCCGGCACTCTTCCGAACTGGCTGGTTCGTGGAATCCCTCGCCACCCAGACACTGGTGATCTTCGCCATCCGCACCCGAAGGATCCCCTTCTTCCGCAGCCACCCCAGCCTGCCGCTGCTGCTCGCCGCCCTGAGCGTGGTGACCGTCGGCGCGGTTCTGCCGGCCACCCCACTCGCCCATGCCCTGGGCTTCCAGCCACTGCCGGGCCTGTTCTACCTCGCCCTGGCCCTGATGATCATCAGCTACCTGGCCCTCATCGAGATCGGGAAACGCTGGTTCTACCGCACCGAACCCCCGGTCCCCGCCATCCGGGAACGCAACCCATATCACCGGCTGCTCCGCCGCGCAGCCCGCTTCACCACCGCCAGCCCTTCCCACCTGCCCAGATCCGCCCCGCGGCAGTGAACCCACAACAGCTCCCTTCGCATCGAGGCGAACGCCGGGCGGGCGCCACCGGCGATACCTGGATCTGATAACCGCCAAGCGCATACTCGGCAGGGAGGCGGCGTTGAAGCTCCTCCCTCCTCAGTGAGGAGGAGGGCACGCTGCCAGGTTTAGAGGACACTTCTGGTACCACCACTTGCTTGCGTGATGCGCACAACATCGATTACAGAGGGTGATCAATAACTATCAGGAGTGGTCAGCCTGAGCAGTCTGAGCGCCGGAGCGTCTCTATGACTCGTTCCACGAAAAGCGACAAATAGAATCGCTATTAATTTCGAAATAGAACCACTACCTGCGAGTCCCCTTACGGAATCGAACCGTAGACCTTCTCCTTACCATGCAATCTGAACGTTCATTTCCATTCCTGGCGGGAGCCTCTTTCCCCATATACTCGCAGCTAGAAGCCATATGATCGGAATCAGCCAATACCGTTCGGTGGCGGCCGCTGACAATGAGTCCACGGTCAGATGACGGTCAGATGATCAAGGTGG
>Ga0335085_10017829_pt1 | contig 10219 bp, 11 predicted proteins | sample Lox_Sample_45_FD_206712 | JGI IMG/M metagenome (GOLD analysis project Ga0335085, IMG submission 206712) | Soil microbial communities from Loxahatchee National Wildlife Refuge, Florida, United States - Lox_Sample_4.5 | ecosystem: Environmental > Terrestrial > Soil > Wetlands | place: USA... | reverse complement strand
GGGGCACGAGCCCACCTCCGAAGGCCAGCATGAAGAGCGTGAGGGACAGCAGGGTGATCAAGGCAGCCACTGCGCGCAGTGCCGACCCCACCCCGACGAGAATCGGGTTCACGGCGCTCTCGGCGAACCCGAACGCCCGGGAGAGTGTGACTGACAGGCGCTCCTCCACCCCGAAGCGCTGATTCCAGGACACGAACCACGCCTGGTGATGAACCGAGTCGAGCATCTGCGGGAGGGCGGAGAGGAGCTGCTGGATCTGACGGGCGGCCGGGGGAACGACGAGGAGGATGATCCCGATCATCGACAGGCCGACCGCGCCGGTGGTGAGGAGGATGGCCCAGCCGCGCCTGATCCCGGTCCTCTCGATCCGCCTGACGACGTGGTCCAGCGCGATGGCGTTCATCGTCGCGGTCACCGTCAGCGCGATGGCAACCCGGGTCCGAAGGACGAACAGCACCGCGGCGCAAGTGGCCAGCACGGCGAGGCAGACGGTGAACGCCGTCCTGAATGTCACCTGGGAGCGCACGTCAGCTCCGCGTCTCGCGCGCGAGGCTCTCGAAGGCCTCGTCGATCGCGCGAGCCAGCGTCGCGTCGATACTCTTCGGGTGCAGCCGGGGAAACTGGACGACGCGCTCCACCAACGAGGAGACCACCCGTGTGCTCGGGGGTTCCCGCGCGGTGATCGGGATTGTCGGGGCGACGGTCTGAGTGGTCACGGCTTCGGCCTCCACGAGTGAGTCCGTCCATCACAAAGGCCTGGTACCGCGCTCACCCGCTGATCGGCCCCCTGCGCAGGAAAGTGAGCGCTCGTGACGCGATGTACACTCTGGAGGCGATACGAGTGCACCACTCCGACGAACAGACAGAGCAGTCCGACGATGACCGCCGGCAGGAATCGCTCGCCCAGACGACGGTGAGTGGCGACCGCGCCAGCCATCAGGACCGCGAGGCAAACGGCAGCCATGGGGCTGAGAAGAGTGCCGGTCGCGCCGGGCAGCACCAGCGCCATCCCACCCAGCACCTCCGCGAGCCCTAGCAGCTTGATCTGCCAGCGCCGCCAGCTGGCAGCCCAGTGCATCTTCTTCTGAAGCGCCTCCCGCGGAACGAGCAGCTTCGCACCTCCGGCGAGGGTGAACACTCCGGCCAGGAGTGCCTCGGCAATGAAGAGCGTGGTGGTCATACGGAGATCAGCTTCCTGGTGTGCCGGGCGATCATCAGCTCCTCGTCGGTCGGGATGACGTAGGCCGGCACGAGACTGCCCGGGAGCGTGATGCGCGGACCCTGGGAGGCGTTGGCGACCGGGTTGAGCCGGAGGCCGAGCCAGGAGGCGTACGCTGTGTCGAGGGGGATGAGCTGCAGCGCCTGCTCAACCTGCTCCACCCAGGACGCCGGGGAAGGACTGGATTCGTGGTGTGCCATCGATTCTCTTGCGAGCTCCCACCCTCTGTCGAAAGCCGAAGCAGGACCGTTACCGCGGAGTGCCAAATCTCCCGTCGGTTCCAGCTGAGACAAGGGGGGGCGACTGCTCGAAGACCGAGCGCGCAGCAACGGCTGGCGCTGCTCCGGCGACCCATGGTCAAAGAACCATGAACACGACTCACATCGAATCTGGAAAGCAGCGGCAGCCCCGGCAAGAGAATGTGACGCCGCGGATCGTCGCGCTCTTCCTCCTGGCGCTGATCAGCCTCCTCTTTGCGCTGTCGGGACGCGGCGCGCTCTGAGCGGGACACATCCGAGAGCTCCTCACCGAAGCGCGTGAGCACCGGGGCCACCCCGGTCGCCCCCACGAGCTCCGCGAGTCCCAGCAGCCCATCCGCCAGCGGGGCCAGCTCCGCGCCCGGTGCATCCGGGTGAGGAGGGTCTCCTTCGGCAGGCTGACCTTCGCGGCACCGGTAAGCGCGGAGACCACCGCCAGAGGGCCCCGAACCCTCGGAGCGGTCGCGCAGCTCGCGGTTCGATCCCACTCCTTTACCCGGCTGGAGGAGGCGGACGCCCTGCGTCGGTCCTCCGCGCGGTACTTCGGAAGGGGGTGGATCCAGCTGGCCGGATTCTGGATCTACCGCGCGGCAGGGCGATGCCCTGGCCCTCGACCTGGTGGAGCACCCGGAGCTGGTGATCGCCCACCACCCGGAGGTCACCGCCTGGTTCTGGAGCGCGCACCGGCTCCATGTCTTCTCCGACGCTGCGGAAACGGTTGCACCCGGGCGATCGACTGGGCGGCCACGACACCGCGGCAACTGGCCCTCCGCCGGGCGCTGTACGACCGGACTGGTCCAGGCCGTCCATCATTACTCCCAGGAGCAGATCCTCTTCGGACGCCGGTTCGTGAGATCGGTGGCCGAGCTCCGGGATGGGCAGCTCCGGTTCGACGCCAGCCGGTTCCTGGAGCTGGAGCCCGACGCGTCCTGAACGGTGGAAGGGCGCGGATCGGGTGGGACGGCTCAGGGCGTCCGCGCCAGCTGCCTCGATGCGACGAGACCGTCCCCCATGTGCTGGCCGATGCGAACCACCGCTCGCTGCATGGCCGCGACCAGGGCATCGTAGCCGGAGCCCTCGACAGCCTCGACCACCGATTCGTCGCGAATCCCGAGCGACTCTTCCTTGCCGTCCTTCCGGACCCGCAGCTCCCACCGGGCCTGAAGGACCACGGACTGGCCGGGGGTGCCGTCGAAGCGGGTGACGCTCACCGCCACCCGCACGGGTGTACCCGAACGGATGACGGAGCGTTGGGGCACCACGGAGATCCCGCTGGGTCCCAGGCGCTCGGTCAGCGTCGTGACCAGCGCGGCGTCGATCTGCTGGTCCAGCGCGCCTCCCCAGCGGTCGAACTCCGCGATCAGGATCTCGTTCGAGCCAGAGCGGGTGACGATCTGCGGTCGCTCGAGGTAGTCCGGGAGTTCGACCGGGCCCACCGCGACCGTCGTCCCCGGAGCGGTGGGGCCATGTCCTTCCGTCACGTCCAGCGGCTGAAGCGTGTAGAACCGCGAGGGGCGCGACGTCCCCAGGCAGCAGGTCAGCGCGAGCGCGAGGCCCCAGCCGGCCGGGCGGAGATGTCGGGCCCGAATCATTGCTTTCCCTTCAGGACAGCCTCGGGGTGGAGCTCGAGGTAATCCGCCAGCGAGCGGATCGAGCGCGCCGCGGCGTCCAGATCCGCGAGCATCCTGTTCAGGTCGTGGCCGAGATTGCCGTCGGGTCCCGCAAGGGCCTGGTAGGTCACCAGGGTCGAGCGCATCTGGTCCAGCGAGGCGCTCGCTCGCTTCATGGTGTCGTTGAAGCTCGCTGCCATCTCTGCCGCCGGCCCCTCCTTCATCGCCAGGGTCTTCTCGCCCTGATCGAAGGCGCGCCGGGCCGCATGCAGCGTCGACCGGGCGTCGGAGGACAGGGGCCGCACCTCGGCATTGATCGACCGGATCAGCGCATCCAAGTCGCGGAGGCTGTCCTGTGCCGCCGGAGAGTTGACCAGCCGCTCGATACCGTCGGCGACGGAGATGATCTTCTCGGGGAGCTTCTGCAGCGTGCGCACGATCTCCTCCTGGACCGAGGGAATGGTGGGGATCTCCGGGTACCGAGGATCGAGCCCGAGCAGCCTCAGCGGACGCTCGGGCTGGAAATCCATGTTGATGTAGAGCTTCCCGGTCACGAAGCTCTCGACCTCCAGCTGCGCCCTCAGCCCCTTCTCGAGCAAGGGCTCATAGAACCGGTTGGTGGAGAGCACCCGGGAGGCGTCCTCGTCGCCCACCACGATGAAGCTCTTGGGGTCGACTTCGATGTAGACCGGGATGGTGATGCTCACCGACTTCGGGTCCAGCACCACCGCGATCTTGGTGACCTCGCCCACCTTCACTCCCCTGAACTCCACCGGCGAGCCCACGGACAGTCCGGTGATGGAGCCGGAGAAGTAGAGCACGCAGGTGTAACGCTTCTGGAAGAGTCGCCCGGATCCAAAGGCCGTGATGCCGGCCGCCGCGAGGACGACCGCCCCGACGACGAAGGCGCCGACCACGGTGCTGCTGAAACGCCTACGCATCGGCGGGCTCCTCGCCCCGGGTGAGGAAGGCGCGAACCCGCGGGTCCTTCGATCCGGCCAGGAGCTCCCTGGGATTCCCCGAGGCGATCATCCCCTTGCTGCGGGCATCGAGGAGCACCGAGTTGTCGCCGATGGCGAAGATGCTCGCCAGCTCGTGGGTGACGACGACGATCGTCGCGCCCAGACTGTCGCGCAGGTCGAGGATGAGCTCGTCGAGCCGGCGCGAGGTGATGGGGTCGAGCCCCGCAGACGGCTCGTCCAGGAACAGAATGTCCGGGTCGAGCGCCATCGCGCGGGCCAGCCCGGCCCGCTTGGTCATCCCGCCGCTGATCTCCGCGGGGTAGTACTCCTCGAACCCGGCGAGACCGACCAGGGCGAGCTTGAGCGACGCGAGGGCCGAGATCTCCTCGGCTTCGACGTCTCCGTGCTCCTGGAGCGGCAGGGCCACGTTCTCGGCCAGGGTCATCGAGCTCCACAGCGCGCCGCCCTGATAGAGGACCCCGAAGCGTCGGAGGAGCTGCTCCCGCTCGGACGGCGGCATGTCCCAGAGCCCGGAGCGCGTGCCGTGGTAGCGGATGGTCCCACGGGCGGGCTGCTGCAGCCCGATGAGGTGTCGTAGCAGCGTGCTCTTTCCGCAGCCGCTGCCGCCCATGATGACGAAGATCTCGCGGTCCTTGACGCTGAAGTTGAGGTCTCGCACGACAACCGAGTCGCCGTAGGCCATGGTGAGATCGCTCACCTCGATCCTCGGCCGGACGGCGCTGCTCGGGCTGTGGTCAAATGCCGAGGACATAGGAGATGAAGGTGATCATCGCCGTGGCGACCACGATGCTGACGATCCCGGTGACCACGGCAGAGGTGGTCGCCTCGCCGACGGCGGAGGCGCTGCGCCCGCTCTGCATTCCGCGCATGCACCCGGTGAGCGAGACGAGCACTCCAAAGACGAGGCTCATGGACAGCCCGAGGCAGAGGTCATTCAGGCCCACCGCGTGCCTCGTCTCGAGCAGGTACTGCACCGGGCTGATCCCGAGCATCGAGGCGGACACGACGAGCCCACCGGTGATCCCCACCAGATCGGCGTAGAGGCAGAGCAAGGGCATCATCAGCGAGAGCGCGAGCAGCCGGGGGAGGACCAGGAAGTCCATCGGGGGAATGCCGAGGGTCCTGAGCGCATCGATCTCCTGATTGCCTTGCATCGACGCCAGCTCCGCGGCGAACGAGGCTCCGGTCCGGCCGGTGACGATGATCCCGGTCATGATCGGAGCGATGTCCCGGAGCATTCCGATCCCCACCAGGTGCGAGACGTAGATCTGCGCTCCGAAGCTCCGGAGCTCGATGGCTCCGACGAACGCCAGGATGACCCCCACGAGGAGATTGATCAGCGCCACGATGCCGAGAGACCGTGCGCCACAGCCCTGGATCTCGCTCAGCAGGTCGGACCGGCGGAACCGGGCCTTGCCCCTCACCAGGCGGAGCACCGCGACGAAGGCGTCACCCACGAAGCCCAGCGTGTCGCGGCACCGCCTCCAGCATCCGATCGCCGCATCACCCACGCTCGCCAGGAGCGACGACGGCCCCTCGGCCCGAGAGCCACTGTGGGCGGGTACCGCGGTGGCGAGCGCAACCAGCCGCTCGACCCCGCGGGGAAGCCCGGCTCGCTCGACCTCGACGCCGAGCTCGGCACATCGGCCCACCACTGCCAGGAGGAACGTGAGCAGTCCGCTGTCCCATCCTGCGAGGAGGCCCGACTCCAGGACGACTCGCTGCGGACGAGGCGCGGTCTCGAGCTGCTGGAGCACGCCTCGGGAGGCCGGGACGCTGCGCGCCCGCTTCCAGTCGCCCCGGAGCGCGACCCGCAGCGTGCCATCGGCTCCTCGCGTGCATTCCAGGTGCTGCACCATGGCTCGTCACCCCGCGCTCCCGCGCTGGATTCACCTCGGGCCACCGGATCGCCGCGAAGGGCGTTCCGGCCTCCTTTGGGGTGTGTCGCCGGGGGCTCGCGGACCGTTTCGGGCGAACACCCCACCAGACCTCGCAGCTGGGTCAGCTCGAGCACCCGTCCCGGGCCCGCGCAGCTCGCGTCGCCCCGGGCCCCGCTTCCGGAACGTGGTCAGCCGGCCCGGCGACGCCTGGGCTGGATGAACTCCATCGCAGGCTGATCCGTCTCCGGGTCTCCGGTTCTCGGCACCCAGGTCCCGTCCGGCTTCTCCCGGAAGAGCTGCTCCACGGCAGCCCAAGCCATGCGGCGCGCGTGCTCCACGTCGAAGATGCCAAGCACGGAGCAGATCCGCGGCCGCTTCGACGGCCTGGTTTCCACGCTAGAGGCAGACCCGGCCGCGGCGAGGGACGTCCTCGCGGCGGCCTTCAGTTCAGTCCGATTGGTCCCTACCGCGAGTGCCTGCCGCCTGGAGCTCACGATGGCGGAAGTCTGCAGTAAGGCAAATCGCGGGGGCGGGATTTGAACCCGCGACCTTCGGGTTATGAGCTCGGGGTCGCCGATCGGGCAGACGGTCGTCGCACCTAACTTTCTCTGTGGCTTCGCCGAGTTGGCGGGGCGACGAGTCCACCCCAGAACTCGTAAGTTCACCCTATTCCCCTCGAGTTTGGACGCGTTTTGGACGCGATCTCCGCCCTTCTTCGGGTCGGAAACCCGAGGAGAGGAACTACCGGCCCTCGCGCCTGTCCGCACCGTCGTTGGCGGTTCGTGGACCCGGGAGCGCTTCAGCCCACCTTGGTGGCCCGGACCTCGACCGCGCGGCCATCGACCGGCCCGATGGGGAGCTTCCCCGGCTCCTTCACCGGCAGCTTGCGCAGGTGGTCCATGATGGCCTGCCACTCCTTGACCTCGCGGACACCGTTCTTGCCGGGTCCGGCGGCGATGCTCGCCTTCTCCATCGTGCCCTCCGGGGGCAGCTGGTGAGGCTCCGCCTCCGACTTCCTAAGCGACTAGGGGACCGGATCAAGGCCAGGGCGGCGAGGGACGGCACCACGGTCCCAGTCACTCTCCACGCCGCCGTCACCGCCGGCTTACGACAGCGCTCTACTGTCCTCGACGCCGCCAGAACGCCGCGCGGGGGACCGACGTACGACGTTGCCTTCCTGCCGCTGCCCCCGGCGATGGCTGCTGAACTCCGCGAGCTGGCGAAGAAGCTCGGCACCTCGACGAATGACATCGCTCGGCGCGCGGTGGAGGCATCCCTTGCTGAGGAATGGCGAGACCGACCCGGTCGGTGAGCGCGCTCCGCGAGAGCGTTGCGGAGGCCATGAGCTGACAGCCGTATCGCGCCCTGCGGCCGTCACCGAGCCGGTGCGTCAGGTGCTGGAGCCGGGGCTGTCGTGAGGCTCCGTGTCCTATTCCGGCGATGGGAGCAGCGGAAGGATCTTCAGGCTCTTAGCCTGGCCTGAAGGGATGACTTTACGTTACTTTGCGATCTTGACGACCGGCGGCTTCCAGGTGCCGTCGAGGATGGCCTTGTCGGGCCAATAGGCACGGAGCCAGATCGAAAAGTTCCCGGCCGGTGCCGGAAGCCAGTTGGATTCCTTCTCTTTGCCAGGCGACTTTTTCCCAAGATAGATGGTGAGGCTGCCATCGTCGCTGTACTTCAGCGTCTTGTTCTTCGTGCCAAGTGCGTACCGCTTCAACGCGTTCGGAGAGAAGAAATGTGCTGGGTTGTACATCGTCAATGACCAGAAGCCTTTCACGGGTGGTAGCTCCCCTTTGGGGAAGGTGACCGCATACGACGTTTTGCCGACGAGTTGCTGCGACTTCGAGTCGTTATCGGTGTAGAAATACATTGTCTCGTTACGTTTGTTGTCGTAGGGGTCAGCCTTCACGGCGCCGGTGCGGTGATAGTAGTCCGTGCCAAACGCCGCGTTGTTCGCCGGCGAGGTCCAACCGTTACCCGCGGGCTGGCCGTTGTAGCGCCACCACATCATCGGGTCGACTAACTCCTTGTCTGCCGCAAAGGCGACTTCCCGGAGCGTTTTCATGACTTCCGGATCCTTCGCGGCAGCGTCGAGCACGCTGCCGATCCATTTGTAGAGCGCCTCTTCTCCAGGCATCGGGGGCACTTGCTTCATGACGGTGGGTAGTTGGTCGAAGAACACCCCCGGGTCAACCCAAGGCGGTTGCTTGGTCGAATACTTAGGCCGGGTCCTTTCCTTTGGCACGGGGAAAGTGGGGAGCTTGCTCCAGTCTTTGGTCTTCATCTTCCCGTCGAACTGGCTAAGCGGGTAGAACTGAATCTGGCTCAGCGCGGGCTGGATGGCCGCTTTATCCTCGGGGGTGTCATTCATGAAGATGCGCGGCATGGTCACGGCGAAGTTGGTGGACGAGCGCACCACGCCGGCAATGCTGGCCGGGGTCTCGCCTTTCCAGTTCGGCCCCACGACCATGTAGAAGCCGGGCTTGGTGCCGTATTGTAAACCAAGCTCGCTCACCTGGTCGGTGCGCGCGTCGTACACTGGGAGCGTCCAGAAACGGTCGCCAAAGTCGGGCACTTGAAGGACCACGGGCTCCTTTTCGAGAGACAGGTAACCCAACCCGTAGACGACATCCTGGTTCGGGTCTGCGATGAAGGTCTCGCCAGGATCAACGTAACCGGTCAGCATCCCGACCTGATTCATCGGACTGATAGGCAGAACACCGGCAAGGAGACCGACCTCGGGAACCTTCGTGAGCTCCGTCCGCTGGTTGTACACATAGACGAGGGGCCACCCCCACAAGTAGGCCATGCGGCCTACCATCTGCACATACGCCTTTGTCATCGGACCGGGAGCGGGGCCGGGAACCTCCGCGGCGGTCTGCGGAAGAGGGACTTGCTGCGCTCGAACGTCTCCGGCCAGCATCGCGAGAACGGTGCCAATCGCGCAGACGGTGGACTTGAGATACTTCATGCCGGGTTTCATGTAGTGCCCTTTCATCTGGCCCCTCGTAGGGGTCCTCGCCTGACCTGCCCCCCGTCTCTAAGCCACTCGTAGTGGGAGGCCTCGTTGGTTAAAGCTTTGTTCGTACTCCTGCGGTGACTGACCGTCGAGTGAGCTGTGGGGACGTACCTGGTTGTAGTCGGCTCGCCAGGCCTCAATGAGCGCCTGGGCGTGGAGAAGGCTCGCGAACCAGTTGCTGTTCAGGCACTCGTCCCGGAACTTCCCGTTGAAGCTCTCGACGTAGGCGTTCTCCACCGGCTTGCCCGGTCGAATGAAGTGAAGCTTCACCTTCCGCTGGTATGCCCACTGGTCGAGCGCCTTGCTGGTGAACTCCGGGCCGTTGTCGGTGACGACCATCTCCGGCAGCGGATGAACGCTGCCGATCTCGTCGAGAATCCTGCTGACGCGGGCGCCCGAAAACGAGGTGTCGGCCACCAGGGCAACGCAGCGACGGCTGAAGTCGTCGACCACAGCGAGCACCCGGAACCTCCGTCCGCTCTCGGTCACGTCGCTCACGAAGTCCATGCTCCAGCGTTCGTTCGGCCTCGTCGGGGCAGGGAGCACTGTCCGTGGAGCAGCCACCATTCTCTTTCGGCGCTTCGTCCTGACTGAGAGGCCTTCGAGACGGTACAGCCGGTAGATGCGTTTGTGATTGACGACGACGCCCTCCCGCCGGAGCAGCAGATGCAGCCGGCGGTAGCCGAAGCGCGGTCTCGCCGCGGCATGCGCTCGGAGCTGGTCGAGCAACACCCGCGGCTCCACCCGTCGAGTGGTGTACCGGTGGCTCGAGCGAGAGAATCCCAGCGCCCGGCAGGCTCGCCGCTCGCTCCAGCTGAAGCTCGCCTGGACGGAGCCCACGGCTTGGCGACGGGCCGAGGGCTTCACCATTTTTTTCGCAGGACCGATCGCACCGCCTCCAGGTCCAGCGCCTGCTCGGCGACCAGCTTCTTCAGCCGGGCGTTCTCGGTCTCGAGTTCCTTCAGCCGCTTGGCCTCGCTGACGTCCATCCCGCCGTACTTCGACTTCCAGCGGTAGAAGGTCGTGTCGGAGACACCGAGCCGACGGCACACCTCTTCCGGCTTCGCTCCGGCGTCGACCTCCTGGAGCGCTCGGATGATCTGCTCCTGCGTGAACTGCGACTTCCTGCCCATCCCGTCCTCCGGACCATCATTGGAGGATTCCCGCTTCGAGTGGTCCAGTTTTCGGGGGGCAGGTCAGCGGTGCATACGCTCGAAAATCTTGGACACTTTTAGGACACAGTGACCG
>Ga0335085_10017828_pt1 | contig 10219 bp, 9 predicted proteins | sample Lox_Sample_45_FD_206712 | JGI IMG/M metagenome (GOLD analysis project Ga0335085, IMG submission 206712) | Soil microbial communities from Loxahatchee National Wildlife Refuge, Florida, United States - Lox_Sample_4.5 | ecosystem: Environmental > Terrestrial > Soil > Wetlands | place: USA: Florida... | reverse complement strand
GCGCATCCGCAATCGTTGCCTGTGTCTCGCGCGCGCCTTCGTCCAGGAGCGCCAGGACGCTGTAGTGGTACGGGCTGAAGCCGACCTGCTCGAACTCCTTGAAGGCGCGGCTCTTCAGCCCCACGCCTAGCCGCGCCAGCAGAAAAGCCGGACTCTCGACGAGCTCGCGCGGGAAGCACGGGTTCGGCGCGACGACGCTATCGGCGGGCGGTGTCTCCATATCGCAACAGACGAAGAGTAGCGCAGACCATCGTGGTTATGATAAACCGTGGAGCAAGTCCACGATATGGGGAGAACACGAATGAGCGCACAAAGTATGGCAACTGCCTCGGATAGCCGGGAAGGCGAGAGGCGCCGCTGGTTGACTCTGTCGGTGCTCGTGCTGGCGCAGTTCATGGTCGTGCTCGACGTCGCGATCGTGAACGTCGCGCTGCCGACGATCAAGAACGACCTCCACTTCAGCGAAGACGGCCTCCAGTGGGTGATCACCGCCTACGCGATCGTGTTCGGCGGCGTTCTCCTGCTCGGCGGGCGGATGGCCGATCTGCTCGGTCGAAGGCGCATCTTCATGGCCGGCATGGCGGTGTTCACGGCCTTCTCGCTCCTCGACGGCCTCGCCTGGTCGTCGAGCTCGCTGATCGCCTTCCGCGGCCTGCAGGGGCTCGGCGCCGCGTTGCTCGCGCCCGCGGCACTCTCGATCCTGACCACGACGTTCAGGGAAGGGCGCGATCGCAACGTCGCACTCGGAATCTGGGGCGCAGCCTCCGGGAGCGGGGGCGCGGCCGGCGTCCTGCTCGGTGGCGCGCTGACGAGCGCGTTCAGCTGGTCCTGGATCTTCTTCATCAACGTTCCCGTCGGCGTGCTCGTGCTAGCGCTCAGCCCCGTGCTCCTGAGGGAGAGCCGTGCCGACCTCGACCACCGCCACTTCGACACGGCCGGCGCCGCCTCGATCACCGGCGGCCTGATGCTGCTCGTCTACGCGCTCACGCATGCGAGCCAGCACGGCTGGGCCACTACCGAGACCATCGGGCTCCTCGCAGCCTCGGCTGCGCTCATCGTCGGATTCCTCGTGATCGAGATGCGCTCTCCGGCGCCGTTGCTGCCGCTCCGCATCTTCCGCCTGCGCACGCTCACGGCCTCGAACATCACCGCCCTGCTGATGGGGGCAGCGATCTTCTCGCAGTTCTTCCTGCTCACCCTGTACATGCAGCAGGTCCTGCACTACTCGGCCCTGAAGACGGGAGTTGCCTATATCGCGCTCACGCTCTCGATCATCGGCTTCTCCGCGGTCTCGCAGGCACTCGTCACCCGCGTCGGCATCCGCCTCGTCCTGCCCGTGGGCATGGCCCTCTCGGCCGCCGGGCTCGTCCTGTACGCGCAACTGCCGGTACACGGGACGTACTTCTCGAACCTGTTCCCGGCGTTCATCCTCAGCGGGATCGGGCTCGCCTTCGCATTCGTCCCGATGTCGATCGGCGCGCTCACCGGCGTGCAGGCGGACGACGCCGGCGTGGCCTCCGGGCTGTTGAACACGAACCAGCAGATCGGGGGAGCGATCGGAGTCGCAATCGCAACGACGATCGCCACCACCTACACGACCCACTACCTGCAAGGACACCCCGGCGTCGGACCCCTTGACGGCGCTGCGCTCACGCACGGCTTCCAGATCGCCTTCTACGTTCTCGCCGCCCTCGCGGCGTTTGCGGCAGTGATCAGCGCGGTCATGATCGAGCCGGGCGCGGCCGCGACCACGTCTGGCGAGGAAACCGTCACCGAACTGACACCTGCACTCGAGGAGGCCGCCTGACATGACTAAGAGAGCCAGTACCACCGTTCGGTACGAGACCCGCACGACAATCGACAGACCCATCGGCGAGGTGTTCGGGCGTTTGGCCGACTTGGATAGTTACCGGACGTGGATGCGCCGCACGGGTTTGTTCCGCCGGTCCGGGCAAACCTCCGACGGCCCTCTCGGCCAGGGGACGGCCTATTTCGACGCCACGAGGATGGGCACGTTCCGCGGTGAAGTGACCGACTACGAGCCACCGGCGAGGATCGGCTTCAGCGAGACTCTCCGCTGGTTCGGCTCCGACCTGATGGAAGCGCGACCGAACTACGTCCTCGAGGCGGACCGGGACAGGACGATCGTTCATCACGTGGCGGAGGGCCAGCTCTACGGAGTGATGCGGTTGATCAAGCCGGTCGCTGCCCTGTTGGCGAGGAGCGAGCGGGCCCGAACCGTGGAGTCGCTGAGACGTTCGCTGGAGTCGGAATAGATCACGGGCTCACTGGTTCGAGCCAGGTACCGGGCATTTCACGAAAGCCCTGCTAACGCGGGGCTTTCGCCGGGGCTACCCGCGGGCGTTGGCGGCGCCGTCTGTTCGGTCGAGCGCGTCGAGGTCCTGCATGTCTGTGTCGCTGAGTTCGAAGTCGAAGAGCTGGGCGTTGGAGCGAATGCGGTCCTCGCGGCTCGACTTCGGGATGACGACGGTTCGGTGCTGGATTGCCCATCGCAGCACGACCTGGGCGGGCGTGCGACCGAGCCGCTCGGCGACAGCGGTGATCGTCGGGTCGTCCAGGCCACGACCGCGAGCGAGCGGGCTGTACGCCTCGACCACGACTCCTTGCTGGTTGCAGTAGTCGAGTAGTCGGCTCCGGTAGTGGTAGGGGTTGAACTGCACCTGGTCGACGGCAGGAACCCGTGTGGCAGAGCCGATTAGATTCGCTAGGCGGTCGCGACCGAAATTGCTCACTCCGATCGCACGCGCTCGCCCGTCCTCCTCTAGCGACTCGAGCTGCCGCCACATGCGCGCGTTCGCGAGCGGGAGCGGCCAGTGGATCAGGTAGAGGTCGATGTAGTCGAAACCCAGCCGCGTGAGGCTCTTGTCGAGTTCGCGGGCTGCGCTCGGCCGTCCGGGCATCAGCTTCGTTGTGACGAAGACGTCTTCGCGTGGCAGGCCGGAACGCCTGAGGGCGGCCCCGACGCTCGCCTCGTTGCGGTACATCGAGGCGGTGTCGATGTGGCGGTAGCCAGCCTCTAAGGCCCACTCCACCGCCTGTTCGGTCTCGCGGCCGGCGGCCATCTGCCATACGCCCAGGCCGAGCGCCGGCATCATGACTCCACCCGCGAGTGCGCGCGTGGGGTGGACGATCGGCGATTCCATACGTGTGCTGTTCGTCGCGGGGCCGAGAGTGGCCTTCGGCCACCTTAACCCGGGCCTTACGCACGGCGTGCGACCATGTTGCCGCTCGTGCTCTGACGCCGTGAGGCCGATGAGGTAGGAGCAGCCAGGAACCTCATCGCCCGCCTAACCACCTTCTGTCTCCGCCACCGCCTGCTCGTCGTCGCGACATGGCTGTCCGTCGTCGTGCTCGGCGTCGCTGGGACGCTGCGGCTGATGCCGCTCCTCGCGAGCGGCTTCACGCTCCCGGGCAGCGACTCGACGCGCGTCCAGCAGATCCTCACGACACGCTACGGCGAGAGTGCGAACTCCCTGATCGTCCTCATCGCGCAAGGCGGTCACGCCCGCACGCGCGCCAGTGCGGCGGCCCGTGCCGTGGCGGGCGCGCTCCGTGGCGGGCGCGTTACGGACGTGGAGAGGCTCCCCTCCGGCGATGCCGCCGCCTTCGTGCAGACGGCTCTGTCCGACAGCCGACAGACGAACGCGATCGGCCCGCTGCGCAGGCTGGTTGGACCGCGGATCCTCGTCACCGGCGACGCCGCGCTCGGGGCTGAGATCGACCCGGTGCTCGCGCGGGCTCTGAAGGTTGGCGAGTTGTATCTCGCCGTCCCGGTCGCGCTAACGATTCTGTTGCTCGTCTTCGCGAGCGGTTCAGCGCTCCTGCCGTTCCTGGTCGCGGCCGCGACGATCCCCACCTCGCTCGGGCTTGCATGGATCGTCGCGCACTACCTGCAGCTCACGAACTACCTGCTGAATATGACTTCGATGATCGGGCTCGCCATCGCGATCGACTACTCGCTGCTGGTAGTGCATCGCTACCGCGAGGAGCGGCGGCGCGGCTGCGGCCACGACGAGGCGATCCTCGAGACGATGACCCATGCCGGGCGCACGATTCTCTTCAGCGGGCTCGCAGTGTCGCTCGGACTTGCACTGATGCTGCTGCTCCCGGTCCCGTTCCTCAGAGGCTTCGGCTTGGGCGGGCTTCTCGTGCCGGCGGTGAGCGTGGTGTGCGCAGTGACACTGCTGCCGGTGCTGCTCTCGCTCGTCGGCGACCGGCTCGAGCGCATCCGCCTCGTGCCGCTTCGCCTGATGGAGCGCCGCCATCACGGCGAGCTGCGCCTCTGGCACTGGCACGCCAGTTGGGTGATGCGCCGAGCGAAAGTCGTCGCGCCGCTGATCGCCGCGCTTCTGACGCTCGCCGCGATGCCGCTGCTCGGCATGCAGCTCGGCCCGGGCTCGCCCAACGGCCTGCCGAAGTCGATGCCGGCGATGCAGGGGCTGTCTCTCCTCCAGCACGGAAGCCCGTCCAACGCGCTCGACCCGACCACGATCATGGTCGACGCGGGCAAGGCGCACCAGCGTGCCCCGACCGCAGCTGCGATGGCGCGGCTCACCACGTTGCTCCGCCGTGACTCCGAGGTCGTCACCGTCTCGCCCGTGCTGCCCGACCCGACGGGACGCTACTTCGAGCTGAGGGTCGTCACGCGCCACGATCCGTATGGCGCGCAGGCGCAAGCTTTCGCAGGCCGGCTGCGCCACAGGATCATCCCCGCTGCGCACTTTGCCTCGGGCGTGCATGTCCTTGCCGGGGGTGGCGCTGCCTACGCGGCGGACTTCATCTCGCGGACACTCGGGTCGTTCCCGTACCTGATTCTCGGCGTGCTCGCGCTCACGTACCTGCTTCTCGTTCGCGCCTTCCGCTCACTCCTGCTACCGCTGAAAGCGATCGTGCTCAACCTGTTCACCGTCTCCGCGGCGAGCGGGCTGATGATCGCAGCCTTCCAATGGGGTTGGGGAAGCCGGTTCGGCCTCGTGCAGGTGCCCGAGATCGAGGCCTGGATCCCCGTCTTCATGTTCACGCTCCTCTTCGGGCTCTCGATGGACTACGAGGTGTTCCTCGTCACCAGCATGCGCGAGGCGTGGGACAAGACGAAGTCCAATGCCGGCGCAGTCACCCACGGGTTGGCGAACACCGGCCGGATCGTCACTGCTGCCGGGCTGATCATGGCCGCCGCGTTCAGCGGCCTAATCATCGGCGCCATCCCGACGATGCAGCAGCTCGGTTTCGGGCTCGCCGTCGCGATCATCATCGACATCACCCTCGTCCGCGGCCTGCTCCTACCATCGACGATGGCGCTCGCCGGCCGCTGGAACTGGTACCTGCCGGCCTGGACCGCCCGAGCGCTGCTCGTGCGCCAGCCGACGCCATAGGTCCAAGCCCGGGAGCCGACGGTGCAAACTCGGCGGCTACCTACCATGGTGCTGTGCGCTACAGCCGGGAGATCGAGGTCGACTCGGGGGTCGATGTTCGGAATACAGCGGCGTCCTTGTACGCTTGAGCGCAATGCGTCCGCTTCGAGGTTTGCTCCTCTTCAAGCTCGGCGCCTGGGCGGGGATGATGGCTGCGGCTGCGTTTGTCCGGCGGGCCGTCCCCTCGCAGGGCGACGAAGAGAGCGACGAGCTTCATTTGGTGGCTGTGTTCGATGGCATCAAGCTCGAGAGCCGGGCCAAGGAGTTCACGGGAGGGTCGATGCTGGCGTGGTATGGCGGGATCGATGTCGATCTCCGCGAGGTCGAGCTCGCGCCCGGCGCACGGCTGGATCTCCGCACGCTCTTCGGTGGGATCGCAATCACAACACCGCCCGGGTGGCGTGTCGAATCTGAGATGAAGGCCCTCGCCGGCGGGGTCGACACCCGGACGTCATCGCAAGACGACCCGGATGCGCCGATGCTCACTCTCACGGGGACTGCGCTTTTCGGCGGAATCTCGGTCGGAGCGAAGGCGCCCACTAACGGGTCGACTTCCGTCGCCGACGGCCCCATGACCAGAGACACCGCCGACTGACCGCGACATCGCGGCTGGGCAAGGGGTCGTAGCTGGAGACATTGACGGGGCCGATGCACGCGTGCACGCGCGCTTCGAGCGTGCGACGATCGCGCGATGATCGACCCGCTCGAGCGCTGGCGCCGTCACGGCGAGAAGCCGGACTTCGCGGGCCCGTTGAGCTATGGCGCCGCGCCGCTTACGCAGGATCCGGCGCTCCTTGTGGGCTTCGATGTCGCGATCGTCGGCGCTCCAACCGACGATCTGGTCTCCGATCGGCCGGGTACCCGGTTCGGTCCGCGGGCGATTCGCGCTGCGAGCTGTCCTCCTGGGCCGGAGCTCGAGACGAGGATCGACGCATTCGCAGAGTTGCGGATCGTCGACTACGGGGACGCACCCGTACTCCCTGCCGACCCCGAGCGCACCCATGAGGCGATCGAGGCCACTGTCGGCGAGGTGCTCGATGCAGGCTTGATCCCGATCGTGCTCGGAGGCGACCACTCGATTGCCGAGCCAGATGTGCGTGCCTGCGCGAAGCGTCACGGCCCGGTCGGCCTCGTGCACTTCGACACGCATACCGACACCGGCACCGAGGTGTTCGGTGTCTCGGTTTCGCATGGCACGCCGATGTATCGCCTCGTGGAGCAAGGGCACGTCGACCCGCAGCGCTACGTGCAGATCGGGCTCCGTGGCTACTGGCCGGGCGAGGCCGAGTTCGAATGGCAGCGGGAGCACGGGATCAGCGCGTTCTTCATGCACGATGTCCGTGACCGCGGCATCGACGCGGTCGTCACGGACGCAGTTCGAATCGTCGGTGATGGCCCCGTGTTTCTCACGGTCGACGTCGACGTCCTGGATCCCGCTTTCGCGCCGGGCACGGGCACGCCCGAACCCGGCGGGATGACAAGTCTCGAGTTGCTCAAGGGCGTTCGCGAGGTCGCGGCTCGACTGGATGTCGTTGGAGCCGATGTGGTCGAAGTGATCCCGACGGCCGTCGCCTCGACCGACATCACCGCGCTCGTCGCGGACCGGATCGTCCGCGAGATCCTGAACGGGATTGCGTTTCGCCGCCGCTGATGGCTTCCCGAGTCTTGCGGGAGAGGCTGTCGGCCGACGCTAAAGGGGGGCACGCCGGCCGTTATGAATGGGGCTCGTCAGAGTCCGCCACACGTTGGGACGCCAAAAGGATGCACGCGGCACGATGGCCCGTTTCGGTCGACACTGGCTGGCTGAGCTTGGGGTCCTCTGCCGCACAGCGCTCGACCGCGACTGGACAGCGCGGATGGAAGCGGCAGCCGCTGGGAATCGCCACGGCGTCGGGCGTCTCGCCCTTCAGGATCTGGGGCCGCTGCCGGTCGCGCGGGTCGCGCCGTGGAACGACCGAGAGGAGCGCCTTCGTGTAGGGGTGCTGCGGGTCTTCGACGACCGCCGCCGCAGGACCTTCTTCGACGATGCGGCCTAGGTACATGACGGCGATTCGCTGGGCGAAGCGGGCTGCGGTCGAGAGGTCGTGCGTGATCATCAGGATCGCAAGGCCCTGCTCGCGCAGGCCGTCGAGGACGTTGAGCACGCCGGCCCGGACAGAGACGTCGAGCATCGACACCGGCTCGTCGGCGACGAGCACCTCGGGCTCAAGAACGAGCGCCGCGGCGATCGCGACCCGCTGGCGCTGGCCGCCGGAGAGCTCGTGTGGATACCGGTCGAGGTAGAGCTCGGGCGGTGAGAGCTCGACGCGGACGAGCGCCTCGCGGACCCGCGCGGCTCGCTCGGCCTTCGAGCCGCCCAGGCGGTGGATCAGGAGGGGCTCCTCCACCGCGGTCCGGACACGGAAGCGCGGGTCGAGCGACTCGTACGGGTCCTGGTAGACGACCTGGATGCGGCGGCGCAGCGGACGCAGCTCGCGCGGGCCGAGCGGCACGAGGTTGTGACCGTCGAAGCGGATCGCTCCGGAGACGGGATCGACGAGCCTGAGCACCGCGTGCGCGGTGGTCGTCTTGCCGCAGCCCGACTCGCCGACGAGGGCGAGCATCTCTCCGCGTTGCAGCGACAGCGACACGCCCTCGACGGCGTGCACGCTGCGCTGCGGCCGGCGGGTGGCCGACCCGACGAGGCCGCGGTTGATCGGGTAGCGGACGACGAGGTCCTCGACCTCGAGCAGCGTCGGCTCGGCGCTCATGCCGGCACTCGCGAGTTGAGGTGGCAGGCGGCGTCGTGGTCCGCGGCGAGTTGCTCGAGCCGGGGCCGGACGGCGCAGGCGTCGAAGACGGAGTCGCAGCGTGGCGCGAACGGGCAGCCGTCGATCGGCCGGTCGAGCCGCGGCGGGGCACCCGCGATCGAGAGCACCGGCTCGTCGAGTCCGGCGAGGTCCGGCGATGCAGCGAACAACATCCGGCTGTACGGGTGTCCCGGCGTGTGGTAGATGGTCTCGAGCGGGCCGCGCTCGACGATCTCGCCCGCGTACATCACGGCGCACCGGTTGCAGAGCTGCGCCACGACCGGCAGATCGTGCGTGACGAGGATGAGCGCGAGGCCGAAGTCCTGGCAGAGCCCGTCGAGCAGCTCCAGGATCTGCGCCTGGACCATCACGTCGAGCGCCGTCGTGGGCTCGTCGGCGATCAGCACCTTCGGGTTGCAGGACAGCGCCATCGCGATCGCGGCCCGCTGCCGCATGCCGCCCGACAGCTCGTGGGGATAGCGCGCGGCTCGACCGGCTGGAATTCCGACCGCCTCGAGCAGCTCCCCCGTCCGAGCCTTGGCGGCTCCGCCCTTGGCCCGTTGGTGGAGCTCGAGCACTTCGACGATCTGGTGCCCGATCGTTTGCACGGGGTTCAGTGCGTTCATCGCCCCCTGAAAGACGATCGCGATGTCCGCCCAGCGGTGCGGCCGTATTGCCTCTTCGCCGCCGGCGAGGATGTCGACTCCCTCGAGCAGCACACGGCCCGAGACGCTCGCGCTCGAGGGGACCAGACCCATGATCGCCAGCGCCGTGGTCGTCTTCCCGCAGCCAGACTCCCCGACGAGCCCGAGGCGCTCGCCCGGTTCGAGTGAGAGGTTCACGCCCTGCACCGCGTGCAGCTCGCCGCCGTCCTCGAGCTCGAACCAGACGTGGAGGTCCTCGATCTGCAGCAGCGGCGCCGTCGTCACACGGCGTCCTTCCCACGACCGACGAGCGGACGCAGCCGGAAGGTGCGCGCCGAGAGGTGCGCGACTCTCAGCCGCGGGTTGAGCGCGTCCTCCAGCGCTCCGCCGATGAGGCTGCAGGCGAGGATGAGCAGCGTGACCAGCACCCCGGGCCAGACGATCGCCCACCATTTTCCGGTGGAGATCGCCGCCCGCTGGAAGCCGTGCTCCATGATGGTGCCGAGCGAGACCGTGCTCGGATCGCTCAGCCCGAGGAACGCCAGCGCGGTCTCGTCGAAGATCGCGACGGCGATGGTCAGGACGGTGCTCGCGACCAGCAGCGGCGCGACCTGCGGCAGCACGTGCCGCAGCACGATCCGCGTGTGCCCCGCGCCGAGTGCGCGCACGCGCTTCACATACACGCGCTCACGCACACTCTTCACCTGCGCGCGGATCACGCGCGCCGTGCTCGTCCAGAGCAGGATCCCGATCACGATGATGATGTGGAAGAGGCTCGGCCCCCAGATCGCGGCGACGACGATCATCAGCGGGACATCGGGGATGACGAGGAAGTAGTCGGTGATCCGCATGAGCACGTTGTCTGTGTGGCCGCCGAAATAGCCGGCGACCACCCCAACCGCTCCCCCGATCACCATCGAGACGAAGGTCGCCGCGAAGCCGACGACGAGTGAGACGCGCATACCCCAGATCAGGAGCGTGACCATGTCGATGCCGCCGTCGTCGAGGCCGAGCGGGTGCCGCCAGGACGGGTGGCCGAACACGTGGCCGACCTGCTCGTGGAGCGCGTAGGGCGCGATCCAGGGCGCGAGGATCGCTATGAGCACGCAGGCGGCGAGGAACACCGTCGCGCCCAGCGCGACGCGCTGGTGGCGGAGCGTCTGGAGCACGAAGCCTCGCTTGCTCGTGCCTCCCTCCGCCGGCGCCTCGGCGAAAAATGTTGCTTCGCTCATCCCCCGCTCCAGCACCGGCAGAGCCGGTGCCTCCGCTCCTGGGTGAGCTCCGTCGAGCCTACGCTCATGCCCCGCTCCAGCACCGGCAGAGCCGGTGCCTCCGCTCCTGGGTGAGCTCCGTC
>Ga0335085_10017827_pt1 | contig 10220 bp, 8 predicted proteins | sample Lox_Sample_45_FD_206712 | JGI IMG/M metagenome (GOLD analysis project Ga0335085, IMG submission 206712) | Soil microbial communities from Loxahatchee National Wildlife Refuge, Florida, United States - Lox_Sample_4.5 | ecosystem: Environmental > Terrestrial > Soil > Wetlands | place: USA: Florida... | reverse complement strand
GCTGAATAACGCTTCATCCAGCGCAACCCCCAATGCCGTGGGAATGCTAACCTCCGCGTTAGGCGGAAAAGCTGGAGTGAACCTGCAATCGATTCCCATCCATATCACCGGCACCACGTCGAAGCCTGTTTTCGTCCCGGATGTGGGATCGGCAGTAGCGAAACAGTTGATTCCGACGGGTGGAAAGACGCAGCAGAATAATCCAGTCGGCGGGCTGATTAACGGGCTTTTCGGCGGGAAGAAAAAGCCGTAAAAAAAAGGGCAGGCATCGCCGCCTGCCCTTTTCCTTTTCCGTAACGAGCAAGTTACTGCGGATTGCTGGTGCTGGTCGACCCGCTGTTGGTCCCGTTATCGCTCTTTTTGGATTTCTTGCTGTGCTTCTTGTGATGCTTCTTGCTGGTGGTGCCGGACTGATCAGTCGATGTGCCGGATTGGCCTGACGACGTACCCGACTGATTGCCCGAAATAGCGCCGCTGCTGCCGGTGCTCGACGTTGTGCTGTTGGTGCTGTTTCCCGTCTGGCCGGTGGTGCTGGTGTTTCCGCTTCCTGACTGCGCCAGCAGGAACGGCGAAAGCGATAAGGCAAGAGCCAATACCAGAAGTCTCTTCATGGATACCTCTCTATCGGGGATTGATCGAAGTGGCTGGTACGGCATTTTCGATGGTTCGCGAGCCGATGAAGTTGCTAGCAGGTTCCCCGCGAAAAGTGGCTCTGGACACGAACTATCACGGAACAAGGGAAAAGGCGGACGCGCGGTCCGCCTTCGTAATCCCAGTGCCTTAATCCCTACTTATTCAGGTGTTTCACGATCTCGGCGATGAGTTGTGGTTTGAGATGGTCGAACGCACGCGCGACGGCCTCGGCGAGTTTTTCGTCGGGAACGGTCTGCGGTCCCATGTCCGCCACCGGAGCTACCGCCGCCATCGCTGCCGGATGTAGCGCCGCTTCCGCCGCTGCCTTCACTCTCTCGTCAGTTTCTTTCGTCGCGAGTGCCGCCGCTAATTCTTCCGCGAGTGCAGCGTCGCCAACCGGTTCGCGATGTTGTACCGCTGCCGGAACTGTAGGCTCGGGCTCGCGCACCTGAGCGGGCGCAGGTTCGCTCACGGCAGGTTCTTCTACGTGAGCAGGCATGGCATGAACCACGGCTGCGACTGCGGCTGCCGCGACGCCAGCCGCCGCAGCCAAACCTGTTTCAACGGGCGCAAGAGCTTCGGCGTGGACTGCCTGCGCGAGGGAAGCTACTGCTGCAGGAACATGCTCTTCGGGCTGCGCAACGGTAGCTTCGGCAACCACCGGTTCAGGTTCAGCAACGATCGGTTCCGGTTCTGCCAGAACAGCCGGCTGCTCAGGAATTACAGGCGCAACTTCCGGCTCAGGTACTGCTGCCACGATCGGCTGGACGACTGCGGCTTCAACTACCGGCTCAGGCGCGGCGACGGGAGCCGGCGCAACCGCAACAGCCTCTGGCTCCGGTTCGGGTTCTCGCATCGCCGTGAACGGCTGCGAGTCGTCGATGCCCGGAACATAAGCGACGATTGGCTCTTCGGCTTCGAACGGTTCCACAGCCTGAATTGCGCCGACTTCTTCCTCGACAGGGGAAGCGGCCGCCGGCGAGCTTACAGCCGTCTCTATCGCTGGCGTTACAGGGGCAGTGGGTGCGACGACTGTGTCGGCCAGCGCCGGTTCCGCAACAACCACAGGCTTCGGCTCAGGCGCTGCGAACGGAACTTCCATGACTGCAGGTTCGGCAACCGCCGATTCGGGAGCGGTTACAACAGCGGGTTCGACCGGTGTGACGATCGCCGCCATCTGCTCTTCGGAAAGTTCGGATACTACGCCGACGGGAATCGATTCAGCGCCTTCGACGCCGAACTTGGTAGCAAACTGGGTCATGTCCTCGGAGGAAGTGACGAGCCCCGAGTCCTGCGGAACGACGCCGCCATGTTCCTGCGGAGGACTGGTGATTTCGAGTTCGTGCGCGGCAGCAGGCGCGACGTCCACCGCTGGCGCGATTGTCGGTTCGAGCTCGGCGATTGGCGCAATTGCCATTGGGCCGGGCATCAGCGGAGCACTGGTTTCGAGCACCGGAGCCGCTTCCATGGTCGGCGTGGGCGCAGCCACCTCCATAACCGGTTGGACAATCGGCGCGACAGGAGAAATCTCGGGTTCGACCATCAAAGGCGCGGGCGCAACTTCCATCACCGGCGCACCGGCGACTACTGGAGCTGTTTCCGGCTCAAGGGCAGGCGCGACCTCGGCGACTACCGGCGACGTTACAGGCTCCGCGAGCGTGGGCTCAGGTGCAACCACGAAAGCCGGTGGTGGCGATGGAGGTTCTTCCTCGACAACCGGCGGAGTGTAAAACACGGGCATGGCCGGAGCTGCTTCCGCGGGTTCTTCCACCGGCGCGGCAGGGCCTGTCGATCCACTGAGATAAGCGTGTTCGGCCGCGACGCCACTGGCAGCCATCGCACTGAAGACGGGAGTTTCACGCGCGGCGGCCGGCGGTTCCACCATCATGGCCGCTGCCATCGCGGGTGCGGCCGGCTCCGGTACCGGCGGCGTTACAGGAATCTCTGCCGTCTCGGCTGCTGCAGTACCTTTCTCGTGCTCCTCGAGGTGAGGCTCGGCTGTGTTTTTCCAGTCGTGATAGGTGGCGTCCTGGAAGGCTTTGATCTGCTGCGCCGTCATGCGCAGCGTTTCTTCGTGGCTGGCTGTGCTGGCTTTCGGCGGCCCTACGCGTAAGGTGTCTTCGTGGCTGGCGTCAGCCGGGAATGATGCGGCGATGCGTTGAGTGTCCTCGATGGAAACGCCCTGGCCCTGGCGCAGTTGCACGGTGCCAACTTCCAAGCCACGCGGGGGCGCAGGGGCGAGCAAGCGCTGCGAGATGGCTTGCACGGCGGCGATGAGGTCGCTCGCCTCGAAGGGCTTGATCATCACGCCATCGGCATGAACCTTGTTGGCCTTCTCAGGATCGAAGGCTTCCATCTTGCCGACGGTCAACAGAACAGGCATCTTCGAAGTCTCGGCGGATGCCTTCACGCGCTCGCAGACTTCCGAGCCGGTGTAACCCGGCATGTATTCATCGAGAATGGCAATATCGGGGTGCTCGGAGGATATCTTCTTGATAGCCGCCGCCCCGTTGCTCACCGCAATAACGTCATAGCCGGCGTCGACGAGGATCTTCTTGCCCATGTTCTGAGCGGTCATGCTGTCGTCGGCCAGCAGAATTTTCAGCGCCACAGCCTACCTCACACTATGGTGGGAGTGACTGGAACGTTACTTGTTCCGTCAACACAAGTCAATCAATTCAGTACCCTAATGGTACCGAGACGAACGGTGTATGCCACCGCAAAAGAGAACGCCGAGTTCAGAATCCAGAAGCTTTCGAAGGCGCAGTGCGTCCGGCCCGATTCAGGTACAAAGCTTACGCGAAAGTTTCCGGAGCGGCGAAGGCTTTTTGCAGAAACGAAGACGGGCGGCCGCAGCCGCCCGCCTCGTCAGAACTAAGGCTTAGAACGGAATCATCTTCCGCAGGCCCTTCTTCTTTTTCTGCTTGCTGGTGGAATAGTCAGTTTTGTCTTGCTGATTGCTTTGGTTTGCCTGATTGGCCTGGTTTGTCTGGCTATTGTCAGTGCCCGTAGCGCCGGCAGCAGTCGAAGAGGTGGAGCTTGACGAGGCTGCAGAACTATCGCCGGTCTGTACCTCGTTGAGTTGCGGCGGAGGCGTAGCAGGCTGAGTACTTTCCGGCGGCTTGGAACCGTCCGTAATTGGAGTCAACTCGGGGATGGCATTCGGATCGGGCGGCTGGCTCCCTTGCGGCGGCTGGACGATCTCTACGCCCGCACCCTCAGAGCCGGAACTGCTCGGAGCGGCCTCGCTCGGTGGCGGCGTCCCCGTGCCCGTCGCAGCCTGGGTCGTCACGCCGTTACTGCCCGTCCTCTCGGCGGCAGTGGCCTTGAGGATCTCTTCGGTTAGATTTTTGGTCAGCGTCACAGCGCTGGTCTGCGGAGGATCGACCAGTGTTGGTTCTCCGGCTTTTGGCGCACGGGCGATGTTTTCACTCGGGCCTTTATGGAGACTTGCCATGAACTTGTCGCGGAATCCCGGATCTCCGCGGCTGGCTTCAATCTTCTTGCTCTCGGCGATCTCGGCGGGCGTGGGTGTGGGTACAGGATAATGCATGGCCGCGAGCATTTTCTTAGCGTCGCCCACGCGATCCGTTGCCGGATACACGGTGATGATCCGGGAGAAAGCCTTGGCAGCGAGATCCTCGCGCTCCTTCACCAGGTTGGCCTTGACGTTCTCGGGGACAGCCCTTGCGGCACGGAAGGTATCAGCCTGGTGCTGATAGCACTCGCCGAGCATGTAGAGAGCGTCGTCGGCACCGCTGTAAAGGGGATAGGTGTCAATCAGCGATTGGAACCGCGCGATGGCAGCGGGGTAGGACTCACGCATGAAGTAGAAGCGGGCGATACGGAACTCGCGCTCCGCCAGCACCTCCTGTACCTCGAGCAAGCGCTCTTTCGCTTCGGGAACGAGCTTGCTGTCGGGGAATTGCGTGATCAGGTTGCGGTATTCCTCTTCCGCGCGCATGGCATGCGTGAAGTCGCGGTCGGGCTTCTCCATCTCGCGGTAGTGGATGTTCGCGATCTTGAGCTGGGCTTCGGCCGCTTCCGGCATGTTGGGGAAGAACGTGATGAAGTCCTTGTATTCGTTCTCGGCCTGGGTCATGGCGGCCGATCCGCCTTCGGCGTACCAGGAATCACCCACGGCTAACTTGGCGCGCGCGACATATTCGGAGTCCGGATATGTATTGATGAGCGTCTGCAGGGTCAAGCGCGCGACGTCGTATTTGCCGGTCTTCATGGCGTCCATGGCACGATCGAAGAGGATCTTGTCGGGCTGCTTGGAATCGACCGACGCGATCGGATTCTTGACCTTCTTATTGCTGCAGGCACCCAGAGCGAAGAGCACCACGAAGATGCCGAAGATGGAGATAAACCGTTTGAACATTCCCTACCTCTACAAACCTGACCGCAACCAGATTACACCTGCTGCCAAGTGGCTTCCGTCGCCGTCTTGATCAGCATTTCAGCATGTTCTTTCGGACTGCCTTTACCACCGAACACGGCGCTGCCGGCGACCAACACTCGCGCTCCTGCCTTGACCACATCGGTGACCGTGTCGAGAGCGACGCCGCCGTCGACTTCGATCCGGAAGTTCAAACCCCGCTGCTCACGCATAGTGGCGAGCTGGGCTATCTTCTTGAGCGAGTGGCGGATGAACTTCTGTCCGCCAAAGCCCGGATTGACCGACATGATCAACACGTAATCGACCATGTCGATAATGTCAGTCAAGGTCTCAACCGGCGTGGCCGGATTCAAAACCACTCCCGCCAGCAACTCGTGATGCTTGATCAGCTCAATGGTTCTGTGCAGGTGGATGCTAATCTCCTGGTGCACAGAGATCCAATCCGCTCCCGCATCGGCGAAAATCGGGATGAACTGGTCCGGATTGTCGATCATCAGATGACAATCCAAGGGCAAATTAGTGACCTTTCGCACCGACGCGACCAAGGGCGGCCCGATCGTCAGGTTGGGCACAAAATGGCCATCCATCACGTCGAGGTGGAGCAACGCGGCTCCGCCCGCTTCAGCGGATTGAATCTGGTCCGCCAAATGAGCAAAATCGGCGGCCAGAATGGAAGGAGCGAGCTCGATCAAAGCGAGTATTCTCCAGACGAGCGTTCCGTAAACCGGGGAGCAAGGAGCTGAATCTCAGGAGATTCTACCATCGAAGCCAGGACTGCGGCGCAGAAGTGCAGCTCTGATAGGCCACCCATCCGGTGAAATCGCATCCAAATTGATGAGAACACGATGCGCCGGATTAAGCGATTTGGATTAGCGGTTGCCTTGCTGACGACCTTGTGCCTGGCGGTCAGCGCGCTGGCCGCACCAGTGAAGCCCGACCTGCAAAAAATCCTCAACCAGCAGGAGCAGCAGCGGCGCACATACGAACCGGCCCAGGCGGGCTGGAATGGCCCGGAGATGCAGCGTCCGCAAGACGTCTCGCCCAACGCTGTTTTGGAGGCCTACGGTCCGGCAGCGACGGCCCGCTCGATTCGCGCTGCGCTGTCGGCAGCAGCGATTCCCGATCCAAAGGCGGTCGTAGCGATCGCCGTCCTCATTGTGCTCATGCGCATCATGCGGCAAATAAGGGAGCGCCGCGAAGAGAAAAGAGTGGTGGTGCCGATCCGGAATGGACCGAGGGCACAGGAGGATCGCCGGGCAGCGTAGTCTCCGGAAAAACCGAGTTTTGCCGCGCGAATGGTAAGGCGCGGAGAGGGCTTCTCGTCACGCAGATCCTGAATCGGATGGGAAGCCTTTTTTATGGACGAAGGACGATGGACGAAATTATAGCGGTTTGGCTTTCACTTCATCCATCGTCCATTATCCTTGTTACTTCTACCTAGCTTGCTTTCTTGTCGCGGTAGGTCTTTTCGGCTTCCTGGATATCTTTGTCGACCTGTTTGGGATCCGGCATCTCCTGCTCGGGATCATAGCGACTCTTCTCACCCGCCGGACGGTCCGGGAAACTCTGTCCATGTTCATTCTTAGGTGGCTGCGTGTTCTGATTTTCCGCCATGCAAAATAGTCCTCCGCCTATTGGGATGCCAAGTTGGATTGGAGGGCACCGCGAAAAATAGCGACAGGACGACGGTTTGGGAGGAGCAATAATCCTTTTGCCAAGGGTGACAAACGGGTGTACCGTGTCGGACCCAACGGCGCCTAACCATCTGCTCAATCTTTTGTCGCCGATCCTCGACGAAGGTGACATATGCCTACAAGTGCATCCGCACAGTCACAAGCTCCCAAGCAGCACCCGGCACACGGATCGCATGCGCTTTCGCTGATCGTTTCGCTGGTTATCATCGGTGGAGCGATCGCTATTCTGAACATTCCCGCGGTTTCTCAAGCGTGGTCGCAGGGCTACGATCCGATCGGATCGTGGGGAGTCTCGACGCTGATCGCGGCGCTCCCGGTCATCGCATTGCTGGGAACACTGGCATCGGGCAAAGTACAAGCCCATTACGCAGCACTGATCGGGTTGGCGACCGCGCTCCTGGTGGCGATTTTCGCGTTCCACATGCCGACGCGATTGGCGGCTACCACAGCAGTCTATGGGGCGCTGTACGGATTCTTCCCGATCGGCTGGATCATTATTAATGTCATCTTCCTCTACACGCTGACTCTCGAGACGGGCCGTTTCAAAGTGCTGCAGCAGAGCCTGATGGGCATCACGCAGGACAGGCGACTGCAATTGCTGTTGATCGCGTTTTCGTTCGGCGCATTCTTCGAAGGCGCCTCGGGATTCGGCACACCCGTGGCTGTAACGGCAGCGGTACTGATCGGCTTGGGATTCGGTCCGCTGGAGGCCTCGGGCCTGTCGCTGATTGCGAACACCGCGCCGGTGGCCTTTGGTGCGCTGGGCACGCCGATTCTCGGACTCAAGGGAGTGACGGGAATCAGCGAGATGGTGCTGGGAGCGCAGGTCGGACGCATCCTGCCGTTCTTTTCGGTGCTGGTGCCGTTCTGGCTGATCTGGGCTTTCGCAGGATTCAGCGGCATGATCGAGATCTGGCCGGCCGTGCTGGTAGCCGGAGTCTTCTTTGCAGTTCCACAATTCCTGATGTCGAACTATCACGGGCCGTGGCTGGTGGATATCGTGGCGGCCGTGATTTCAATGGCGGCACTGATCGCCTTCATGAAGATCTGGAAGCCGAAGCGGATCTGGCGGTTGCCGGGCGAGGGCGCAGCTCCCGAGAAGCATGAACACGGTTACTCGCGGGCCGAGGTGTTCCGCGCCTGGGTGCCATGGATCGTGCTCAGCATCATGGTGTTCATCTGGGGCACGCCGCAAGCAAAGAAAGTCCTGGACGGCATTTCCGCGCCGAAATTCCAGGTGCATGGTCTGCACAACCTGGTGATGCGCGTGCCACCGGTAGTCGCGACGCCAGCGAAAGAGGCGGCTGTGTTCGTGCTGAATTGGTTGTCGGCGACAGGAAGCGGCATCTTCTTCGCCTCGATCATCGCCGGACTAGTGATGGGACTCAGCATTCCCAGCCTGTTCCGTTCGTACGGCCGAACGCTGATGAAGGTTCGGTTTTCGCTGTTGACCATCTCCGCGATGATGGCGATCGGATTCATGACGCGATATGCCGGACTGGATGCCACCATGGGCCTGGCATTTGCACGAACGGGCATGCTGTATCCGTTCTTCGGGACCATGCTCGGATGGCTCGGCGTGGCGCTGACCGGATCGGACACGTCGTCGAACGTGCTGTTCGGCAGCCTGCAGAAGATCTCGGCCCAGCAGCTGAATTTGTCGCCGGTGCTGATGTGCTCGGCGAACAGCGCCGGGGGCGTGATGGGAAAGATGATCGATGCGCAGAGCATTGTGGTTGCCAGTACCGCGACCGAGTGGTACGGACATGAAGGAAAGATATTGCGCTATGTGTTCTTCCACTCGATTGCGCTGGCGGCGCTGGTCGGGATCATGGTGACATTACAGGCATACGTGCCCCCATTCACCAATCTAGTCATCAAACTTAAGTAGAATCGGCACCAGGCGGTATGGACTCCGGGTTTATCGAGGAATTGCGCAACGTGGTCGGCGATCGAGGGTTGATCCTTCACGCCGACGAACTGCGCACCTACGAGTGTGACGGGCTGACTAACTTTCGAGTTATGCCCGACGCCGTGGTGCTCCCGTCCGAGCGCGAGCAGGTTCCCAAAATCGTGCAGGCATGCGCGCGACACAAGGTCGCCTTCGTCGCGCGCGGGTCGGGTACCGGCTTGAGCGGCGGCGCGCTTCCGGTTGAGGGCGGGATCGTCATCAGCCTGGCGCGGTTGAATCGGATACTCGAAGTCGATATTCCAAATGCTCGAGTGATGGTTGAGCCGGGAGTGATTAACGCGTTCGTGACGCAGGAAGTCTCGCCGCACGGTTACTTCTATGCGCCCGATCCTTCGTCGCAGTCGGTGTGCAGCATCGGCGGGAATATTGCCGAAAACTCCGGTGGCGCGCACTGCCTGAAGTACGGATTCACTACCACACACGTGATCGCGATGGAGGTGGTGCTGCCGGACGGTACCGTAATCCAGCTTGGCGATGAGACGCTGGATGCGCCCGGATACGATCTGCTGGGCGTGTTCATTGGATCGGAAGGGACGCTGGGCATTGCGACAAAGATCACACTGCGGATCGTGAAGCGGCCCGAGGTTGTGCAGACGCTGCTGGCGGCGTTCAATTCAACCAATGAGGCGGGGGCGGCGGTGAGCGGTATCATCGCCGCAGGCATGCTCCCGGCGGCGATTGAGATGATGGACAACCTGGCGATCCAGGCGGCGGAAGCTTCGGTGCACGCGGGGTATCCGTCGTGCGGAGGCTTGCTGCTGGTGGAACTGGATGGACCGTCGGCGGAAGTAGATGCTCTGATGAAGCACGTGGGAGAGATCTGCACGCGCCACGGCGCCTGGGAGATCCGCGTAGCGCAGTCGGAAGAGGAGCGGGTAGCGATATGGAAGGGACGGAAGGCGGCGTTCGCGGCGATGGGCAGAATCTCGCCTAACTATATCGTGCAGGACGGCGTGATTCCGCGAACGAAGTTGCCCGAGGTCATGAAAGAGATCGAGCGTCTAAGCGCGGAAGCGGGATTGAGGGTTGCGAATGTTTTTCATGCCGGCGATGGAAACCTGCATCCGCTGGTGCTTTACGACCGAACTATCGCAGGGCAAGAGGAGCGCGCGGAGAAACTCTCCGGCGATATCCTGCGCCTGTGCGTGAAAGTGGGCGGGTCGATTACGGGCGAGCACGGCGTCGGCATGGAGAAGCGAGACTTCATGTCGGAGATGTACGCCGAGCCGGACCTCGATACCATGCAGCTGGTGCGGTGCGCTTTCGATCCGGCAAGTTTAGCCAATCCCGGAAAGCTGTTTCCGCGACTGCGCCTGTGCGCGGAGAAAGCCGGACCGTATAAACCACATCCGCTGGAAGTGGCGGGCGTCGCACAATTCTTCTGATAAGAAATCCGATGAACACCGGGACCACGGCGCGGCAGACGGAGCCTCAATGGGCGGAGTTGGAATCGCTCGTGGGCGCAGCTTACTTCCGCACGGCTCGACCCGAGGAGGCGATTGATGCGATTCAGCCCGCC
>Ga0335085_10017826_pt1 | contig 10220 bp, 7 predicted proteins | sample Lox_Sample_45_FD_206712 | JGI IMG/M metagenome (GOLD analysis project Ga0335085, IMG submission 206712) | Soil microbial communities from Loxahatchee National Wildlife Refuge, Florida, United States - Lox_Sample_4.5 | ecosystem: Environmental > Terrestrial > Soil > Wetlands | place: USA: Florida... | reverse complement strand
CCGCGCTGGAGCCAACGCCGACTGCCCCTTGAGTTTATGGATGCTTTGAGTTATACAACGGTTATCGAGTTTGCGGAGCCACTCGCCCGTCGGCGTGGCTCAGCTTTGGATCGTTAGGCTGGATGGAGCGTTTATGAGAATATCGGCCATCATCGTTTTCGCGCTTCTTCTAGTTGGCTGCGAGAGTTCGCAGAAGAGCGCACGATGCCAGCAGAAAAGTCAATGTAACTGAACTATGAACACGAGGGTATTTATGTGCAAGGCAGGACTTAGTCTGGCTATCACAACAGGTGGATTGTTTTTTAATGGGTGCGCATCGCTGGGGCGTTACTCCGAATCTGAGCTTCTGCGAGAGGAGGCTGCCGTTCTGGATGTCAGTGATGCAAGAATGCACTGGCTTCCAGCTCCGCCACCGATGGTAGTGGCAATTGATGGAAATTGGAAGATACCAGGATTGAGCCGCATGAGCATTCAAAAAATACCATCAGGCCATCATACAATCACGTTTCTTCCAAATGGGGGTTCTGCCGACCCTTTTACAGTTGACGTAAATCTTGAAGCGGGTAAGAGATATAGGGCTAGAGCGAAATACCAATATACTTCCAGTCAAAGTTTACCACCAGATGCGTATCACCCAGTGAAATTTGTTTTAGGAGGAACCTGGTCCGTTGAAATCACCGAAGAAGGTGAAGGCTTCAAATCTCCGCAAGCGACGAGTGAGGTGCAACCTGCAGGCCCAAGCGCGGATTCGGATGTTGTTCTGAAGAGATTGGAGGAACGGCGACGGCAGGAAGTGGACTCGGACAAAACAAATCAGAAGCAATAGCCTTATGCACCGTTTAACACCGGCTTGACATGCTATGAATATAATCGCCAATAAAACACTCTATGACAACGAGGGCTTAGAAGCTTTCACAAAAGGGAAGGCGTATTGGTCTTGGTATTCTACCACACTGTCAAAGCATACGATGGTTCATAATAATCAGGGAAGAGAGCATGTTTTAGGCAAATGGGTAAAACATTTTAAATTGCAATCCATTGCAGCATCTCGGCAACCAAATGCCTCGACAAAACCTTGGTGGAAGTTTTTGGTAGGATTTGGGAAGCAAAAACAGAGTCACGATGATGCCGCCTAACACCGCGCTGGAGCCAACGCCGACTGCCCCTTGAGTTTTAACCGAGACATGAAACTTGAACATCATGATTGCAAGCGAGAGTCCGGCTCCGGTGGCTGCGGCTCCCGTCTTCGCTCTTGCCGGGCTACGACGGGGTAGATAACTTGGGAACGTTAGGCGTTTCCAAGTGCGTCATGAGAAAATCAATTCTTGCATCAGTGGTCCTGCCACTTCTAATGAGTGCGTGCGCCAATACTCCGAAGGCGGTGGTAGAGCAGACCACTGACCTTGGATTCGGCTTTCAACGTGTTTTGATGGCAGAACCCGATAAGGCGTCATTGGAGAGAATCGAGCATTTTGAGTATTTGTATTACAGAGATCGGCGGTTGTGCCAAGTTGGAGCTTTTTCGGTCTCACCATCGGGCAGATATGCGATTTACCAGGATGGGCCGTCTGGCAATCTATTCTTATTTCGCCGTGCTGATGGCAGGCTCACCCAATTGACGAGTCATTTCATTGCGCTCGCCGTTTCATTCCAATGGCACGAGAATGACCATTGGGTCGAGGCACATTTTACGAACGAGCACAGACCCGAGCCATTTAAGTTGCAGTGAAGAAGCGCCCAAAACACCGCGCTGGGCCAATCCCGATGCATCGGGACCGTTTCAGTTTTGGCCGTCAGATGAAATTTGAACATTACGATTGCAAGTGGGTACGGTTCCGGTGGCCGTGGCCCAGCTTTGGAACGTCAAGCGCCACTTGCGTCTGTAGCCGATTGACCGGCCATTTCGCTTCATTTTAGATTTTTGTGTTGTGTGGCTGGCGTTTGCGATGCCAACATTTTTTGGGCGCGGAAATGGGACAGCTTGAATTTGGCCGCGCTGAAAACGTCCGTCTCCAGGCTCTCATGATAGAGCTTGCCGTCCACTTTAACTCTGCCGTAGAATGTTTTTGTGCTGACGTATTGTAGCAAGTTTGGAACTTTTTGGAATGAACGTTATTTGGCGTCTGGTGACGGGTTGGCCGGGCGCGTGGCCGACGTTTATTTGCGCTTTCATTATCACCTATGCACGGGATACAAAAGCGGGACGTAAACGAAAATATGCCTTCCAGGAGTCTGATGTAAGCGATTTATTTTAAGCTAGTTGCCTCGGTAGCTCAATTGGTAGAGCAGTTGACTCTTAATCAATTGGTTCTAGGTTCGAGTCCTAGCCGGGGTACCAGCCTTTGCCAAGGTTTCGATTCGGCGAGTCCTTGGTTAGAATCTTGAATGTTTTGGCGGCCGTCGCAAGTTAAACTATTCCGTTGTCCCATCGAACTCCTGCGCTCATGGTGAGCGTGTAGGACTTGTCTTCAAGCACAAAATCAATCCGGTTGCTCCTTATTCGTTCAAGCCCCACCGGATTTGCCCATGCGCGTCACGAAGCAACGCTTCTAGAATCGGGCCGACCTCCGTCGCCTGTAGCCGAATCTGCTCCCGCATCTTCTCCGACTCTTCAACCACCAGCTTAATGTCCATCTCCATGGTTTCCAGTTGCGTCTGCCCGCCCGTGCCGTTTGTGCCGTTCGTTGGCTGTGTGGCCGGGTTCATATTTGAACCATGGGCCGATTGAAGTCGTTGTCAAGTCTCCACCACCCTGATTCAGTCTAGGCATAGTGCCTAGTGGATGAGACCGGTGAATCCACTGTCCGGCGTTCTTATGGGCTTGTGTTCGTTGATCGGAGCATGGAATGTTTTGCGCCATGTCCGTGAACGACCAAACCGCTGCTCCTAATTCGTCTCGCAACCTGCCGAAGCGGCTCAGAACGATTGGTCTCATCGTGCTGTTGCTTGGGCTGGCGAGCGCCGGCGTGGTTTATTGGCAGGGAACGCATTCCGCGGGAGCGACGGAAGATGAATTGTTGCCAGGAAACGCCAAAGTGGAATCGCGTCAAATGGAAATCCTTTACGGCAAAATGGGTCTTTTGACGGAGGAGTTGTCTGACGACTTGAAACAACCCGGCACGCAGGCACTCCTCATCGCCACGGTTTCAATTCTCGTTGCTGCCGGCTGTTTTTATTTGGCCCGATTATCAGATGATGACACGGAAATCCGTTGACGGAATCAAAAGCATGGCGAAACGGGCTTGCACAAGCGGCGCGTCTCGCATAAGACGCCGCGATGGCAGAACTATTTCAACTATCCGATGCCAAGCGGGTTGAAGCCGCGCTCCGCCGTTTCGATGAAGAAAACGCGCGTGACCTGAACAAGGAAATCGCCAACGGCGTCGCGCACCCGCGCGAATTGCTTTACGCCCGGCGATTGAGCGACTGGGTGCTGCGGTTGTGCCCCAATGCCTCCGAGGCGCTGCGGCTGGCGGCGCGGTGCCAGCACCTTTGCCGCTGGGAAATCCCGCGCGGCTCGTATCCGATGACGCGCGCCGGTTATCTGCAATGGCGCGCGACGCTGAAGAAATTTCACGCGCAAAAGGCCGGTGACATTTTGCGCGAACTGGGTTACGCGGAGGAAATGATTCGCCGGGTTCAGGATTTGAATCTAAAGAAGCATTTTCCCGATGACCCGGAAACCCGCGTGCTGGAGGACGCGCTCTGTCTTGTCTTTCTGGAACATCAATTCGCCGACCTCGCCGCCAAGACCGCCGAGGACAAGACCATCAATGCCTTGCAAAAGTCCTGGCAGAAAATGACGGACGCCGCTCGCGCCGAGGCGTTGAAATTAAAATACGGCCCGCGCGAAAAAGTCTTGCTGGAGTGCGCGCTCAAAGGCTGAAATCAGCGCCGTCGGCGCGACCTGTTATCCCCGGCATTCGGAATGCCGTAGCCGCCGGCGTGAATCGGCGCCAATTTTTTCCCGCCGGAATAATGAGCAGACTGACGTCCGCTGCTACGCTTGGATTGGGGAGCACAGCCGCCCTCGGCTGTCGTGTTCGACGCCCTCGTCGAACACTTCCCCGAGGTTTCCAGCGAGGGCGCTGGAAACTGCACGCGCGGCGCGTGCGCTCCCCATTTTTACTGTTTCCCTTTGACGAGCACTTCCACCACGGCCGAGTCGGCCAGCGTGGTGATGTCGCCAATCTGGTCGGTCTGGTCTTCGGCGATTTTGCGCAGGATGCGGCGCATGATTTTGCCGGAGCGGGTTTTGGGCAGACCCGGCGCAAATTGAATTTTGTCCGGCACGGCAAGCGCGCCGATTTCCTTGCGGACGTGCTGCGCGAGTTCCTTTTTCAAATCTTCGCTGTCGGCAATGCCGTCCTTGAGCGTCACGAAGGCGTACAACGCCTGACCCTTGATTTCATGCGGCATGGGCGCGACCGCCGCTTCGGCTACCTTCAGGTGGCTGACCAGCGCGCTTTCAACTTCCGCCGTGCCGATGCGATGGCCGGAAATATTCACCACGTCATCCACGCGGCCCATCAGCCAGTAATCGCCGTCGGCGTCCACGCGGCAGCCGTCGCCGGTGAAATACATGTTTTTGAACGTCGTGAAATAAGTGTTGATGAATCGCTCGTGATCGCCCCAGGTCGTGCGCATCATTCCGGGCCACGGTTTCTTGATGCACAGCTTGCCGCCCTCGTTGGGCGCGCATTCGGTGCCGTCATCGCGCAAGACCGCCGGTTCGACGCCTAGGAACGGACGATTAGCGCTGCCGGGCTTGAGTGTGTGGACGCCGGGCAGGGGAGTAATCATGAAGCCGCCGGTCTCGGTCTGCCACCACGTGTCCATGATGGGCCGTCGGCCTTTGCCGATGTGCTTGTGATACCACATCCAGGCTTCGGGATTGATGGGTTCGCCGACGGTGCCGAGCACGCGCAGCGAGCTTAAATCGTATTTATTCGGCCATTCATCGCCGAGGCGGATGAGTGAGCGGATGGCTGTCGGCGCGGTGTAAAAACTCGTGACCTTGAACTTCTCCACGATTTTCCAGAAACGCCCGGCGTCCGGCCAGGTCGGCACGCCTTCAAACATCAATGTCGTCGCCCCGTTGCAGAGCGGCCCGTAAACCACGTAACTGTGGCCGGTCACCCAGCCGATGTCCGCCGTGCAGAAATAGATGTCGTCGTCGTGAATGTCGAAGACGTACTTGTGCGTCAGCGCCGTCCACAACAGATAACCGGCGGTGCTGTGGACGACGCCCTTGGGTTTGCCGGTGGAACCGGACGTGTAAAGGATGAAGAGATAATCCTCGGCATTCATCGGTTCATGTGGGCAATCGGGTGGGGCAGGGCGCGTCACTCCGCGCGCGCCGCCTTCCGGTGGGGCGAGGCTACTGACGAGCCGGCTCGCGGGGACGCTCGCCCCACCACTGGCAGCGGCCATCAACTCGTGATACCAGACATCGCGGCTGGCATCGAAATGGCAGGGTTCATTGTTGCGTTTGACGACGACGACTTTTTCGATGCTGGGGGTTTTCCGCAGGGCTTCATCGGCGATGGCCTTGAGCGGAATGCTTTTGCCGCCACGCAGAGAAACGTTCGATGTGATAAGCACCTTGCACGTTGAATCGTTGATGCGGTCAGCCAACGAGTCCGCGCTGAACCCGCCAAAGACAACCGAATGGATCGCGCCGATGCGGGCGCAGGCGAGCAGGGCAACGGCGGCTTCGGGAACCATCGGCAGGTAAATCGCCACCCGGTCGCCTTTCCGGATGCCGAGCGATTTCAGCGCATTGGCGAATTTGCAGACCTCCGTGTGCAATTCCGCGTAGGTGATTTTTTTTACTTCTTCCTCCGGTTCACCCTGCCAGATAATGGCAACTTTATCGCGCGTTTTGGTCTTCAAATGGCGGTCGAGGCAATTGGCGGTCACATTAAGCTGGCCGTCCTCAAACCAAGTGTGCCGGATGATCCGCGCGTCGGTGTCCCAGGTAAATTTACGCGAGACCGTCGGCGGTTTGAACCAATCCAGCGCCTTCGCCTGTTCCAGCCAGAACGCCTCCGGCTCGCGGACGGAACGTTCATACAAAGCGTTGTATTTAGGGGTGTTAAGGTGCGCGCGTTGCAAGACTTCCGGCGGTGGCGGGAAGGTGCGGTTTTCCTGAAGCAACGAATCAGTTGAAATAGCTTTGCTTGGCATTGTCATGCGAATTTAAATTTTTACCATTGTCGGCAAAACTAATTGTTTATGTCAATTGCAGTCATGGGGCGTTCGAGGGTTTACTGCAACCAATCATGGTCCGCAAAAGTTTTTTGCCGGTTTTGCCGGCTTCGCGCATGCGCTATTCAGGCCCAAACGCCGGCAAGTTCCAGCCGGTTCGGTTTGACAAACAAAATATTCTCCGCAAGTTTCCTCGCACGACATGGGCAAGACACTCATCATTGCGGAGAAACCGTCCGTCGCCGGCGACATCGCCAGGGCGCTCGGCGGGTTCAAGAAGGACGGCGACTATTACGAAAGCGCCGATTACGTGCTTTCGTCGGCGGTCGGCCATCTGCTCACCATCGTTCCGCCCGAGGGCGTAGAGGCCGCGCGCGGCAAGTGGACGTTCAAATGCCTGCCGGTCATTCCACCACATTTCGATCTTCAGCCGATCGAGCGCAATGAAAACCGGCTGAAGGTGTTGAAAAAGCTGATCAAACGCGACGACGTGGACGCGCTCATCAACGCCTGCGACGCCGGGCGCGAGGGCGAATTGATTTTCCGCAACATCGTCAAGTTCACGAAGGCGAAACAGCCCATCAAGCGCCTCTGGCTGCAATCCATGACACCCGCCGCGATCCGCGAGGGTTTCGAGCGTTTGCGCGACGATGACTCTATGCTGCCGCTGGCTGCCGCGGCATTCAGTCGTTCCGAGGCCGATTGGCTGGTCGGCATCAACGGTACGCGCGCCATGACGGCCTTTAACTCGAAGTCGGGCGGTTTTTACAAAACCACCGTGGGCCGCGTGCAAACACCCACGCTGGCCATCGTGGTTGAGCGCGAGGCGAAAATCCGCAAGTTTGTGCCGCGCGATTTCTGGGAGGTCATCGCCACGTTTGAGGCGGCGTCGGGCCGGTACGCCGGGCGCTGGTTGGATGAGAAATTTTCCCGGGCCGACAACAAGAACGGTGACGACCAGCTCAAACCCGAACGGATTTGGGACAAACCCAAAGCCGAGGCCATTCGCGACAAGTGCTTGGGCAAACCGGGCATTGTCACCGAGGAAAGCAAGCCAAGCACGTCGTTGTCGCCGCTGCTCTACGATTTGACCAGTTTACAGCGCGACGCGAACTCGCGGTTCGGCTTCAGCGCCAAAAACACGTTGGGCCTGGCGCAGGCGCTTTACGAACGGCACAAAGTGCTGACGTATCCGCGCACGGATTCGCGCGCGCTGCCGGAGGATTACATCGGCACGGTAAAAAAAACCTTGGAGATATTATCGGGCCGCATGCCCGGTGTCGGGACCGCCTTCTTGAGCCGCTACACAACATTCGCGTCAAACATTCTTGATAATGACTGGGTGCGCCCGAATAAACGGATTTTCAACAACGCCAAAATTTCCGATCACTTCGCCATCACTCCTACGACGCAAATGCCCAAAGGCCTGTCGGAACCGGAGCAGAAACTTTACGACATGGTGATGAAGCGGTTCCTTGCGATTTTTTATCCGGCGGCCGAGTTTCTGGAAACGACGCGTATCACCCGCGTTGAAGGCGAGCCGTTCAAGAGCGCTGGCAAAGTGCTGGTTAAGCCGGGTTGGCTGGCGGTGTACGGCAAGGAGGCGCAGGACGAGGATGCTGCGAGCCTGGCGCCGGTCAAACCCAACGAAACCGTCAACACCAGCGCCGTCGAGGTGAAACCAAATGTCACCAAACCGCCGCCGCGTTACACGGAAGCGACGCTGCTTTCGGCGATGGAAGGCGCGGGCAAGCTGGTGGAGGATGACGAGTTGCGCGAAGCCATGCACGAAAAAGGCCTTGGCACGCCGGCAACGCGCGCGGCCATCATTGAAGGATTGATTTTCGAGCAGTATTTGCACCGTAATGGTCGCGAGTTGCAAGCCACGGCCAAAGCATTTTCACTGATGGAACTGCTCAACGGCCTCGGCATTGCCGAATTGACCAAACCGGAACTGACCGGCGATTGGGAATTCAAGCTGCACCAGATTCAGCGCCGGCAAAAAAGCCGGGACGAGTTCATGTCTGAAATTGCCGACATGACGCGGCACATCGTGGAGCGCGCCAAAAAATACGAGGAAGACACCATTCCCGGCGACTTCGGCGTGCTGAAAACGCCCTGCCCCAAGTGCGGCGGCGAGGTCCACGAAAAATACAAGCAGTTCCAGTGCGAGAAATGCGATTTCGCCGTCTGGAAGACCTTGTGCGGTCGCATGTTTGAAATCGAGGAAGTGGAGAGGCTCATCACCGAGAAGCAAATCGGCCCGGTGCAGGGATTTCGCAGCAAGCTGGGCAGGCCATTCGCCGCGGTGTTGAAAATGAACGGTGAATTCAAGGTGGAATTTGATTTCGGCAACGACCAGAAAAATGGAAACGGCGGGGCCGCCGCACCGGTGGATTTCACCGGCAAGGAACCGCTGGGCAAATGTCCGAAGTGCGGCGCGCAGGTCTATGATGCCGGAATGAATTACCTTTGCGAGAAGGCGACGGGTGCCGGGAAAACGTGCGATTTCCGATCCGGTAAAATCATTTTGCAGCAGGAAATCGCGCCCGAGCAGATGAAAAAGCTGCTGGAAACGGGCAAGACCGATTTATTGACGAAATTTGTTTCAAAGCGGACCGGTCGCGCATTCAAAGCGTTTCTAGCCATCGGGAAGGACGGCAAAATCGGCTTTGAATTTCAGCCGCGCGAAGCCCGGTCCAAGAAATCCGATCAGCCCCGGAAGTTGGCGCCAAAAATTGATTTCACGGGCCAGCCGCCGCTTGGCAAATGTCCGAAATGCGGTGGAAAGATTTTCCAATCGGCAGAACAGTATCTTTGTGAACATACGCAATCCGATGGCAAGTATTGCACGTTCAAACTCGACAAGGTGAAAAATAGTCAGCCGATCGAAGTGGAGCAGTTTCAAAAGATGCTTAACACGGGTAAAACGGATATGCTCTCGAATTTTATATCGCGCACCGGCAAACCGTTTACTGCCTGTTTAAAAATGTCGCGCAAGGGTAAAATTGAATTCGATTTTGCACCCCGCGAAGGCGAAGATGGCACAATCTAGGAATTTATTTCAACCGGACCGGGAACCAGCTCAGGCATCCCTCCCGTTTTTCAGTGCCTGGTTAAGCTCGTAGTTCAAAATCGAAAGGCAGTAAATAGCCGCTGTCTCGACGCGCAGAACCAAACGGCCCAGTGAAATCGGCAACGCACCCGCAGTCTGAATGACTTTCAATTCCTCGGAAGTAAAATCGCCTTCCGGGCCAATCCAAACGGCAACCCTTTGCGGTGGTCGGCCATGCTTTGATTGAAATTCCTGGAAACATTCGCGTGGGTGGCGGCGGTCGGTCTGCAATGAGCCGACGAGTGACAGGTCAAATTTTTCCTTCCGCGCGAAGAATTGTGCGGGCGCCATGGGCGGTTCAATTTTTGGCAGCCAAGCCGCGCCGCATTGTTTAATGGCTTCGACAGCAACCAGTTGCCATTTTTCCTGTTTACTTGCCGCGTCCTTCTCGCCGAGACGGGTCGCGACGCGCCCGGTCAGCAACGGCACGATGCAATGCGCACCCAATTCCACGGATTTCTGAATAATGGATTCAATGATTTTTCCCCTTGGAATGGCTTGCAGCAGTGTGATTTGGCAAGACGGAGGCGGGACAACGCTCTTTTGTTTTACGCGCAAAGCCACATCCTTTCGCGAGGAATTGGCGACTTCGCAGAACAATTCATGACCGTCCCCATCAAGCACGATCACCGGTTCACCGCGCTTGACGCGCAATACATGCAACGCGTGGTGCGCTTCGCGTTCATCGAGTTGGAGCACGGAGCCGATGCAACTTTCGGGCGGCAGGTAAAAACGGTGCATTGTTTTTGGTTGGACAAATGATTGATTAAATAGCCGCGTAATGCGGACTCACTTATTTAACCGGCAGCTCATATTTAACCAATTGCCATCATCGAAACAATTTCTTGGCCTTTTCCAAAATTCCTTTGTCGGTGGAGTTGGTGTCTTCACCGGT
>Ga0335085_10017822_pt1 | contig 10222 bp, 9 predicted proteins | sample Lox_Sample_45_FD_206712 | JGI IMG/M metagenome (GOLD analysis project Ga0335085, IMG submission 206712) | Soil microbial communities from Loxahatchee National Wildlife Refuge, Florida, United States - Lox_Sample_4.5 | ecosystem: Environmental > Terrestrial > Soil > Wetlands | place: USA: Florida... | reverse complement strand
CGAACGGGCCTGCGTGGACGAGCACGGGCGTGTTCTCCAGCGTCTGGAGCAGGTTCGGCTTGACCGCGTCCCGGAGCAGGACGGCCATGGACCCGGCCCCGGCCAGCTGCTCGGCGGTAACGGGCGTCCGGTCCTGGGTGTAGCCGATCACGATCCGGCCGAGCCGGGCCCGCAGATCGGCCAGCGAGCGCGCCAGGGCCAGGGTCGCCATGACCTCGGAGGCGGCGGTGATGTCGAAGCCGGTCTGGCGGGGTACCCCGTCCGCCCGCCCGCCCAGGCCGATGACGATGTTGCGCAGCGCGCGGTCGTTGACGTCGAGCACCCGCCGCCAGGTGATGTTGTGCGGGTCGATGCCGAGCGCGTTCCCCTGGTAAATGTGGTTGTCGATCATCGCGGCCAGCAGGTTGTGGGCCGCCGTGACCGCGTGCATGTCACCGGTCAGGTGCAGGTTGAGCGCCTCCATGGGGACGACCTGGCTGTACCCGCCCCCGGCCGCGCCGCCCTTGATGCCGAACGTGGGCCCCATCGACGGCTGGCGGATCGCGACCGTGGCCTTCTTGCCGATGTGCCGGAATCCCTGCCCGAGTCCGACCGTCGTAGTGGTCTTGCCCTCACCGAGCGGCGTGGGGGTGATCGCGCTCACCACCACGTACCGGGCGGCCGGCCGGCTGGCCAGCTCGGCGATGGCGTCGAGCTTGATCTTCATCACCTCTTCGCCGTGCGGCTCGAGCAGATGAGAGGCGATGCCCATCTCGTCCGCGACGTCCTCGAGTGGCTTCAGGGCCGCGCCGCGGGCGATCTCCAGGTCGCTCGGGAAGTCCATGCTGTCACTCACCGGCCCTGCCTCCTCAAACATCCGCGAACCGCCCGACAATTAGCCCGACAATAAGATTGTCAGACGTTCTCACGTAAGATTTCCTCTCCCTCCGCCACAAGATCCACGCACTGCATCCCCGTCCTCGCCACAATTTCCCGCCCCTCTGCCCGCATTATGGAAATCGGGCCACCCACGCAGACAGGAGCAGGCCTCGATGGCAGCGCAGCCCGGACCGGTCGGGATGGTGGGCACCGGCAACATGGGCGGCCGGATGACCCGCCGGATGGTCGACGCCGGGCACCGCGTGCTGGCCGTCGACGCCGATCCGGCCCGGATCCCCGGCTGCGGCGCCGTGCCCGCGAAGGACCTGGCCGAGCTCGCGGCCCGCTGCGACGTGATCATGCTCTCGCTGCCGGACAGCACGGTGATCGAAACCGTGATCCGGGGACCGGACGGCCTGCTCGGGCACGCCCGCGACGGGCAGGTCATCGTGGACCTCAGCACGGCGGATCCCGCCTCGACCCGCGCCCTGCACCACCAGCTCGCCGCCCGCGGCGTGCGCTACCTGGACGCCGGGATCTCCGGTGGCGCCGCGGCCGCGGAGCAGGGCACGCTGACCCTGATGGTCGGCGGCGACGCAAACGCCCTGGCCCAGGTCAAACCGCTGCTCGGCACGTTCAGCGCCCGGGTGCACCACATGGGCGGCAGCGGCGCGGGCCACGTGACCAAGGTGCTCAACAACTTCCTCAACGGCGTCACGCTGGCCGCGACCGCCGAGGTCATGGTGGCGGGCAAGCAGGCCGGGCTCGACCTGGCCCAGCTGCTGGAGGTCATCAACACCTCCAGCGGCGTCAGCTACGCCTCCCTCAACCGCTTTCCGCACATCATCAGGGGCGACTACCTCGAGGGCGGGCTGACCGGCCGGCTGATGGCCAAGGACGTCCGGCTCTACCTGGCGCTGGCCGAGGACCTCGGCGACCTGGCCGGCGGCGTCCGGGTCGCGGAAGCGGAACAGGAAGGATAACCAGCATGCACATCAGCCACGGCCGGTCCGGCCAGCCGTCCGAGCAGCGCACCGCCACCTTCACCGGGACGGTGCACCTGGACCCGGTCATGAACGCGCCCGGGGTGATGATCAACACCGTGGTCTTCACCCCGGGCGCCCGCACCTACTGGCACCGGCATCCCGGCGGCCAGCTGCTCGTGGTCACGGCGGGCCGCGGCGTCGTGGCCACCCGGGACCAGGGCCAGGTCATCACCGGCGGCGACGTCGTCTGGGCCGAGCCGGGCGAGGAGCACTGGCACGGCGCCTGCGGGGACTCGCTGCTGGCTCACCTGGCCGTCTCGCACGGCACCACCGAATGGGGCGGCGAAGTCGGGCCGGGCGACTACACCGCCGCGCAACCGTAGCCCGCCCTGGCCATGAGTGAGCAGTACGAGGTGCTGGCGGTCCGGTACGGGACCCGGCGGGCGAGCGCGGCCGAGGTCTTCCTCAACTACCACGCCTACCACGAGCCGGACCGGCCGCTCGGCATGGATTACTTCTTCTGGGTGGCCCGCAACCCGGCGCGGACGGTCGTCATCGACACCGGGTTCTCGCCGGCCGGCGGCGCCGCCCGCGGCCGCACCATGCTCATGGACACCGTGCCCGCGCTGCGGGCGGCCGGGACCGCCCCGGACGACGTGGCGCAGGTCGTGCTGACCCACGCACACTACGACCACATCGGCGGGCTCCCGGTCTTCACCGGAACCGGAACCGGCGCCGAGGTCATCATGACCAGGGACGAGTACGACTTCTGGACCGGGCCGCTGGGCCGCCGCGGGCAGTTCGCCCACACCACCGAGGCCAGCGAGCTGGACCACCTGCGCGAGCTGCGCGAGGCCGGCCGGCTCACCCTGGCCGGCCGGGCCGGTCAGGTAGCGCCCGGCATCGAGCTGACCCAGGTCGGCGGGCACACCCCCGGCCAGGCCATCGTCACTGTCGCGACGGCCGGGGGGCCGGTCGTGCTGGCCTCGGACGCGGTCCACTACTACGAGGAACTGGAGCGGGACCGGCCGTTCTCCATCGTGGCGAACCTCGCGGACATGTACGCCGCCTTCGACCGGATCCGCGCGATGGGCGAGGCCGGCGCCCGCGTGGTCGCCGGGCACGACCCGCTGGTCGCCGAGCGGTTCGGCGGTTCGCCCGACGTCATCCTGATCGCCTGCGACGAACGGGGAACCGATGATTAGGGCGGGAGCGGTCGTCGGCTTCGTCGGGCTCGGCACGATGGGGACCCCGATGGCCACCCGGCTGGCCGAGGCCGGCTACCGGGTCCAGGGGTACGACGTCAGCGAGCAGGCGGTCAGATCGTGGGCCGAACGGGCCGAGGGTGCCCGCCCCGCCGCCAGCCTCGACGACGCCGCGGCCGAGGCCGCCGCCGTCATCCTCATGCTGCCCGACTCGGCCGTGGTGCGCGGCGTCCTGGACGGCCTGGCCCCCGCCCCCGGCACGGTGATCGTCGACATGAGCTCGTCGGAGCCGCTGGTGACCAGGGAACTCGCGGCGGAGATCGCCCGTGGCGGAGCCACCTTGGTGGACGCGCCGGTCTCCGGCGGCGTGACCGGAGCGATCAGCGGGCGGCTGACCATCATGGCCGGCGGCGCGCCGGCCGACATCGATCGCGTCCGCCCGCTGCTCGACGTGCTCGGCGCGCGCGTGGTCCACTGCGGCGATGTCGGGGCCGGGCACGCGGTCAAGGCGCTGAACAACCTGCTGTCCGCCACGCACCTGCTCGCGACGTCCGAGGCGATGACGGCGGCGGCCGCGTTCGGCCTGGACGTGCCCACGGTCCTGGCCGCCATCAACACCTCCAGCGGCCGCAGCGGGTCGACCGAGAACAAGTGGCCGAACTTCATCGTCCCGCGCACCTTCGACTCCGGCTTCTCGCTGCGGCTGATGGTCAAGGACATGCGGATCGCCCTCGGCCTGGCCGAGGCGGCCGGGACCCCGGCCGCGCTGTCCGCCGCCGCCGCCGGCCTGTGGGCCGAGGCGGCGCAGGCCCTGCCCGCCGGCGCCGACCACACCGAGATCGCCCGCTGGCTGGAGCGCTAGCGGGCTCACATTAAGTTAGGCCGTGGCGGCCTGGGTCAGGGCGTCCGCCAGTTCGGCCGGGCGGGTGAACATGGACTCGTGGCTGCCAGGCACCCGCACCGGGGCGACCTTGATCCGCTCGGCGAAGCGGTCCCAGCCGTACTCGCCGGGCGGCAGGGCCACGTCGCCGTCGGACAGCACGTAGTGCAGCGGGAGGCCCAGGCTGCGGTAGGCCTCGTCGGCGGGCGGGTCGGTGAACGTCCGGAACGGCTGCGGGCGCAGTACCGAGTGCACGGCCGCGGCCGCGGCCGGGTCGGCGTCGCCCATGAACGCGCCCTGGAACACTTCCAGCGGCATGGCTATGGTGTTGTCGTCCGACGATCCGGCCAGGGACGTGAACAGCTCCTGGTAGCTCGGCGGGATCTCGTCGTACAGCGGCCGGCCTGACTCGGGCACGAAGGCGCTCCAGAACACCAGGGCCTTCAGCCGGGACGCCAGCCGCGGTGCCGCCCCGGCGATGACGTATCCGCCCCAGCTGTGCCCGACCAGCGTGACATCGACGGCGAAGGCCGCCTCGACCTGGCTCACCAGGCTGTCGACGCAGCCGGCCAGCGTCACGCCGCGCGGGTCGTCGTCGATGCCGAGGCCGGGAGAGGTTGGTGCCCACACCCGGTGCCCGGCCGCGCGCAGCCTGCTCGCCACCGGCTGCCAGGCCCATCCGCCGTGCCATGCCCCGTGCACCAGCACGAAGTTCTCTGTCATGGTGACCTCCTCGTCAAGGCTTGACGATATCCCGGACGAACGCCTCGGCCGGGCCGTGCAGCGCATCGTGGGCCGCGATGAACAACTCGTGCGCGCGCCGCCCCGGCCAGCCCTCGGGCAGCAGCGCGGCGGGCAGGTCGGGATCGCGGAACGGCAGCGCCCGGTACGAGGACACCAGCTCCACCTGCCGCCGCAGCGCCTCGGGGCCGGGCAGCGCGGCCAGCGCGGCCGCGCCGGGGAGCTGCTCGTAGCCCCTGATCAGCTCGACGTAGTCCCGGCCGAGGCCGTCCAGGTCCCAGCAGCGGAACGCCATCTCGCGGTCCGCGGCCCGGCTCAGCGCCCGGCTTTCCAGCAGGTCCATCCGGGTGGCGGACAGGTCGGCGAGCGCGTCCCGGACGGTCTCGAGGCGGGGGTGCGGGCTGATCCAGGTGGCCGCGGCCAGCGGCCCGAACCCGTGCCAGGCCAGCGTCCGCCGGACCCGGTCCCGCTCGCCGCGGCTCTGTTCGGGCACGGCGTAGATCACCGTCCGCCAGATGCCGTCCCAGTCGTCGCGGCCGCGGTCGAAGATCCGGGTCCGGCCCTCGTCGAGCAGGCGGACGCTCCGCCCGGTGAGCGCGTAGCTGGTCTGGCGGCCTGCCCGGCAGGTGGTGAACCAGCCCTCCCGGCGCATCCGGGACAGCACCACCCGGGTCGTGCTCTCCCCGGTCCCGAACACGTCCAGCAGCTGGTTCAGCGCCCGCATCGGAATGTGGCCATCATCGATATAACGGAGATGGTCGCCGAACAGGTCCCACACGATGGCCCGCGGCTTCATCGGGGGGTTGCCATTCCGCGCATGAAGGTTATTGTGTTTCATAGCCGCACCGCTCGTCAATAATTTGAAACATGTAGGAGATCACGTGCGCATAGCGGTCCTCGGCGGCGGCCCCGGCGGCCTGCTGGCCGCGCTGCTGGCCAAGCGCGGCGACCCGGGTCGTGACGTTACCGTGTTCGAGCGCAACCGGCCCGGCGACACGTTCGGTTTCGGCGTGGTTTTCTCCGACGCCACCCTGGACGGCATCGACGCCGCCGATCCCGTGCTGCGTCGCGCGCTGACCCAGGACGGCGCGCACTGGGATCCGATCGAGGTGCGGCTGCGCGGGGAACGGTGGCGGTTCGGCGGCAACGGCATGGCCGCCGTGGCCCGCCGGACGCTGCTGTCGCTGCTCCAGCAGCGCGCCGCCGCGGCCGGCGTGGACCTCAGGTTCTCCGCGCCGGTCCGGCCGGACGATCTGCTCGGTACCGGCGACGGGTCCGCGTACGACCTGGTGATCGCGGCCGACGGCGCGAACTCGCAGCTGCGGGCGCGGTTCGCCGGGGTGTTCGGCCCGAGCGTGGTGACCGCGACGGCCAAGTTCATCTGGTTCGGCACCACGTACCCGTTCGGCGGGCTGACCTTCGTGCACGAGCAGGACCCGCACGGCGTGTTCGCGGTGCACGGCTACCCGATCGGGAACGGCGTCTCGACCTTCATCGTCGAGACCGACGAACGGTCCTGGCGCGAGGCCGGCCTGGACCGGTTCGACGTCGGCCAGCCGCCCGGGCCCAGCGACCAGGTCACCCAGGCCTACCTGGAAAAGCTGTTCGCGACGCAGATCGACGGCTGCCCGCTGCTGGTGAACAACTCCCGGTGGGGCAACTTCCGCACCTGGCGCACCCAGCGCTGGCGGCACCGGGTCGGCCGGACCGCCGTCGCCCTGCTCGGCGACGCCGCGCACACCGCGCACTTCTCCGTCGGCTCGGGCACCAAGATGGCCATGGAGGACGCCATCGCGCTGGTGCGGGCCCTGGACGCGGCCGGCCCCGGGCCCGATGACGTGGACGCGGCGCTGGCGGAATACGAGGCCGCCCGGCGGCCGCAGGTGACCAGGATCCAGGACGCGGCCCGGCCCTCGCTGTCCTGGTGGGAGCACTTCGGCCGGTCCTACCGGAGCCTGCCTCCGTGGCAGTTCGCCTTCCATTTCTTCAGCCGCTCGCTGCCCGAGTCCAAGCTGCGCCAGCGCGACCCGGGGTTCGTCGACGCGGTACACCGGGCCTGGCGGCAGGCCCACGGCCGGGACGACCCGCTGCGCACGCCGGTCACCATCGCCGGCCTGTCCCAGCCCGACCGGGTCGTGACGCTCGAAGACGGCGCCGTCCGGCTGGCCGCCGGCCCGCTCCCGCTCTGCTTGCCCGGGGGGACGATCCCCTCCAGACCCCCCCTGCTCACGGGGGGGCCCGCCCCCCCGTACCCCCCGGGCGCCTGGGTGAGCGCCCCGGACACCGAAGCCGGCCTCGACCGGGCCGACCACGAGGTCGCCCGAGCCCTGGCGGAGGGCGCCTGCCTGGTGGCGGTGGGCGACGGCACCGCGCTGACCCGGCGGCTGGTCTGCGAGGCGGCCCGGCTGGATCATGGTGCCGTGACCCTGCTGGTCGAGGACGGATCCGAGGACAGTACCTTCGAGGACGGTGCCTTCGAGGACCGGGCCCGCACCGCCATCCTGTCCGGCCGCACCGATCTCGTCGGCAGGCGTCAATGAGCATCACTGAAGGCACCGTGCCCTGGCCCGGCGACCTGGCCCGGGAGTACGAAAAGGCCGGCTGGTGGCGCGGGCGGGACCTCGGGACGGAGATCGCCGGCGTGGCCGCCGCCCGGCCGGACGCGACCGCCCTGGTGGACGGCGACACCCGGATCAGCTACGGGTCGCTGCTGGCCCGGGCCGACGCGCTGGCCGGCCGGCTGGCCCGGCTGGGGATGCGGCCCGGGATGCGGATCGTGGTCCAGCTGCCGAACGGCTGGCCGTTCGTCGTGCTCACCCTGGCCTGCCTGCGGGCCGGGATCGTCCCGGTCATGGCGCTGCCCGCGCACCGCCGGCACGAGCTGGCCTACCTGTGCCAGCACAGCGAGGCCCGCGCCCTGGCCGTGCCGGACGTGCTGCGCGGCTTCGACCACCAGCAGATGGCGGAGGAACTCCTGGCCGCGTCGCCCGCCCTGGAACACGTCTTGGTGGCCGGCCAGGACGTGCGGCACCAGGACCTGACCGCCCTGTGTGCCGAGGGCGAGGCCGCCGCGCCGGACCCGCCGGACCCGGCCAGCGTCGCGGTGTTCCTGCTCTCCGGCGGCACCACCGGGCTGCCCAAGCTGATCGCCCGCACCCACAACGACTACTCCTACAACGCGCGCGCCTCGGCGGAGCTGTGCCGCCTGGACCAGGACACGGTCTACCTGGTCTCGCTGCCCGCCTCGCACAACTTCCCGCTGGCCTGCCCCGGTATCCTCGGCACCCTGCTGTCCGGCGGCCGGGTGGTCATGCTCGGCTCGCCCGATCCGGCCGGCGCCTTCGCCGCCATCGAGCGAGAGGGCGTCACGATCACCGCCGTGGTGCCCGCGGTGGCCCAGCGCTGGCTGGCCTGCGCCCCTGAACGAGGAAGCAGCGAAGACGGCGCCGGCGCGCTGCGCACGCTGGAGGTCTTGCAGGTCGGCGGCGCCCGGCTGGCCGACGAGCCAGCCGGGCGGATCAAGCCGGTCCTCGGCGCGACGCTGCAGCAGGTGTTCGGCATGGCCGAGGGGCTGCTGAACTACACCAGGCTGGACGACCCGGACGAGGTCGTCTGCGGCACCCAGGGCCGGCCGCTGAGCCCGGGCGACGAGATCCGCATCGTCGACGCCGACGGCCACGACCTGCCCGACGGGCAGCCGGGCGCGCTGCTGACCCGCGGCCCCTACACGCCGCGCGGCTACTACCGGGCGCCCGAGCAGAACGCCCGCGCCTTCACCCCGGACGGCTGGTACGCCAGCGGCGACGTGGTGCGCCGCCGGCCGGACGGCAACCTCGTGGTCGAGGGCCGGGACAAGGACATGATCAACCGGGGCGGGGAGAAGATCTCGGCCGAGGAGGTGGAGAACCTGGTCTACCGGATGCCGGGGATCGCTCAGGTCGCCGCCGTCGCCGCGCCCGACGCCGAACTCGGCGAGCGGATCTGCGTCTTCGTCGTCCCCGAGCCGGGGCGGGACATCACCCTGGGCGCGATCTGCGATGGCATGGCGGCGGCCGGGGTAGCCAGGTTCAAGTGGCCGGAACGGCTGGAGATCGTAGCCGAGTTGCCCGTCACCAAGGTGGGCAAGCTGGACAAGAAGGCCTTGCGCGAACAGCTGAAGAGGAGCACAGCATGACCGACTTCGACAGTTACGAGCACCAAGCCAGGCTGAAGGAGCTCTACGCCGACTTCGAGGCGGCCGGGATGACCCCCCTCTGGCTGACCCGCGAGGGCCTGATGCCGTTCCATCCCCAGCCCCGGGCGGTGCCGCACCTGTGGCGCTGGGCGGACCTGCTGCCGCTGGCCGCGCGCAGCGCCGATCTCGTCCCGGTGGGCCGCGGCGGCGAGCGCCGCGCGATCAGCCTCGGCAATCCCGGGCTGACCGGCGACCCGTACACCACGCCCACCCTGTGGGCGGCCATCCAGTACCTGGCCCCCCGCGAGGACGCCCCCGAGCACCGGCACACCCAGTCGGCGTTCCGGTTCGTGCTGGAGGGCGAGGGCGTGTGGACGGTCGTGGACGGGGACCCGGTGGCGATGCGCCGGGGCGACCTGCTGCTGACCCCCGGCTGGGCCTTCCACGGCCACCAGAACGTCTCCGATACCCCGATGGCCTGGCTGGACGGGCTCGACATCCCGCTGGTGGCAGAGACCGACCAGGGCTTCTTCGAGTTCGGCCCGGACCAGGTGCGGAACCGGAATACCCCGGACCGTTCGGCCTCCGAACGACTCTGGGGCCAGCCCGGGCTCACCCCGGTCGCGCTGGCCGGGACCCGCCCGGCCTCGCCGCTGGTCGCCTACCGCTGGGCGCACACCGACGCGGCCCTGGCCGCCCAGCTCGAGCTGGCCGCCGAGGGCCTCCCCGGGGTGCTCGAGCCGGGCCACGCCGCCGTCCGGTACACCAACCCGACCAGCGGCGGGGACGCGCTGACCACCATGCGGACCGAATTCCACCGGCTGGCCGCGGGCGCGGCCACCCGCCGGTCGCGCACCTCGGCGTCCTCGGTCTGGCAGGTCTTCGACGGCACCGGTTCGGTCCGGCTGAACGACGAGGAGCACCCGCTGGAGCGCGGCGACATCATCGCCGTCCCGGCCTGGACCGAGTTCTCCCTCACCGCCGCCGCCCAGCTGGACCTGTTCACCTTCTCCGACCACCCAGTCTTCGAAAAGCTAAACCTCCTCCGCACCGAAACCCCCGCCTGACCCCCTCCCCCCACCCCACCCGCGCGCCCCCACCCCACCCGAACCGAGCCACCCCACCTGAACCCCAGCCCCCTTGCACCCCACCAGCCCCCACGGCCCCACCCGCTCCGCCGTCATACTGCATGGTTGCCCCAACCATGCAGTTCTTACAACATGAACGCGGCATCCACGTCGTATCAGCGGGCGGCCCGGCCCGTTGTGCCACCGGGGCCATTATCGGTGGATGAGAAATCGCACCCTGGCCCGCGATGAAAATGATCATGACCGTGCCGATAAATCTTTCTCCACCTTTTCTCCATACGGACTGCACC
>Ga0335085_10017821_pt1 | contig 10223 bp, 8 predicted proteins | sample Lox_Sample_45_FD_206712 | JGI IMG/M metagenome (GOLD analysis project Ga0335085, IMG submission 206712) | Soil microbial communities from Loxahatchee National Wildlife Refuge, Florida, United States - Lox_Sample_4.5 | ecosystem: Environmental > Terrestrial > Soil > Wetlands | place: USA: Florida... | reverse complement strand
GACCGCCACCTCGCCGGTGCGGTCATTCTTCACGAAAATCGGGCCGTGATCGCGGCACCAGGCGTCGTCCGTCGGATGATTGAAAAATTCGACGTTGGCGAAGTCGGCCCTGGCGCGGTTGATCAGCTCCCGGGCGCGCTTCTGCAGCGGGCGGGCCACGTTGATGCGGACCTTTTCGCGGCGGCTGATCCGCGCGACGATCTCGGCGAATTTCGCGGGAATCGGCCGGAAATGCCGCGGCCAGGTTTTCAGCCGGTGCGGCCAGGAAAGCCAGATGGCGGCCTGCGGCTCCCACTCGGCGGGCATGCGAAAGCCGAGCGCCGAGGGCGTTTCGGATTTTTGCTTTTGGGTTTCGGGTTGTTTGGTCGAAAGGTTCAATCGGTAAAACGTTTGGTGAGGTCGCCGTAGGCGTCGATCCGGCGGTCGCGGAGGAACGGCCAGTGCGTGCGGGTCGGATCCACCTCGCCAAGGTCGACGGTCGCGAGCAGGATTTGTTCCTTCGCCGCGCCCGCCTTGGCGAGAATCTGGCCCTGCGTGCCGGCGATGAAACTCCGGCCCCAAAACTCGATGCCATCGCCGCCGGCAGGCTTTTCGCGGCCGACGCGGTTGGTCGCGGCGACGTAGCAGCCGTTGGCCACGGCGTGGGCGCGCTGGATGGTTTCCCAGGCGCCGTGCTGGTTCACACCGAGTTTCTTTTTTTCCCTCGGATGCCAGCCGATGGCGGTCGGATAAAAAAGAATCTCCGCGCCCTGCAGCGCGGTCAGCCGCGCGCCCTCGGGATACCACTGGTCCCAGCAGATGAGCACGCCGATCTTGCCGAATTTCGTCTTCCATGCGCGGAATCCGGTGTCGCCGGGCGTGAAGTAGAATTTCTCGTAATAAAGTGGATCGTCCGGAATGTGCATCTTGCGATAGATGCCGAGCAGACTGCCGTCTGCGTCGATGATCGCCGCGGTGTTGTGATAGAGGCCGGAGGCGCGTTTTTCGAAAAGCGAGGCGATGACGACCACGCCGTGTTTTTTGGCGAAAGCCTGGAACGCCCCGGTGGTCGGGCCGGGCACGGATTCGGCCAGTTTGAAGTTTTCGTAGTCCTCACTCTGGCAGAAGTACTGCGAGCGGAACAGCTCCTGGGTGCAGATGATGTTCGCGCCCTGCTGCGCCGCGCGCTCGGCGAGGGCAAACGTTTTGGCCAGGTTTTCCGCCGGGCGGGCGGAACAGGCGTGCTGCAGAAGGCCGAGGGTGACTTTCGACATTGCGGAATTACGATTGCGGAACGCGGGGGGAAATGAAACGGAACGTGTCGCGTGCGTCGGACGTTTTCATCGCCAATCCGCATTCGCCAATCCGAAATCAATACACCACCTTGTTGAGCGGATACTCGACGATGCCCTCGGCGCCGAGACGTTTGAGCTCGGGGATGATTTCGAGCGCGACCCAATCGGGGTTGCTGAGCGGCGAGATGGTCGGGTTGCGCAGCGAGGGCACGGTCTTGATCACGGCGTCGAGCGATTTTTTCGGCGCATTCATCTTCAGGCCGACCTTGGACTCGGCCTCGAGCGCGCCGCGGAGCAGCAGCGCGATGGTCTCGATTTTCCGGCGCTTGGCCGGATCGGCCCAGCTCTTTTTGTTGGCGATGAACTTGGTGTTGGTCTCGAGGAGCGTGTCAACGATGCGGAGCTTGTTCGCGCGCAGCGACGAACCGGTCTCGGTGATGTCGACGATGGCGTCAACCAAGTCGGGCACCTTGACCTCGGTCGCGCCCCAGGAAAACTCGACCTCAACGGGAATCTTTTTCTCCGCGAAATACCGCTTGACCGTGCCGACCAGCTCGGTCGCGACGCGCTTGCCGGCCAGATCCTCGGGGCGCTGGATGGACGATGCCTCGGGCACGCACAGCACCCATCGGGATTTTTGCACGGACGCCTTGCTGTAAATCAGATCGCAAACCTCGACGACGTCGGATTCGTTTTCCTTGATCCAGTCGTGGCCGGTCAGGCCGCAATCGAAAAAGCCATGTTCGACGTAACGGCTTACTTCCTGCGCGCGCACGAAGCGGCCGTCGAGTTCGGGGTCGTCGATCGACGGTTTGTAGGAACGCGAACTCGTGGTAATTTTCCAACCTGCCTTGGCAAACAGGTTTTTTGTGGATTCCTCAAGGCTGCCCTTCGGCAGTCCGAGCATGAGCAATGGAATGGATGCGGACACCGCGCCAAGGGAGCCTCCACCGGCGACCCCTTCAAGAAAATTCGAGCCAAGAAACGGCTGGTTCAGCGCTTAGAGAAGGCATCAAGTTTATTTTGACAAACGGCTTAAATTGTAAAAAATCCCATTCTAACTGATTTTTAACATAAAAACCCCACCATGTGCGCCGCCATTCGCTCTGAGCCAAAACCGCTGATTCTGGTTGTCGAGGACGAAGAGGAACTTGCCAAACTCATCGCCCTCCATCTCGAGGAGGCGGGCATGCAAACGCAGGTTTACAACCGCTGCGCGCATGCCTTCCGTTTTCTTAAACGTAATTTTGCCAATTTGATTCTGCTCGACGTGAATCTGCCCGACCAGACCGGATTCGCGCTGCTCGAGGAATTGCGCAAGAACGACATCACCATTCCCGCGATCTTCCTGACCGGCAACGCGCTCGAAGTGAACAAGGTCAAGGGCCTCGAGCTGGGCGGCGATGATTACATCACCAAGCCTTTCGGCTATCCCGAACTCATCGCCCGGATCAACGCCGTGCTCCGGCGCGCGGAGTCGAAGAGCGATTTCCACGTCACGAAAAACGCCAAGATCAGCGACGAGCCGTTCGATTTTTGCGGCGCGAAAGTCACGCCGGTCCGCCTCGAAGTGGCGTTCCCCAACGGCCTCATCCAGAAAATCGGCCGCAAGGAGCTGGGCATCCTCGCCTACTTGAACGAAAACCAGGGCGTCGTCATCACGCGCAAGGCGCTGATCCACGCCGTCTGGGGCCTGCACGCCGATGTGCGCAGCCGCTCGCTCGACCAGTACATCGTCAAGGTGCGCGAACTTTTCAAAAACAACGGCCTCGACCTCGGCGCCTTCCGCACCGTGCACGGCGTCGGTTATATTTTCGATCCGCAGGGCGTGTCGACCGAAGGCCGCTGAAAAATTCGCGGCCGCCGCGGCGTTAGAACAATTCCGGCTGCGCGTAGCGCTTTCGCGCCTCGGTCAGGCTGCCTTTCATTTCGAGTTCCTCGAGCAGGCGGAAGATTTCCGCCGGCTGCGGTTCGGATCTTTGCGCGGAAAAGGTCGGCAGCGCGAGGTTGAGCGTGACCAGCCTGAGGTTGCGGCGGAGGTTTTCCGCCTCGGCGCGGGCCGGCTCGCGGAAGCGCTCCGGTTTGAGCTCGCCGGCGTGCGCCAGCACGCCTTCCAAGCTGCCGAATTCGGCCAGCCATTTGGCCGCGGTCTTGGGGCCGACGCCGGCGAGGCCGGGAATGTTGTCCGACGCGTCGCCAATCAACGCCAGATAGTCGGCCATCTGCGCCGGCGGCACCCCGAATTTTTCCACCACGCCGGCCGCGTCCATCAGCCGCCAGCCGAGCTTCGGCGCGGCCGACGGCGGCGGCAGCATGATTTTTATCTTCTCGCCGACGATCTGGGCGAAATCCTTGTCCGAGCTGACGATGAGCACGTCGTGGCCCGCGCGAGCGAGCGCGACCGCCTCCGCGGCGAGAAGATCGTCGCTCTCCACGCCCTGCTGCTCGATGCCGGAATATCCCATCGCGCGCGTGAGTTCCTTCAAATACGGCAGCTGCTTGACCAGCGCCTCGGGCATTTCCTCGCGCTGCGCCTTGTAGCCGGGATGGAGGGCAAGCCGGTCCTGCGCGCCGCCGAGATCGAAGAAGACCAGCGCGCCGCCGGGTTTCTCCTGATCCTCGAGCTTCCACAGCGACTTGACCCAGCCGTGCAGCGCGTTGGTGGGAAAGCCGTCGGCGCGCGTCAGCTCGGGGATCGCGAAAAAACAGCGGTAGGCGAGGTTGAAACCGTCGATGAGAAGCCACTTGGCCATGATAGCGGAGCCAAGGCTTGTGGCGGTGGGTGGCAAACCTCAAAATAATTTTCATTCAACCAACCGACCAAATCCGGAAATCAGGAATTTGATGGAAATGGGCCGTGCACTTCTTCTGATTTCCTGAGTTCCAGATTTGAATTTTTCCCGTCCGGTTCTCCTTTTGATGCTTCCATCCTCCGCTTATCCCTACAAGATCGCCGTGCTCGTCTTCTTGGAGAACGCCGCCGGCGAGCAGCTGCTGATGTTGCGCGCCAAGCCGCCCAACCTCGGCGTCTGGAGTCCCATCGGCGGCAAACTGGAGACGGCATCCGGCGAATCGCCCTTCGAATGCGCCGCGCGCGAGACGCGCGAGGAGACCGGCCTGGCCGTCACGCCGCCCGACCTGCACCTGTTCGGAATGATCGCGGAGAAAGCCTACGAGGGCGAGTCGCACTGGCTGTTGTTTCTATTTCGTTGCAAGAAGCCTTTGCCGGCGCTGCCCTGCGACATCGCGGAGGGCCGGTTCGGCTTTTTTTCGCGCACGGCCATCGACGCACTGCCGATTCCCGCGACCGACCGCACGGCGCTCTGGCCGGTTTTCGACCGGTACCGCGACCGCTTCGTCGCCCTCCGGGCCGATTGCGCGCCGGACCGCCCCTTGCACGTTGAAATCGAGCAGGTAACGCCTTAACGCGCGGCTCACATCCTGCTTTTTTAAACCCTCCTCAAATCGAGGAAACACTTGCTTTCCGGAATTTTCACCAAAAACTTATTCCTCCACTTTAGATAAATGCGTTCACCCATCAGCAAAAAAAAAACCGCCTCTGGAGAGGAGAAAATGGCCGCGCCCAAGGATGAAAATGGCGTCGACGCCTCCGGCGTTGTCAGCCCGTCCGCCTCGGCCACGATCAACAGGGGGCTTAATGCCGACCAGAAGATCGGATTTTATCGTACGATGGTGCGCATTCGCCGTTTCGAGGAGCGCTGCCTGCGCAGCTACCAACACGGCAAGATCGGCGGCTTTCTTCATCTTTATATCGGACAGGAAGCGGTGGCGGTCGGCTGCTGTTCGGTCATGCAGGAAAACGACCAGGTCATCACCGCCTACCGCGATCACGGCCACGCCATCGCCGTCGGCATGCCGCTCAATCCGCTCCTGGCCGAACTCTACGGCAAGGCCACCGGCTGCTCCAAGGGCAAGGGCGGCTCGATGCATTACTTTGATCCATCCCGCCGCTATTGGGGCGGCCATGGCATCGTCGGCGGCCAGGTGCCGCTCGGCGCCGGCCTGGCCTTCGCGCTGAAATACAAGGGCCTCAAGGGCGCCGCCCTCACCTTTCTCGGCGACGGCGCCGTCAACCAGGGCGCGGTGCACGAGGCCTACAACCTCGCCGCACTCTGGGACCTGCCGGTGGTCTTCATCATCGAGAACAACGGTTACTCCATGGGCACGAGCCAGGCGCGTTCCTCCGCCGGCGATCTCGCCCGCCGCGCCGAGGGCTACGGCATGGCCTGGGGCGTGTGCAACGGCCACGATTTCTACGAGGTCCGCGAAGCCACGGATAAATTCCTCGCCCTCGCCCGCGAAAAATCCAAGCCGAGCGTTCTCGAAATCAAAACCTACCGCTACCGCGGCCATTCGGTTTCCGATCCCGATTCCACCTACCGCCAGAAGGCCGAAATCGAGGAATACCGCCGGACCAAGGATCCCATCCAGCTTTTCCAGAGCCTGCTGGTCGCCGAAGGCGTCCTCAACGACGAACTCATCGAAAAAATCGACACCGGGGCGCACGACGAAGCCGAAAACGCCGCCGCTTTCGCCGAGGCCAGCCCCTACCCGACCGTCGCGGACATCACCAAGGACGTTTACTGGGAGGAGGACAATCCATCCCAGAAAAAATCCCGGGGCCGCATCTTCTTCGACTGAGCGCGCCATCCCGTTTCCCTCCACTTTTCTGATTTTCCGATGCCAGTCATCACCTATCGCGAAGCCCTCAACCAAGCCCTCGCCGAGGAACTCGAACGCGATCCCAACGTCGTCCTCATGGGCGAGGAAGTCGGCCAGTTCAACGGCGCCTACAAGGTCACCGAAGGCTTGCTCGCCCGCTTCGGCCCGAAGCGCGTCATGGACACGCCGATCAGCGAAGCCGGTTTCATCGGCCTCGGCATCGGCGCCTCCATGCTCGGCGTGCGGCCGGTGATGGAGCTCATGTTCTGGAGCTTCTACTCGGTCGCGTTCGACCAGATTCTGAACAACGCCGCCAACGTCCGCTACATGTCCGGCGGGCTGATCAACGTCCCCATCGTCATCCGCGGTCCGGCCAACGGCGGCACCAACGTCGGCGCCACGCACAGCCACACGCCCGAAAACATCTGCGCCGCGCATCCCGGCGTGAAGGTCGTCTGCCCGGCCACGCCTTACGACGCCAAGGGCCTGCTCAAGTCCGCCATCCGCGACAACGATCCCGTGTTTTTCATGGAGAACACGATTCTCTACAACGACCGCGGCGAAGTCCCGGCGGAGGAATATCTCATCCCCCTCGGCTCGGCCGACGTGAAGCGCCCCGGCACCGATCTCACCATCGTCGCCCACGGCCGCGCCGTCGTCCACTCGCTCAAGGCCGCGGAGCTGCTCCAGGCCGAGCACGACGTCTCCGTCGAAGTCGTCGACCTCCGCTCCATCCGCCCGCTCGACGAGGAAACCATCCTCGCCTCCGTGCGCAAAACCCACCGTGTCCTCCTCGTCGAGGAGAACAAGCCCTTCTGCGGCGTCGGCGCCCAGCTCAGCTACATCATCCAGGACAAGGCCTTCGACGACCTCGACGCGCCGATCAAGCGCATCTCCGCCCTCGACGCGCCGCAAATCTACAGCAAGCCGCTCGAGGACGAGCAGCTGCCCAATCCGCAGCGCATCCGCAACACCGCGCTCAGCCTGTTGTGATTTTTTCTTTTCGACTTCTGGATCGAGCTCTCCTTTCTGACCCATAAATGGCTGAAATCGTCGACATGCCCAAACTCAGCGACACCATGACGGTGGGCACGCTGGTCAAATGGCTGAAAAAAGAGGGCGAGACCGTGAAAAACGGCGACATGCTCGCGGAAGTGGAGACCGACAAGGCCACGATGGAGCTGGAGTCGTTCTTCGACGGCACGCTGCTGAAGATTTTCGTGCCGGCCGGCTCGCAGGTCGCGATCGGCGCCCCGCTCGCCGCCATCGGCAAACCCGGGGAAAAGGTCGACGTTCCCGCGGCGGCGCCGGCCGCCCCGCCGCCCGAAAAGAAATCCGCACCCGCTCCGGCTGCCGCCGTGCCGGCGCCCAAGCCAACGCCGCCGCCCGCGGCCGCTCCAGCCGCGACCCCCGCGCCGAAACTCGCCTCGCTGACCGGACGGATCAAAATCTCTCCGCTCGCCAGAAAACTCGCGCAGGAAAAAGGCATCGATCCGGCGCACCTCAGCGGCAGCGGCCCCGGCGGCCGCATCCTCCGCGCCGATGTTCTCGCCGCGGAAAAATCGCCGCCCGGCCGGCTGCACAGCGGCCCGGTTCAGGACGACGCGCTCGTGCCGGTCTCGAACATGCGCGCCGTCATCGCCCGCCGCCTGGTCGAGGCCAAGTCGCAGATCCCCCATTTTTATCTCGAGATCGAAATCGACGCCGGCCCGCTCCTCGATCTGCGTTCGCGGCTCAACGCCTCGCTCGAAAAAGACGGCGTCAAACTTTCCGTCAACGATTTCATCCTCAAGGCCGGCGCCGAGGCGCTCTGCCGCGTGCCCGCGGTGAACTGCTCGTGGGAGGACAACGGCGGAGCGGGCGCCATCCGCCGCCACAGCGCCGCGCACGTCTCTTTCGCCGTGGCGATCGAGGACGGCTTGATCACGCCGGTCATCCGCGACGCGCAGGCGAAGAGCCTGCTCGCCATCAACGGCGAGGCCAGGCAGCTCGCCCAGCTCGCCAAGGACAAAAAACTCAAGCCCGACCAGTTCACCGGCGGCACGTTCTGCGTGTCCAACCTCGGCATGATGGGCATCGACCGCTTCAGCGCCATCATCAATCCGCCCAACGCCGCCATCCTCGCCGTCGGCACGACCGTCGCGAAGCCGGTGGTGAAAGACGGTGCGATCATCGCCGGCCAGCGCATGGCGCTCACGCTTTCCTGCGACCACCGCGTGGTCGACGGCGCCACCGGCGCGCAATTTCTCAACGCCTTGCGCGAGCTGGTCGAGAAGCCGGCGCTGCTCCTGCTCTGAGCGGCACCGCCGCGGCGACTTCGCGCCGCCCGCCCGCGGCGCTTTTTTGTTTTCAGGCGCAACAAATCGGGCCGATGATTCGTCTTGCATGGAAATGCCCCGCTTCCTCCGCCTGCTTCTCGCGCTCGGCCTCCTCCCCACCCTTCCCCTCCGCGCCCAGACTCCGCCGCCGAGCGGCGCCGCCGCGGTTTTTCCTGATTTGAAAATCTACGACGCGCAGGGCCGGCCCTGGCGCGCCGCCCGCGAGGACTGGGACGGCGCCCGCAAACGCGTGGCGTCCGACCCTGATTGGGCCGAATGGCTCAAGGATGAGCGCGCGGAGGTCGACGCCTGGATGGCGCACAATCGCGACCGCGTGGAATGGGCCGCCGGCTGGTCGCACGATTTCGTCAGCCCGAAGGACGCCACCAAGCTTGTCTGGACCGACAAGATTCCGGGCGAGCAGACGGACCACTTTTTCAGCCCGTCGGATCCGCGCGTCGCGATCACGCCCAAGCTCTTCGCCGCCTGGGTGCGAACCTTCCGGGAAAGGCACGGCACGATGATGGAGCGCGCCGCCCGGCTTTACCGGCTGACCGGCGACAAGCATTACGCCGAGTGGGCCGCCGGCCAGATGGATTTCTACACCGATAATTATCTCAAGTGGAAACCGGCCCGCGGCGGCGCCCGGCTTTTCTGGCAGACGCTCACGGAGGCGTCGAATCTGGTCACCTACGCGCACGTCGTGCGCTACCTTGGCGACTATGCGGCGCCGACGCGACGCGAGCACTGGCGCAAGGATTTCTTCCTGCCCGAGGTCGCCGTCCTCAACGGCACCTATCAGAACGTCCACAACATCGCCTGCGCCCAACGCTGCGCCGTGGCCGAGGTCGCGCTGGTCTTCGGCGACGAAGCCATGTGGCAGGACGCGGTCGACGGCCCCTATGGCATCCGCAGCCAGGTGACCGGCGGCATCACCGACGACTGGCTGTGGGTCGAGCAGTCGTTCGGTTACGCCGGCAGTGTCGTGCGCACCTTCGCCACTTTTTTCGCCGAGGCCGGAATTTACGGCCGCGCCGACCAGTTCGACAGCGAGATGTGCAAGGTGGAAAACCTCATGCTTGCGCCGACCTACTACCGGTTTCCCGACGGCCACGTGCCCAATCCCGCCGACAGCGGCGGCATCGGCGTGGCGCCCAACCGCATGCTGTTCGCCGGCGTCTATCGCGTGTTTCCGACCACGTTGAGCCTGACGCTGGTCGCCGGCCGGAAAAACTGGGATACGCTGCTCGATCCGCCGCCGCCCTCGCCCCGCCCCGTCGCGCTGCCGCCGGTCACGAGCCACAACCTCGAGACCAGCCGCATGGCGATCCTCCAGAGCGGCCACTGGCAGGTCTTTTTCCATTACGGCCAGATCACGCGCTCGCACACGGAGGCCGAGGCGCTGAATTTCACCGCCTATTACGACGGCACCGACATCACCCATGATCCCGGCACGGTCGGCTACGGCTCGCCCATGCACCTCGGCTATTTCACGCGCGGCCTCTGCGCCAACGTCCCGCTGGTGAACGGCGAGGGCGAGGATCTCGGCCAGATCGGTGAACGCCGCGAATGGGTCATCGAACAGATCGATCCCTACTGGCCCATGCGCGGCCAGCTCGACGCCTATTCCATCGTCCCGCCCGTCCGCGTCAGCGCCGAGCAGCCGCAGTACCGGCATGACGCCAGCGCCCGCCGCACCCTCGTCATCGACGGCAACAAACTCACCGACACCGCCACGATCGAGAGCAAGGCCGGCGGACCGCAAAAACTCGGCCTCGCCCTCCATCTCCAGGGCAAGGTGCGGCTGCCCGCGACCTTCCGGCCCGATCCGGATTTCGCCCGCGGCCGGCCCGAGCCGTTCAGCTACTGGCGCGACGCGCAGGTCGCCACCTTCCACAACCGCGCCGAATTCGACGTCGCTTACGGCAAACTGGTCATGCACGTGACC
>Ga0335085_10017820_pt1 | contig 10223 bp, 14 predicted proteins | sample Lox_Sample_45_FD_206712 | JGI IMG/M metagenome (GOLD analysis project Ga0335085, IMG submission 206712) | Soil microbial communities from Loxahatchee National Wildlife Refuge, Florida, United States - Lox_Sample_4.5 | ecosystem: Environmental > Terrestrial > Soil > Wetlands | place: USA... | reverse complement strand
CCATAAGTCAGGATGTCCGCGTCAGACGCACTGGCCGCTGTGGCGCCGGGGCCCGCCGCTGCCGTCGCATCCGTTCCCATCTTGGTCTTTCCGTTCAGAACCTGATTCACGACTTTAGGAGTCATGAGCAAGAGGACGAAATCAGTGGACGAACCGCCTACCTGTAAACCAGCGCTCATACCGCCGACTGAGTACATCGCAGGGGTGGACCACTTGCCGTCGAAGTTTTGGCCACTGCGGCAGAGCAAAGGACCACGGCCACCGCTGCCTCCGATGCCGACGCCGAACTTCTTGACATTCGGTAAGATGAGCACGCAATTAGCCTTTGACAACACGGCCGGCGAGATGTCTTTGCTGTCGAGAAAACCCTGTAACACGAGGTTGGCTTGCCGAAGGGTGTCTTCGTCTTTCTCCTTGTCGGCAGCAAACACAGGGAGAATCATCAGCAGCATTATGGAAGTGAGGAAGCAAGATAAAGCTTTCCTGTTAATCCGCTCACTCGTTTTTTCAGAGGCAGTTTGTTGCATAGGTCCCTTTCTCTTTTCGTTTTCTAAGGTGTTGCTTGCTGCCCGCCCGGCCAAATCTTGACCGAGCGCAGCCATATTACCAAATTTCAGGCAGAAGTTGGCGCGTTACTATCGTCAAAATCAGAGGAACTCCCGCCAGCTGCCTGGTAAACGCGGTTACCGGACTCGTGTCCGGTTAACCCACAAATCGGGAGTTGAGCGGCTCCTTTCACGGCGCGGCGTGGCTTTTAGCGTTCGTGATCAGTGGTCCGGCCACGTTTTCCCACGTGCTCCAGGCACGAAACCAGTTCCCCTCGACCCCACGGAAAATGGCCCGCACGTTAAGGCTGTAGTATTGGTCAGACCTACCTGGAAGGTATACGTACCCGCTTCCTGTTGCTGGGTCGTATCCGTAAAACACGACATATGCGATTGCGATTCTTTCATCGTGAAAGCTTACATAGAACGAGACTCGATACCTTTGGAGAGCATGAGGGACTTCGGTAACCGGACCTTGAGACCAATCGACGATGAAGCTTGGTGCGTTGGCATCGAACCCTGGTGACGTGGAGTATGTTCCGGGACCGGTCCAGACATTGAAGTTGGCAAGAATCTTTGGGTCGGCGATGTCGATAGGTTTTGGAAGGTCTGCACCCTCGATGACAATCCTAACGGTTTTTCCTTTCGCAAATACGAGAGAAGGACCGGCAAGCAAAACCGAAAAGTGGAGGGTGATTGCAAGAAGTCTCTTCATATCTCACCTCCTCGCCCGACGATACGCATGTAGTTTAATCCTTAAGACGTTCGATGGCCTGCTTATTGTTGACGCCCTTATATGTTCTCGTTGGATTCTGTGTCCAGGTCCTGGTAAACGCGGTAACCGCCGAAGTTGGTAATAGGACTAATCCTCGATTTTTTTCGTCACCGCTCGAAGCAAATCCAACAAATCATTTACGGTTTCGAGTGGCATGTTTTTTTCTTCTGCGAGCATAATAAGTTCCACCGCATCGACCCCGTCCACAGGCGACCATTTCCACTTGCCAGCGTCAATTATCGGAATAGCGAGAACGGCAGGGTCCGTGGGATTTAGTTTGCCTGAACGCACGGCCTCGGCAACACGCGAAAGGGCCGTTTCGTATTCTTTGCGGGCTGAGAAAGCCTCTGCAATTCGTCTCAACAAATTCGCCATATTAGACCGCCGAGTCGAGCATATCCGAAGGCCCAACTCCTGGTAAACGCGGTTACCGGAAATCTCTAACAATGTCGGCCCTGTCAACTCGTTTGTGAGCAAACCTCTCCATCCACTCCGGGGAGTGGTCTTCGTTGTTCGTTTTGACCTCTGTATCGACGACCACGGCTCGCTCATTAATCTATCGGTCGGCTTCAGTCCGACCTAAACATCTCTTCGATCAAACTTCGACCATGATTAGTAATTCAAACTCCCTTCGCAGGGAGCGGGACGCCCAATCAAGTGCACGACGTTCTACTTCACGCCATTTCCGGTACCGAGCTGCCCCGCGTACGAACCGAATCCTACCGAAGCTGAATAGTCACAGCCATTGCGCCACATCCAGTACAACTGAACCGCCAGTCTGCGCCCCATCGCTACCTTGGCAATGCTTTTGTGTCGACGCATCGCCAGGTGCATGTAGCGACGTCTCCAGTCCGGATGAACGCGCGCCGCTGCCTGAGCTGCTTGCACCAGCAAGAAGCGCAATAAGGAACTGCCTTGCTTGCTGATGTGTCCCAATCGCTGCTTGCGAGCACTGGACTCCTCACACGGGATCATCCCCACGTACGTGCCGATCTGCTTGCCCCGTTGAAACCGCGTCGGAGTTCCGATGATCAACACGTAGGCCAGTGCCGTCAGCGCACCGACACCGGGATGCGTCATCAGTCGCACGGCCTCGGGTCTCTTCCTGGCTTCCCGCTCGGCAGCTGCGGTTAACTCGTCGATTATTGGGTCCATGCGATCGAGGAGTTCCAATAACTCTTGCCGGCGACGACTGGCCCAAGGAGCTAACGCTAGCTTTTCTAACTGCGCTCGCCCTTTTTCGCTGAACAGCTTTTTCTTCCAGCAATAGCCTTCGTTCATCGCGAGTGCATGCAACTGATTCATGATTCGGGTGCGCATCTGCACCAACCGATGACGATGCCACAGCAGTTGCCGCAGATCCCGATTCTCCGCATCCGGTACCCAAATCTGCGGAAAGTTATTTTCCCGCAGCAGCCGGAGCAACAGTCGGGCATCCTCGCGATCGAACTTCTGCTTCTTTACTCGCTTGGCTTTGATCTCCGCAGGATCGCCGATCCACAGCTCGAAACCTAATTCCGCCAGGAGTCGCTCGAACCAGCGTGAATGTCCGGTAGCCTCCATGCCTACCCGCACACAAATTCCTCGCTGCTTCAGGCCTCGATAGAACTTCTCTGCTTGCCCATCACTGTGGTTCAGTTCCTGCTCACCGTACTCACCAGTCTCTTCTCCTAAAAATGCAACCGTCTGAAAGCTCGGGTGGTAATCTACGCCTATCAGTAACATGTTCGGCTCCTTTCTCCCAAGCCTGTGGTCGTAAAGCAACCTCAGTCTACTCGGGTCGAGGAGCCGACATTGTTATGCAATCAAGTCCGGCCCAGTACCTACATGGACGTGCGGGTGCGGCCCAATTCCGCCCAAAAACATCTGTTTTCAGGACAGTTTACTGACGACACTAATCGGCTGCGTTTGCAACACGCACTCCCTCGCAATTCGCAAGGGTTTTGTGGACAAGGCTGCGGCTGTACCCCATCTCGTCGGCGATCTCCCTCACCGTGCGCCCCTGCGAGCGCAGGCGAGTAATCCCCGCGGCATCCACGACAGCGCGCGGGCGTCCCAACCTCTTCCCTTTGGCACGGGCCGCAGCTAACCCCGAGCGGACGCGGGAGCGGATCAACTCCCGTTCAAATTCTGCAATTGAGGCAAAGATACCGAACACAAGCCGGCCATTGGGCGTCGAAGTGTCCACGCCCTCATGCAAACTGACGAAATGGATCCCCAAGGCGTCGAACTCGCTCAGGGCATTCACCAGTTGCCGTAGCGATCTCGCAAAACGATCGTAACGATACACCAGCACAGCGTCGAATTTCCGCCGTTTAGCATCGGCGAGGAGCCGATTCAATGCCGGGCGGGATTCCTTGCTGCCCGACACGCCAGAGTCGGTATACTCCTCGGCAATCTCCCATCCACGGCGGGCGACGTATTCCCGCAACTCGCGTGTCTGTACCATCACATCCTGTCCGTGGCCGATTGTTGAAACGCGTCCATAGATCGCAACCTGCATATCTCCTCCTCGCTCGAATCACACGGGGCCAGAACTGCACTCTCGCAGGCCCAGCCCCCGTTACAACTTCCCCGCTCTAAATCCCCAACGTCTGCCCCGCCGCAATCCTCTCAGCGGCGTCGAAAATTACATCCATAAGCTCCTCCGCCCGTTCCTCCAATGCCTCGGAGAACTCCGTTTCCTTTTGGAGCCGAAGCAACGGGCAGCAGCAATCAAGAACTCGGCTTCTCGCTTGCTCATGCTCCTCCGTACCGTGCTCGGGATACGTGAGATCAACGGCCGCAATCCCAATCGCGGCGCCTTCCACGTCATTTTCGTAGAGTATTTCGTTTACGGCAGCGACGATGCTATCGGCGGTCACTCCATCCCGTTCCAATATCTCCGCAATTCGCTCCCGCGCGTCACCGCACCCGCAATTGAACAAGTCCATCACTGCTTTGGCGTGTTTCGCGTCCATCTCGTTTCTCCTTCACGTCTCTGTCTCTGAAGTCCCGCCCCAATGCAGGGAGGAAACTTCGCCCCGCACACCCCTTAAGGATGCACGGGACGCTGTCTCCTCACGCCGCCGGGGACGCTGCCAGTCTCGCCACGCGAATGTGCTTGCAGTGGCGTCTCTTCGCGGCACATCTGAAATAGAAGTGCGGACAGGAACACTGCCAGCGATTCATCCCCGGCTTGCGGATGTGCTGCACTGCGTACTCTGTACCTGGGTGTGAGTCGCTCGGGACGTAATATGTGCGGATTCCTGAACTGTGATGCTCTGCGGGACGGACGGTGGGTACAACTGTTGTGGAACTGTGATTTACTATGGTGGTAGCCATTTCGAGTCTCCTTTGCAGACTTGATTGGTCAGCGTCGGGTCGGTGTTACTAGCACTGGCTCGGCGCGTTTTAATTGGTGCCTACCTCTGGCGCTTCAAGTACCCCTCAACGGCTCGCCGGAACAATTCCGCCATCGGCGCGCCTGTCTTGCGCGACAACTTCTTGAGCTGTTCCAGCAATTCCTCAGGGAGCCAGACTGTAGTGCGTTTCTTCATGCACAAACAATACGATGTATGTCAACGTATGTCAATAGAAAATCTGCATCACCCGCGCAAAACGCAAAATCGAACCCGATTCCCGAAACTCGCGCTAATCGGGCACGCGCGAATCCCTCTCGCCAATCCCCTCCCGTACGCACACACCGCAGTCTCCCGGCACGAGGTAAGGGCAGGGAAAAGACCACCCCTCCCCCTCGCCCGCGTGAGTTCTCCCTTCGATGCGAAGAGAGTGTGAATTTTTGAACGCCCTTTGGCGCCGGCACTCTATGGAGTCGGCACGCTCTGTTGTCACTGGAATTCTTGTACGTAAGAGTAAACAGTGGCGACCGCAGAAACGCCTCCGCGCCCTAGGCAGGCACCCCCGGCTGTCCTGTACGCTGGGAGTGTAGCCGGATGTCGCACAGTAACTTGGAGGTGAGTGGAGAATGGCATCAGCAATAGCAGCAATTCCAGAGAGGCCAATCGCAGTCTCCGTCGCACGCGCAGCAACACTCGTCGGCGTTTCGCGTGCGACAATTCGGACATTTGCAAAATCGGGTCGGCTTCGTACCGCAAGGTTGGGAAGGAGGGTAATCATACCGATGAACTGTCTCGAACAGCTCGTTCGAGAATCAATTCAACCGTAAAGTGCGATGATTTCCTACCCTAAAAAGCGAAAGCCGCCGACGCAATCAGCGGCCACTCGCTAAGTTTCAGATTTTCGAATCGGATTCCACTTTCCCGGCGGATCCGAAATTCTCTAAGGACCATCAACTACATGGAAACTCTACCCGTCTCTACATCTCCTGTCAACGACAATTGTTACAACGGAACTCCTCTTCGCAACACATCCAGCCACAAGCGCCCCACGCTGTTCCACGGACGCGCTTGGGGCAGATGGGTTTTCGACACCGAGAGGCTGGTTCTCGTCCTCGACGGCCAACCTGTCACTCGCGGTGCGGGAGCCGAAGAGTACCTGGCTTTTTTCGGGAAATACGAGATCGACGTAGAACTTCGCGCAAGCTCGCAACTCCTCGACCGGATTTTCCAAGCTCGAACTCTCGGTTGGGTGGATGCGAAGTGCATGAGCGACCTTCTTTGCGCCCTGAGTGACATTGTCGATCCGCAAGCTCATCTCTGCTCAGCCGGCTGCGACAAGCGAATCGAAAAGCCTGGAGAGTTCCTTCGCGCGCGAATTCGAGGCGAGCAGCGGAGGGTGGCATGAGCGTAACTCTCGCATCCACTCAAAGCCTCTGGAAAGCCTCACGCTGCCCGTCGTGTCGAACGCGGGGAGAGTTTCCCGCCGACTGTACGGCGCAAGATATGGCCGGATTTTGCGAGGTTTGCGGATTCCATCGCAGACACGAACTCGTGCACGACTTCCGATGCGCAATCTGCATAGCCCGCCTCTGGCAATCCTGGCTCCATGCACTCCGAATCTTTCTCTCCCGCTCCGAAGTGCTGCGTTCGGAGGACCTGTGAGTTCCTCTAACCTTATTCCCCACCCTCCACATGTCCACTTTATCGAATCTCGACCGACTTTCTATCTCGGCGATCCAACAGGTTGGCACCGTGCCTCCCTCGAACAATCGGCATACCTTCGCACCGGCATCTCGACGGACCCCCGCGAATCGAATGTGGGCATTTACGTTCGCCGTCGCCAGAACAATCGGTATCTGCTCGGCTTCGATTTGTGGCGACTCCCTCTTAAATTGCGGTCAGAAGTCGTGGAACGCCTCCGTGTTCGTTGGCGGGCGCAGGTGGACGTGCTTCCCAAGCCCGCCCGCAATCGCATTCGATTCTGCGGAGGTTGCACCTCGTTCGAACTCGAAACGACCCTTGATCACGTCGATGGATGGAAGGCGGTACTCGGAAACGTGCTCTCTGATCCAAATTCCTTCGAAGCCATCGAACGCCGAACGGAGACCACACCATGACGCTTTCGTCCGACAACATCCCCCAACTCCTCGAGGAGCTGAGGCAGAGAAAATTCTACGGCCTGCTCTCGCTTCAATTCCGCGATGGAGAAGTAGTCCTCATCGAACGCAAGGAAACCATTCTCACCGACAAGGCCAACACACAGGGAGGAACCCGTGTCCATAGAGACAGTAACCGCTAGACTTGTACCCGCTGCAGCAAACCAACAACAAAATGGAATGAGCAGTCTTGTTGATCGGATCGCCTCCTTTGTCCGACGCTTCGTTTTTCTCAAAGAAGCCTCGCTATATCATCTGATTGCGTTGTGGATAATTCACACCTATCTCGTTGAGTGCTTCGACTTCACTCCGTATTTGTGTGTTCACTCGCCTGACCGCGGATGTGGCAAAACATGCCTGCTCTGCACTCTGGACGTCTTGGTATTCAATTCTTCGGGCATTAACGCCTCTCCAACGGAGGCAGTTCTGTTTCGAACTGCACACGGGCACACGCAAATTCTGGACGAGGCCGACACCTATCTACCGCGACTTGAGTCAGCGCGAGGAATTCTGAACGCCGGCTTTTCTCGCCAAGGAAAAGTTCAGCGTATGGAAAAAGACTCGAATGGAAAGCAAAAGGTGGAGGATTTCTCAGTTTTCGCTGCCCGAGTCATTGCAGGTATCGGCTCGCACATTCTTCCGCCGACCACCCGCGATCGCGCATTGTCGATTGAAATGGTTCGGCAGATGAAGGCGGAGAAGCGCGAGCGATTCAGAGAGAGGGTTGTGAGAAAGGAGGTAGCTTCTTTGGTCCAGGAAATCAAATCATGGGCGACAGTCCACAGGGGTGCCGTCGAGAGTAGGTACCACCAACCATTCCCATACTTGGAACAATTTGGCGACCGCACAATCGACATCTCCGAGCCTATTGCTGCGATTCTGGAAGTGGCCTACCTTGGTTCACCTAAACTCGAAGAAGGCCGCCTAAATCTCATCCACTCCCTCTCAGTCGTGCGTTCTGAACAGACTGAGGTCTCCCTTGACCTGAGAATTCTAGGCGCTCTGTACCGTGAGTGCCGGCAGGAAGTCTCGCTGATGGGAAATGCGTCCGAGCTGGCCGAGATCTGCAGGAAACGGGACGTGCAGTGCGTGGAATCTGAGGTCTCTCGTGCGCTGCGCCAGTTTGGCTTCGAGACAAAGAGCGTCCGCACAAACGATGAAGTTAGGAAGCGGTACGTACTTCCGCGGGCCTCGCTAGCGGAAATTGTGAGCCGTTTCCTCGGCGGTACCACCTGCGAGACAACCGGGGATACTACGATAGCTACTACACATCAAACACAACGAAATGAAGAGGTTGGAGGGTGTGTAGTAGGTGTAGTAGGTAGTGGGGATAAGCACGCGCCGAGTGGCTTGCCTGCTCCTGAGTTGGTTGATACCGCCTGATGACCGACTACAGCTACTACATTGAGCCAAACTGTTGTCTTTGTTCCATTTGTCGGTAGTAACTCGGTCGGAATTCAAGGCCCTTTCGGTCAAGATTCGGACCATGTTTTCATCCTCCCCCGCACGCCGGCGCCAAACGGATGGGGGAAGCGCTTCACACGCAAACTGCCTTCGCTTTCCGTCCAGACGCTCGCCTTCCGCCTTCCACGCTCCCGTTGCGGGGCTTTGAAAGCAACGATGACTACGATCGATCACAACAACCTGTTGACATCCTCGGAGATGGTCCCTTGCCTTAAGGTCCGTAACTTCTCGGTGTCTGAAGGGCCTCGCGGGAAGCACCGCGATCTGCGCGTCCAACCGTACTACAGCATCCCCGAACTCGCAGAGCGTTGGCGGTGTTCGCGGGGTACTGTCTACAATCGTCTTCGCCTGGCTGGAGCGAAGGTGCTAGACTTCAGCACCGCGGGAGGGAAAAGCAAGAAGCTCGTCCCTGCACTCACCGTCTCTCAACTGGAAGCGAAGTTCACCAAGGCCCTGCAATGATTACGGAGGAAAAACGCGGAAGAAAGTACCACGCCTACTTGTACGAGAAGGGCAAGCGTGTTCGCGGTTCGCTGGGCACGCGAAGCCGTGACATGGCGCTGCGTCTGATTCACAAACTGGAAACAGCCATTGTAGAAGGCCAGAACTCTTGTTTGTGGGGGGAGTTGCAGACTCTACTTCCCTCCCGCACTTACAAGAATTTCTCTGACTACGCTGGCGTGAAGCCCAAACAGCTCCCCACGTGGGAAGACTTGAAGACTGGTTTCTCTGTGTTCCGGGAACAGCGCGTGAAGCTGGGCAAGCTCGCTCAGTCAACGTCTGACCGCTACGAAGTCACCATCCGCGAGTTTGGTGATTTTCTAGCCGCCGAAAGTGTCACGCTGCTGGAGGATATCAACAGGCCGCTGGTGGAACGCTTCAAGGTCTGGCGCGTGGAGCGCATCAACAAGAAAAAACACTCCCGTGGTGCCACTGGACTTGTGCTTGACGCTGCGATCCTGCACCGTGTGTTCTCTTTCGCTGTAGAGAATGAAATGGTGCTGAAGAACCCCGTTCGCATGGAGGGCAGGCCCGGTGAGAACCCCAAAAACGGTGCAGAGCCCTTCACAGCTTCACAGCTTTCCAACATGCGTAAGCACGCCGGCCCGGATCTGCTAATGTTTTTACTCCTGCGTTGGACAGGGCTGCGCGGTGTGGACGCAGTGAAGCTCACATGGTCTGAGGTTCACTTTGACCGCGCAGAAATTGAACGTGTGACCCAGAAGCGAAAGAAGCGAGTCGTTCTGCCCATCCACACTGAACTGCTGTTTGCACTGGAAGTGGAGCGCGAACGACTGAAGTCATTACCCTCCGCACACGTCCTGCTGAATCCTGCAACTGGAACGCGAATGACCCGGCCTAGGCTCTATCAGCGGATGCTTGCGCTTGGAAAGCGAGCAGGGGTTGCCGGTGCTCACCCACACAGGTTCCGTGACACTCTCGCGGTGGACATGCTCAGCCGTGGCGCGTCTCCCTACGATGTTGCGAAAATGTTGGGAGACACGATCGACACGGTTGAGAAGCACTACACGCCGTTCGTGAAGGAACTCCGCGAACGTGTGCGAAATATACTTGAAACCGGTACTGGGATCGAAGAAGCCGCAAAAATCTCTTCAGAATCCCGTCCGAACGTGCCCAGGAAGCCAAGTTAGCGCGAAAAATTGAAAAATGGATCGAAACACCCCAGTCTGGGGATGTTCTTGAATACGGGAGGAAGTAAGTGTCGTGATTTCAGCAGAAAGTTTTGCCACAACCTTGCCACAATCCCGGGCGGCAAAAACTTAAACGCTTCCCTTTCAAATACTTTATGGCGGATGAGCCTGTAAGCCGGATTCTGTGCGTTGCACCGCTTTGCAGCAGCGCCTCGCGACGATCATTCCTCTAGGCCGCACTTCGCGATGCGGCTCCAGCAACCTACCCGAGGGTTCTCCTTCCAATCGGC
>Ga0335085_10017819_pt1 | contig 10223 bp, 9 predicted proteins | sample Lox_Sample_45_FD_206712 | JGI IMG/M metagenome (GOLD analysis project Ga0335085, IMG submission 206712) | Soil microbial communities from Loxahatchee National Wildlife Refuge, Florida, United States - Lox_Sample_4.5 | ecosystem: Environmental > Terrestrial > Soil > Wetlands | place: USA: Florida... | reverse complement strand
CAGGTGTTGCCATTAAAAGTCCAGGTGTTGTAGGGGTTCAAATCGCCGAGGCCGTCGAAGAGCACAGTGGTGTGGGTGGAGGCGTCGGTGGCTACGACCGCGATGGAGCGTGCGTAAGCGGTGGTCGGAGGGTTGAGGTTGACCCAGGTGCTGCCATTCCATCGATACGTAGTCGCCTGATAGAACATGCCGTCGAAACCGCCGAAGACGTCTGCGCTTCCATTGACGGGATCGGGGAAGAGCATAGGACCGGTCACGGCCTTAGGCGCGGTCGCGGGATTAGCGTTGGCCCAGGTGGAAGTAGAGCCGTCGAAAGTCCAGGTGTCGCCGAGGTAGTTGGACCCGTTATAGCCGCCGAACAGGACCAGCTTTTTCGATCCCCGATCGAAGATCATGCCGGCGTTGGTGCGGACCGGCGGTGCGGTGGAGGTGTTCACCTTGGTCCAGGTGGTGCCGTCAAAGGTCCAGGTATCGTTGAGGTAGCCTTTGGCGCTAAATCCACCGAAGAGGATGATCTTGCGGCTCACCGGGTCATATGCCATCGAAGGATAGGAGCGAGCGGCGGGTGAGGTGGAGGGTGAGATCTGCATCCAGCTTACGTTTGGGGCCGCGATCGCGCATGGGGGAACGGCAATGATCGCGATCAGGAAGAGCAAAGCGAAAATGGCCGCACTAATGCGAGAACGTTGTGACATCAGGGGAACCTCCCGGGGGAATTTTTGACAACTTTTCTGCCAGAGGACTGCGGAGTCTAGCACAGGAAAATTCGGCGAAAACAGAGTCTGGAGCATGGAGTCGAAGGACTTGGGCACAGAACAGGCGCGTGGTGTTGCGGCCTCGGAGATTACCTGGTGTCGGAGAAGGCGACGTAGGCACCCAGGCCGATCAGCGTGAGACCAGTGACGGCGCGCTGTCGTTTGCGCAACTTTGAAGAAGAGCGCAGGCGAGCTCCGATGGGAGCGGCGAGCAGCGTGACCATCAGGTCGGAGGTCGTATTCAGCGTAACGGCGATCGTTCCCAGCAGGAGGAATTGCAGGAGCACCGAGCCGTGATCGCGACTCACAAATTGTGGAATGAAAGCAAGAAAGAAGAGCGCGGTTTTCGGATTGAGCACCTCGGTGGCGATACCCTGCCAGAAGGGGTTGCGGCGGGTGGAGGGCAACGATAGGGCGATTTCATTGTCGGAACGCGCGCTGAGGATCATGCGCACGCCGAGATAAGCAAGGTAGGCGGCCCCCACGTACTTGACGAGGGCGAAGGCGGTGGCGGAAGTGGCGAGGACGAGCGAGAGGCCGGTGGCCGCGGCGATGACATGAACCAGTCCTCCAAGAAAAGTTCCAAGGGAGGAGAGCGCGCCTTCGCGTCGACCTCCGGCGAGGGTGCGGGCGAGGACATAGAGCATGCCCGGGCCGGGAGCAATGGCGAGAAGGGTGGCGGCGCCGAGGAAAATCCAGAAGCGAGGGAGATCCATCATCGCTCGATGGTACCCCATTCCGGTTCGTTCAGCATGAGCAGAATGGAAGACAGACCTCGAAAAATCGGTTTGGCGAGAGCATTGTCGAAGCTGGGATATTGCTCGCGCTCCGATGCGGTTGCATTGATCCGCGACGGACGCGTGGCCTTGAATGGGAGCCTGGTGAGAAATCCCGAGGCACCAGTCCGGTTGGAGAAAGACCGGATCATGGTTGATGGTGAGGTGGTGGCGGCGGCAGCGAAGATTTATCTCATGCTCAACAAGCCGCGCGGCGTGGTGACGACGGCATCTGACGAGAAGGGGCGGGAGACGGTCTATGCGTACTTGGGGGGTGAGCGGCAATTTGTAGCTCCCGCAGGACGCCTGGACCGGGCGAGTGAAGGACTGCTGCTTTTTACGAACGATTCGGAGTGGGCGGCGCGGGTCCTGGCGCCAGAGACCCACCTGGACAAGACTTATCACGTGCAGATTGGCGGCCTGGTGGACGGGTCGCTGATCAGAGGGCTTCAGCAAGGCGTGAAGACGGAGGCGGGAGAAGTTTTGAAAGCCAAGCAGGCGAGAATCCTGCGCAGCGGCGAAAGGAACTGCTGGCTCGAGATCGTGCTGGATGAAGGCAAGAACCGTCAGATCCGGCGAATGCTCGAGGGCCTGGGGATTGAGGTGACGAGGCTGGTGAGAGTGGCGATCGGTCCGCTGCAACTGGGAGAATTGGCGAAGGGCGAGTCACGAATGCTGACCGGGCATGAGAAGCAAAAGCTGGATGAGGCGTTGCAGGGCTACCGTTGAAGGAAGGTGGCAGTGGCGGCGATCTTGGCGGCGGATTCGAGATTGGAAAGATCGTCGAGGCTGAAGTCGGCACCGGCCAGGTTGAGATCCAAGCCCTTACGGCTGATCTGGAGCACTCCCAGCACCCGGCCTTCGCCCGAAAGGATGGGCGCGGAAATGAGTTTTTGAATGGGGGCTGAGTCGGCGGGATCGGCCTGATCGGCCTTACCCAGCTTCACCGTTTCAAAGATGCTGGCGTGCTTGACCTTGGTGAAGGAGTTGAAGAGCTCGACCTTCTTGGTAATCGCGGTATGAGCCGCGACGGCGGTGGCACTGGAAACCGGGATGGAGCCAGCGGTACGTAACTCTTCGGGAAACAGGAAACGAAGGAGGCCTTTTTCGAGTTGCAAGAAGGCAACCTCGGTCTTACGGACTCGAAACAGCTTGGCCAGCACGCCGCAAAACGAAACAGCGTCGGCGCATTCGCGCAGGGCAGCCTGAAACTCCTTTGGATCAGGAGCAGCGGCGGCAGCTTGCCCGGACTGTGACTGGCTGTTCGGCATAAATCCGCGTAGTTTCATGCTCAGACAGAAGGGTCACAACTGGCAAGTTACGGGGGTACCCGGAAGGGCGATCATCCTTTGGTGAGAGGGTAGCCCTTTTCCCGCCACTCGCGGATGCCCCCATCCATGGAGATGACGTTGGTATAGCCCATCTTCTGGAGGTTATCGGCGGCAAGGGCGGAGCGGTAGCCGCCACCACAGTAGAGCACCAGCGGGGCAGCGGTCTCGGGGACGCGCTCTTCGATGTCGCGCTCAATGATGCCCTTGCCCAGATGGATGGCCTTGGGCAGGTGGTCCTTGGCGAATTCGCTTTCCTCCCGGACATCGATCAGGAGGAAGGTTTCTCCACGATCCATCTTGGTTTTGACATCGTCCACGGTCAGTTCGCGGACCCGCTTGCGCGATTCATCGACAATCTTGAGAAAGCGCGGGGAGTGCTTGGGGGCCATGTATTCCTCCTCAGAGTGGCCAGCGGTTACCAAGGACGGTAACCGGAGAGAATCGGGAGGTCGGAAGATCCGCCTCTGAGGTTATTCTAACGGAATCATGGGGCGCGGATGTGGGGCAGCGCCCACTGTGAGCGGGGGAGGATGGGGTGAGAAGCTGGTGGCTGGCGGGCGTGGCGTACTTGGTGCTTGGGGCAGCGGCGGCGCAGGGGCAGGATGCCTCCAAAGTGATTGCCATGGAGAATGCGTGGAATCACGCCGAAATGCAGAACGATGCGGCCGCGGTTGAGTTGCTCTTGGCGGACGATTTTGTGATGACCACGGCGGACGGGGTTCTCTACAACAAACAGCAGATTCTGGCTTCAGTGCGAGATAAGTCGTATAAGCCGGATGCGCTGCAATCGTCTGACATGGTGCTGCACTCCTATGGAAGCACGGCGGTCGTGACTGGGATTTACTACGAAAAAGGTATCGACAAAGGCAAGCCGTGGGAGCGTCGCGGAAGATTTACCGATACGTGGATCTGGGCGGGCGGCCGATGGCAGTGCCTCGCCAGCCATTTCAGCGTGAAGCCGAAGTAGGTTACGGAAACGAAGTGGAAGCAGCGCCCACTTCCAGCAGTGTCTGCAGAGTGGCGTCGAGTTTCTCGCGCTCTTCTTCCTGAAAATCAATGAATTTGAAGGGTTGCAGGCATCCCTTGGTGGCCCACATGGGGAAGAGCATGGCGGCGCGGCTGCGCACGGTCTGGGACCCCACGTGAAACATAACCTCGACCTTGATGCCTTCGTCGAGAGGTTGCTCGAGGTGAAGCAGCCCTCCCGTGACCGATACCTGGTGGAGTTTGGCGCGGATGTGGCGGCCACTTTCCAGTCGGAGCATGACCAGGACCGAACCGGCGAGTTTCACGCGCGGGGGCCGGGAATGAGCTTGGGTGCCGTGAGCCATGGGTTCCTGCAAAGTATGACAGGGGAGGGGCGGGCGGGGGATATTACCAAAGCACGGGTACGAAAATCTGGACAAGCGGGTCCATGGTCACTGCAGTGGGAAAGGCGGGGACAGCAGGCTCAAGGCAAATACTGCAAGTCACAAGACAAGGTGATATATTCGCAACGATAGGGTTAAGGGTGTCCCATGAGTTCACCTTACGGATTGCCAATCACGGAAAACTGCCTGGTCTGTAAGCTGCGGCACACCGGTTTTTTTTGCGATCTGCCCAAGCATTCTCTGGAAGACCTGGAGAGGGTGAAGTATGCCAGCGGATACCCCCAGGGGGCGGTCTTGTTCGTGGAAGGACAGTCGGCCCGGGGAGTGTATATCGTATGCAACGGGCGGGTGAAGCTGTCGACGACCTCACGCGACGGCAAGACGCTGATCTTGAGAATTGCCCAGGCGGGCGAAGTACTGGGATTGCACGCGACGATTTCCGGGAAACCCTACGAGTTGACCGCGGAAACCCTGCAGCCGAGCCAGCTTGATTTTGTGAAGCGCGAGGATTTTCTGAATTTCCTGCAGAACCATGCAGACGCCTGCCTGAATGCGGCGGCGCACCTGAGCCAGAACTGCCAGAGCGCCTACGAGATGATCCGGTCCCTCGGGTTGTCACATTCGGTGTCGGAGAAGCTGGCGCGGCTACTGCTGGAATGGGCCACTAATGGGGATGAAACCAAGGAGGGGATCCGGATCAAGGTTTCGTTGACCCATGAGGAGATTGCCCAGTTGATTGGGACGTCGCGCGAGACGGTGACGCGGGTGTTGGGAGAGTTCCGGGAAAAAGAATTGGCACACTTACGAGGATCGACGCTGTGGATCCGAAATAAGGCAGAGTTGGAGAAGTTAGTGGGGGCGTGATCGAAATTGTGTCTTGAAAGCCCACGGCGCGAGCTGTGGGCTTTTTGCTTTTCAGGCGGCAGTGAAACGTTTGCGGAAAGCTCTTGACTACAAAGGGTGTGGAAGGGGCGAAGCGAAGAGAATCCCAACAAAATCGCGGTTTCCGAGGGTAAGCGAGCGCGATTACCGCTGTTACTTTACCGCGAATGCGAATCGCCGTACGCTCGGCATGAATGCACCGAAACGCACTTATCCTTTGCCGCCAGCAGTCGGCGTTACGCCTGCTGGCTGAGCTTCTCGATGAGCTTCAGATCGAGCAGGAGTCGTGCCTGACTGCCGATGAAGCCATCGAGTTGCTGGTGCAGGGACGTTATTCGGCGCTGGTGCTGGATTTCGATTTGCCGGGGGCGGCGCGGGTGGCGCGCATGGCAAGAATGGCTTCAGTCCATCGGCGGCCGGTGGTGTTTGCCATGGTGAGCAAGTTCACGCACGTGGGAGAGATTTTCCAAGCGGGGGCGAACTTGATGTTGTACAAGCCGCTGGCGGCAGAGCAGGTCATGCGCTCGCTGCGAGCGGGGCGCGCCTTCATGCAGCCGGACCGGCGGCGTTCGGTGCGGCACAAGCTCGAAGCACTCGTCTATCTGCAATTCGGGATCGCGGCCCTCCCGGGTTTGATTCTCGATCTCGGGATGCACGGGCTGTCGCTGCAGGCGGCGGAGCCCTTGCCGGGCATCCACAAGATTCCTCTGCGTTTTGTGCTGCCCGGGACCTCGCACATGGTGGAGGGGACGGGAGAAGTCATCTGGGCCGATGATGAGGGGCGGGCGGGAATGCTCTTTTCTTATCTCACGGCTGCTTCGCGGCGGTATCTGAAGAACTGGCTGGCGAAGCGCAGCGCGCAGAAGGCGGCCAGGCGCGGCGCCGGCCACAGCGAGAGATTGCCCAGCTCTTCCCTCACGGCGCATTGAGCTTCCCATGACGTGCTAGACTCTCCCTTCTTCCAGGGTGGGCCGTCGCATGTCTGATCTGAATTTTCTGAGTGCAGTAGAAATGGCTGCACGCATCCGCAAAAAAGAGATTTCTCCCGTCGCACTCGTTCAAGCCCATCTGGATCGCATTGCCCAACTCCAACCAAAACTGAACGCGTTTGTGCAGATCGATGAAGCCCGCGCGCTCGAGTCCGCACGCAAGGCCGAGGCTGCCGTCATGAGAGGTGACATCCCCGGACCGCTGCATGGAGTTCCTCTAAGCATTAAGAGTTCCATGGATGTGGCGGGCCTGCGCACGGAATCGGGAACCAGGCTGCGAGCGGGCATGATGGCGGAGCGCGATGGAACGTTAGTGGGCCGCCTGAAAGCGGCGGGGGCGATTATTTTGGGGACGACGAACAGCCCGGAGCTCCTGATGGCGTGGGAGACGGACAACGCACTCTATGGGCGCACGAATAATCCCTGGGACCTTTCGCGCACACCGGGAGGATCAAGCGGCGGGGAGGCAGCGGCGATAGCGTCGGGATGTTCGGCGGGAGGGATGGGCAGCGATGGAGGAGGATCGATCCGCGTGCCGGCGCATTTCAGCGGCATCTGCGGATTAAAGCCGACGCCGGGACGAATCCCTTCAACGGGGCACTTTCCTGCTTCGCTTGGCCCTTTCGCCATGATCGGAGTAGTGGGGCCGATGGCGCGCAGGATCGCCGATTTGAAAGTGCTATTCGAGGTGATGCAGGGAGCGGATGACGGAGATCCATCGTCGGCCCCAGTACCCGTGCGCTGGCCGGGCGACGAAGAAATGAAGAAGATTCGCATTGGCTATTTCGAGGATGATGGGCGGACTCCAGTAACGCAGGAGACCAGAGCGGCGGTGCGGAAAGCGGCGGCGCTGCTGCGGGATGCGGGGTTCGATGTCGCGCCGTTTCGTCCTGAGGGGTTGGAACGGGCGCGGCAATTGTGGTGGAAGTTTTTCGGAATTGCCGGCGGCATGCTGCTGGGGCCGATGACCAAGGGGCGAGACTCAGAGCTGAGCGAAATCCTGCGGGAATTTCACTCTTGGGTGGCGGCGGAGCCTTCGCATACGGGCGAGAGTCTGCTGGAAGCATGGCTCGGGCGCGATGAAGTACGATTGCAGGTCTTTGCCGAGATGCAGGAATTCCAGGTGCTGCTGTGTCCGGCGGCGGCGGTTCCGGCATTTCGTCATCGCGAACGCTGTTGGGAGATTGATGGGCAGACGGTGAAGTACCTGGATGCGTGGAGCTACACCGAGTGGTTCAATTTGCTGGGGACGCCGGCAGTAGCGGTGCCCATAAGCCAGACAGCCGAAGGCTTGCCGATTGGGGTGCAGATTTCGGCGAAGCCGTGGCAGGAGGAGATCGTGCTGGCGGTGGCGGCAGAACTGGAAAAGTCGCGAGGGCCATTTCCGCATCCCGGAGAACTCGCTTGAGGCATTAATGCTTTTATACTATTCAGCATCTTGAGCAGGCAGAATACTCTTTTCCGACAAAATCTTACGGCCAGTGCTCGCGGCCGGAGCACTACTCCTCATGTCTGAACTGCTCTCGATCCCCCGTGGTATGCGCGCCTGCTTTGTTTTTCTGATGGTGTCGGCGGGCTACCTGTTTGCCTTTCCCCAAGCCAACATCTTCTACGCGGTGGTGGTGCTGTTGCATGCGGTGATTGGGACCGTGGCCGCGGTGTGGCTGGGCATACTTCTTGTGCGCCTGTTGCGGGAGGGCTCCTGGGCGTCACGGGTGGGGTGGTTGATGCTGGCGGCGGGGGCGGTGCTGGGGCTGGTGCTGATAAAAATCGGGACGCCCCGTGAGGAGTGGAACTGGCTCTACGCGCACATCTTGTTGTCGTTGGCGGGCGTGGGGATTCTGTTAGCAGAGCGTTTCGGCGAGAGGACGAGCCTGCTGAGAATTGGGGCTTGTTTGCTGATGCTGGCAGGTTTGGGCACCACGGCATGGTATTTGCGCAATGCGCGCTGGCAGAATAGCGCGCGGATTGAAAACCCGGAAATGCCTCCGGCAACGATGGATGGCGAGGGGGATGGGCCCAAGGGGCCTTTCTTTCCAAGTTCGGCGCAGGTCTATGGCGGACAGAAGATTCCCAGCAAGTTCTTCATGGAATCGGATTCGTGCAAGCGCTGTCACGAAGACATCTACAACGAGTGGTTCAGCTCGGCCCACCATTTCTCCTCCTTCAATAATCAGTGGTACCGGAAGTCGGTGGAGTACATGCAGGACACGATCGGCACGCAACCGTCGAAGTGGTGCGGAGGATGCCATGATCCAGCGGTGCTCTATAGCGGGTTGATGGACACGCCGATCAAGCAGATCGTGCATCGCCCGGAGTCGCAGGCCGGGCTCGGCTGCATGATGTGCCACTCGATCGCGAAGGTGAAATCCACCATGGGGCAGGCAGATTTCTACCTGGAGTATCCCAAGTTGCATGAACTGGCGGCGTCGAAGAACCCGATGGTGCGGGCGATGCACGATTTCCTGGTGAAGCTGAATCCCGAGCCGCACCGGCGGGTGTTTCTGAAGCCGTTCATGCGCAATCAGACGGCGGAATTCTGCTCAGCCTGTCACAAGGTGCATCTGGACGCACCGGTGAATCATTACCGCTGGATTCGCGGCTTCAATGAGTACGACAACTGGCAGGCGAGCGGAGTATCGGGTCAGGGAGCGCGGTCTTTCTATTATCCGGCGAAGCCGGCGCAGTGCGCGGACTGCCACATGCCTCTGACCAAGTCGGCAGACATGGGCAACATCAACGGCATGGTGCATTCGCACCGCTTTCCAGCGGCGAATACGGCGTTGCCCACAGCCAACGAAGATGCGGCTCAACTGAAGGCGACGGAAGATTTTCTGAAAGCGGGCATTCTGAGCGTCGATATTTTTGCGCTTTCGCCCGCGGCTCCGCTAAAGCCGGCGGCGGCCAGGCAGAATGAACTGTCGACCACGTTTGCGGTGGGGGAAGAAGCTGAGGCGAAGATCACTCCGGCGGGGGGTGCCGAGGCGCAGCCGGTGACGGCGCCGCTCAATCGCGTGCACCCGGTGGTGCGGCGCGGCGATACCGTGCGGGTGGACGTGGTGGTGCGCACCAAAGGAGTCGGGCACTTCTTTCCCGGAGGCACGGTGGATGCCTACGACACCTGGCTGGAAGTGAAAGCGACAGACGATAAGAACCAGGCCATCTTCTGGAGCGGAATGGTGGAGGATGGCGGCAAAGGCCCAGTGGAAAAGGGCGCACACTTTTATCGTTCGCTGCAGATTGACGGGCATGGGAATCCCATTAACAAGCGGAATGCCTGGGCGACACGGTCAGTGGTGTATGTACACCTGATTCCGCCGGGAGCGGCCGACACGGTGCACTACCGGCTGCACATTCCCGAAAATGCCGGCGATAAAGTCACGCTTCACGCGCGGTTGCTTTACCGGAAATTTGCCTGGTGGGAGACGCAGTTTGCCTTCACGGGCGAGCCCGGGCCGGGAGAGGTGACGCCCGACTATGACGACCGCAAGTTTTCGTTTACTGGAAGCCTGAAAGGGGTTTCGGCGATGCAGGAGGAGATTCCGAACCTTCCCATTGTGACGATCGCCGAAAACGAGGTGACGTTGCAGGTGGCATCCCACTCGGCGCCGGTTCCGCAGCCTAAGACTGTGCTGGAAACCAGCGACTGGCAGCGCTGGAACGATTACGGCATCGGGCTTCTGTTGCAAGGGGACTTGAAGGGGGCGCAGGCTGCCTTCGAGAAGATCACGCAGATGGACCCGAATAATCCGGATGGCTGGGTGAATGTGGGGCGGGCGGCGTTGCAGGAAGGCGACATCGATCTGGCGCGGGTGGTGCTGGAGAAGGCGCTGGTAGTGAGTCCAAAGCTGGCGCGGGCGCACTTTTTCTATGCGTCGGTATTGCGAAGTGAGGGAAAGTACGATGAGGCAGCGGATCAATTGCACCAAGTGCTGCAGCAGTATCCGCGCGACCGAGTGGCGTTGAACAACCTGGGACGGGTGCTGTTCTTGCAGCGCAAATATCGGGACGCGGTGAAGGTGCTGCAATCGGTGTTGCAGGTAGATCCGGAGGATCTGGAGGCGCACTACAACCTCATGCTTTGCTACAACGGCCTGGGTGATCAGAAGCAGGCGCAAGA
>Ga0335085_10017818_pt1 | contig 10223 bp, 10 predicted proteins | sample Lox_Sample_45_FD_206712 | JGI IMG/M metagenome (GOLD analysis project Ga0335085, IMG submission 206712) | Soil microbial communities from Loxahatchee National Wildlife Refuge, Florida, United States - Lox_Sample_4.5 | ecosystem: Environmental > Terrestrial > Soil > Wetlands | place: USA... | reverse complement strand
TGTTCGGGAGCCGATCGAGGCTCTCGACCACGAGCGGCGTTGCGACGTTGTAGGGAAGGTTCGCGACGAGCTTCGTCGCGTCCTCGGGCAGCGTGACCTGCAGCGCATCGCCGAAGACGACCTCGACGTTGGCGGCCAGGTTGCGCAACGCCGGCTCGAGCGCGCGGTCGATCTCCACCGAGTGGACGCGGCGGACGCGCTCGGCGAGGTAGCGCGTGAGCACGCCCTCGCCGGGACCGATCTCCAGCACGACGTCGTCCGGTTCGAGCTCGGCGAGACGGCCGATCACCTCGAGAATGTTCGGGTCGCGCAGAAAGTGCTGGCCGTACTGCTTCTTCACAGACCGAAGCATGCAGCCGCGTTCCGGTCGATCTGGGCCGCCAGCTCGTCCGGCTGCTCTCCGCGTGCCTGCGCGACCGCGGCAACCGTGTGGACCACGTTCGCGGGCTCGTTCGGCTTGCCGCGGACGGGCTGCGGCGCCAGATAGGGCGAGTCGGTCTCGCAGAGGATGCGATCCGCCGGAACCTGGGTCGCCGCGAGCCGGAGGTCAACGGCTTTCGGAAAGGTCGCGTTGCCCGCGAACGACACGTACCAGCCGCGCTCGAGCGCGGTGGGCAGCATGTGCGGCGAGGAGAAGCAGTGGAGGACGACCGTCCCCGAAAAGCCCGCGAGGCCTGCAACCGTGTCGTCGTCTGCCGCGCGCGTGTGGATGACGACCGGCTTGCCTATGTCGGTGGCCATCGACAGCTGCGCGTCGAAGAGCCGTAGCTGATCGTCACGCGGCGCATAGTTCCGGAACCAGTCGAGGCCGATCTCCCCCACCGCAACGGCCTTCGGATGGTTCTGCAGCCGGCAGATCTCGCGAACGGTGCCTTCCTCGACGCGGCCCGCCTCGTGCGGGTGGATGCCGAGGATCGCGAAGACGCCGTCGTGCCGCTCGGCGAGCGCAAGGGCGCGGCGGCAGTCGTCGAGATCCGTGCCGACGGTGAGGATGCGCTCGACGCCCGCATCGGCGGCACGCGCGACCGCCTCGTCGGCGTCGTCGAGCGCGGAGAGGTGCGCGTGCGTGTCGATCACGCAGTAGCTTGGGGCAGCTCGATCCGCGGAAAGAGCGGCTTGGCGGCCTCGATCCCGCCGACCTCCTCCGCAACGCCGTTCCGGATGCGATCCCACCCGAGCTCGCCCGGCTGGCGCAGCGTCTCGAGTATGCGCGGCGTCGTCTCGGGCAGGAACGGAGCGAGCGCGACGGCCAGGGCGACCAGCCCGTCGACGAGGTTGTAGAGCACCCCGTCGAGCCGGGCGTCGTTGGTCTCATCCTTCGCTAGTTGCCACGGAGCTTCGGCCGTGACGTATTGGTTGAGGCCGCGCACGCCGTCCCAGATCGCGTCGAGCGCGCCTGTGACGTCGAAGCGGTCGAGGCGGGCTGCCACGTCGGCCCCGAGAGCCTCGAGGTCGAGCGGAGGCTCGGCCTCGCCGCGGCGCAGGCTGCCGTCTCGATACTGCGCGACCATCGCGGTCGTCCGCGACAGAAGGTTGCCGAGGTCGTTGGCGAGCTCGTTCTCGTAGCGCTCCCGGATTCCCTCGATCGATGCGCTGCCGTCCTGACCGAACGAGATCGCGCGCGCCATCCAGTACCGAACCGCGTCGGCGCCGTAGACGTCGATGAGCTCGAGCGGCTCGACGACGTTGCCGAGCGACTTCGAGATCTTGCGATCGTCGAGCAGCAGATAGCCGTGGACGAAGAGTTGCTGCGGCGGCTCGAAGCCGGCGGAGAGCAGCATCGCCGGCCAGTAGACACAGTGGAAACGAAGGATGTCCTTGGCGAGCAGATGGTGAACCGCCGGCCAAAAGCGCTCGCGGAGATCCTCGCCCGGCCGCGCGTACGTCAGCGCGCTCAGGTAGTTGACCAGCGCGTCCGCCCAGACGTACGCGACCTGGCTCTCGTCCCACGGGAGCGGAACGCCCCACGGCTGGCCTGCGCGCGAGATGCTGAAGTCCCGGAGCCCGCCCGCGATGAAGGCGCGCGCCTCGTTGTAGCGAAAGTCGGGTCGAACGAGATCCGGACGCTCGTCGTAGAGCGCAAGTAGCCGCTCCTGATAGGCCGAGAGCCGGAAGAAGTAATTCGTCTCTTCGATCCACTCGGGCGGGACCAGGTGATCCGGGCAGAGCCCATCGGGCGTCAGCTCGTCCTCGGTCTTGAAGGCCTCGCAGCCGACGCAGTAGAGCCCTGCATAGACATCCTGGTAGATATCGCCGTTGTCGTACATCCGCTGCAGAAACTCTTGGACGAAGCGCTTGTGCCCGTCGTCGCTCGTTCGGATGAAGAAGTCGATATCCGCGTTCAGCCGAGCCGGCAGCTCTCGCCAGGGCACGGCGATCCGATCCGCGTATTCCTTCGGGTCGAGTCCCTGTTCCTCTGCGGCACGCCACACCTTCGTCGCGTGCTCGTCGACGCCCGTGAGAAAGAAGGTGTCTGCGCCGCGCTGTCGCTGGTAACGGACGAGCATGTCGCCGATTGCGGTCGTGTACGCGTGCCCGATGTGCGGAGTCGAGTTGACGTAATAGATCGGCGTGGTCAGGTAGAAGCGCATACGGCCATGATACGAGGGCCGGTGCGACCGACCCTCGCGCAGTTCCCGCAGCTCTACGCCGCGCGGGACACGGGCCGCTCCCCCACCCGCCGCGGCAGGTGGACGACTTGGGCGGCGGCCGTCGGGCTCGTGTCCGAGCGGCGCCGGCGTCGGGTACGCGCCGCCGCGAGCGCGGCCGCCACGGCGACCAGCGCCGCTCCACCGTCAAGGACCAGCGGCAGGAACGCGATGGGCGTCGGACGGCGCGACGGAGAGATCCGTTCGAGGGGAGAGCTCTTGAGCTCATGGCCGGCGTCGAGACCGGTTGGCTCCGCGGGAGCCAACGTCTCGACGACCGGCCGCTGCGAGCGGTGCCTGAGCTCACCCGCGCGAGGCTGCGAGACCGGCACCTCACGGTGCGTACTGGGCTCGACCGTGCGCCCGGCCCGAACCACGGGGCGGCGCGCTGAGCGGCCCCGGCGCAGCTCCGAGGGCGGCTCGTCTGCGCGTCCGTGCTCGTGACCCGAGACGCGGGGCGAAACAGGTGCTGCGCTCGCTGGTCGAACCGGGGCCGCCGGCTTGCTTGCCGGAGCTCGAGTCGGCGGCGCGCTCGTGCTCGGCGCGCTTCCAGAGGCGCCGGAGGCAGACCCGCTCGAGCTCGGCTGCGATGCAGGCGGGTCACTTGCCGTCGCGCCGCCGTCCGGACCCGGCGGCAGGAGGCCGAGCGGGTCGACGTATCCGTTCGCGTCCGCCGCGAGGCGAATGCCGAGATGAACGTATGGCCCATCCACCTCGGGCGTCCCACTCGGGCCGATGGTGCCGACTGCATCCCGCTCGCTCACCGTCGCGCCCTTGACGACGGCGACGGAGCCGAGGTGCGTGAGCGTGACCGCATAGCCGTCTGCCGTCTCGATCGTCACCGACTTGCCACTGGTCGGCACGGTTCCCGCGAAGCTGACCGTCCCCGGCGCCGGCGCGACGACGGTCTCACCCGCGGCAGCGGCGCCGATGTCGATGCCGCGATGCTGACCTGCGGCGTACGGGTGCGCTTCGTCATAGGAGAACGGCTGGAGCACGGGCCCCTGCACCGGCCAGCTCCAGGCATGGGCGGCAGGCGCCAAGGCCAGGAAGGCGATCAGCGGCAGCGCGATCCGCAACAGCTTTGTTGTCAGAAGGAGCAACATCGCCCGCAGGCTAGCGCGCCCCGGATCCGTTGTCAAATCCGCTTACAGCAACCGCTTGTAGAGGCGGTTCCGCGAGATGCCGACGAGGCCCGCGACGATCTCCGCGGCCCTCCGTCGCGACACGCCGGCGGCCACGAGCTCGAGCGCGGCCGCGATCGCGCGCTCCTCGCTCGCGCGATCGTCGCTCGACGCCGCCGGCCCGAACACGAGCGTGATCTCGCCCTTCGGCGGCGCGTCGAACCGCTCGGCAAGCTCCACGGCCGTCCCGCGCACGACCTCCTCGAACCGCTTCGTCAGCTCGCGGCAGACGGCTGCCTCCCGCTGCGGATCGGCCGCGGCGAACGAGCGCAGCGTCGCGGGCAGCCGCTGCGGCGACTCGAACGCGACCGCCGGCGACGGCCAAGTGCGCAACTCCTCCCAGAGCGCCACGAGCCTCTTGTCGCCGCGTGGAAGGAAGCCGAGGAAGCGGTACTGCTCGGCGACGAGCCCGGAGGCGACGAGGGCGGTCTCGACCGCCGACGGCCCGGGCAGCACCGTGACGTCGGCCCCCGCGTCGAGCGCTGCCCGTACGAGTCGCGCGCCGGGGTCGGACACGCCCGGCAGGCCGGCATCGGAGACGAGCGCGACCCGCTCTCCCGCCTCCAACCGCGGGAGGAGCTCGGCAGTCCGCTTGGCCTCGTTGTGCTCGTGATACGAGAGGAGACGTCCCCGGATGCCGTGCCGGTCGAGGAGGACGCGAGTTCGGCGGGTGTCCTCGCAGAGGACGACGTCGGCGGCGGCGAGCTCGGCGAGCACTCGAAGCGTGATGTCCTCGAGGTTCCCGATCGGTGTCGCGCAGACCGCGAGCGGCATCAGAGCGCGAGCTCGGCGTTTTCGCGCCAGCGATCCGCGGAGACCTGCTCGAAGAGGACGACCGACGACGCGCGCGACCGCAGGGGGAGCAACGGCCGGACGTCGGCCTCGGCGGCGGCGAGATCCTCTCCCTGCGCGACCGTGAGGTGCGGCGTGATCCCCTCGAAGTGCCCGTCGTACGGTGGGTGGTCCGGGAACCGCTCCATGAGCGCGCGCGTCATGCCGACGAACGGCTCGCTCGGCTCGGGCGCGAGCCAGAGCGTGCCTGGGAAGCGCTCCAGCAGTGCGAACGTGACGTCGAACGCTGCGAACGAAGCCAGAGCCGCGGCAGCGCCGTCGGCATCCGGCGGCGCCGGAATGAGCAGCGTCACGTGCGGGGGGACGCCGTGCGAGGGCTTCGACGCACAGGTCCGCTCGCGCCAGTCGTCGACGGCAGACGAGAGGTCGCGAAAGGGAACGGTGAACGCGAAGAGCTCAGACGGCATCCAGCGCCTCGAAGCCGACGAAGGCGGCGCCGATGAGGCCGGCGGCCGTGCCCAGCTCTGCCTTCGCGAGCCGTACGGCGCTCCGCATCGGCTCGAGCGCCTCCCGGCGCAGCACCTCCTCCGCCGGCCCGCGCAGGTAGTCGTAGGCAGCGACTCCGAAGCCGCCGCCGAGGACGACGAGCCGCGGGCCGAAGACGTTGACGAACGAGCCGATGCCGGAGCCGAGGTAGCGGCCCACCTCCTCGAGCAGCTCCTGCGCCTTCGCATCGCCCTCGTTCGCGAGCCGCACGAGCCTGTGCGCGTCGGCCGACGGTCCGAACTCCTCCCGAGCGGCCACCGTCGCCGCACTGCCGCTCACGTACGCCTCGAGATGGCCGTGCCCGGTGCAGGCGCCCTGACAGGGACGTCCGCCGTGGACGATCACGACGTGGCCGAGCTCGACTCCGGCGCCGTCGCGGCCGCGATACGGCTTTCCGCCGGAGACGACGCCACCGCCGACACCCGTGCCGAGGGTCAGCACGACCACGTCGTCCTCGCCGCGGGCCGCCCCCACCTGCCACTCGCCGATCGCGGCCGCGTTCGCGTCGTTGTCGAGGCCGATCGGGACGCCGAACCGCTCACGCATCCGGTCGCGCAAGGGTGCGTTCTCGAGCGGGAGGTTGACGCAGCGGACGACGACACCGTGCACCTGGTCGATCGGAGACGGCGTGCCGAAGCCGACCGCTTCGACCGAATCGTCGTACAGAGCGGCAACCGCAGCCTCGAGCTCGGCGAGCACATGTTCCTGCGAATCCAGCGGCGTGGGCCGCTCGTGGCGGCGGACGAGAGTCCCGTCGCGGGCGACGATCCCGGCGAGGATCTTCGTGCCGCCGAGGTCCACCCCGATCGCATGACCCGCCTGCACAGTGGGTACCGTAATCCCCCGCATGGCCGCCTCCGGGGAGAAGCCGTATCGCGTCTACCGCGGCGGTCGGACGAAGGGGAAGGTGCCGCTCGCGCGGCGCGAGCGGGAGGCGCGGAGGGCAGTTCGCAGCGACGGCGGCGGCCCCGGCCGGATCGTCGAGCGGCGCCCGCAGCGGCGCCTCTGGCTCGGCTGGACCTGGCGCCGGTGGACTCTCGTCGCGATTCTCGGGCTCGTCGTCTTCGTCGCGATCTGGGGAGCGGCCGGCTACCTCTCGGTCTCGAGCGGCGTCCGCGACGCGAACAGGCGTCTGCCGAAGAACGTGCGCCCGGCACTCACTCCCGACAACGGACTTCTCCTCTCCAACCCGACGACGATCCTCCTCCTCGGCACCGATCATGCGACCGGCAAGGGAAGCACCGGCCGTGCGGAGGACCAGCACTCCGACTCGATCACGCTCCTCCACACCGACCCGGGCCGGCACCGGCTCGTCTATGTCTCGGTACCGCGCGACCTCCAGACGGACATACCCGGCGTCGGCGAACAGAAGATCAACGCGGCGATGCAGTTCGGGGGGCCGAAGCTCGCCGTGCAGACACTCGACGCCCTCCTCGGTAGATCTCTGCCGATCAATCACGTCGTGATCGTCGACTTCAACCAGTTCGAGAAGCTCATCGACGCGGTCGGCGGCATCACGGTCAACGTGCCGGAGAACATCCTTTCGAACCGGTTCGACTGCCCGTACAAGACGCAGCAGCGGTGTCTCCAGTGGAAAGGCTGGCGCTTCCGCAAGGGCCCGATGCACATGACCGGCCACGAAGCGTTGATCTTCTCGCGCGTTCGCGAGAACCAGCTCAACAGCTCGTACACGGACTTCGACCGCCAGCACGACCAGCAGCTTGTGGAGCAGGCGACGCTGGCGAAGCTGTCGAGCCCGTCGCGGTTCTTCTCCCTCCCCTTCTCGGGAAGCTCGCTGCTCAAGCCGATCGCGACCGACCTCTCGACGTGGGAGCTGATGCAGCTTGCCTGGGTGAAGTTCCGCGCCGGCAGCACGATCCACTGTCGTCTCGGCGGCACGGGCATCACGAACTCGCTCGGCGACGTGATCATCGGTGGGCCGGAGAACATCCGGGTGATCGACGAGGTGCTCGGTCAATCGGCGATCCAGGCGCCCGAGAGGGGCAACCCCTACGCCCCCGGGTGCGTCGCGGGCTCGGGCGCCAGGCTGAAGTAGCGGACCGGCTGCCCTAGTCGCCGCCGGCGGCGGCCTTCTTCTCCGACGCCTTCGAGTCGGACTTGCCGCTCTCGCCGGCCTTGCTCTCACCGCCGGACGAGCCTCCTCCGTCGCCGTCCTTCTTCGCCGCCTTGCCCTTGCCGTAGTCGGTCGTGTAGAAGCCGGAGCCCTTGTAGTGGATCGCGACCGGGTAGAGGACGAGCTCGACGGGGGACGCACCGCACTCGTCGCACTTCTCGGGTGCCGGGGCCGTCATGGGCTGAAAACGCTCGAAGTGATGCCCGTTCGGGCAGCGGTACTCGTAGATAGGCACAGGGGTCGCAGACGGTAGCAGCGCATCCCGACGGGTTCATCCGGTCGGGATGCCCCTCAGGGCGTCGCCGTTGGCAACCTGATCCGAGATGCGGGTACTGCTCTCGATCCTTGTCTGCGTGGCGTTCGTGCTCGCAGCCCGTGGCGGCGGGGGAGCGGGACGACGACCACGAGCGGCGCCTCATCGGCGGAGCAGTGGGCGGGCGGCGTTTGCTCCGCCGTCAGCACCTACGAGCAGGCGTTGACCCATGCTGCCTCGTCGTTCACGAAGAATCCGTCCAAGGCCGGCATCGACAACGCCCTGTCCCAGGCGAAGCAGGCTTCGACCCAGCTGACCACCGCGTTGAAGGGGCTCGGCAAGCCGAACACGACTGCCGGCCAGACCGCGCCCACGGGAACGCGCTCCAAGCGGCCACGACCATCGCCACGACGCTCACAGCCATGAAGACGTCGATCACGCAGGCGATCGACAAGCTGAAGGGACTGAACGGCGGGGAACTGAAAGACGCGTTCGACGCTGCGCCGTCCTGCGCAAAGCTCACCGGGTCGTAGATCTTCCGGGACCAGAGATTCGCCGAGCCGGTGGCGGTTTCGTCCACCTCCGAGCAATGCATTCGGCTTCCGCCTAGCTCATCGCCCGGGGGCTTCGGTCTAGTCCCGCTCCGTGCTCGGCGCGACGCCCATGCTGCCCGGATTCGTGGGCACCGTCAACTACGCAAGTTGCGCTATTTGCGGAGTTCGGGCCGGGGTGGGTCCGAGGAAAATTCCGCTGTTTGCGGAAACCGCCGCCGACTCAGCTCCGCGGGCTGTCGCTCGGCACCGGCGCCGGCTCGGGCCGGAGCTTCGCGCGGGCGAGCACCTGCGCGAGAACGCGGCTCCGTGCGCGTGCCGGGGCGGGACCGGGTGCGAACCGCGCGACGGCGCCGACGACCGCGATTCCCGCGGCGAGCTCGTACGCGGCGGAGTCGTTGATGAGAAGCGACGTCACGATCGCGACGCCGAAGGCGAGGAGGACGTCCCGGGTCGATTGCTCATGCGCGCGACGCCACGCGACCGCGAACGAGGCGGCGAGCACGAGCAGGAGCGGGACGACGAGCTGCCATGCGTGCAGCGCGGGCACGTAAGAGAGAGGCACGCGGCTCTCGAGCGACGCGAGCAGGCCGCGCCCGTGGTCGGAGAACGCGCTGCGGAGGTGATTCGGGCCGCGCTCGGCGAGCCCGCGCGAGACGATCCAGAGCACGGCAAAGGCTGCGGACGCGAGCATGCCGACGAAGCCCTTCACTCCCAGGCGGAAGAGTCGTGTCCCGAGCACCGCGAGCGCAACGCCGAGCGCGATCGCGCCGCCGCCGTCCGCGCCGAGACGGTTGTCCGTCATCACGACGAGACCGAAGACGCCGAACAGGACGAACCCGAGCATCCCGAAGCGCCGCCGGGCGAGGAACGCTCCCGCCAGAAGCGGCGCGAGCAACAGCGTCTCGACCTGGTTGCCGATTCCCCAGAACCGCGAGTTCTGCGTCGGGCCGAGCGGGTTCACCGCCTGCCATTCGGGTCGCGTGACCATGATGAAGGCGTAGAGCGCGACCACGCCGCCGTAGAGCGCGAGGAGCGCGGAATCGCTGCGACAGAAGCGCGCGAGCGCGAGCGCTACGAGCGCCGTGCCCGCCGAGACCGCCGCGCAGAGGAGCACCTCGTTCGAGATCTGCCCCATCCCGAGAGCGACGTTGACGAGCAACGCGGCCGGGACGGCGGTCACCGCCGCGCGCAGGCCGAGGAGCGCGAGCGCGAGCAGGACGCCGGCGAGGATGAACAGGACCGGGAACTTCAGGCGGTTGTTCGCGCCGATGGCGTGGCCGAGACGCGACAGCCGGCCGATCGCATCCGAGGACGGGGTCGACAGGAGCGTCGTCGCCGGGTGCCCACCGAGCGCGGTGGGCGCGATATCCACGATCGAGACGAGGCCGGGGATGTGCGTCGTCGGCGACGTGAGCAGGCCGTGGAAGCCCCGACCGATGACTGCGATGCGATAGAGGCGGTTGTTCGCCATCGGCGCGCCGCGGGGCGGCAGCTGAAGGACGATGCAGAGGTGGTGGCAGTTCGGGAAGACCGCCGTCTTGGTGACGTTGATCAGCGGCTTCCCCTTCGGGACGCCGCCGAGCCGGGCGTTCACCTCCGTCCCCCGCACGAGCTCCGCCAGCGCGCGGCGGCGGTTCGTCGTCGGGCCGTAGCTCGGCCGCAGCAGGCCGACGGCGCCGCGCTCGGACAGCAGCGCGAACAGCGGATCGCTGATCCGGTCGAGGACGTAGACGTGGAAGGAGGCGCCGGTCGGCGTCACGCGCGCGGAGGCAGTCCCCGGCGTCGCGAGCGTGACCGCGACCGCAACAGGGACGGCGAGCAGGGCAAGAAGACGAAGCCGAACCATCAGCTGGGCATTCTCACCGATGCTCGTTAGGAAACGACGAGTTCACCGTTCGGGCTCGGCCACGAGGTCCTCGAGCAACTCCTCGAAACATGGAGCGCCTTCGAACGCGGCGAGGCCGGCGGGACGTTCCACCCGCTGTTCGCGGCGCCGCCGCACCATGCGGCGACGGCGAGCGGCAGCGACGGCCGCCGAGGCACCGACGAGACCGCCGATGAGAAAGTCCCTCGCTCTCCCCCGTGTTCCCTCCCCATGCATGGGACGATTGT
>Ga0335085_10017815_pt1 | contig 10225 bp, 8 predicted proteins | sample Lox_Sample_45_FD_206712 | JGI IMG/M metagenome (GOLD analysis project Ga0335085, IMG submission 206712) | Soil microbial communities from Loxahatchee National Wildlife Refuge, Florida, United States - Lox_Sample_4.5 | ecosystem: Environmental > Terrestrial > Soil > Wetlands | place: USA: Florida... | reverse complement strand
GTAGCCGAGGAAGAGGAACCGGCTTCGGGTCAGCTTCACCCGCAGCTCGGCGGGGACCAGCTGGCTGATGTCCGTCTTCGTCAGGTAGTCGATGTAGTGGTCCTCCGTGATCACGTAGCTGTCACGCTCCGAGTCCGCGCGGTCGACGGCGCCGTGGATCTTGAGGATCACCGTCCGCTCGTCGATCGCCAGCCCCTCGTACGTATTCGGACGCTCGATCACCTTCGGCGCGGCCTTGCCGGGCGGCCGGTGCCAGAACTTCCCCTGCTCGTCGCCGTCGGCGATGTACCAGACCACGTCGTAGGGCTCCTTCGCCGCGTCGAACGCCCGCTCGAGCGCGTCGTCGTAGTTCGTGGTCAGGATCACCTGGTACTGGGGCTCGGCGTGCTTGCGGAGCTTCGCGGGAAGCGTCGCGAAGAACTCGTGCACGGGCGTCGTCGGGTAGTTCGCGTCGAAGAGCTTCCGGAGCTCGTCGTAGAGCGGGCCGAGCCCCGCGGTGGTCACGACGTACTGGGAGACGCGGAGCAGGTTCAGGTCGATGTCCTTCGGCATGCTGAAGTTGTCCGCCAGGTACTTCGCGAGCTCGTAGCCGTTCGGCAGGTACCTCCCCTGCTTCCAGGCTCTCCCCCGGGGGCGGGTGGCGAGGTTGACGCCCGCGCCGAGGAGCGGGACGACGCGGCCCTCGGTCATCGCGCGCATCACGTTCGCGTAGTGCGCGCGGTTCTCGTCAGAGATGCTGGTTCGCGTGCGGGTACGAGCCATCGCGTCTCCTCACGAGCCTCGCCGCCGCATAGGCGCGGCCCCCCGAATGACCGCACGAAGGTATCGCCCCGATGCCCCCGTTGCAAGCGCTTTTTCCCTGCTCAGGTTGACGCCGCGGCGGCTGTGTGCCAGATTGCTCGCTCTGCGGCTGGTCGTCCTGTCGAACGGGGGGACGGGAACATGGACACACCGGCTGGAAGCGTGAAGGGCAACGGACAGACGAAGGAGCTTCGTCTCGCGCTCGTTTGCTACGGCGGCTCGTCGCTGGCGATCTACATGCACGGGGTGACGAAGGAGCTGCACCGGCTCGTCAAGGCGTCGGCGCTCCTCGAGTCGCCGAACGGAGACGGGGGCTCGGGCCAGGCGACCCCCAGCGAGCAGGTCTACGAGCGGCTCCTGCAGGAGCTGGCGGACAAGGATCGCGAGCACGTGCGGACGCGGGTCGTCGTCGACGTCATCGCCGGCACGTCCGCGGGCGGGATCAACGGCATCTGCCTCGCCAAGGGGCTCGCCCACGACCTCTCGCTGGACGGGTTCCGCGACCTCTGGTTCACGCGCGGGGACATCGACGGGCTGCTCGCGGCACCGGGGTTCCTGCCGCGCGGCCTGAAGATCGCCTGGGTCGCGGCGAGGGCGTTCAAGCATGCGCCGCTCAAGGGCGACGCGATGGCCCAGTGGATCTGGGACGCGTTCCACTCCATGGACGCTCAGGGGTCGACCCCGGAGCTGCCCACGCTCATGCCCGACCGGCACCTGCTCGAGCTCTTCGTCACCGTCACCGACTTCTACGGCTACGGCCGGCAGGTGCCGTACGCCGACCCGAACCCGATCCAGGACACGCGGCACCGCCACCTGCTCGCGTTCCGCTACGGCGGCGACGACGGGCGCGACGACTTCGACGCCCGCTCGAACGGGGCGCTCACCTTCGCCGCCCGGACGACCTCCTGCATCCCGGGCGTCTTCCCGCCGGTCAGCTTCGACCAGCTGACGAAGTGGCTCGGCGCCCGCGGGCTCGACCAGGGCGACCTCGAGAAGCGGTTCTTCCGCATCTACGAGCTGGCGGGCTTCCCGCCCGAGTGGACGTGGTTCGTCGACGGCGGCGTCCTCGACAACAAGCCGTTCGGCCCGGCGGTCAAGGCGATCAGAGAGCGCCCCGCCGAGGTCGAGGTCGACCGCCGCCTCCTCTACCTCGAGCCCGACCCGGCCCAGGCGATGACCGCCGCGAGACAGGCCGCGCCCGGCACGGTCTCGGCGGCGATCGGCGGGCTGACCGGGCTCCCGCGCGCCGAGCCGATCCTGGACGACCTCGTCGAGATCAGCGCGCTCAACGAGCGCGTCCGGCGGATCGCCGACATCGTCGCGACGAGCTGGGCGACGGTCGAGGGCCGCGTCCGGGAGGTCGCGGGCACGCTGACTGCGATCCCCGACGATGCGGCGAGCCCCGAGCTCGCGGACATCAAGAAGCGGCTCGACGAGGACGCGCGGAAGAGCGCCGGCTTCAGCTACACGACCTACGTCCGGCTCAAGATCAGCGGCGTCATCGACAGCTACGCCCAGACCGCGTGCACGGTCTGCGACCTCCCGCCCGACTCCACGCACGCGCTGCTCGCCCGCAGCACGCTGCGCCGCTGGGCGGAGACGAAGGGACTGTTCGAGCAGCTCCCGGAGCCCTCGCAGGCGCAGCTCGACTTCCTCATCGCCTTCGACCTCGGCTACGGCACCCGCCGCCTGCGGTTCGTGCGTGACGGCCTGAACCACCTGTACCGCTCCGCGGGCACGAAGAACTTCCCCCGCCGCGAGCAGATCGACCGGGCGAAGGGCCGCCTGTGGCAGGCGATCGGCTTGCTGCGTGACGCGATGGCCGGGACCGAGTTCGACGAGGCTCTGGTCGAGCGGTTCCAGACGTGCTTCGACGTCGACGAGATGCGGGAGTTCATGCAGACCAGGGGCTTCGACATCGACGCTTACGCCGCCGAGCACGCGCAGGATCTGGACGCGCTCGAGGCAGCGCTGAAGCAGTTCCTGACGGCCAAGCTGAAGGGGTTTACGGCGAGCCTCTACGCGGAGCTCCTGAAGGTGACGGAGGGCTGGAGCAACGACCTCAGGTGGGAGCTCCTCGTCCGCTACCTCGGCTTCCCGTTCTGGGACGTGCTGCTGTACCCGATCCAGGCGCTCAGCGACGTCGGCGAGCGCGACCACGTCGAGATCGTCCGGATCAGCCCTCGCGACACGCACCGGATCCCCGTCGCGTCCTCGAACGGCCACGGGAAGCTCGTCGGCGCCGAGACCCACCACTTCGGCGCGTTCCTCAGCCGGGCCGGCCGCGAGCAGGACTACCTCTGGGGTCGCCTGGACGGGGCCGAGCGGCTGATCGGGCTCCTCGTCCCGCCCGAGGACGAGGCCGGCCGGGACCGCTGGTGCAAGGAGGCGTTCGCCGCGATCCTCGAGGAGGACGAAGGGGCCGTCCCGAACGCCGCCGGGCTCGTCGAGCACGTGCGAGCGACGCTCGGCGCCGCCCAGACCTGAGCTCGCTTAGTCGGCCGGAGGCGGCGTGAAGACGGGCGGGGGGCCTGCGGGCGGGCCGGCCGTTCCGGGGGCGAGCCGATCCCACACGTTCTGGAGCAGCTGGGATGACTCCGGCCAGAGGAGCACCTGGCCGCCGAAGTTGAGCACGCCGGCGGAGAAGACCTTGGCGCCGCTCGGATGCTCGTAGTACGTCATCTCCGCCGTCCGGCCCTTGCCGAAAAGGTTCGTGATCACGGCGAGGACCTCCACGTTCGGCGGCGACGTGCGCGCCCGGGCGTCGATCTCGATGCCGTAGAGGCCGAAGCCCGTGCCGTTCGACAGGCCGGTGTCCTTGAACGCCCACGGGGCGGCGTCGGCGCCGACCACCAGGAAGGGCTGCTGGCGCCCGCCGCGGTCGCTGGCGAGGTACTGCACCCCGCACAGGGCGGCCTCGGGCCGGTGGAGGTCGCGCCATTCGTCGATCAGCTTGAGGACCTCGCCGCGGCGCTCGACCCGGCGGAAGAAGTTGTTCGCGGAGAGGAACGCGAGGTTGCCGCCGCGGTTGCGGTACGCCGTGACCACGTCGTACAGCGTCTTCGTCACGTACTCGGTGTGGCCCGAGAAGACGAGCAGCTCGTACGCCTCGCGCAAGGCCTCGGGCGTGAAGCGCTCGAGATCCTCGTCGCCGTAGTAGTCGACGTCCTTGTTCGTCTGCACCAGCCACTGGAGGAACTGGAGGTCGTAGCTCCGGTAGCGGTACGGGACGCCCCGGTTGGCGTGCGGGCGCGTCATGTCGGACTTCAGCGTCTTCCACCGCGCGTACCACGTGTCGCCCCACCCGTCGCCGTCCGCGTCGTAGAAGTTGTAGGCGTGCCACGTGCTCGTCGGCAGCACGACCGCGACCTTGTTCTTCGGCGCGGGCGGCCGGACGACGATCGGGACGAAGCCGACGCGCTTGTCGTCGGAGTCGATGCGGAACGCGTAGAGGCCGGCCGGCCAGTCGCCGATCTGCACCGGCACCGTCGCGGGGCCGTCCATGTGGCGGCTCCAGTCGACGGTCACCGGATCGCCGACCGGGTCGCCGTTGATCACGTCGTTCGAGTAGGTCGGGTCCGTCTCGACGCCGCAGTGGAGCGCCTGGAGGGTGAGCTGCGTCGCGTCGGTGCGGATCGTCATCGGCAGCGTGGCTCCGGCCAGGGTGGTGCGGACGCCGAGGCTCGCGTCGATGCCGAGGAAGCGCGCGACGACGTTGCCGGTGTCCGGTCCGGCGTTCGGCCGCCCCGCCGGCGTCGCGCGCAGGTGGAGGATGTACGTCCGCGGGGGGATCAAGGCGGGGTCGGGAGCCCACTGGACCGTGTGCTTCCCCGCCGGAAGGGTGAGCTGCTGCGACGAGAAGGACATCTCGGCGCCCGGGCTCGGTTGCTCCGACTGCGCTCCCTGCCCGGTCACGCGGACGTCGAGGGCGATGTCGGCGGGCGCGGAGAGGTCGAACGTGACGAGCCCCGTGTCGCGCCCCTCCGACATGCCCAGGTTGACCAGCTCGGGCGTGTCCCCCGCGTACGGCCGCCGTGAGTGGATCCGGACGTTGGCGATGAGCGGCGGCCAGCGAAAGAGGTGCGCGGCGAGCGCGCGCGGCGCCAAAGCCCCTGCGGCACCGATGACCGCCAGCTGGAGCAGCCGACGACGTGACCCGACCCAGTCCCTCACGTGCAGAAAGAGTACGGAGAACGCCGGTACGGCCGGACGGTTCAGCCGTCGCTTGCTCTTTAGTCACGCATCGACTATTTTCTTCATGCATAGGCAACGCATCGGCAACAGAGGAGCGGGCATTGGAGCGCGTGAGCCGGGGAAGGTTCCTGTCGCTGACCGCCGCGGGCGGCGCGACGCTGGTGGCGGGCGGTGCGCTCGCCGGCCGGGCGCTCGCCGCGCCCAGGGCGAGCGGGCCGATCGCCGACCTCGACCTCGCCTTGGCCCGCCTCTTGGTCTCGGCCGAGCTCCTCGGGATCGAGTTCTACAACCAGGCGATCGCCTCGAGGAAGTTCCAGGGAGCCGAGCTCGCCTACCTGAAGCACGCCCTGTTCAACGAGCAGGAGCACCTGAAGGCGGTCTCCGAGGTCCTGAGCGGGGCGGGGCAGACGGTCTCTACCGCCGACGACTTCACCTTCACGTTCCCGAAAGGGACGCTCGACTCGCGGGAGTCGATCGCCAAGTTCGGCGGAGAGCTCGAGACCGTCTTCGTCCAGGCCTACCTCGGAGCCGTGAGTCAGTTCACGGCGCCCGACCTCAAGGTGACGGCGGCTCGGATCGCGGCGAACGAGGCCCAGCACCAGAGCGTGTTCTCGACCATCACGAGCGGCCGCCCCGCCGGCGTGTCGTTCCCGCTCGCCGTGAGCTACGACCAGGTCTCCGACGCGCTCGACGCCTACATCGGATGAGAGCCGTTCTCGCCACCGCCGTCGTTGCGATCGGGGCATCGATCGCCGTCGCGACCGCGCCCGCCCGGCCGGCGCACCCGCAGGCCCAGATCACGGTCCTGGCCGCGGCGTCGCTGACCAACGTCTTCCCGCAGATCGACCGGACGCCGAAGTACTCGTTCGCCGGCTCGGACACGCTCGCGGCCCAGATCCGGCTCGGCGCGCCCGCGGACGTCTTCGCCTCCGCCAACATGACGCTGCCGACCGCCCTCTACAACGCGGGCCTCGTCGAGAAGCCGGCCGTGTTTACGGGGAACAAGCTCGTCGTGATCACGCCGAAGTCGAACCCGGCCGGGATCAAGACGGTCTTCGACCTCCGCCGGGCGGGGATCAAGGTCGTCGTCGGCACGCCGGCCGTCCCGATCGGCTCGTACACGCGCACCGTGCTGAAGAACCTGGCGCTGACCAGCGTCCTCTCCAACGTGGTCTCGCAGGAGACCGACGTGCGCGCGATCCTGAGCAAGGTCGCCCTCGGGGAGGCCGACGCCGGCTTCGTCTACGTCACCGACGCGAACACGGCGCTCGACAAGCTGAACGTGATCCGGATCCCCGCGTGGGCACAGCCGCCGGTGCGCTACGGGATCGCGGTCGTCAAGTCGACCAAGGATCGCGCCGACGCGGTCGCGTTCGTCAACAGGGTGCTCGCGAAGGCCGGGCAGGCCAAGCTCCGGGCGGCCGGCTTCCTGCCGGTGAAGGGACAGGCGACCAGGTACGTGGGGGGCTGATCCACCGTGAGGAGGGCGCTCTTCACCGCGGCGCTGTTCGTAGCGGCGGCCGTGACCGGCGCCTTCCTCGTCCTGCCGCTCGTCGCCCTCTTCACGCGCGTCCCGCTCGGCGACCTGATCGACCAGCTCGGGAGCTCGGTCGTCACCGACGCGATCGTCGTCAGCCTGAAGACGTCGGCGATCGCGCAGGCGCTGATCCTCCTGATCGGGACGCCGACCGCCTACCTGATCGCCGGACACCGGCAGTTCCGCGGGCGGAACCTGGCGATCACGCTGGTGGAGCTGCCGCTCGTCCTGCCGCCGGCCGTCGCCGGGATCGGCCTCCTGGCGGCGTTCGGCCGGGCCGGGATGCTCGGCTCGACCCTCTCCTTCTTCGGCCTCGAGATCCCGTTCACGCAGACCGCGGTGGTGATGGCGGTCGCGTTCGTCTCGAGCCCGCTCTACATCCGGCAGGCGATCGCGTCCTTCGAGGCGGTCGACCCAGGGCTGGTGGACGCCTCGCGGACGCTCGGCGCGAGCCCGGCGCGCACGTTCTGGCGCGTCGCGATCCCGCTCGCGGTGGGCGGGCTCGCCGCCGGCGCGGCGCTGTCGTTCGCGCGCGGGCTCGGCGAGTTCGGCGCGACGATCATGTTCGCGGGCAGCTTCCAGGGCGTCACCCAGACGCTGCCGCTCGCGATCTACTCCCAGTTCGAGGCGAACTTCACGACGGCGCTGGCGATCGGCGGGCTGCTCGTGGTCGTGAGCGCCGCCCTCCTCGTCACCCTGAAGATAGCCATACCGTGGACGTTCTCCGGATCGACATCGCCGTTCCGCTCCGCTCGTTCGACCTCGAGCTAGCGCTCGAGGTCAGCCCAGGCGTAATCGCGCTCGTCGGGCCCTCGGGGGCCGGGAAGACGACGGTCCTGCGCGCGATCGCCGGCCTGACCCGGCCCGACCGGGGCTCGATCGAGCTCGGCGGGGAGACGTGGTTCTCGAGCGAGCGGCGCGTCGACCTGCCGCCCGACCGCCGCTCGGTCGGGCTCGTCTTCCAGGACTACGCCCTCTTCCCGCACATGAGCGTCCGCCGGAACGTCGTCTACGGAGGCACGCGCGACGCCGACTCGCTCCTCCGCCGCTTCCGGATCGACCACCTGCACGCGGCGAAGCCGGACTCGCTCTCGGGCGGCGAGCGCCAGCGTGTCGCGCTGGCGCGCGCGCTCGCCCGCGACCCGCGCGTGCTCCTGCTCGACGAGCCGCTGTCGGCGCTCGACGCGCACACCAAGGACCAGGTGCGGGCCGAGCTCCGCGAGCACCTGCGCGAGCTCGCGCTCCCGACCCTGCTCGTCACCCACGACTTCGACGACGCCGCCGTCCTGGCCGACACGGTCGGCGTGATCGTCGAGGGACGCCTCGTCCAGCTCGACACGCCGCACCGCCTCGTCTCGGCGCCCGCGGACGCGTTCGTCGCCGGGTTGACTGGGGCGAACCTGCTGTACGGGATCGCGTCGCCGGCTGGCGACCTGACTGCGATCCGGCTCGACGACGGCGAGACGATCTACTCGTCGGCGAGCGCCGAGGGAGAGGTCGGCGTCGCCGTCCACCCGTGGGAGGTGACCGTCTCGGAGCGGATCCCGGCCGACTCGATGCTGAACCACGTCAGCGGCCGCGTGACGTCGGTGGTCGAGGTGGGGAACCGCGTCCGCGTCGAGATCGGCCCGCTCACCGCCGAGATCACGCGCGAGTCGGCGACTCGCCTCGGCGTGGTCGAGGGAGCCGAGCTCGTCGCCTCGTTCAAGGCGACCGCGACCCGGCTCGTCCCGCTGACCGGAACCTAGACGCCGTCGACGAACCGGGACACGGCCCGGGTCGTCTCGAGCCGGAACGAGGCGAGCATGCGCTCGGCGCCGTCGCCGGACGCGACGCGCTCCTCGAGCAGCGCCTCGATCCGGGCGAGCACCCGAGCCTGCCTGCGGAGCAGCGGACGCCGGCTGCGGCCGGCCCGTTCCAGGAAGAGGAGCTTCAGGAGGAGCAGCGAGCGCGCGTCCCGCACGTGCTCGACCGGCTCGCCGAGCCAGGCGGAGACGGCGGCACGCCCGCCGCCCGTCGCGCGCAGGACGGTCCGGCTCTTCCCGCGCAGCCCTTGCGCCGTCCCGGTCGTCTCGACCAGGCGCCGCGCGGTCAGCGTCTCGATCCCGCGGTAGACGAGCGCTCGCTTCACCGACCACACGCGCCCGATCTCGCCCTCCGGGGCGAGGGCGCGGACGAGCGCCCAGCCGTGTGCCTCTCCCTCGCAGAGGAGAGCGAGGATCGCCCACTCGCCGGGCGCGAGCTCGCGTTCGGGCGGCACGGTCGCCCGAGTCTGGCGCAGTCAGACGATGCGTGCGCGCAGGAGCGTGGAGACGCGCTCGACGGCGAGCAGCACCACCAGCAGCACCAGCAGCTCCATGGACGCGTCGCGGTACTGGAAGAGCTGGATCGAGTTGAAGAGCAGGAACCCGATCCCGCCGCCGCCGACGAAGCCGGTCGCGAGCGAGTCGCGCACGTTGACGTCGAAGCGGTAGAGGGTGAGGCTGACCAGCGTGGGCGCGACGCCCGGGAGCACGGCGTGGAGGAAGACGTGGCTCCGGCCGGCTCCCGATGTGCGGAGCGCGTCGACCGGGCCCATGTCCATGTCCTCGATCGTCTCGCCGAAGAGCTTCCCGAGCGTGCCGATCGAGTGGATCGCGATCGCGATCGCGGCCGAGTAGGGGCCGAGGCCGACGACAACGACCATGTACAGGGCGAAGATGAACGACGGGATCGTCCGGGTGAACGCGATCACGATCCGGGCGAGCTCGTAGACCGTCCGGTGCGGGGCGATGTTCTTCGCTGCGAGTGGGGTGATCAGGAGCGAGAGGATCAGCGCGATCGTCGTCCCGATCAGCGCGGTGTCGAGCGTGACGACCGCCGCGTCGATCGCGGGCCGGAGGACGTCGAGGTTCGGCGGCAGGCTGCGCCGGATCAGGTCCCAGAGGTTTCCGACCCCGCTGATCAGCGCGCCGAACGAGCCGTCGATGTCCCGCCAGGCGTGGACGTAGATCGCGACCCAGGCGGCCGCGAAGCCGGCCCACGCGATCTTGCGGCGAAGGCTCGCCCGCGACCTGGGCGGGCGCCGGACGGCAGCCGGCTCACTCGTCATCGAGCTCTCCGTGGTAGAGGTGCGCGATGTCGTCGTCCTGGATCGTCGCCGGTGTCCGCTCGAATGCGACCTCGCCTGCGGAGATGCCGATGATCCGGTCGCCGTACTCCTTCGCCAGGTCGGGCTGGTGGAGCACGCACGCGACCGCCAGTCCGTCGCTGTGCGCGATGTCGGCCAGGAGCGCGAGCACCGTGTTCGCCGCCCGCGGATCGAGTGCGGACACCGGCTCGTCGGCGAGGATCACCTCCGCCCGCTGGCAGAGCGCCCGGGCGATCGCGACGCGCTGGGATTGGCCGCCCGAGAGGGTGTCGGCCCGCTGCCACGCCTTGCCCGCGAGCCTGACGCGCTCGAGCGACTCCCACGCGGTCTCGACGACGTCGTGGGGGAAGAGACGGTACGAGACCGAGCGCCAGCCCGTGATCCGGCCGAGCGCCCCGTAGCAGACGTTCTCGAACGCGGTCCGGCGCCGGACCAGGTGGATCTGCTGGAAGACCATCGCCGCCGAGCGGCGGATGTCTCGGAGCGCCGCCCCGTTCGCGGCCATGATGTCGCGGCCTGCGAGGCTGACTTCCCCGGAGTCGGGCTCGATCATCCGGGTCGCG
>Ga0335085_10017814_pt1 | contig 10225 bp, 11 predicted proteins | sample Lox_Sample_45_FD_206712 | JGI IMG/M metagenome (GOLD analysis project Ga0335085, IMG submission 206712) | Soil microbial communities from Loxahatchee National Wildlife Refuge, Florida, United States - Lox_Sample_4.5 | ecosystem: Environmental > Terrestrial > Soil > Wetlands | place: USA... | reverse complement strand
GGCGCTCGCGCGCCTCCCGGACCGCGCTGCGACGCTGCTGGTGGACTTTGGCGTGCCGCCCAACGTGGACCCGCAGGCGGCGCAGCGTGCCGGCGTGCGGCGCGTGGGGATGGACGACCTGATCGAGGCGGCCCAGAACCGCCGCCTGGCCGAACTGATGCGGCTCGCCCCGGTACGCGCAGCGATCGACGAGCGGCTCACGCACCTGCGCACCGAGCTCGCCACGCGCGCCTTCGGCCCCCGGCTGGCCGACCTGCGCGAGCGCTTCGAGCAGATTGCGGCCGAGGAGGTGGCGCGTGCACTCGGGCACGAGCTGCGTACACTCGACGCCGGGGAACGCGGCCAGCTCGAGCGCCTGGCGAGCAACCTCGCGCACCGCCTGGCGCACCTGCCACTCGCCGGCCTGCGCGCGGCGGCGCTGCACGCCGAGCCGGACGCGCTCGAGGCCTTCTTCGATGCCGCCCGCGAAGGCCGGGCACGTACCGCCACGGAAAAGACATGAACGACGCCAGTCCCCGCTACCCGAAGTCCGCCGCGCTGTTCGAGCGTGCGCTCAAGTTCATCCCCGGCGGTGTCAGCTCCCCGGTGCGCGCATTCCGCGCCGTGGGCGGCACGCCGCTGTTCATCGCGCGCGGCGCCGGCGCCGAGGCCTTCGATGCCGACGGCAACGCCTACCTCGACCTCGTCAACTCCTGGGGGCCGCTGATCGCCGGCCACGCCCACCCCGAGGTGGTGGCCGCGGTGAGCGCGGCGCTGGCGCGCGGCACCACCTTCGGTGCGCCGTGCGAGGGCGAGGTGGCGCTCGCCGAGCGCGTGGTGGCCTCCTACCCGGGGCTCGAGCAGGTGCGCTTCGTGTCCTCGGGGACCGAAGCGGTGATGAGCGCGATCCGCCTGGCGCGCGCCTTCACCGGGCGCGACCTGATCGTGAAGTTCGCCGGCTGCTACCACGGCCACGCCGACCACCTGCTGGTCGCGGCCGGCTCGGGGCTCGCCACCTTCGGCCGGCCGTCCTCGGCCGGGGTGCCGGAGGCCTTCACCGCCTGCACCTGCGTGCTGCCGCTCGATGACGAGGCGGCGGCGCGCGCGCTGTTCGCGCGCCAGGGGGCGCGCATCGCCGCCGTGATCATCGAGCCGGTGCCGGCCAACCACGGCCTGCTGCTGCAGCGGCGCGAGTTCCTCGCGCAGCTGCGCCAGCTGACGCGTGAGCACGGCACGCTCTTGATTTTCGACGAGGTGATCTCCGGGTTCCGGCTGGCCCGCGGCGGCGCCGCCGAGCTCTACGGGATCACCCCGGATCTTGCGACCTTCGGCAAGGTGATCGGCGGCGGCATGCCGGTCGGGGCCTTCGGCGGCGCGCGCCGCATCATGGCGCGGCTCGCCCCCGAGGGCGACACCTACCAGGCCGGGACGCTCTCGGGCAACCCGGTCGCCATGGCCGCGGGGCTGGCCACGCTGGACGTGCTGGAGCGCGGCGACGGCTGGAGCCAGCTGGAGCTGCGCGGGGCGGAGCTCGAGGCGCGGGTAGTGCCGCTGCTGGAACGCGCCGGCTTCCCGGTGCACTTCGTGCGGCAGGGGTCCCTGTTCTGGATGGCGCTGCACGAGGGCGGGGCGCCGCGCACCGCCGCCGTGCTCACCGAGCGCGAGACCGCCCGCTTCGCGCGTCTGTTCCACGCCATGCTCGAGCGCGGCGTGTACCTGCCCCCGTCCGCCTACGAGGCCTGCTTCCTGTCGCTCGCGCACACCCGCGCCCACGTCGAGCGCTTCGCGGGCGCGCTTGCGGATTCACTCGCGGCCGTGGCATGAAGTCGACCCGCGTCTTCCAGCTCACGACCCTGGCACTGGTGCTGGTGTCGGTGGTGCAGGTGGGCTGGTGGCTCATCGACCAGCGCAGCTACACCGCGCAGACGGTGGCGGCCTCGCGCGCCGCCTATGCAGAGGAGGCCGGTGCCGCGCAGGCGCTGCTCGATGCCGGCGTCGCACCCGAGCAGGTGCAGGCACTGCTGCCGAAGATCGCCGTCGCGGGCGGCCGCGCGGCGGTCGCGGCGCCGGTGAGCGCGCAGCTCGCGAGCGAGGAGCTCACCCGCCACCGCCAGTACGCCTGGGAGGGCGCCTTCTTCCTGCTGGCCCTGGGGCTGTGCATCGCGGTGATCGCGCGCGCGCTGCGCGCCGAGCGCCGCGTGCTGGAGGAGCAGGACAGCTTCCTCGCCCTGGTCAGCCACCAGTTCAAGACCCCGCTCGCCAGCCTGCAGCTCTCGCTCGAGACGCTGGCGCTGCGCACCCCGCCGCCGCCGCAGGCGCGCGTGCTCATCGACCGCATGCTGGCGGACCTCGCGCGCATGGAACTCATGGTCACGCAGATCCTGGAGAGCGCGCGCCTGGAGCGCGGGCGCGTGGACTTCAAGTCCGAGCCCCTCAAGCTCGCAAGCGCGGTGAACCGCGTGGTCAGCCAGCTCGAGGAGCGCGCCCGCGGCGCGCAGGTCAGCATCACCGCCGACATCGCCCCGGACCTCGAGGTGATGAGCGATCCCCTGGCGCTGGACGTCGTGGTGCGCAACCTGCTCGAGAATGCGCTCGCCGCCTTAGGACCTGCCGGGCCGGGCACCATCGCCCTGAGCGCCCGCGCACTCGGGGGCGAGGTCGAGCTCGAGGTGCGGGATTCCGGGGTTGGGTTCGCCGCCGCCGACGGCGCGCGCCTGTTCGAGAAGTTCACGCGCCTGCACCCGGTCGGCAGCGGCGCGAGCTACGGCACCGGACTCGGGCTCTTCATCGTCCGGCGCCTGATGGAGCTGGCCCACGGGCGCGTCAGCGCACACAGCGACGGCGAGGGCCGCGGGGCGCGCTTCGTGCTCACCTGGCCGGCGGCCGGGCAGCCCTCGTGAGCGCCGCTGCGGCACAGGTGCTGGTGGTCGAGGACGACCCGCATCTCGCGGCGGGCGTGCGCGAGAACCTGCGCGCGGAAGGGTACGAGGTGCACGCCGCCGCCGACGGCGAGCAGGCGCTCGGCTGGCTGCGCGGCAACCGCTGTGCGCTGATCGTGCTGGACGTGATGCTGCCGGGGATGGACGGGTTCGCGGTGTGCCGCGCGCTGCGCGAGCAGGGCGACACCACCCCGGTGCTGTTCCTGACGGCCCGCGGCGACCCGGCCGACCGGGTGCGCGGGCTGGAGGCGGGCGGCGATGACTACCTTGCCAAGCCCTTCCACCTGCAGGAGTTCCTGCTGCGCGTGCGCGCCATCCTGCGGCGCTGGGACTGGTACCGCAGCGTTTCCGCCACGCCCGCGACCGCGGTACTGACCTTCGGCGGCAACGAGGTCGACTTCCGCGCCTTCCGCGCGCGCACCTTCAACGGCGAGGCCCAGGAGCTCACCGAGAAGGAGGCCATGATCCTCAAGGTGCTCGCCGAGCACGGCGGCGAGATCGTCTCGCGCGAGGACCTGCTGGAGAGGGTGTGGGGCTACGACGTGTTTCCCTCCACCCGCACCGTGGACAACTTCATCCTGCGCCTGCGCAAGCGCTTCGAGCGCGACCCCGCCAACCCGCGGCACTTCCTCACCGTCTGGGGCGTGGGCTACCGCTTTCTGAAGGACGGCGAGGCATGAGCGCGCCCCTGCGCATCGGCACGCGCTCGTCCGCGCTCGCGCTGTGGCAGGCCGAGCACGTGGGCGCGCTCCTGGGCAGCGGCGGCCCGGTCGAGCTGGTGCACATCAAGACGACCGGGGACCTGCAGACCGAGGTCCCGCTGTGGCAGGCCGGCGGCCGGGCGTTCTTCACCAAGGAGATCGACCGTGCGCTCCTGTCGGGTGCGGTGGACGTCGCGGTCCACAGTCTCAAGGACCTGGCCACCGAGCTCGAGCCGGGCATCGCGCTCGCCGCGGCACTCACGCGCGCCGATCCCCGTGACGCGCTCCTGAGCCGGGACGGCCTGACGCTCGCGCAGCTTCCGCGCGGCGCACGCATCGGCACCAGCAGCCTCAGGCGACGCGCCTTCCTGGCGCGCGCGCGCCCGGACCTCGAGCACCTCGAGCTGCGCGGCAACGTGCCGACCCGGGTGGCGCGCCTGCGGCGCGGCGACTACGACGCGATCATCCTCGCGGCGGCGGGACTTGCACGCCTGGGACTTGCCGGGGCGATCACCGAGTACCTCCCGCCCGGGCAGTTTCCGCCGGCGGTCTCCCAGGGAATCATCGGCGTGTGCGCGCGCCGCGACGACGCGGCGACGCTGCGGCGGCTCGGGGTGCTGGACGACCGCGATGCGCACCTCGCCGCCGCGGCCGAACGCGCCCTGCTGAAACGTCTCGAGGGCGGCTGCCAGGTGCCGCTGGGCGCGCTCGCGGCAGTCAGCGCCGGGGAGCTGCGGCTGTCGGCCACGGTGTGCACCCTGGACGGCCGGCGCCACGTCACGGCGCAGGGCGCAGCACCCGCCACGCCGCAGGAGGCGACTGCACTCGGCGCGCGCCTGGCGGCGGAGCTCCTCGGGCTCGGTGCGGGCGAGCTCATCGCCGGCGAGCGCGCGCGCCTGCAGGAGCCGCCCCGATGAGCGCGGCACAGGGCGAGCGCCCCGTGGTGGTTACGCGCGACGAGTCCTGCGACGGCCCCCTGAGCCGCGAGCTGCGCCGCCGCGGCATGCCGGTGCTGCTGTGGCCCGCGGTCAGCGTCACGCAGGGCAACCCGGACGGGCTGCGCGCGGCCCTGGAACAGATCGGCGCCTTCGAGTGGGTGGTGTTCGCGAGCCGCCACGCGGTGGCCGCGGTGCTCGCGCAGCTCGCGCAGGCGCCCGCGGGGCTCAAGGTCGCCGCGGTCGGCCAGGCGACCGCACAGGTGCTGCGGCAGCGCGGCTGGCCGGTGCACCTGGTGCCGGAGGAGGGCGACGCCGCGGCACTGGTCGCGCGCTTCGCCGCCGACGGCGCCGTGCGCGCCGGGAAGACCCGCGTGCTCTACCCCGCCAGCTCGCGCGCGCTGCCGGCACTGGCCGCCGGGCTGCGGCAGCTGGGGGCCGAGGTGGTGCAGGTCGAGGCCTACCGCACCGCCGGCGCGGCGCTCGACGTGGCGGACTGCCGCGCCTGGATCGCGCGCGCGGAGATCGCCGCGGTCACCTTTGCGAGCCCCTCGGCCGTCGACGAGCTCGCCCACGCCCTGGGCGAGAATGATTTCCGCAAGCTGCTGGCGCACGCCGCGCCGGTCGCGATCGGGCGCACGACCGCGCGCGCGCTGAGCGCCCGCGGCTACCAGCCCGTCATCGCCGCCACCGCGACGCTTGCGGGACTGGCCGCGACCACCCACCGCCTTCTGAACCCGGGAGCCTGACGAACATGGCAGCAAGCAAGGTCCGCCCGCGGCGCACCCGGCAGTCCGAGCTCTGGCGCCGCCTGGTGCGCGAGACCCACCTGAGGAGCGAGTCACTGGTCTACCCGATGTTCGTGGTGCCCGGCAAGGGCGTGCGGCGCGCGGTGGAGAGCATGCCGGGGATCTTCCAGCTGTCGGTCGACGAGGCCGTCCGTCACGCGCGCGAGGTGGCCGAGGGCGGGGTCGTGAGCGTGCTCCTGTTCGCCGCTCCCGAGCACAAGGATGCCAGGGCCAGCGATGCACTGGCGGCCACGGGGCTCGCCGCCCGGGCGATCGCGGCGATCAAGGAAGCGCTGCCGCAGCTGATGGTCTGGGCGGACGTGTGCCTGTGCGGCGCCACGGACCACGGCCACTGCGGCCACGTGACGGCAGGCGGCGTCATCGACAACGACAGCTCGGTGGCCACCCTGGCACAGGTGGCACTGAACTACGCACGCGCCGGCGCCGATGCGGTGGCGCCGAGCGACATGATGGACGGGCGCGTCGCGGCCATCCGGGCGCTGCTCGACGCGGAGGGATTCTCCTCCACCCCGATCGTCTCCTACGCCGCCAAGTACGCCTCCTCCTTCTACGGGCCGTTCCGGGAGGCCGCGGAGTCCGCGCCGGCCTTCGGCGACCGCCGCTCCTACCAGATGGACCCGGCGAACGGCCGCGAGGCGCTGCGCGAGGTGCTGCTGGACGTGGAGGAGGGCGCAGACCTCGTGATGGTGAAGCCCGCCGGTCCCTATCTGGACGTGATCCGCCAGGTGCGCGATGCGGTGCGCATCCCGGTCGTGGCCTACCAGGTGTCCGGCGAGTTCAGCCTGATCAAGGCCGCCGCGCAGCGCGGCTGGATCGATGAGCGCGCGGCGGTGCTCGAGACCCTCACCGGGATCCGTCGCGCCGGGGCCGACCTCATCATCACCTACTTCGCGCCGCAGGTGAGCGCGTGGTTGCGCGCATGAGCGGGTCCGCCGACAGTGCCTTCCTGGCCGCCTGCCGCCGCCAGCCCAGTGCGCACCGGCCGATCTGGATCATGCGCCAGGCCGGGCGCTACCTGCCGGAGTACCGCGCGCTGCGGGCCAAGGTGCAGTTCGAGGCGCTGACGCGCTCGGCGGAGCTCGCCGCGGAGGTGACGCTGCAGCCCATCCGCCGCTTCCCGCTCGATGCCGCGATCCTGTTCAGCGACATCATGACACCGCTGCAGGGCATGGGGGTCGACCTGCGCTTCGAGCCCGGACCGGTGGTCGCCAGCCCCATCCGCACGGACGCGCAGATCGATGCACTGCCGCCGCTGGTGCCCGCGCGCGACGTGCCGTTCGTGCTCGACACCGTGCGCCGGGTGCGCGCCGAGCTGCCGCGCGGGGTGCCGCTCATCGGGTTCGCCGGGGCGCCGTTCACCCTGCTGTGCTACCTGGTCTGCGGGCGTCCGTCGAAGGAGTTCGGCGCGGCGCGGGCGTTTCTGTACGCGCAGCCGCAGTCGGCCGAACGGCTGCTCACCGTGCTCGCCGATGCCATGACCGCCTACCTCACGGCCCAGGCGGCTGCGGGCGCCCAGGCGCTGATGCTGTTCGAGTCGTGGGCCGGCCTCCTGGCGCCGCCGCAGTTCGCCCGCTTCGCGCTGGCCGCCGTGCGCCGGACCGCCGCCGCGCTGCGCGCGACCGGCGTGCCACTCATCTACTACGTGAACCAGGGCTCTGCCCTGATGGACGAGGTCGCCGACCTGGATGTCGACGTGATCGGGGTCGACTGGCGCAGCCCGCTGTCGCAGGTGCGCCAGACCCTGGGGGCCGGGAAGGCCGTGCAGGGCAACCTCGATCCCGCGGCCCTGTTCTCCCCGCCCGGGGAGCTCAGGCGCCAGGTGCAGGCGGTGATCGCGCAGGCCGGTCCCGCCCCCGGCCACATCTTCAACCTGGGCCACGGCATCTGGCCCGACACCGAGCCGGATGCGGTCGCCCGCCTGATCGACTACGTCCATGAGCAGCGCTGAGAACCTGGGCGCCCCGGCGGCCGACTACTTCAGCGACCTGCAGGGCCGCATCTGCGGCGCCTTCGAGGCGTTCGAGCCGGTGCAGCGCTTCAGTGCGCGCCGCTGGAGCAAGCCGGCCGGGCACCGGCTGGAGGGCGGCGGGGAGTCGCGCGCCCTGCGCGGGGAGGTGTTCGAGAAGGTGGGCGTCAACGTGAGCCGCGTCTGGGGAACGCTCGCCCCGGAGGCCTGGGCCCAGGTCTCGGGTGCACGGGAGTCGCAGGGCCGCTTCTTCGCCTGCGGCCTCTCGCTGGTGGCCCACATGGCCAACCCCTACGTGCCGGCCGTGCACATGAACCTGCGTTACCTGCGCACCAGCCGCGCCTGGTTCGGCGGCGGCTCGGACCTCACGCCGACCTTTGCGTTCGAGGAGGACACCCGGGACTTCCACCGGGCGCTCGAGTGCGCCTGCGACAGCTACCGGCCCGGGGCCTATGCCGAGTTCAAGGCCTGGTGCGACCGCTACTTCTTCCTGCCGCACCGCCAGGAGCCGCGCGGGGTGGGCGGGATCTTCTTTGACGACCTGGCGAGCGACGACCCGCAGGCCGACTTTGCCTTCGTGCGGGCCGTGGGGGAGGCGTTCCTCGGGGTCTACCCGCGGCTGGTGGCGCGCCGCAAGGACACACCCTTCGATGCGCAGGCCCGCGAGCGGCTGCTCCACAAGCGCGGCCGCTACGTCGAGTTCAACCTGGTCTACGACCGCGGCACGCGCTTCGGCTTCCAGACCGACGCCGACCCGGAGGCTTACTTGATGAGCTTGCCGCCCGTGGTGAAGTGGTGAGGCTTCAGAGTCGTGATGCGGGCGCCGCCGGACTTCAGCCAGCGCGCCGGGGCCTGCCAGAACAGGCGTGAGGGACTGAGGTGCGCGGCGGCGCGCCAGCGTTCCGCAAGCGCCCCGGCGATCGTCTCCAGGGCCTCCCCGCCCGGACGCCACAGGCGCCTGAGCCCGTTTTGGGTGTCTTTCATGTCCTTTCCCCTCCGCCTTCCCGGAAATCCGCTCGTGGCTGCCTGATATGTAAGGAGTGGATCAGGCTACTTCAGGTTCCGTCAAAAACTGTTGCCCCTGAGCGACGTTGGCTTTAAACCGGACGACCGGTGGCGCCCTCTAAAGGACAGATGCAGGCACAACGCCAGGAAAGCCGGGTGGACTGGGAGGGGGCGCTGGTGCAGCGGGCCGTGGCCGGGGACACCCGCGCCTTCGAGCGACTGTACCGGGAGCACTCCGGGCGGGTGTACGGGCTGTGCCTGCGCATGACCAAGGACGCCCAGCTGGCGGAGGACTGTACGCAGGACACCTTCATCAATGCCTGGAAGGCACTGCCGAATTTCGAGACGCGCAGCTCGCTCGGCACCTGGCTGCACCGCATCGCGGTGAACGTGAGCCTGGGCAGGCGTCGCAAGGCAACGCCGGTGCTGGAGGCGCAGGGCGAGGACGAGGAGGGCGAGCTCGGCGGATTCGCGCTCGAGACGCCCGTGGAAGTGGCGGAACTGGAAGAGGCCATCGGGAACTTGCCCGATGGCGCGCGGGACGCCCTGGTGCTGCATGCCCTGTACGGGTACTCGCACGAGGAGGCCGCGCAGATGCTCGGGATCGCCCCGGGCACTTGCAAGGCGCAGCTGCACCGGGCCCGCAAGCTCCTCAGGGAGCGACTGAAACTGGAGGTCAACTGACATGGCAGGTCCTGAAAAGCGCACGGTGAGGAGCCTCGCCGACATGCCGCGGTCGATCGACCCGCCGCGCGACCTGTGGCCGCAGATCGAGGCGCAGCTGGGTGCCGCGGGCGCCGCCGCTCCGAGGCGCCGCACCGCGCCGCTGCGCTGGCTGGCCGCCGCCGCCATGGTCGGCGCGCTCGCCGTCGGGGTGTGGATCGGCCGCGACCTGATGCCGCTGCCGGGCGCCGCCGCCGAGGTGGCGCAGCAACCGCCGGCCAACCCTGCGGGCGCGAACCCGGGCGGGGCGGCGGTGAATGCCGCGTTCGTGTCCGACCCACGCTATGCGCGCCAGCGTGCCGAACTCATGGGGTCGGTGCAGGCGCAGCTGAATGCGATGCCCGCGCCGGCGCGCGCCAAGGTGGCGGCCAGCCTGAGCGCCATCGAGGCCGCCAAGAAGGATCTGGAAAGCGCGCTCGGCAAGGATCCGAGCAACGCGCTGCTGCAGGAACTGCTCATCAACACTTACCAGGATGAAATGCGCGTCCTCACGGACGTGCACGAGGCCGGCAACGCCGGCAGGGGGATCTGACGATGCGTACCGTGACGACTCTCGCCGTCCTTGCACTGGCGCTCGCCGCCGGGACGCTGGCCCGGGCGGGGGACTCCAAGACCTTCGACCGCGAGGTGAGCGCCGAGCCCCACGGGGTGGTGGAGATTTCCAACACCGCCGGCGAGGTGCAGGTGAGCGGCTGGGACCGCTCCGATGTCAGCATCCACGCCAGCCTCGACGACGACGTGGACCGTGTCGAGGTCACCAGCAGCCCCGGCCGCACGGTCATCAAGGTGATCCTGCCCGCGCACTCCTGGCACGGCGGCGAGGCGCACCTGAGGGTCCAGGTGCCCAAGGACAGCGAGCTGCGCGTCTCGACCGTGAGTGCCGACACCAACATCACCGGCGTCACCGGCATCCAGCGCCTGAACGCGGTGAGCGGCAACGTCACCACCGACATCGCCGGCGCCGACCTCGAGCTCAAGACCGTGAGTGGGGACATCAAGGTCAAGGGCCGCGGGCTCCCCGCACAGCTGCGCATCACCAGCGTCAGCGGCGACGTGCACCTGCAGAACGGCGGCGGGAGCCTGGAGGCCAACACGGTCAGCGGCACCCTGGTGGCCTCGCTGGAGGGCGCCAAGTCGGTGGTGGCGCGCACCACCTCCGGCGACATGC
>Ga0335085_10017813_pt1 | contig 10225 bp, 12 predicted proteins | sample Lox_Sample_45_FD_206712 | JGI IMG/M metagenome (GOLD analysis project Ga0335085, IMG submission 206712) | Soil microbial communities from Loxahatchee National Wildlife Refuge, Florida, United States - Lox_Sample_4.5 | ecosystem: Environmental > Terrestrial > Soil > Wetlands | place: USA... | reverse complement strand
CCTATACTAGGACACCACCGAACATCTTCTTCTTCTCGGTCTTTTTGCCGCTTACTCTGCGAGAGGACGCGATTCATTGCGGCTTCCAGCCGCGAGAAGAGGGACAAGGGCTCTTCTCGCCGCCAAAGCCTACTTACCGATGCAGAAGTCGCGAAAAATCACATCGAGGATGTCCTCGACGTCCACCCGCCCGGTCAGCCGGCCCAGCGCCTGGGCGGCGAGCCGCAGCTCCTCGGCCAGGAGGTCCTCCTTGCCGGCGATCGCCGGCGTCAGCGCCCGGCGCAGGGCGGCAAGGGTGTCTTCCAGGGCCCGGCGGTGGCGCTCCCGCGTAATGAGAGCGGATTCGGTGCCGGCAAGCGCGGATTCGGCATATTTCCCCAAAACATCAACCAAATGGTTGATCCCCTCGCCGCTCTGGGCAGATACTATGAATTTATATTCATAGTATGTGATTTTATGTTCATTTCTATAAGTTAACCTGCCATTTACCATACTTTTTAATAGTTTATTAGAAATGGGTTTCGGTTCATTATCCGCATAGGACGGAATTTTAAATTCATTTCTTTGCTGAGCGGACATCGCGTCGATTTTATTGGCAATGAGCCACGTCGGCGGCGAGGCGGCGGCCTGGTCGCGCTCCTCGTCATTGCGGGGTCCCGGCTGCAGCCCGGGGGGCAAAAGCGGTTGGACGCTAAAGTCAGGCCTTCGGCTTTCCGCGCCCTGCCCTGCGGATGGCTCCCGAACGGCCGCGGCAGGAATTGCTGCATCCTCTGCCGCAGCATTTCCGCCGACCGCATCGCCCACATCGACCACCCACAGCACCAGATCGGCGGTTTGCGCCCGCTCGCGCGCGCGGCGCACGCCTTCCATCTCGACCGGATCGCCGGCCTCGCGCACGCCGGCCGTATCGAGCAGGGTCACCGGCCAGCCGGCGAGGTCGAGATGCACCTCGATCACGTCGCGCGTGGTGCCGGCGTAGGGCGACACGATCGCCGCCTCGCGCTTGGCCAGGCGGTTGAGCAGCGTCGATTTGCCGGCGTTGGGCGGGCCGGCGATGGCGACGGTGAGCCCTTCGCGCAGCCGCTCGCCCCGCCCGCTATCGGCCACGACGGCGGCAATCTCGCCTTCCAGCGCGCGCGCAATCGCCAATGCCGGCGCCAAGAGATCGGCCGGCACATCGGCTTCGTCGGAAAAATCGATGCCCGCCTCGACCAGCGCCAGCGCCTGGATCAGCCGCCGCCGCCAATCCTCCGCCCGGTTGCCGAGCGCGCCCCGCAACTGGCGCAGCGCCTGCCGCCGCTGGCCTTGCGTATCGGCCATGACCAGGTCGGCGAGGCCTTCAACCGCGGTCAGATCGAGCTTGCCGTTTTCGAAGGCGCGGCGGGTGAACTCGCCGGCTTCCGCCGGGCGCAAGCCGGGCAGGCGGGCGAGCGCTGCCAGCGTCGCCGCGATCACCGCGCGGCCGCCGTGCAATTGCAGCTCAGCGACGCCTTCGCCGGTCTCGCTCGCCGGCGCCGGAAACCACAGCGCCAGCGCCTGGTCGATGGTTTCGTTGGTCGCGGGATCGCGCACACGGACGAGCGCGGCTTGGCGCGGGGCAGGACGCTGGCCGGTCAGCGCCGCGAGCGCCTCGCCGGCGCGCGGGCCGGAGATGCGCACCACGGCGATCGCCGCCGGGGCGTGGCCGGAGGAGAGGGCGAAGATGGTGTCGCGCGGATCGCTCATGATGGCGTTGAAGCCAATCGCGCCTTGCGGGTAAAGGCGTCATCGATTAGGTTACATGTAACCGGAAACATTTGTCATGACTTCGAAGCCATCGCAACGGAAGGCCAGGCCCCGCAAGGCAAAGGCAATGACGTCACGTGAAAAGGTCCGCGCCCACCGCGCGCGCTTGCGCGCGCAGGGTATGCGCTCGGTCACGCTGTGGGTCCCGGATATGAGTTCGCCGAAATTCGCCGCCGAGGCGCGGCGTCAATGCCTGCTCGCGAACAATAGCCGCTACGCCGCGGTGGACCAGGCTTGGGCCGACGCGATGGTCGATGGGAACGGCGATTGACCCGAGGCGAGATCTGGACGAGCGCGAGCGGCACCGACTACGGCGGCAAGCCACGTCCGGTCGTGATCATTCAACATGAGCATTTTGCCCATCTCGACTCAGTGACGTTTTGCGGATTTACGCGCGACCCGACCGATATGCCGCTGTTCCGGATCACCGTCGAACCGACCCCATCGAACGGCCTTGAATTCCCGTCGCGCATCATGGTGGACAAGATTCTCACCACGCCAAAAAGCAAACTCGGCTATCGGATCGGCCACCTCGATGCGCGCGATATCGCGCGCCTAAATCAGGCGCTGGCACTCTTTTTGGGCCTCGTCGGCTAATCGTCAGCGCGACCGGTTACGGGCTAGGACGTCTCTTAGTGCGTCTCTTGCCCCGGTCTAATCTGCGCGCCGTGTATAGCGCAGCTTCATCGACCGAATTTTTTCTAGCTGTCGGCCATTTCACTCTCGGTCGCGAATTCGCCGCGTTCGGCCTCGGCAATTGCCAAACTGACATCGTCGAGTTGCTCAGGCGTGAGCCTATATTCAGGGATCGCTTTCGCGAGACTCAACAGCAGTTCACCCGCCATGTCCTGACGATCAGCAGGCAGCTCGCACACCGCCTCAATGCCTTTTTGAAACAGTTTCGTCATATTCAAATCATAGCCGATCGAGCGGCCACCCGCCACGGCTTCCAAGCAACGACCATCGCGCGGAGCAGCTTATTCGCGAGGGGACCGGCGCAGGTGCATCTCGAACCATAAAGGCCGCCCCAACCTTCGAGACGCCCGCCTTCGCGGATGCTGCGGCGGGCTCCTCGGGATGAGGCGGCGTGGGGCTATGCCCGAGGCGATGCTCGCCCAGAATACAGCACTCGGCCCGATATCCCCGGCGCATCGCCGCTGCTACCATGCACGAAAATATTCGGTCCTGGGAGGACACCATGACGACGACGATGAAGACGGCATTGCTGGCAGGCTTCGCTCTGGCGCTCTTCGCCGGCGCGGCGCGCGCGGCCGATTACGGCGTGTGGGAGCGGCCGTCGACCGGCTCGCATGTGCATTTCTACGATTGCGGCGGCAAGCTTTGCGGCAAAGTCGTCGCCGTGAAAGATGCCGCGCGCAAGGTGGAGATCGGCAAGTTCATCATGCACGGCGCGGCCAAATCCGGCGCCGATACCTGGAAGGGCGATTTGACCGATGTCGGCAGCGGCAAGGTCTATTCCGGCACGGTGACCTTGCAGGGCGCCTCGCTCGAGGTGAAAGGCTGCGTCGCCGCTTTGCTGTGCCAGACGGAGAGCTGGAGCAAGGTGAAATAAGTTTCACGGTGCGCGGTCGCCTGCTGCAACACAGAGGCGGCATCCGCACGCGTGTCGCGCTCCGCGTGCGCGATGCTGCACGCAAAATGTTGCCCGCTTTTAAGCATGGCAAATTCGTTGGTACTCCAACGATTAGGCGCGGCGCACAATTCGCGCTAGGCTGCGGCGATGTCTGCTTCGCTCGACACCGCGCACGAAAACCGCTTGGCGCAGGCGACTTCGCCCTACCTGCTGCAGCACAAGCATAATCCGGTGGATTGGTGGCCCTGGGGGCCGCAGGCGCTCGCAGAAGCCAAACGCTCGCAACGGCCGATCCTGTTGTCGGTCGGCTATGCCGCCTGCCACTGGTGCCACGTGATGGCGCACGAGAGCTTCGAGGACGCAGGCACGGCGGCGGTGATGAACGAGCTCTTCGTCAACATCAAAGTCGACCGCGAGGAGCGGCCGGACATCGACCAGATCTACATGAACGCGCTGCATCTCCTGGGCGAGCAGGGCGGCTGGCCGCTCACCATGTTCCTCACGCCCAATGCCGAGCCGGTGTGGGGCGGCACTTATTTTCCGAAAGAAGCGCGCTTCGGCCGGCCGGCGTTTGTCGACGTGCTGCGCGAGGTGGCGCGGCTGTTCCGCGAGGAGCCGGACAAGATCGAGCAGAACCGCGCCGCGCTTTTGGCGCGGCTCGCCGACAAGGCGCACCCGCAAGGGCGGGTGACGATCGGGCTCAAGGAACTCGACGGGGCGGCGGCGCAGATCGGCAATCTATTCGATGCCGTCGACGGCGGCCTGCGCGGCGCGCCCAAGTTCCCGCAGCCGGCGATCCTGGAATTCCTCTGGCGGGCGGGGCTGCGCAGCGGCGATGCGCGGTTTTTCGACACGGCCGAGCACACCCTCGCGCATATGAGCGAAGGCGGCATATACGACCATCTCGGCGGCGGCTTTTCGCGCTATTCAGTCGATGCGCGTTGGCTGGTGCCGCATTTCGAAAAGATGCTCTACGACAACGCGCAGCTCCTGGAGCTGCTGGCGCTCGCCTGGCAGCGCAGCAAGAACAAGCTTTTTGCGCAGCGGGCACGGGAAACGGTCGGCTGGCTGCAGCGCGAAATGATCACTGAGGGGGCTTTTGCGGCGTCGCTCGACGCCGATTCCGAGGGCGAGGAGGGAAAATTCTATGTCTGGTCGCTGGGTGAGATGGAAGAAGCGCTCGGCGCGGACGCGGCCGACTTTGCGGCGCAATATGACGTGACGGCCGGCGGAAATTTTGAAGGGCATAATATTCTCAATCGCCTCAATCACTTACCGCGCAGCATAGAGTCGCGGGTCGGGGCCGGCGACCGCCCCGAGCGCAGCAACGAGGATGCAGCACGATTGTCCATGTTGCGCGGTAAGTTATTGGCATTACGAGAGAAACGGGTCAGACCCGGCTTGGACGACAAAATCCTGGCCGATTGGAACGGGCTGATGATCGCCGGCCTGGTCCACGCCGCGACTGTTCTAGGTGAGCCGCAATGGCTCGTCGTCGCGCAACAAGCCTTTGAGTTTATTATCAAAAATATGACGCAGGGCGACCGCCTGGGGCACTCCTGGCGGGCCGGAAAGCTGACTTTGCCGGGCTTGGCGTCGGATTATGCTGCAATGATCCGCGCAGCATTGGCGCTCTACGAGACGACCGGCACGCAAGCCTATCTCGACCGCGCGCTCGCCTGGCAGCGCGCTTTTGACGCCCATTACGCCGACCCGGACACCGGCGCCTATTATCTGTCGGCCGACGACGCCGACGACCTTTTGCTGCGCCCGCATTCGACGCTCGACGATGCGACGCCAAACGCGAATTCGCTGGCCGCCGGCAACCTGGTGCGGCTCGCCGTGCTCGCCGGTAACGACGCCTTCCGCGCCCAGGCCGACCGGCTGATCGAGGGCATCCTAGCGGCCGCGGCGCGCAATCTGTTCGGCCATATGGCGCTGCTCAATGCGCTCGATCTGCGGCTGCGCGGGGCGGACATCGTCTGCGTCGGTGCCGAAGCGGAGAGTTTCGCGCAGGCGGCGCTCAGGCTGCCCTATCTCGACCGCATCGTGCTGCGCGCGCGCACCGCCGCCGACCTGCCGCCGGCTCACCCGGCGCAGGACAAGCTCGCGGCTGTTTCCGGCAGCGCCGCCTTTGTCTGCGTTGGCGAGCGCTGCTCGCTGCCGGTGACGGAACCGGACGCGATCGCCGCGGCCGTCGTCGCGATGCGCGCCTGAGCCGAAGGGGATTTCCCATTGCCGCGACAATCCGGGGGCTGTGCAGCGGATTCGGCCGCGTTATAGTCGGCGACCGGGCGACGCCGATTGGGACTTTCGCATGCGCACCATCATCCCGCTTGCCGCCTTGTTCGCCTTCATCTCGCTCTCCGCCGCCCGCGCCGACGAATGGTGCAGCTTCATCGACAAGGCGCACGCGCGCGTGCATTGCGGCTATTCGAGCCTCGCCGACTGCCGGCAATCGCTCGGCGCCAGCAAGAACGCCTACTGCATGCCCGATCCGAGCTTTGCCAGCCGCGCGCCCGACGCGCGCCTCAAGCTCGCGCGCGACTAAAGCGAAGCGCGGTCAGCTCGCCTTCTTGAGCGGCGCGGCGTCCTGCGCCAGCCAGCGGCTCCACGGCTCCGGCGCGATCAGCGTCGGGCTCACCCAGACCGGCCAGATGAAATTCTTCTCGTCCATGCGGCCGATCACCGCCGGCTTGTGCAGGTGCTGGGTCTCGCCATCGAGCTTGACGTTGAAGCCGCACGGCGCGCGCACGCTGCGCCCGGCGAGCGCCTGACGCACCGGGGCGAGGGCGGTGGTGCCGGCGGCGGTAACCGCCTCGCTCCACAGCTTGAAGCCGATCCAGCTTGCCTCCATCGGATCGTTGGTGACGGCGTTGGCATCGCCGGTGAATTCGCGCCATTCCGCGATGAAGGCGTGGTTCTCCGGCGTGTCGAGCGCGTGCAGATAGCTCCACGACACCATGTGGCCGACGAGATTGCGCTCCTTGAGCGCCGGCATTTCCGCCTCGCCGAGCGACAGGCTCATCACCGGCAGGATGTCGGCGTCGAGCCCCTGGCGCGCGCGCTCGCGGAAGAAATGCACGTTGGAATCGCCCGACAGCGTGGCGATGATGGCGCCGCTGCGGCCGGCGAATTTGCGGATCGCGCGCACCCGTTCGTGCCAGTCCTTCTCGCCGAACGGCACGTAAAGCTCGGCGACGGCCTCCTCGCCGATGCCGAAGCTCTTGAGGTAATTGCGGATGATGGCGTTGGTGGTGCGCGGATAGACGTAATCGGTGCCGACCAAAAAGAAGCGCTTGCGCCCGAGATGCATCAAGTGATCGACCGCCGGCAGCGCCTGCTGTTGCGGCGTCGCCCCGGTATAGATCACGTTGGGCGATTGCTCCTCGCCCTCGTATTGGCTCGGGTAGAACAGGAGCCCGTCGTGTTCCTCAAGGACCGGCAGCACCTCCTTGCGCGAGGCCGAGGTCCAGCAGCCGAAAATCGCCGCGACGCGGCGGTCGCGCAGCAGGCTGCGCGCCTGCTCGGCATAAGCGGCAAGGTCGGAGCGCGGATCCATGATCACCGCCTCGACCGGGCGGCCGAGCAGCCCGCCGTCACGGTTGAGCTTCTCGATCAGCATGACGAGAAGCTGCTGCAGCGGCCGCTCGCTGGCGGTGAGGGTGCCCGACAGCGAATGCAAAATGCCGACCTTGATCGAGCCGTGATCGAGATCGGCGAAATAGCGCGCGACCGAGCTGGCCAGCGTTTCCGCTCGTCCGATCAGGTCTTCGGCGGTGGTGAGCACGGCGCCGCCCGCGCTTTCGACCTCGCTCACCACCGAGCGGATGCCGGGCAGGGTCTCGTTCACTTCGGCGGCGACCTTCATCGCCTCGCGGCCGATGATGCCGAGCTGGGCGATCTGCTGCTCGATGATGCGGTTGATGTTCTCGTTGACGCCGCCCATGGCGACGACGCTCTCATGCACGGCGACGATCGCCTCGGCGGTGTCCTTGACCGCCTGCTGGATGCCGTGGATCTGCTCGCTGATCTCCTCGGTCGCCTGGCCGGTGCGGCGCGACAGCTCCTTCACCTCGCCGGCGACCACGGCAAAGCCGCGCCCGGCCTCGCCGGCGCGCGCGGCTTCGATGGTGGCGTTGAGCGCGAGCAACGAGGTCTGTCCGGCGATCGCCTGGATCAGCTTGATCACCTTCTCGATGCGCTGAGCCGCCTCGGCGAGCTTGTGCATGGTGGCGTCGGCGCGCGTCAGCTCCACGGTGGTGCGTTTGCTCGCCTCGCGCGCCTCGACCACCTGCTGCGCCGAATTCATCACCAGCGTCTCGACGTCGCGCGCGGCGTCGGCGACGCCGGTCACGTCCGCGGCCGCGCGTGCCGCGGCATCGGAGGCGCGCGCGACCTGTTGCGCCATGTCGCGGTTGCTCTGGCCGAGCTCGGTGGCGGTGCGGCGGATGCGTTCGCCGGCGCTCATGAAGGCGGCGACCACCTCATTCACGGCGCGGCGGAAATTGCCGGTGAAGAACAGCCGGCCGGCGTGATGCAGCCGCGCCTCGGTCTCGCGGCGGAGCTGGTCGACGGTGAGCGTGTCGGCCTGGATCAGCGCGGCGCGGATGGTCTCGGCGGTGCCGGCGAACTCCTGCACGGCGCCGTCGCCGATCACCGCGGGCAAACTGGTGTAGCGATCGCCGCGCGCGATGCGGTCGATCGAGGCGATGACGCCGCGCAGCCGATATTCGGCGAGGCAGCCGACGAGAAGCGCGCCGACGCCGGCGACCACGAAGGCCACCACGACGTGACCGAAGGACGCAATCACCGCTAGCGCGGCAACGGCAAAAGCCGGCGCCGCAATCCAGATGGCGGGGCGTGGCAGCGGCGCGGGCTTGGATGCGGGCATTGCCGGATCAGTGCGAATTTACCGTCTACAATACGCCCGAACTTGGTTTCCAATTCCTTTCGCAAGTGCGAAAAACCCGCATGAAATAAGGGCAAATGCGCACAAACTTTAGGCGCTCGGTCGCCCGTGCGGATTGACGAAGACATAGCCGCGCACGTCACGCACGTGCAGCCGCGACATGCCTTCGCCTGAGTTGTAATCGCGAACGAGCCACAGGCCGTGACCGGCGGCCGCTTCGATATACATCACGTGCCCCGCGCGCACGGCGGCAAGACCCGCCGCCGGTGTCGGCTCGCGCGGGAAGAGCCTCGCCCAGTTGCGCGCGAGGTTGAGACGCGTGTCGGCGAGGCCGAGATATTTGCGCAAGCCGCAGCCGCAATAAGCGTGCGGACAGCCGGCGGGACGCGCGCCGATCACCGTCCCCTCGTCGACGGTGACTTCAGCGCGGGCGTATTCGACGCGGACGCGACGCAGTCTCGTGCGCGCGGCTGCACCGCAGATGACGCGTCCATTGTCGGTGAATCGGCAGCCGCTCTCGGAACCGACCGCAGCCGCAACGCGGCGATGATGATGATGCAGATGGCGGGCCTGGGCCGGGACGGTGAAGACAGTTATCGCGCATGCCGTAATGATCAAACGCTTCATCTTTGACCTCGCTGCCAGGGGTGAACGCAAACGCGCCGCCTCCTTCGGCGCCGACAGGTTTTCAGTTTTGCCATGAGGAGCGGCGATGATCGCGATCGCCGCGGCACGCGCGCGGCCCCCCGCAAACGGAACTCAATGTGAGATACACGACAGGCGGCTTCCCCAACGCACTTGCGCCGCAAACGACCGAGCGCCGGTTAAGTTCCGGGGCGCGGCGCGCCTTGCCGTCATATGAAAGCCTAAATGCAAAGCGGCCGGACGAAAGTTCCGGCCGCTTGCGTCTTGCGCAGAATTCGGATGGCGCGTCAGGTGTTTATGCTCTCGAAGAACTCGGCGTTGTTCTTGGTGTTGCGCAGCTTGTCGAGCAGGAAGTCAATGGCGTCCATGGTGCCCATCGGATTGAGGATGCGGCGCAGCACGTACACCTCCTGAGCACCGCTGCGACGATGTGCCGACTTCGCCGCGTTCCATGGGGCCATCGGCATCTATCCCCCGCGGACGTGCGTCACGACTCCTGGTTTGGCTTGAGGAATGAGATCAAGAACCGCTCGCATCAATGGCCGAAGGGCAATGATGTCGTTGCTCGGCGCATGAATGACAATGACCGCAAGCGAAAAACCTTTGAAGCTTTGCTGGTATTCAAGATTACGATCGACCGTGATCAGAACATCGAACGTCGTTGCCGGCGAGCCGCAGCAACTCGCCGTTTTTGATGCCGGCCCAGCCAACCTCGGCAACTGTGCGGACCTCATGGTCGGGAATATCGTTGCGCAGTGCGCGAGGGACACATTCGTCAAGCAGCACTCGCATCGGCAATCAGGCTAGCTTTCGCCTGCTCGAGCGCTGCAATGGCAATCTCACGCTTGACGGTCGGGAAATCGTCAAGGAACTCGTTCAGCGAATGGCCACCCTCGATGTAGTCGATCAGTGCCTGCACGGGCACACGCGTTCCGACGAACACCGGCGTGCCGCCGAGAATATCCGGGTCGGAGTGAACGACGGAACGCTATTTCATCGGCGTTTGCCCTGTTTCGCGTGGCCGTTGCAATCGGCGCAAAGCAAAACTAGCCGATCCGTGCGGCCCGGTCGAGTGGTGCGCGCCCCGCGCGTCATGTGAGCGCGGGGCGGCCAATCTTTACGTATTCATGCTCTCGAAGAACTCGGCGTTGTTCTTGGTGTTGCGCAGCTTGTCGAGCAGGAAGTCGATGGCGTCCATGGTACCCATCGGATTGAGGATGCGGCGCAGGACGTACATCTTCTTGAGCACGGCCGGATCGGTGAGCAGCTCTTCCTTGCGCGTGCCGGAG
>Ga0335085_10017812_pt1 | contig 10225 bp, 7 predicted proteins | sample Lox_Sample_45_FD_206712 | JGI IMG/M metagenome (GOLD analysis project Ga0335085, IMG submission 206712) | Soil microbial communities from Loxahatchee National Wildlife Refuge, Florida, United States - Lox_Sample_4.5 | ecosystem: Environmental > Terrestrial > Soil > Wetlands | place: USA: Florida... | reverse complement strand
CCGGGCGGGTCGTGACCTGGGGGACCGGGAATGCCGGGGTGGCGACGGTGAGCGGGAGCGGGCTCGCCACCGGGGTGGCGGCCGGGTCCACGTCGATCACCGCCACGAGCGAGACGAAGAGCGGCAACGCCACCGTGACGGTCACCAATCCACCGCCGACGCTGGTGCGCATCATTCTGGCGCCCGATACGGCCACGATCAACGTCGGCGCCAGCAAGCAGTTCACGGTTACGGGGAAGTACTCGGACAGCAGCACCGCGGCGGTGACGGCCACGTTCACGGCGACCGGCGGGACGATCACTGCGGGCGGGCTCTATACCGCCGGCCAGACGGCGGGCAGTTATCCGGTCATCGCGACGGCCCAGACCTTCAAGGACACGTCCACCATCACGGTGTTCAAGCCACCGGTGGCTTCGGTGACCGTGACGCCGGCCCATGATACCTTGAATGTCAGCCAGACGGTTCAGTTGAACGCGGTAACGAAGGACGCGGGCGGCAACGTCCTCACCGGGCGGACGATCACCTGGGCGAGCAGCAACGGGGCCGCGGTGTCGGTCAACGGCAGCGGATTGGTGTCGGCCTTGGCGGCGGGCAGCGCCACCATTACAGCCACGAGTGAAGGCGTGAACGGAACATCCAGCATCCTCTCGGTTCTTGTCTTGGCAGCGAGCGTACAGGTCACGCCGGCCAGCTCCGCCGTGCAGGTGGGGACGAGCACGCAGCTTACGGCTACGGCACGCGACGCGAACGGCAATGTGTTGAGCGGACATGCGATCACCTGGACGAGTCTCAACCCGGGGGTTGCGACGATCAATGGCTCCGGGATGGCGAGCGGCGTGTCCGTGGGGAACGCTACGATGCAGGCGCTTGTGGATACAGCCAAGGGTACTGGAAGTGTGCGGGTCGACACCTCGTCCGCGGCGGCGCCGTGGCTGGCGGAGGATTTCTCGACTTACACCAGTACGGCCAACATGCTATCGGATCCCCGGGGGATCTATTCAGTTACGGAGGATGAGGCCACCAACCGGATGACCCTCGACCAAACGACTGGCGTGAACATTAATGGACTCAATCTCACCCAGTCGATGCGCTACGACTACCCGGGGCCCGGCTGTACCTCGCAAACCGTTACTCGGAACATCTCGCTACCCACTAACGTGCGGGAGTTGTGGGTTGAGGTCTACATGAAGTTCAGCAACAACTTCGACACTAGGAACGTCAATGGTTGTACCACGCCGCCCGACTTCAAGACACTCTTCGGCCGACTCACTAATCTGCAATGCCGATTTGAGTTCCACGTCGGTGGGGCGGACGGCGGCCAAGCGTTCAACATGGGTGGACCAGGTTGTGCGAATGGCGTAGCTGCGTTGGACTTGAAAGTGGGAGATGCCCACACCGTTTGGGACGGTCAATGGCATCGGTACCGTTTCCACTGGTTCGTGGACTCCACAGGGACGAATCATCAGTTCGTGTGGTATCTGGACAATACATTGATGTTCAGTAAGACCAGCGGCTGGGCGAATGATGGACAGACAGCTCAGATCTATGGCATCGCACTGGGTCGGAATCTGGACCAGGGGATTCCAAGCGGTACGATGTCCTTATGGTGGGGCACTGTGCGAGTCTGGAACAAGAGCCCGGGCTGGTAACAAATCGGCTCTATTTGGTCCTCGAGCGATTTATCCTAGGCAGTTGCTGATCGAGGCCGCTCGGCCAAGATCGCGACCGCATAGCGAGTCTTCTCAACTTGCCAAAGGTCGGCCATGGCGAGTAGTCGACAGATAGGTGCCAACAGTCCTTGGAAGACCCGGTTCATCAAGGTGTTTGCGTATGGCAAAGCGAAGAGGCTAGTCGCAAGCTCGCCGGTGTAGTATCCGAAGGTTCGTTGGACCGATCGCAGCGTAATTTGATTTCCCACCATGGCAGCCAGCTCTGAGGCAGTCCGCTCCTGTGCGATGTGTTCTCTCTCAGCCCATTCTCGAAATGGCTGCAGCCAATTGTGGAAAGGTACGGGGTGCTCGCGAATCGTGGGGACATGCAGGAACACGATTCCTCCAGGCACTAGGGCCCCGCACAAATTGGCGAGGGCATTCTCCTGATGCGGAATATGCTCCAGGACGTCGATGGAGACGATCAAGTCAAAGGCTTCGGAGAACTCTTCTCTTGCAAGGTCCGCCACTCGAAACTCGACGTTTGTCAATTCCAAGGCCACTGCGGTCCGTCGATTGCGAGCGACTAGCTCTTCGCTAATATCCACGCCCAGCACCTTGGCCTTTGGGTATCTTTCGGCCAGGTAGAAGGTGTAGTCCCCCGAGCCGCATCCGGCGTCGAGGATGCGAAGGATGTCTCGTTCTCGCGGTGCTAGCTTGCCCAGCGCTTTGTCCAGGTACCTCCAGTGGAGATAGTGGGCGGGATCACCAACTCCTATTAGGTGATACAGCATCTTGTCTAGACGGCTTCGCGCATGATCAGTGGCGCGTTGCCACCCAAACTTGTGGCGAACCATGTGCGTGGGCTCCAAGTCGCAGGTTCGAAAGGTTGGTCTTCCTGAAGCGCCTTGGAATGACGTTTGCCATCCTGTGTTACGGATACAATATGCCTGACCGCCGCGTTACTACCAGGTCCTCGGAAACCGTTTCCGTGTCGAGAGGCCTATCCTGCGCGGGTGGCTCATGATCATATGCAAGATCTGGGATGCCGAGTACCCTTGGGACGTCCGTGTTGAAAAGGTCGCCCGAACTCTGACAATGTGCGGTCACACGGTTCACCTAATCACTCGGAACCGTGACGCGCGCCAGATCCATGAGGTTCTACCAGAGGCTACTGTTCACAGGATGCGTCCACTCTTCGGATCTAGGGGCCGTCTCAACGACTGGAGCATGTTCCCGGCGTTCTTTAACCCCAGATGGGCTCGCTTGATAGAGAACACCGCGGTGAACACACGGGCGGATATCATTCTGTGTCGCGACTTACCCCTTGCGCCGACCGCCATCTGGATTTCTCGAAGGCTCGGGCTACCAGTAATCCTCGACATGGCCGAGAACTACCCCGCGATGATCCAGGCCGTATGGGATAGCCAACGCCACCATCTCGCTGATTGGCTGGTTCGTAACCCCCGAGTGGTTGCGGCAGTCGAAAGGTGGGTCGTGCAGAGAGTCGACCGGATCATTGTCGTTGTCGAGGAATCGCGTGACCGACTCGTGACATTGGGCGTTCCGATGGAGCGGATTACTGTTGTCTCCAACACGCCGTCGGTCAAACGGCTTGAGGAGACGCCATCGCGAGGCCCACGTTCCGAGGGCGGGCCCCTACGTTTGGCGTACCTAGGCTTATTGGAGGTTCCGCGCGGAATTGGCGTCTTTCTAGATGCGGTGGGCCACCTCAAACAATTTGGGGTTCCGGTCCAAGTCGACATCTACGGAAGCGGTCGGGACGCCGAGTTCTTTCAGAACAGGGCTCGAGACCTAGGCTTGGATGTCGTCACCTTTCACGGATTTCTTCCATACCCTGAGGCGGTGAAGGCCGTTGCGAACGCCGACGTCGGAGTAGTTCCCCATTTCGCCGACGAGGGGTGGAACACTACGATCCCCAATAAACTGTTTGATTACATGGCAGCCGGGTTGCCCGTTTTGAGCTCGGACGCGCGTCCTTGCGCGCGCATCATCCGCTCAACGGACTGCGGTGAAGTGTTCCGCGATCGGGATTGTGAGGACTTGGTGCGTGCTGTTCAGAGACTGGTCGACCCGAAACGTCGTGCTGCGTGTGGCGCAGCCGGCCGGCGGGCTGTAGCCGAATTGTACAATTGGGAACAGGATGGCCAGCGTTTGCTCGAAGCAGTCGAGGTCGCCCGGCAAGGCATCAGTGCCCGTGAGACGCAAAGGAAGCTAAAGGGCTAGGTCATGTTGCGTCGACGCAACGCACGATTCGTGAAGCTCGTGTCGAGGAACTAACCCATTGTGGCGCAATGATTAAACCTCCGACGCCCCGTTCTCTCGTCGAGCCCAGCTCTTGCGTTGACAGAAGCCAGACCGGCACCAGAACTCTCTCCGGAGAACAGTAGCGTGGGACCTGAAGTCGAGTATTCGATCGTCATTCCGGCTTACAATGAGGAAGGCAATCTCCAGGCGCTCTATGAAGAGCTGGCGCGCGTACTGGACTCAATTCCACGCGCAGCCGAAGTGGTGTTCGTTGACGATGGAAGTGTCGACCGAACCTTTCCGGCACTCCAGCAGCTTCACCAAAGGGACCAGCGGGTCAAGGTGCTGAAGTTCCAGGGGAATTTCGGAAAGGCAGCCGCATACAGCGCGGGGTTCGAGTTTGCCAAGGGGCGGTATGTCCTGACTATGGACGCCGACCTCCAAGATGACCCACGGGAAATCCCCAAGTTTTTGGAGAAGCTGGACGAGGGATACGATTTCGTGTCCGGTTGGAAGTTTCGAGGGAAAGGTCCCGTACATAAGCGACTCCCCTCCCGCGTGTTCAATGCGGTCGTCCGTCGGATCACTGGCATCCGGCTGCATGACTTGGATTGCCCGTTTCGTGGGTTCCGCCGTGAGACTCTCGCACGCATGAAGCTCTACGGCGAGTTGTACCGATACATACCGATTCTGGTGGCCCGAAACGGTTTCAGCATGACCGAGGTTCCGGTCGACAACCGTCCTCGGGTGGCCGGCGCGAGCAAGTTTGGCGCGGAGCGCTTCGTGAGGGGTGGCCTGGATCTCTTCACCATCCTCTTCCTCACTCGCTACCTTGGGCGGCCTCTCCACTTGTTCGGGGGGCTAGGGCTCCTCGCAGGTTGCCTTGGCTTTGCAATCGTCGCCGGTCTGTACATCGTCAAGTTTACCTTCGGCATTCCCATCCTCAACATGCCGTTCTTCTTTGCTATGGGGGTGCTCGCGATGATCCTCGGGGCGCAACTATTTTCCTTGGGTCTCGTCTGCCAGCTAATGATCGAATTGAACAAGCAGCCCGGCGATAACTACCTGATCCAATCGCGGCTCCCCTGACCATCACGGCCACCTCACCCGTCCGGAAACCGCTGCCTCGCCCAGTCGGCTTGGCGGTAAAATTAGTGGTTTCCGCGTTGCTCATTTTGGTAATCGCTTGGAAGGTGGGGCCGGCTGCTCTGCTCGACGCTCTGAGGCGTTTGCCGTTCGACGTGCTCCTGCTGGCTTTGATCCTCACCATAGGCTTCGTTCTCGGTCGCGCCTTCAAGTGGATGCTCCTCGCCCGCACCGTTGTCCCTCAGCTGACTTTCGGGGAGAGTCTCACGTCGCTGCTTGGAGGAATGGGCCTCGGCATGATCACCCCGGGCCGAGCTGGCGAGTTCACTCGGGTCGCTTTCATGCCCCAGGGAGATCGTTTGACTTTGGTGGGCCTATTCGCCGTCGATCGCGCTATGGATCTGCAAACGATCGCGCTGTTTGGAGCTCTCGCCTTGCCTTGGCTTGGTTACCCCGGGTATTCCGGCGTTTCCCTGGCTGTTTGCCTGGGGAGCGTAGCCTGCCTCTATGCGGCACAGAGGGCGGCTCGGCACCTGACCGCAGCAGCGCAGCGGCTCCCATTCCAGCGGTACACAGTACGGATGGTGTCGGCGCTGCACGGCCTGACGCGCGGTCGTATCACGACCACGCTCTTGGCCTCGATCGGGGCGACCCTGATCGGGTACGCACAGTTCTATGTGTTGCTGCGCCCCTACGCGGAGCTGCCTGTCTCCGTCATTAGTTTGACGTTTTCGATCATGATCCTCAGTAACCTGATTCCGATCACGATAGGTGGGCTCGGTTTGCGGGAAGCCCTATCCGTCCTAATCCTCAGGCGCTACGGCGTAGGCGATGCGGTGGCGGTCAACGCGGCGTTCCTTTCCTATCTGACCAACACGGTTCTCCCGGGCATCGCCGGATCATTCCTGCTGCCTCGGGCCCAGGTTACGGCTCACGATCATGCAATCCAGTAATCCAGTCGTGTTCTCCCAGCGCTACGTCATTGGATGTGCTGCGGTAATACTGCTCGCCACAGCCCTGCGATTCTATCGGCTCGGCGACTGGAGCATGTGGGTCGATGAGGGTATGACCTACCTTCGTGCCAGTACCGGGCGCCTCTCCGATCAGGGGCCGATGTACAGTACTGCGCCCCTGAACTTCCTGGTCACCCGATGGGTGATTCAACTGGCTGGCGAAACTCCGTTCTGGTTGCGGTTCTTCCCGGCTCTGTGCGGCGTCGCCGGCGTGGGGGCGGTCATTTGGTCTGGCACTAGACTCGCCGGTCGCTCTGCGGGTTTGGTTGCAGGATTGCTCCTGGCCATCTCGGCTTGGCACATCGAGTGGTCCCAGAATGCGCGACATTTCAGCGCGGTTTTTCTCTTCATGACGTTGGCGTTCGGGGCCTTCTTCACATTCTGGGAGACTGGGAAGATTGGCTGGTTGTTGGCGACGGTTCTGGTATCCGGATTGGGGCTTGCGTCCCACAGCTCGAGCGCCTTCGCTCTCGCTGCCATCGGGGCGTATGCCGCCCTTGTCGTACTGGTGCCGCGGTTCCGGGGCGGCGTTGCCACTCGGGAGAAGATTCTGTGGACGATCGCGGCCTTCGCCCTCATTGCAGCGATCTATCTCCCGATCGCCTATTCCGTATCGAAGTACCTCGGGGAGCACAAGACGGCGTGGAATTCTCCTGCAAACGTAGCGGAGAGCATCGCTTTCTATGCAGGACTACTGCCTCTGCTAGTGGCCGTTGGCATCGGGTTTATTGAATTGAGCTCCGGAAGGCGCGGCGGGATCCTCGCACTGCACTGGCTCGCTTTTCCGATCGTGCTCTCTGTACTCGCGGCTACCCGCACGATCTCCAGCAACGCGTATGCGCTGGTGAGCCTCGGTGGAGTGGTCATCCTCCTCGGCGCCGGCATCGAGAAGTTCTGGCAGGCCAATGAAAGTGTGACTCGAATGATCGGCACCATCATCTTGATAGGGCTCACAGCCGAGTTCGGCAGCGCCACCTGGTTGTACTATACTACCGAACAAGGGAACCGGCCTCCCTGGAAAGAAGCGTCGGCCTGGGTTGCCGCGGAAGTGGGTCCTCGGGATCAGGTATACGCCACGGAAGGCGTTGTCGTGGGGTACTACCTGCGGGACCCTGCCCGGGGTCGTTGGCTCGATCAGTGGCGGGCCCCAGGAGTAGGAGAGACGCAATGGCTCCTCGTGCTCGGGGGGCGCGCGGCTATAGCCGATTCAGCCCTTACTGCCTTCCTCGAGCGTGCGTGCCTACTCCGGCAGGTCTTTTACCGCAATACTGGCCCCAAACGCCGGGATATCGAGGCCTACCAGTGTCGCTCAGTTGGAGAAACGATCGATCGATGATCGGGACGAAACAAGCTGGAGGGGAGTGAGCGTGACCTCTCGTGCCCTCGACGCGACGGCGGCAGCGTCAACCTGGACTGGGCAGCGGTCAACGCCCGGATCTCAAAGAGCGACTAGTCTCGGCTCTCTCTTGCGCTGGAACCCGCTCGAGATCTCCATCGCTCTGTCATTGCTGACCGGTGTTTGGCGATTTCAGATGTTCATTCCCGTGATCGCCAAGCTCCAGATTCCCATCTTGGCTTCAGCGGCGACTGTCTGGTTTTTTGTCGCGGGGGGCGGTCTCAATCACTTGAAGCACGCTATGAGACATCCGGTGAGCAAATGGGTCGCCGTGATGTTCGGGCTCATGGCCCTGAGTGTGCCGACGAGCCTCTATCCAGGGTTGAGTTTCCGGTCGTTTCTAATGGACCACGCCCGGGACATCCTTCTCATGCTAATAATCGCAGCGAGCGCCCGGAAACGGGTGAGGATCGAACGGATCGCACTGGTGGTCCTGTTAGGAGGAGTAGGCTTTTGCCTTGCGGTCTGGAAACTCGCCCCAATCGGATCCGACGGTCGCCTCGGTGACTTTGGCTATTACGACGCCAACGACATGGCGATGATGCTCGTTTGCTCTGCTCCGTTCGCGGTCTATTTCCTCAGGCGCGGCGTATCGGTTCCCCTGAGGGCGTTCGCGTTGGCGGCTCTGGCCCTGTTCATGGTCATGTTTGTGAAAAGTGGGTCTCGTGGAGGGTTCATAGGATTGCTCGCAGTTTCGGGCTTCATGTTGTTCGACTATACCGCCATACCGCGCCGGGTTCGCTGGGGAGCTGTGACCGCCGCCGGGTTGCTTCTCTTTACCATAGCTGGCAACAGCTACTGGTCGATGATGGGAACCCTGTTGCATCCAACCCAGGACTACAATTGGACCGGCAAGGATAACGAGGGTCGTATGGAGGTGTGGCGTCGCGGGATCGGTTACATGCTGCAGCGTCCGATCACCGGAGTGGGTGTCAACGCCTTTGCGGTTGCAGAGGGCACGATTTCACCACTCGCGGATTTGCAAGCGCGGGGGATTGGGGTCAAGTGGTCAGCTGCCCACAACTCGTTCGTTCAGATCGGGGCGGAGCTCGGGGTCGGTGGATTGCTGGCATTGATCATGACTCTGTGGCGCTCGTTCCAGGCACTGCGGGCGGTTGCGGCTGTCCCACGGGCCCCCGGTCGCCGGGTCCCCCCCGAAGTCGCGCTCGCACAGTCGCTTCAGGCATGTTTGGTTGGCTACATTGTCGCCGGGTTCTTTCTCTCGCAGGCCTATTCCGCTCTCCTGTATGTCCTCCTGGGCTTGGTGGTGGGGGTGTGGACCGCGATGAATACGTCCCGCGCAATTTCAATCCGGACGTTGTCTGCTGGCCGAGGCCCCGGCTCCATGGCGCCGGCACGCGGCAGGTGATGCGGCGAGTCCTCAGGAACCTGCTCGAAGAGCTGCTCAACTCCGCCATCCCGACGTGGCTGATCCGTCGCCATGCCCGGGGCCAAACGCTGATCCTCGCCTACCACAACATCGTCCCGCCCGCTGCGCCACCCAGGGGTGATCTCTCCCTGCACCTGTCCAGCGCGGCCTTCGCACAGCAGCTCGAGCTCATCGCCAATTCATGCGACGTGATTCCTCTCGCGGCGGCGCTCGAACCTGCGCGCTCCCGGCGGCCTCGGATCGCGATCACCTTCGATGATGCCTACCGGGGGGCCGTCACGCTCGGCACCCGTGAGTTGGTCAAGCGCAGACTCCCCGCGACGATCTTCGTGGCTCCTGCGTTCGTTGGAGGAGGCGCGTTCTGGTGGGATGAGTTGCCCCCGACCGGAACGTCGATGCCGGCAGTCGATCGGACCTTCGCATTGCAGCGTCTCCAGGGGAAGGACCACGCCATTCGAGGGTGGGCCGACGCACACCTGATCCCCACCGTTCCCGCCGAATCGGCGCTGCGAGGCGCTTCGGAATCGGAGTTGGCGGACGCGATCGGGAGCGGGCTGGTCACGCTCGGTTCGCACAGCTGGAGCCATCCGAACCTCGCCACACTACCCGAGCCCGACCTGGCCGAAGAGTTGACGCGTCCCCTCGACTGGCTGCGATCGCGGTTCCAGGCGGTCGTCCCCTGGTTGTCCTATCCGTATGGCCGCTCGAGTCCGCTCGTCGAGCATGTGGCACGGGCCACGGGCTACGTGGCCGGGCTGCGGATCGAGGGCGGGTGGGTCCGTCACCCTGAACGGCGGCCCTACGAGATCCCTCGCCTCAATGTCCCGGCGGGTATCTCGGGACCGGGATTCAGTCTCCGGACCGCGGCTTTCGTCACGGCCCGGTGATTCCATCGGAGCCGAGGAGATTGTGACCCGTCCCTGTCGCGTCCTGCAGGTCGTTCTCGATCTTGAAGCGGGCGGCCTCGAGCGCCTGGTCGCCGACCTGATCCTGCGGCTGGATCGGGACCGGTTCGAGCCGCACCTCCTCGTCCTGCAAGCCCCAGGGAGACTGGCAGGGGAGCTCGACGGCCGCGCTGTCATTCATCAGGCGCCGGGCGCCGGCCCGCTGTCCATGCTGGTCCCCCGGGCGCTCACGAAACAGATCGCCGCTATCGCTCCGCAGGTCGTGCACACGCACAGCGGCGTCTGGTACAAGGCCACCCTAGCGGCCAGGCGGGCTCGGGTTCCCCGCCTCATCCACACCGACCACGGCCGGCCACTCCCCGATCCTTGGCGGGACCGGTTCCTCGACCGGCTGGCCTCCCGCCGCACCGACGTCGTCGTTGCCGTCTCCGAAGCTCTGGCGCACCAGCTGCGTGACTCCGTCGCCGTCGATCCGGCCAAGCTCCGCGTGATCCTGAATGGGGTTGACACCGATCGGT
>Ga0335085_10017811_pt1 | contig 10225 bp, 6 predicted proteins | sample Lox_Sample_45_FD_206712 | JGI IMG/M metagenome (GOLD analysis project Ga0335085, IMG submission 206712) | Soil microbial communities from Loxahatchee National Wildlife Refuge, Florida, United States - Lox_Sample_4.5 | ecosystem: Environmental > Terrestrial > Soil > Wetlands | place: USA: Florida... | reverse complement strand
TGCGCCGGTCCGTGCCGCTCACGGTCGGGCTGCTCGGCGCGTTCGGCCTGCTGATCGGGCTGGCCGTGGCGCCCACGGTGGCCTACTACGGGAGCATGGACCCGCAGGCGCTGTGGCAGGCGGGCGGCGCGACCGCGCTGTTCATCGCCGGGTTCGGCGCGGCGGGCTATGCCACCCGGCGCGACCTCGCTCCGGTCGCGCGGGCCAGCTTCTGGGCGCTGGTGGGGCTGATCGTGTTCGGCATCGTGCTGATCTTCGTGCAGATCCCGGGCGCCGACCTGGTCTACTCGGTGCTCGGCCTGGTGATCTTCGCCGGGTTCACGCTGTTCGACTTCCAGCGGGTGCGGACCAATACCGACGCCGCGTCCGCGCCGCTGCTGGCCGCGTCGATCTTCCTGGACATCCTCAACGTGTTCCTGTTCTTCCTGCAGATCTTCGGCCAGGACAACAGGTGACCAGCCTGATGGCCAGGTCGCAGGAACCATGCTGGGGATCTCGTTCACATGATGCGAGAACGGGCTTTCGTCACTCTGGCACCAGATCGTAAGGCGTGGATGCCTCGTTCATGTCGTTCCAGCGACGTGGCTGGGACATCCACATCGTATCCGCGGAGCTTGAGCGGGCGCCGGCGCGGAATCACCAGTCACGGAAATTCTACAGGAAACGCAGAAGCACCAAGGGTCACACCCTCGGCCCGTCCCGCTGGCCCATGACCAGCAGAAGCTAAATGGCATTGATCGGCCCGACACGCTGACGTCACGCCATCCGGCTTGGCGTGGGCCGAGCCATCTGGCCACCGGATCCCCGCTTGCGGGTCCGGCGCAGCGCGGATACTGCGGTATAAAACTGTCGGAGACGCGGAACACTTCGCGTGGAGATACGGAAAATAACGAGCGGAATCGCGGAACGACTTTGCTAGGATAGCAGCATGCGCGGAGTACTGACCGGCCTGGCGAGCCGACGCCTCAAGGAGGTCGTGGAAGCACGACTCACGGAAGAGCCGGTGGTTGTCCTCAACGGACCGCGCACCGTGGGCAAGAGCACCCTGCTGAGCGAGTTGGCCAGGCGCCTGGGACGAGCGGTGATCGACTGCGATGACCTGGCCACCCGAGCGGCGGTGCGGTCCGATCCGGCTAGGTTCGTCGAATCGGACCAGCCCGTCCTGATCGACGAATACCAGCACGTTCCCGAACTGCTGGATGCCATCAAGGCCCAGCTCAACCGGGATCTTCGGCCCGGCAGGTATGTCCTGGCCGGCTCAACGCGATACGCGACCCTCCCAGAAGCCGCGCAAGCACTCACCGGACGCGTGGACATTATTCCGGTGTTCCCATTGTCTCAGGGAGAAATCGACGATGTACGCGAGTCCTTCGTCGCCAGGCTGCTCGACGGCGCCGGAATCGACATAACCCCGTCGCAGGCTGCGACGACCCGCGAGGAGTACACCCAGCGGTCAACCTCGGGCGGCATGCCGGTAGCCCTTCGCCGGCCGCCCGGTCGGTCCCGTTCCCGCTGGTACTCCAACTACGTCAGGCTGGTCATCGACAAAGATGTCCTGGACATCACGCGAGTCCGGCAGCGTGAGATGATGCCCCGGCTGCTCGGTCAGCTCGCCGCCCGATCCGGCCAGGTCCTGAACATGGCGGCGATCAGCGGAACCATCGGCTTGGAAAAGTCCACGACGGAGAACTACATCAAGCTCCTGGAAGCCGTCTTCCTCATCTACCGGCTCCCCGCGTGGGGCACGACCTTGGGCTCACGCGTCACCAAGCACCCGAAGGTCCACCTCGTCGATTCCGGCGTGATGGCATGGCTGCTGAACCTTACCCCGCAGAAAATCGCCCAGGCCGCACCAACGGCTCTCACCGAATACGGGCACCTGCTCGAGACCTTCGCCGTCGCAGAGATACTCAAGCAAGCCAGCTGGTCCGATGCACCGGTCACCGCCGGGCACTTCCGCACCGAAGCCGGCGACGAAGTCGACCTCATCCTAGAGCGCGACGACGGCCAGGTCATCGCAATCGAGATCAAGGCGGGCTCCCGGATCAGCGGTGAAGACCTCCGCGGCCTCCGCCAGCTAAAAGAGCGCCTCGGCCCCCGGCTGGAGGAAGCGATCATCCTGCACACCGGCGGACACGCGTACGTACACGATGCCTGGATTACGGTCCTGCCGCTCGACCGGCTCTGGGCTTCAACAGAAAGCCAGACGCAACCGTAAGGGGTGCCTGCGCGGCGGCGTCGGCGGAATGCGCCGCGTCGCCCGCCAGCGCGTCCGTCTGTTGTTCACCACCGACTGGACTGCCCGTCATCGACGCCGGACGCCGCTCAGCACCCGAGCTCGTTGAGCCGCACGGGATCGACTATGCAGACCTCCGGCCTGTCGTCGACGCTTGTGGCCGCGGAGATGTCGAGTGCGCGCTGGATTTGGTGGCTGTCAGGGGGAGACCTGCTCGAAGCCAGGGTCCGTTCGGAACAATCAATGCGTACCGAACGGGCCGTGGTGTCACTTCCACGCCAGGAGATCCTGTGACCGCTATTGGCGAGCCTGTCCCGGTCTGGCTGCGTGAACTCGCCGCTGGGGCCACGACGGTGGACGTGCCACCGTCGCTCCGGCCACCCCTGGCCGGCGGCAGGCGGTCAGCCGTTCTCGTCCTGTTCGCCGTGGGCCCGAACGAATCCGACGACCCGGACTTGCTGTTCATCCAGCGCAGTGAAGGCCTGCGGCTGCACGCGGGACAGCCGGGCTTCCCCGGCGGGGTTATCGAGGCCGCGGACTCGGGCCCGGTCGCGGCGGCGCTGCGCGAGGCGGCCGAGGAAGTGGGCGTCGACCCGCGCGGGGTGGATGTCCTCGGTATCTTGCCCGAGCTGTTCATCCCGCCGACCAGGTTCCGGGTCGTTCCGGTGCTCGCCTGGTGGCGGCAGCCGTGCGCGGTGGCGCCGGTTGATCCTGGGGAGGTGGCCGTGGTGGAACGGATCAGCGTCAGCGAACTGGCCGATCCTCGCGCCCGGCTGATGATGCACCGGCCCAGCGGGATCGTCTTGCCCGCATTCCGGGTCAGGGGCATGCTGATCTGGGGAATGACCGCGGCGCTGGTGGACCGGCTGCTGGTACTCGGCGGATGGGAGCGCCCATGGGACGCCAGCACGGTCGTCGATCTGTGATGGGCAGCGCCAGAGGATTCCTGCTTCCGGATGCTGCCCCGGATCAAGCGTGGAGCCGCAGGTCACTGTTTTCCGGCTGGGACCTCCCCGTTAGGCTGACACAACAGCAGGGATATCAACCCTGAGCCGGAACTGCCGCGAAGGGCTACAGGCTGAAGTGGTCACGGGGCCAGGGGATTCGCCGTGGCGCCGTGCCGCGCCGCTGCGGGGCCGTAGTAGCGAGGTCGGCGCGCTGGGCCGGATCGTCGAGGCGGTCCGGGCCGGGGAGAGCCGCGTGCTGGTAATCCGCGGTGAGCCGGGCGTGGGCAAGACCGTGCTGCTGGACCACCTGGCCACGCAGGCGTCGGACTGCCAGGTGGTGCGCGCGCTGGGTGTCCAATCAGAGATGGAGTTGGCCTTCGCCGGCCTGCATCAGCTGTGCGCGCCCATGCTGGACCGGCTCGACCGTCTGCCCGTGCCGCAGCGCGAGGCCCTGCAGACCGCGTTCGGCCTCATCAGCGTCGGCCCGGCGCCGGACCGGTTCCTGGTTGGCTTGGCTGTACTCAGCCTGCTGTCCGAGGTGGCCGGGGAGCGGCCGCTAATGTGCCTGGTGGATGACCAGCAGTGGCTGGACCGTGCCTCGGCGCAGGCGCTGGGCTTCGTGGCGCGCCGCCTCGCGGCCGAACCAGTCGGCCTGGCCTTCGCCACCCGTGATCCAGGCGATGAACTGGCCGGCCTTCCGGAACTCGTGGTCGAAGGGCTGCAGGAGGACGACGCCCGGGCGCTCCTGGATTCGGTCGTGGCTGGGCCACTGGACGCGCGAGTGCGGGACCAGGTCGTGGCCGAGACACGGGGTAACCCGCTGGCGCTGCTCCAGTTGCCGCGGGGGATGACGCCGGCACAGCTGGCGGGCGGATTCGGCCTGGCCGTCGCGCGACCGCTGTCGGGGCGGATCGAAGAGAGCTTCCTGCGGCAGATCCAGGCTCTGCCGTCCGAGGCCCGACGGCTCCTGCAGGTGGCCGCAGCCGATCCGTCCGGCGACATGGCGCTGGTGTGGCGGGCAGCCGGGCAGCTCGGGATCGCGGTTCAGGCGGGCGCGCCTGCGGTAGAGGCCGACCTGGCCGACTTCAGTCCGCGGGTGCGGTTCCGTCATCCGCTGGTGCGCTCCGCGGCCTACCGGTCGGCATCCGTACCGGACAGGCGAGAGATCCACCGGGCGCTGGCGGAGGTCACCGATCCGCGGCTCGATCCGGACCGCCGGGCCTGGCACCGGGCCGAGGCCGCGCCAGGCCCAGATGAGGAAGTCGCCGACGAGCTGGAGCGCTCGGCCGGGCGGGCGCAGGGCCGCGGAGGGCTGGCCGCCGCAGCCGCGTTCATGGAGAGCGCAGCGATGCTGACACCCGATCCAGTTCACCGAACGCGCCGGCTGCTCGCCGCGGCTCGAGCCAAATGCGACGCTGGGGCCCTGGATGCGGCCCTGGGGCTGCTGGTCGCCGTCGAGGCCGATCCACTCGATGCGCTGCAGGCCGCGGAGGTGGAGCGGCTACGCGGGCAGATCGCCCTGGACCAGCGGCGCGGCGGCGACGCGGACCGGCTGCTGCTCAGTGCGGCCCGGCGCCTGGCGGCGGTCGACGCCGGGATGGCCCGCGCGGCCCACCTGGACGCGCTGGTGGCCGCGATATGGGCCGACCACATGGGCAGTCCCGGTGTGCAAGAGGCGGCCGAGGCGGCGCGGAGCGCACCGCCTGGAGCGGTGCCGCCGCGTGCGATCGATGTCCTGCTCGACGCGGTCGCACTGCGGATGACGGAGGGATACGCGGCCGCCGTCCCGGCGCTGACCCGGGCCCTGGAAGTAGTCCTGGCGCCGGACGCCGGCCATGGTGAATCCGATCGCTGGCGCTGGCTCGCCGGCGGACGGATCGGACAGTTCATCGCCATGGAGCTGTGGGATTTCGAGTCGTGGCAGGCCTTGGCCGCGGGCCAGGTCCAGTTCGCTCGCGATACCGGCGCGCTCATGCATCTGACGTTCGCGCTCAACTACCTGGCCAGAACCCACATCCTGGCCGGGGAGCTGGTCATCGCGACGCGGCTCGTCGAAGAAGATCACCTGATGGCCGATGCGGTCGGGCATCCGCCCATTGCCGATACCGCGATGATGCTCGCAGCCTGGCGGGGCCGGGAGCAGGAGGCTTCCGAGCTGATCGAGGCCGTCTCGCGGGAGGCGGCCGCACGTGCCGTGCCTGCTCTGGGCCGCCGGGCGGACTACGCGAGCGCAGTCCTGTACAACGGCCTCGGACACAGCGCTGCCGCCTATGACGCCGCGCGACGCGCATTCGAACGTGAATCGATGGGATACGGCTCCCATGTCGTGCCCGAGCTGGCCGAGGCGGCGGCCAGAACGGGTGACCTGAAGTTCCTGCAGACCGTTCGGGAGTGGCTGTCCGAACGCGCCCGTGTCACCCCGAGCGAGTGGGTTCTGGGGATCGAAGCGCGGGCCAGTGCCCTGCTCAACGAGGGCGAGTCGGCCGAGAGGTGCTACCGCGAGTCGATCGAGCGGCTGGGCCGGACCCGGGTTCGCGCCCAGCTGGCCCGCGGGCACCTGCTCTACGGCCAGTGGCTGCGCCGCCAACGCCGCCGCGGCGAGGCGCGCGAGCAGCTGCGCACAGCGCACGAGATGCTCGACGCGATGGGCATCGCGGCGTTCGCCGAGCAGGCCAGCCGGGAACTGCTGGCCACCGGGGAAACCGCCCGTAAGCGCACCGTCGAGACCGCCGTCGAGCTGACCGCCCAGGAGACCCAGGTGGCGCGGCTGGCCCGCGACGGCCTGTCGAACCCGCAGATCGCCGCCAGGCTGTTCATCAGCGCGCGCACGGTCCAGTATCACCTGGGCAAGGTCTTCACCAAACTGGACATCACCTCACGCAGCCAGCTCGCTCAGGCTCTGCCCGGCGACCCCGACATCGTCTCGGCGCGCTAGCCCAGCCTTGGCCCGGCTCACGAACCAGTAATCACTGGCCAGTTTCACTGTCCACTGGCGGATATGACCGCAGCGTTGCCCGCCGACAATCGCAAGGAGAGTCGCCGCCCGAGGAGCAGCACCGTGACTACCTGGCTAAACGCACCTTTCCGCATCCAGTTCCGGGTGATCGACGGGCTGACGGTGCGGTTCGCCCAAAGTAGGTTCGCGCCGGGCACATGCCAGGGCCAGGAATGCGCCCTGCTGCTCAGCCCGTGGCCGGAAAGCCTGCTTGCCTTCGAGCCGGTCTGGTCGCCGCTGGCCGAGCATGCCCGTCTGGTGGCCATTGACCTGCCAGGGTTCGGCCGGTCACAGCACCGCGAGGCGCTGCTGTCCCCGCGAGCGATGAGCGAGTTCATCATCGCCGCCGCCGACGCCTTCGGGCTCGAGCATCCCCACCTGGTCGCACCAGGTACCGGCACCCCGGCCGCGCTGTTCGCCGCGGCCCGGTACCCGGGCCGGCTTCGCAGCCTGGTCGTGGGCAGCGGTGCCGCCGCGGTCCCGCTCCTCGGCAGCCCGCTGCGGGACTGGATCGAAGCTCCCGATCTGGAGGCCATCCGCCGCGCCGGTCCCCAGCAGCTCGCCGACGCGCTAGCCAGCCTGAAGCGGTCCGAGACACCGGAGGCCGTGCTCGAGGACTATCTCGCGTCCTATCAGGGCAACCGGCTGGCCGGGTCGATGCGTTACGTGCGCGCCTTCCCGGCGGATCTGCCCGTCCTAGCTCGCCTGCTGCCGCAGATCCGCACGCCGGTACGGATCATCGCGGGCGCGTACGACACGACGGTGCCGCTGGCCAACGCCGAGTTCATGGCCGAGCGACTGCCCCGCAACAGGCTCGACATTCTCGAGGCGGGCCACTTCACCTGGGAGGACGCCGCGGACGAGTATGCCGCGCTCGTCACCAGCTGGTGGAGCGGGACCTCTGGCACCTCGGCTGACATCGCCGGCGACGCAACGCCGGACAGGAGGAGTAGCACACCATGAACGAGTCACCCGCCCGCCAGGAAATCCTCCCCGCCTCAGACCTCAGGGCGTGCACGGCGGCCATGCCGCCACCCGAGCTCGCCTATCCCAGGATCCGGCGCGGGCTGCTGGGGCGACGCGACGAGTGCGGCAGGCTGGACCGGCTGGTGGCCGGTCTTCGGACAGGACAAGGCCAGGTACTCGTCCTGCGCGGCGAGGCGGGCGTTGGTAAGACAGCGTTGCTGGACCACGTGCTCACGCGAGCGGGCGGGTGCCAGATTATGCGGGCAGCCGGGACCGAGTCAGAGATGGAACTGGCATTCGCCGCGCTCCATCAACTGTGTGCGCCGTTTCTGGACCGGCTCGAGCGCCTGCCGGGACCGCAACGAGACGCGCTCGACCTGGCATTCGGCGTGCGGGACGGGGACGGGCCTGACCGGTTCCTGGTCAGTCTGGGCTTCTTGAGCCTGTTGTCAGAGGTCGCCGAGGAGCGGCCGCTGATCTGCGTGGTCGATGACGCGCAGTGGCTGGACGAACCGTCGGCACAGGCTCTGGCCTTCGTAGCGCGCCACCTGGCCGCCGGGCCCATCGCGGTGCTCGTGGCGGCCCGTCCGGCCAGCACCGAGCATGAGCTGGCAGGGCTGGCCGAGCTAGCGGTCGGACGGCTGGCCTACCGTGACGCCCGGACGCTGCTGTCCACGGCCGTGACGAGCCGGATAGATGAGCGGGTGTTCGATCAGATCGTGGCCGGGGCACGAGGCAACCCGGGCGTGCTGCTTGAGCTGGCCGCCGGGCTGAGCCCGGAAAGGCTGGCGGGCGGATTCGGGCTGCCCAGCGCCGTGGAGCTGGCGCCCCCGGTCGAGGAAGGTTTCCGGAAGCAGCTGGCACCGTTGCCAGCAGCGACACGACGGCTACTGCTGGTGGCCGCGGCGGAACCCACGGCCGATCCAGTGTTGATATGGCAGGCGGCCGGGGCGCTCGGCGTCAGGGCGACGGACGCGGCGCCCGCAGCCGAAGCCGGGCTCATCGAATCCGGCGGCCCGGTTCGGTTCCGTGACCCGCTGGCCCGGTTCGCCGTCTACCGAACGGCCTCGCTGGCCGAACGGCAGAGTGCCCATCATGCCCTGGCGGTGACGACAGATCCGGATCAGCGGCAGTGGCATCGCGGGCACGCTGCGCCGGGGCCAGAGGAGAACCTCGCGGCTGAGCTAGAACGAGCCGTACCCACCGCGCGGGCCCGCGGCGGCCTGGCCGCAGACGCCGCGTTCCGCGAACGGGCAGCCGAGCTGACGCCGGACCCGGGCAGGCGGTCACGGCGGGCACTGGCCGCAGCGCAGGTCAAACACCAGGCCGGCGCGGCCGAGGGGGCGCGACGGCTGCTCGGCCTGGCGCAGGCCGGGCCGCTGGACGACCTCGGCCGCGCCCGCGCGGATCTGCTGCGTGCCCGGCTGACGGCCGACACGGGCTGGCGCCAGGACGCTCTGCCCATGCTGGTCAAGGCAGCGCGGCGACTCGAGCCGCTGCATCCCGGGCTAGCGCGGCAAGCCTACCGGGACGCGCTCTACCTGGCTCTGGCCTCCGGTCGCCAGCCAGGCAGCGGCCTGCTGGAAACCGCCGAGGCGGCCCGCGCAGCACCACGCGGATCAAAGCCTGCGCGGCCCGGCGACCTGCTGCTGGACGCGCTGGCGATACTGGTCACCGAGGGGTACGCCGCGGGCGCGCCGCTGCTGAAGCAGGCACTGGACGTGTTCCGCGAGACGCAGGTGTCCCCGGAGGAAGGCCTCGGGTGGCTGCCGCTGGCATGCCGCCTGTGCGGTGAAGTCTGGGACGACCAGAGCTGGTCGGTGCTATCAGCCCGGCTGATCGAGCTGGCTCGCAACGCCGGTGCACTGCGCGTACTACCGGTAGCGCTCGCGTCGGGCGCGGTGATGCAGCTGCTGGCCGAGGGCCCGGCTAAGGCCGCCTGGTTGCTGCAGCAGGCGGAGGCGGCCGCCCGGGCAACAGATCATGTCCCGGAACCCGATGGCCTGTTGCTACTGGCCGCCTGGGAAGGCCAGGATCGCGCGGTGCGGCGGCTGATCTCGGATCTGCCCGCGTCCGGCCACGGACAACGGCTGACGACCGCGGCCTGGGCGGCCGCGGTGCTGTACAACGGCCTCTCCCGTTACGACGAGGCGCTGGCCGCAGCCGAACAGGCCAGCGCGCATCCCGCCGAGCTGGGACCGGCTACCTGGGCGCTGGCCGAGCTGATCGAGGCCGCGGCCCGCCGCGGGCGGCCAGGCCCCGCAGCCGCCGCCTTGGAGCAACTATCCGAGGTCACGGGTGCTGCCGCGACTGACTGGGCGCTAGGGATCCAGGAGCGCTGCCGGGCACTGCTCAGCGAGGGCGCGGCGGCCGAGCACGGATACGTCAAGGCGATCGAACGCCTGAGCAGCACCCGGGTACGCGTCGAACTGGCCCGTACCTACCTGCTGTACGGCGAGTGGCTGCGCCGGGAGAACCGCCGGGTGGAGGCGCGCGAGCAACTGCGGGCCGCTCACCAGATGCTGGCCGCGATGGGGATCGGAGGGTTCGCCGAACGCGCCCGCGCCGAGCTGCTGGCCACCGGCGAGACGGTCCGAAGGCGCGGAACGGAGACGGCCGCCGACCTTACCCCTCAGGAGATCCGGATCGCCCGGCTCGCCGTGGACGGGCACACCAACCCGGAGATCAGCACGCAGCTGTTCCTCAGCCCGCGTACCGTCGAGTGGCACCTGCGCAAGGTGTTCAGCAAACTCGGCATCAGCTCCCGCCGGGAGCTTCCCATGGTGCTATCTGAGCTGGAACGCGACGCCGTGCCGCTTAGCACAGTGCCGGCCTAGCCGGACCCGGCTACCAGCCGCCGAAGGACAAGCCGCCGTTGACGCTGATCGTCTGACCGGTCACCTGAGCCGCGGCGTCGGAGGCCAGGAAGACGGCCACGGCGGCCACCTCGTCGGCACTCGGCGGTCGGCCGAACGGGAAGCGCTCCACCACCTTGGTGCCCAGGTCCCGCCAGAAGCCCTCTTCCGCGAACGCCTTGTCCCACGTCGGAGTGTCCGACGTCAGAGCCAGGGCGATGCTGTT
>Ga0335085_10017810_pt1 | contig 10226 bp, 9 predicted proteins | sample Lox_Sample_45_FD_206712 | JGI IMG/M metagenome (GOLD analysis project Ga0335085, IMG submission 206712) | Soil microbial communities from Loxahatchee National Wildlife Refuge, Florida, United States - Lox_Sample_4.5 | ecosystem: Environmental > Terrestrial > Soil > Wetlands | place: USA: Florida... | reverse complement strand
GAAACGGCCAGGTGACGTCGTCCTGCGCCGTCGAACGGAAGAACTCGGAGATCGTCTCCGTCGCCAGCTTGGACGCGACGTCGCCCGCGCGGTGACCGCCCATACCGTCGGCCACGACGAACAAGTCGTACTCCTTGAGGACGACGAACGAATCTTCGTTGTGTTCCCGCTGGAGCCCAACGTCCGTCAGACCCCAGGCGACTGCCCGCATCAACGGATTAGCTCCCGCAACGAAAAAAGAGTTTCACCGGCGTCCATGGGTGTCAAGCGTCACACTTCCATGATGTCTTTTTCTTTGTTGCCGACAATGGAATCGACCTGCTTCGTGGCCTCCGCGATGGCGTCCTCGGCACGCTTCTTGGCGCGATCCACCTCGTCCGCGCTCGCTTCGCCTTCGGAATCCATGCTGCTCAGCATGTCGAGCGCGTCGTGCCGCGCCTTGCGGATGGCGACCTTGCACTCCTCGCCGTACTTCTTCGCGATCTTCACGAACTCTTTGCGACGCTCTTCCGTGAGCGGCGGGAGCGGGATGCGGACGATGTCGCCGTCGGCCTGCGGATTCAGGCCGAGGTCGCTCTCGCGTAGAGCCTTCTCGACCGCCTTGATCTGAGTCTTGTCCCACGGCTTCACGGTGATGAGGCGCGGCTCGGGCACGTTGACGTGCGCCATCTGCGCGAGCGGCGTCATCGCTCCGTAGTAGTCGACGCGGATGTTGTCGAGGAGCGACGGCGTCGCGCGTCCGGCGCGCAGCTTCGAGAGCTCGCGCCTGAGCGCGTCGTGCGCCTTGCCGACGGAACCCAAGAGATCTTTGTGGACCTCGTCGATCATGCTCATGGCGGGTGTGGCGCAGCCTAAAGCGGCGCGCGCGGCTCGTCGAGCCCGAAAGATGGTAAGTTCCGGCCGCGTGAACGCTCGCTGGGCGCCGCTGTCGATCCTCGTCGTCGCCTCGGCGCTCGGCGCTTGGGCGGGGATTCGCGCGAGCCAGGCGGTCCCCGTCGCCGAAACGCCCGCGCCGGTCGAGGCGGCGGTGCCCGCGCCGGCCGGGCTCGTCGCCGAAGCGTCGTGCGCGCGTCCGGACGCGACGTGGCACAAGGTCCAAGCGGCGGTGGGCGGCGTGCTGCTCCTCGCGCCGCCGACGTTTCGCGAGCTCCTCGCGGCCGTCGCCGGCGTGCCGTCGCTCGCGAGCGTCGTCGACGACGGGTCGCCCGTCTACGCGGCGGTCTCCGAGTCCGGCGGTTGGGTCGTCGCGGCGCGCGCGGTGAGCGCGCAGCGCGCTCGCTCCACGCTCGAGGCGGATTCCGCCTCGGGGCTCCGCGTCGACTCGCACGCGGGCAAGATGGACGTGCTCGCGGCGCCGCGGACGTGGGTCGGCCTCGCGGGGACGTGGGTGGTCGTCGCCTCCGATCGCGACGCGCTCACGACGCTCGGTCCGTACGCGTACCGCACGCTGCCGACGCTGCCGCCGCCGAAGGCCGATCTCGTGGCGACCGTGAGCCACGCGGAGCTCGACGGGCCGATCCGCGCGATGCTGGGCGCGCGCTGGGCCGCGCTCCGCGCGTGGCTCCTCGCGAAGGACGACGAGCAGCGGCGCGACCACGGCGGGCGCGAGCCCGACCTCGGCGATCCGAAGGCGCTCGTCGCCGAGCTCGACGCGATCGAAAAGACGTACGAGAGCCGCGTCGCCGCGATGGACCGAGCGGACGCGGCGCTCGACCTCGACGACGACGGCGCGCACCTGCGCGTGACGCTCGCCGCGCCGCGCGCGGGGGACGTCGCGACGTGGGTCGACGATCTGGAGGGCGGCTCGCCGCAGCCGCTCGCGTCGTCGAGCGGCGAAGCGCTCGCGACGATTTTCTGGCGCTCCGACCCGAACGATCGCGCGCGCGCCGCGAAGGAAGCGAACGACACGCTCGAGCGCGTCCTCGGCGACCGGCTCCCCGCGAGCGATCGCGCGAAGCTCGGCGCAGCGCTCGAAAGCATCGCGAAGGCGCGCGCGGGCTGGGCGCTCGTGTCGGTCTCGGGCGGGGCCGAGAGCGGCGTGCTCCTCCGGCTCGCGACGAACGACGCATCCGCCATCGCGGCGACGGTCGAGGGCGTCGTCGATCTCGCGAAGCAACCGTCGTGGGCGAAGTGGGACGCCGACGCGCTCGGCGTGACGAAGATCGCGCGGACGAGCTCGCACGCGACGTTCGACGGCGCGCGCGGCACGATTCGAGCGGCGTGGTCGCCACGTCCGGGAGAGCTCGACCTCGCCGCCGGCGTCGACGCAGACACGGTGCTCGCCTCGGCGGCGCCCCCGCTCGCGCTCGCGTCCGATCCCAAGGTCGCCGCGTGGCTGCGCACGCTCGGTGGCAGCGTCGTCTGGGCGGCGGTCGCGCGCCCGCTCCTCGTCGCCCCGTCGCCGCGGAGCGATCCGGCGCTCGTCGCGTTCCTCCACGGGCATCGAAGCGTCGTGCTCGACGCCCGCGCGTCGAACGTGCTCGTGCGCGAGATCGTCGCCCTCGTGCGGAGCAATTGATGCTCGATTACCTCTCCATCCCGATCTTCCAGCGCGCGCTCGTCGCCGGCGCGCTCCTCGCCGCGCTCCTCGCGGTGCTCGGCGTGCTCGTCACGGCGCGCGGACTCGCGTACCTCGGCGACGGGCTCTCGCACGCGGCGTTCGGCGGCATCGCGCTCGGCATGTTCCTCGGCTTGACCTCGCCGCTCGTGATCGCCATCCCGTTCACCGCGCTCGCGGCGGTCGGCATCGGCGCGCTCCGCCGCAAAGGGGGCCTGCGCTCCGACGTCGCGATGGCTGCGCTCTTCGCCGTATGCTTCGCGATGGGCATCGTGCTGCTCCGCAAGGCGAACCGCACGCAGACCACGTTCGATCCCGAGTCGCTCCTCTTCGGCAACATCCTCCTCGTCGGCGAGGACGATCTCTGGATCGTCGTCGCCATCGCGGCGGTCACGGCGATCTTCCTCGCGTTCACGTGGTCGCGGATGGCCTACGCGACGTTCGACGAGGAGCTCGCGCGCCTCTCGGGCATTCGCATCGGCTTGCTCGAGAGCGCGCTGCTCGCGGCGCTCGCGGCCGTCGTGGTCGCGTCCATCCGCCTCGCGGGCGTGGTGCTGGTCAGCGCGTTCCTCGTCATCCCGCCGTCGGTCGGGCGTCTCGTCGGCCGATCGCTCGGCGGCGTGGCGTGGTGGTCGATCGGGGCGGGCGTGCTGGGCGTCGCCATCGGTTTCGTCGTCGGCCACGCGCTCGACTGGCCCGAGGGCGCGGCGATCGTCCTCGCGCTCGCTGCCGAGCTCGGCGTCGGCTTCTCGATTCGGAGGCTGAGGCGTGCCTGAGCCTCGTCGTTTCGGCCCGAGCCGCGGGTGCTACACTTCGCGCATGACTTATCGATTCGTTCGCGCGCTCACCGCGATCGCGTTCGCGACGCTCGGCGTCGTCGCGGGCTGCGGGCGGTCCGACATCGTCCCTTACACGTGGGACAGCGGCGTGCCGGACGGCGGCGATGCGGGGACCTGCAACGCGACGACGTGCCCGACGGGCTGCTGCGACGCGACCGGGACGTGCCGGCAGGGCACCGAGCTCAACGCGTGCGGCTTCGGCGGCGCGAGCTGCAGCGACTGCGAGCAGCAAGGCTACGACTTCTGCGATTCGCAGGCGCACGCGTGCGGGAACCTCCAGCCGACGTGCGACGTCACGAGCTGCCCGGCCGGTTGCTGCACGCTCTACAACGGACAAGTCGCGTGCGTCTCGGGCGCATCGTCGCTCGCCTGCGGATCCGGCGGCGAGACTTGCACCGACTGCACGCAAAACGGACAGGAGTGCGACCCGTCGAGCCACGCGTGCGTGAGCGCGCCGTGCGGCCCGAACAACTGCAAGGGCTGCTGCGACGGCGCCACGTGCGTCTCCACGCAGACCGACACCGAGTGCGGAACCGGCGGCCTCTCTTGCTCGAACTGCACGCAGCAGAACCTCTTCTGCAACGCGTCCGACGGCAAGTGCGAGGCGCAGCCGCCGAAGTGCGATCCCACGACTTGCACGGGCTGCTGCGCAGGCGACGTGTGCGTCACGAGCCCGAGCGACACGCAGTGCGGTACGAACGGCGCCGCCTGCACCGACTGCACGACGAGCGGCGAGACGTGCAACGCGGGGACCTGCGTGTCGACGTGCACGGCGCAGAGCTGCCCGGGCTGCTGCCAGGCGGGGACGTGCTTCGCAGGCTTCGTCGACTCGCGCTGCGGCTCCGGCGGCGCGGCGTGCGTCGACTGCACGCAGCAGCAGACGACGTGCGACACGCTCGCGACGCCGCGCGTCTGCGACTCGCAGCAGACGACGTGCCCGGCGACGTACGGGAGCTGCGGCTCGAGCGTGTCGACGCCGGTCCTGTCGGCGACGCCCAATCAGTGCAGCGCGAGCGATTTGCAAGACGCGCAGGCCGCGTGCACGCTCGGCCTCGGCTCGGCGGCGTGCCAGTCGTTCATCCAGACCGAGCAGCAGATCAACGCGGCGTGCGCGAAATGCCTCGTGCCGTTCGAGTACGCGCTGACCGACGGCACCGGCATCTTCAACTGCGTCAGCCCGTACGTCGGTAGCACCTGCAACCATTCGACGGGGTGCGCCACCGACTGCCTCACGCAGAGCTGCGACCAGTGCACGGCGAGCCTCAAGCAGCAGTGCGAGACGCAGGTCGAGCAGGGCCAGTGCGCCTCGTATCTCCAGGGCGTCACGTGCATCGGCACCGCGCTCTTCGGGCAGGGGAAGTTCTGCAACCCGCAGCAGTACGGCGGGAACTTCGGCAGCTGGCTCGCCGGCGTCGGCGCGCACTACTGCGAGTGACATGCCGCGCAAGGGATTCGACGAGGTCGTTCTCCTCACGGGCTTCCCGTCGTTCCGCGGGCGCCACATGTGCGAGGAGCTCCTGCGCGAGGGCGGACCGCGCGTGCTGCTCCATGCGGTCGTCCATCCAAAGCTCGCGGCCGACGCCGCCACCGCGCTCGACGCGCTGCCGCTCGACGCACGCAGGAGGGTCCACGTCCTCGAAGGCGACGCCGCCGCGATGGACCTCGGCCTCTCGGGCGCGGAGCTCCGCGCGCTCGGGCGCGAGGTCGACACGATCCACCACTGCGTGCAGGTGAGCTACGTCGGCGCCGATCGCGCGGCCGCCGAGCACGTGAACGTCGGCGCCGCGCGCGAGGTCGTCGAGGTCGCGCGCGTGTGCCCGCACCTCAAGTGCCTCGTCGTCCACTCGTCGGCGTCGGTGTCGGGCGATCGCTCCGGCGTCGTGCGCGAGGACGAGCTCGACTGCGGGCAGCACTTCCGAAACGTGATCGAAGAGACGCTCGCGCAGGCCGAGCGCGTCTACCGCCGCGCGATGGTCTCGAAGAAGAAGCCGCTGCCGATCGCCGTGCTTCGCCCGACGATCGTCGTCGGCGACTCGATCCACGGCGAGGTCGATCGCCTCGAGGGCCCGTACCTGCTCATCCTCTTGATGCTCACCGCGCCGCCGGATTTCGCGGTTCCGGTGCCGGGCCGCGCCGACGTGCCGATCCACGTCGTGCCCATCGACTTCGTCACCAAGGCCGCGCTCCGGATCGGGCGCGACCCCCGCGCGCCGGGCCGCACGTTTCACCTCGTCGACCCGCACCCGCTGCCTTCGCGCAAGCTCGTGGAGCTCGTCGCCCAAGCAGGCGGGCGCCGCGCGCCGACGGGGTTCGTGCCGGCGAACCTCGCGCGCGCGCTCCTGCGCGCGCCCGGCATCGAGCGCATCACGAAGAGCCCCCGCGCGTTCCTCGAGGCGATGGTGGTGCCGGTGACGTACGACCACACGAACGCCGACGAATTGTTGCAGAATACAGGTATCACGTGCCCGCCGCTCGAGACCTACATCGATCGGCTCGTCGGGCACGTGCAGAAGTGGCTCGAGGCGCGCGCCCGCCGCCGCGAGTCCGAGCTGCCGGACCCCCTCGCGTGACGAAGAGCGTCGCGCCGCGCGTGGGCGAGGGGATGGTCACCCGATCGATCGTCGTCCGCGCGAAGGACGTGGTCTTTCTCAAGGGCATCGTCGAAGCGCACGACGGCCTCGCGCAGGTCTTCGGCGAGGGCGGCGGCGCGCTCGTGCTCGCAGCGCCCGCCAGCCGCGCCAGCGAGCTCGACGAGCTCGTGACCGATCTCGCGGCCGAGCTCGGCGCGATCCGGGAGGAGGATCCCTCTCCGTGAGATCTATTCTCGCGGAGAGTCGTCGTCGTCGCCGACGATGTCGGCGCGGACGATGCGGCCTTCGGAGCCCGCGCTCGCGGTCGAGTCGCGGAGCGGCGTGACGGCGACGGGGCGCCCGCTGGGCGGCGGCGGAATGCTCGACGTGTTTCGCCCGAGAGCGTTCTTCTGCTCGAGGAAGCGCAGCGTGCCGGGCCCCCCCGCGCGCTCGAGCACGGTCTGCACGTCGCCGGGCAGCGGCGACTCGACGACGAGGTGGACGCCCGACGTCGGGTGCTCGATCTCGAAGCGCACGCAATGGAGGAAGGTTCGATCGAGCCCGTACTTCTCCTCGAAGTGGCGGTTCGTCGGCGCGTGGCCGTAGCGCTCGTCGCCGAGCACGGGGTGGCCGATCGCCGCGAGGTGCCGGCGAATCTGGCGCGTGCCGTCGTGGTGCGCGCTCGGGCGCGCGCCGGGCGCGGCGGCCTCGGGCATGACGCGCGCGACGCAGTGGCCGGCGAAGACGGCGAGCCGGCGGTATTTCGTTCGTGTCGGCGTGCCCGCGGCCTCCGACTTCGGCGCGCCGAAGTCGCGCGTGATGCTGCCCTTCGTCGGGAGCACGCCGCGCGTCGCCGCGAGATAGACCTTGCGTGCCGAAGTCGCCGTGAGCGATCGCTCCCAGGCGGGCAGGTGCTCGGGCGACCGCGCGAAGAGCGCGACGCCGCTCGTCCCGACGCCGAGGCCGAGCAGCGGCACCGCGTCGGCCGCGTTCGGCAGGCGCCGCACGCGCTCGAGGAGCGACTCGGCGTAATCGCCGTGCTCGCCGGCGTCGGCCGTCGGCTCGTGCGGAGCCTTGTCGACGAACACGATGGTCTCGTCCTCGAAGAGCACGCGCGGCGGAGGCGCGGGCGCGCGCCGCAGGATGGCCACCGTCTCCACTTCGTCGCTCAGCGGGATCATGTCGAGCGGCTGCGCCGACGCGCAGCGGTAGCCGAGCCGCGCGAAGTGGTCGAGGTCGCGCGCCAGCGTGTCGGGATCGCACGAGACGTAGCCGACCACCGGCGCGCCGATGCGCGCGAGCCACTCGCGCGCGGCCGGCCCGATCCCGCGGCGCGGTGGGTTCGCGACGATCGCGTCGAAGCGCTCCGCCCGCTCGCACAGCGTGCGCAGCGCCGACGCGACGTCCGAGTGAATCGCGTGGACGATCGTGCCGCCGTCGCTCGCCGACTTCCCGATGCGCGCGGCCGCCGGCCCGAACGCCTCGACGCACGTCACGTCCGCGCCGCGCGACGCGAGCGCGAGCGCGATCGCGCCGGAGCCCGCGTAGAGGTCGAGCACCTTCGGCCGCGTGCCGCCGCTCCGCGCGCGCGCCACGGCGAGGTGGGTCGAGAGTAGATCGTGGATGCGCGCGGCCTGCGCGCGGTGCGCCTGGACGAACGAGCCGTACGTTGCAATATGCACGCATTCGCCGACGCGGTCCTCCGCCTCCGACGCGCCGGCGAGCACGTGCGTCTCGTTGCCGAGCACCTGCGGCGTGCCGCCGTCGTGCAAGCTCGCGGCGACGCCCACGACCTCGGGGATCTCGGCGAGGAGGCTCGCCGACACGGCGCGGAGCGCGTCGAGGTCGGCGCCGCGGCCGACCACGAGCGTGAGGAGCGCGCGCGGCTCGTCCGTCGCGCGCAGCTCGCGGACGTCGATGGCGCGGAGGGCTCCCGGCGCGAGCGGTCCGCCCTCGCGCGCGTCGTGCTGCACGCGGACGCGCACCGCCGCGACCACGCGCGCCACGACCGGCGAGAGCACGCGACACTCCGGCACGTCGACGACGTCGTGCCCGCCGCCCTTGGCGAAGAGGCCGATGGCGCCGCGCGGCCCGACCATGAGCTTGGCGCGCGTGCGGTACTCGGTGATGGGGTCGGCCGCGATCACCGGATCCGCGTAGACGAGCTCGAGCGAGCCGTAACGCGCGAGCGCCTGCACGACGCGGCCGCGCTTGAGCGCGAGCTGATCGCCGTACGCGAGCTCGATGGCCGGGCACCCGCCGCACCGCTCCGCGTGCTCGCACGTGACGGGCAGAGCGGTCGCGTCGCGGTCCGACATGGGACCGGGATGGTAGCGCGTTTTCGACGCCCGTCAGTGCGCGACGGCGAGGACCGGCCAGCTGTGGCGATCCCCGTTCGCGTCCTTGGACTCGATCGCGAACTCGTCTTGTCCCTGGGGCATCGCGGCGGTGAGCGTCACCGTGAGCACGACGTGATCGCCGTTCTTGACCGTGTCGTTGTCGAACGAGAACGAGAGCACCGCCGAGCCGGACTCGAACGCCGCGTAGTCGAGCCCCGTGAGCGACCACGGATCCATCGGCCCGTCCGAGAACGCGTCGATGTCGACCGTGGCGGTCGCGCCGATCTTCGACAGCACGATCTTCGACTGCCGCGGCGCCGCGTTGAAGTAGACCTCGCCCGTCGGAATCGGCACGCACGGGTTGTGGCTGGCCTTGGCGCTGTTGTTCGACCAGATGCGCTGCACGGTGAACGTGCTCTCGGTCGTCGTCGTGCCGCTCGAGCCGATGCCCTCGCAGAGATCGCCGACCTCGCCGCCCGCGACCGCCCAGAGTGTGTTCAGCATGTAGAAGGTGAGGTCGCCCTCGCCGATGTCGGGATCGGTCGCAGCCTCGATGATCTCGTGGCTCGCCGAGACGGTCGTCGTCGCCTCCTTCGTCCCGCAGCGCGGGATGATCGCGTACGGCGCGAACGTGAGCACGTTGTTCTTGTTCGGCAGGATCATCGTGTTGTGGTACGCGCCGAACGAGTTGCAGCTCTGATCGCCGTCGAGCGTGATGGTGGTGCTCGCGGGGAAGTAGATGACGTAGAGCGTGTTGTCGTCCGGCGCCGGGAGGTCCGCGGTGATGCCCGCGTCGGCGTCGCCGACGACGTGCGCGTGGATGAAGTCTTGCAGCGTGCTCGGCGCGCCTTGCGAAGAGTCGCTGTAGCTGTCGGCCGGCGGATCTTGGATGACGACGTGCCCGCCGCTCGAGCCGGGCCCGATGCACGCGTGGTCGTCGGTCTCGCAGTACTCCGAGCTCACCGCCGTCCACCAGGGCGTCGTCGTGATGATGTCGTCGAACTGCTGCACGCGCGAGACCATCGTCGGGTCGTCGCCGGCGAACGTGACGGTCACGATCTCCGGGTTCTGCAGGATGCGGCCGCCGTTGTTCGGCACCACCGGCATCGGCGTGTGATCCGCGGGGTAGGTCACGCTCGCGTCGTCGGGCGCGCCGGCGTCGGTGTCCGGCGGCGCGGTGTCGGGCGCGACGCCCGCGTCGTCACCGGGTCCGGAGTCGCCGGCGTCGGCCGTCGCCCCTCCGCAACCCACCGAGGCCAAGAACGCTGCACAAGCAAGAGCGACGACGAGACGCATGAACGCACCTCCAAAACCCGTTCATGCGCGTAGCTGACGCGCGCGCGGACGCGCAAGCCGAATCTCGACAAACCCAGCTGATTTCCGCCGGATCGCGTGCAGCGGCGCGGCGAAGTTCGCGCCCCGTTGCGCTTTTCGTAGGGCAAGGTGCGATGTTTTCACGCCGCGCAACGCGGCGTTGCCCGAAACGTCAGGCCGCTTGGAGGATGCGCGAGATGCCTTGGGCGGCGTGCGAGATCGCGTGCTCGCGCGCCTGCGCGGTGTCGGCGCCGCGCGCGCAGAGAAGGACGCGATCGCCGCCGACCTTCACGCTGCGCACGGTGACGCGATCGAACCCGCGGACGCTTCCGTCGAGGATGAGCGGCGCGAACGCGGCGAGCTCCTCGCACGCGGCCCACGAGCCGGCGCCCGCGACGACGACGCCCGAGCCGTCGGCGACGACGACCGTGTCGAGGGCGCCTCTTCGGCGCGTCTCGCTGAGCTGGTAGTGGAGGGCGACGAGCGGGTCCTCGCTGCGACGACGACGACGCTCGGAGTCGGGCACCTGACTCGGTTGGCTCATGTTCGAAAGTGTCCCAGGTGCCGCCCGAGAGGGGCAAATTCCTGGGTCCACTGCTCGCGTCGC
>Ga0335085_10017809_pt1 | contig 10226 bp, 5 predicted proteins | sample Lox_Sample_45_FD_206712 | JGI IMG/M metagenome (GOLD analysis project Ga0335085, IMG submission 206712) | Soil microbial communities from Loxahatchee National Wildlife Refuge, Florida, United States - Lox_Sample_4.5 | ecosystem: Environmental > Terrestrial > Soil > Wetlands | place: USA: Florida... | reverse complement strand
CAGTTCTGTTTCTGCTTCATGTCATTTCGCAACAGCGATGGCGATTCATTCAGATTGACGATCAGAATGTCGATGTCTCCGTCGTTATCGAAATCACCGAATGCACAACCGCGGCTGCAGTGCGCGTCGGTCACGCCTGGACCAGCCTCTTGCCCCAATTCTTCGAACGTGCCGTTGCCGAGATTTCGATACACTGCTCGCGGGGATTTGTTGGGGTATTGCGGAAATTTGCGTTCCACTTCCGGGTAGACGTTCCCGGTGGTCACGAAAAGGTCCGGATAGCCGTCATTGTCTAAATCTACGATGCCGGCGCCCCAACACACGTAGCGGGTATCCACGGCGACCCGCGAGGAGCGCGTCACGTCATCGAAATTTCCATTGCCGTCGTTGTGATAAAGGCCGTTGGCATCTTCGGCAAAGTGAGTCTTGAAAAGATCGAGATGGCTGTCCAGATCGTAGTCTCCCAAGCCCACGCCCATTCCCGCCTGCTCCATTCCGTCGTCGCTCAGCGCCACGCCGCGGATCACACCTTCCTCCCGAAACGTCCCATCATGGTTGTTCATGAACAGCAAACTCGGCGTGGAATCGCAGGCGACAAAAATGTCGGTCCAGCCATCCTCATCGAAATCCGCGGCCACCACCGTCATTCCATAACCCGCAGTTGCCTTCGCGATCCCCGCCTGCTCGCTCACGTCCGAGAATGTACCGTCGCCGTTGTTCCGATACAGCGAATGCCTTCCCGTGGGCAGTCCACGCGGCCCACATTCAACCGGGACACCTTTCCAGTTGCAATTCACGTTCTCCCCGGGCACGGGCGCATGCTCGAAAGAGAAACGCACATAGTTTGACACGAAGAGATCAAGGTGCCCATCCCGGTTATAGTCAAGAAAACTACACCCCGCTCCCCAGCGCGCTTGATCGTTCCAAAGGCAAGCGGCCTTGGTCACGTCGGTAAACGTTCCGTCGCCGTTGTTACGGTAGAGACGGTTTTGTCCGAAATAAGTACAGAAGATGTCCTCGAATCCATCGTTGTTGTAGTCGCCAATGCAGACGCCGGAAACCCAGCCCACTGCCTTCAATCCGGCCTTCTCCGTCACATCGGTAAAGGTTCCATCGCGGTTGTTCTTGTAAAGCCGATTCGTCGCACCGGGGGGATCTCCATTCAGGCGCGTGCCGGATAACAAGAAAATATCAATCCAGCCGTCGTTGTCATAGTCGAGGAAAGCGCATCCGCAACCGGTGGCCTCCAGGATGTATTTCTTGCTTTCGACCCCACCATATACCACCGGAGCTTGCAACCCCGCGCTTGCTGCAACATCAACAAAGTGTGCATAGAAAGGGCGCCCCGAGGGCGCTGGTCGCGCCACCGGTTTAACGGTGTGAGCGGCTACCCCCTGGGCCAGCAGCCGGGGCGCCGTCGCCAAGACCGAAGTACAGAGAGAAAGTCGCACAAAGTCGCGCCGGTTAAGGGTCAAGGCCGTGGGTTCTCCTAGCCGATCCAAACAGAATACTAAAAATCACGCTATTCGATATTTCTGATGGCGTGGGTGGAACCACGCCGCCGCTCCAGTGTGTGGGCGAGCAAGGCGATTCCATGGCTGCATTAGAAACGAAGCAAACGAAACGTGTGATGGTATCGTGGCTTTGGACCAGCCTCGTGCGGTTTGGCAGTGGCGTCGACCTATCGGCAGCGACGGCGTGATCGGTTCGAGACACTTGCCCGATCAGTGCGCAACAAGTCGATTTAGTGCATAAGCTCCAAACAAACCTTCATCCCTTTTCATCCATGGAAAGGGTCTACGGCTTTTTGGAGTCCTCCACACCATTCTAATGCCAACGGAAGCTCGGAAATGCTCCAATCGTCGGTAACAAAAACCGGGAGGTCTCCGCGAATAGCCTGTGCCTTCGCAATCAAGTCAAAAACCTCAAAACTGTCCTGCGCAATCACAACAGCATCAAAGTCTTGATTGCGGATCATCTCAAGGGCGGCGCTGCACGTGCTTACGTAATACAACATGTGGCCGCGGTGCCTTAGAACTTGGTCGGTTCCTCCAGCGATAGATTCGGGATTCAGATCAATGTAGAGAATTCTCATTCGGCCACCTCGCGCTGGCAACATCCTGCTCTGACTCTGATACATCTCGCCGCTTTGTCTATTCATCCGTCGTACCTCACGGGACCCGGGGGCGGGGGGCGATACACTCGGCTATGTCAGGCGTTGGGGGAGAGCCATAGCCAAGACATCCCGCAACTCCGCCCCGCCTCAACCCCCTCTGGCCGTTCGTGAAACCGGTTGATATACGGACTGCGTACACGGACGTACAAGCTTGCGTTCACTCATCCGTCCCGCAGGACTGCGGCAGGTTCAGGAACGAACGGGGGGGTCTACTATTGGACATCCACCTCCTTTCTCGCTTCCGACCGCCCAGCCGTTTCTCTTTCTTGTTGACCTTCCACTTTTGGCGGGGCTAGCGATGCGCCCGGAGTCAGCATCTTGTCAGCGAGCAGATCCCGCGCATCGCGGCCCCGCATTCAAACCACATCACTACGATGAATGTCGGACATCATCGGCACACCGTACAGGGAGCAAGTGCGTTGCCACGCTGACCAGTGTTGATTTCCCGCCAGAACAGTGAGTTAGCACCATGCAGGGGACAAGTTTCAGCGTGGTTTGACCGCATGTGGACATAGGACTGAATGTGGGCATGGCGTATCACTGGGCCAGTCGCAGTTCCAAAGTGAGGGATAGAGGATAGTGGTCTGATGCCGAAACGGAATGATAGATCTTCGGAGAAACCGGGGCAATTGGTCCCCGAGTCAAGATCCAGTCAATCGTATTGCTGCGGCCGAAATAATGGGCTTGCGCTGTGCGCAGTCCTAGACCCGCGAATGGATTCTGAAAGCCCGTCTCGTTGACGCATGCATTGCCGGATTTAGTCACGTCAAAATTGAAGTCGCCGGCAACAATGACCGGTGTATCGAGGCCCCGCCTGAGCGTTTCGTTGAACACCTCAGCCAGTTGGGACCGGCGCAGCTCATCTCCGCCGCGGCTCTCCAAATGCAGGTTGTAGACGGCAAGGGTTGTCTCCCCAATCGTGGCGTGGCAAAGGAGCGCCATGCGCCCACCCAGCCTTCTCTGAAACGGCGGCAGAGGTGGGATCCACCATCTGGGGTGCCAGTAAGTCGACTGCCTGGAGAATCGGAGAACCCGCGAATCGGAGAGCGGCCAACGCGAGAGGGTAGCCTGGCCATGATACGCGGGCGCGTCGCGGGAACCCTGCGCCAACTCCCGAAACTCGATGCCGAACGCATAGTTCAGTCTCAGTCTCTTCGCGAGAAGCTCGGCAATGTTGCGATATTCGCTTCGGCGCGCATACTTGTCCACTTCTTGTAGAAGAATTAGATCGGCATTCGCACCGACGAGAAATTCCGCAATTTCATCCAGTCGGCATCCACGAGCGATGTTCCAGCTCACAACCCGAATCCTGCGGGGCGCGTGTGAGATGCCCTCCTGGGAGGCAAATGAACCTGTTTCAACTTGGTCCAGCGACATAATTCCTTTCGCCTGACCGACGTCACGAAGTCCGCAGGCCTTCACTTTCAGCACCACAGCGGAGCCTTTGGAGACTTTCAGCGGATCGGACGCCCAGAGTAAGTCTGGTGAGAAGACACTGGCCGCTGCAACTCCCGACATTCCCAGCAGAAAAGACCGGCGATTCACGGGATATTCACCGGCCCATTTCGCATGCCGAATCCTCAGTGCTCTCTATGCACTCGCCCGTTCAACCACCACAGGGCCGGGCTTCGATAAACGCTGCTTCCCGGAGAGCGTGATGGAGGAATAAAGTGCAATCAGCCAAACCACATTGGAGCCGACCGCGGTTGCGATAAAAGCTACCTCCGTGATGTTCAAAAGCGCGAATCCAAGAAGGGCATAGGGTAAGAAACAGCGGCGGATGATGAACTCACACTGACGTCCCAGGTAGAGCAAAGGATTGGTCTTCCGGCCCTCGGCCTTCTTCTGCCAAATCGTGAGGAATTTTTCGGGATCAGCGCGAGCGAAGTGCTGCCTCATAAAACCAACCGTGAGAAAGCTTGTCATTGCGCCAAACCCAAGCAGAGCTCCCCACGCAAGATAAGACCTGTTTCCGAAGGTTCTCGTCAGCCCCAACGACATTCCGCCGAAAATGAACAGGTAATAAAGGTAGTCACAAACGGTTTCCAGCCAGCACCCGAAGTCGGACGACTGCAGCTTGATGCGCGCGACCTCGCCATCACAACCATCGAGAATACTAGACCAGACCGACAGGACAGCACCGATAAGCATGTTCCAGTATCCGCCGAGCGCAAAGTAGTAACCGGCTGCGAAGCTTACGAGGAGCGTGAAGAGGCTCACCATGTTCGGCGTGATCGGGAATTTGATGAGCTGCCGGCTGATCGGAATGGAGACCCTTCGATTCATGCGGGCCCACAAGCCGTCGGTGGCTTTCACTAACCAGGTGTCCAGCTTGCGTTCTGCCGCTAGTTGATCGTCTGGAGTTAGGATCTTCTGCCACGAACTCGAGGGCACCGCCTTGCCGGTAACCGAAGCGTTCGATTTCACCCAGACATCAAGTTGTTCAAGAGTATCGCCATTTGTGTCGTACCCGTCGATAAACTCGAGAGCGGCTGACCGAGTGAGTGCGTAGATTCCCGCCAGCTCAGATTCAGTGTTAAGGACCAAGGCGCCACTCGCACTTTTCCACTCGATGGCGCTTTGCAGCAAGGCGGGCTGGTATGTCCTGTTTCCGAGAAGCAGGACTATGCGGTTTGACGCCCGTGCGAGTCTGAGCATCATCAAGGCCAAATCTGTTCCTGACACGGTTTCGCACCATTCAATGGATTTAGGCAGCCGCCCTGTTCGCTCCAGTTTGCTCCGGACCGTTCGCATAGCGCCTGAGTCGACACACACACGAAGTCGGCTTGGCTTTAAGGACTGAACTGTCAAGATGGTCCGCAGCAAAACCGGCAGGGTGCCCACTCGAGCCAGAGCCGGCACAAATGCGCCGTCAACGCTGGACTCGTCGGCCACAATCAACACGGTCAGCGGGTCGCCGTCTGGCTGGCTCGTGCTTATCAGTTCGGACCTTTCTGGAGAGTCTTGGCGCGGTGCCGTCGTGCCCTCGGCCCCATCCAGTTTGCCTTGCTTACTTGTCTTGGACATTACGATCATACACACAGCTCCAATTGCGGCCCAGAACAGACCCCGGGCCCGGCGGCACAGTCCCAAGGTCAATCCGGCGGCGCTCGAAACTCCAAACAAGCGAGTAATTATCATGTTGCCGCCCTCATAAGTGCCCACGTTTCCCGGATTGATTGCGCCGATGACGCTGATGAACTTTGTAAGGGCTTCGAGCACGAATGCTCCCAGAAAGCTGATTCTCGCTCCCATGAAGTGCAACAGGAGATAAATCTCCAGTATTGCGAGCCCTTGACATGCAAGATTAAGGACGAGGCTGGCCCAGAAGGCTTTGGGAGTCTCGTGGTAAAAGCCCAGAAAGTTCTTTTCCGCAGAATCAACGACCGACTGCTTGCCATCTAGGAATCTCTTGAACCCCGGCAACTGTCCAATGACGCGCGCTGTACCTGAGATCACTGGCCAACGTCTTCGCATCGCCAGAGCAAGCACAGCCACGAATATCGCTACTCCGCCTGCAAACAGGAGGGCATACAATCGCCATGTTTTGGAAAGCGGCACTGCCACCAGTGCGACCAAAATTCCTATCACGCTCACAATCGCTGCCGATACGGTATAGAGTCCGCGATCCAGCGTCGCTGCTGAGACGCTATTAGCGACAGGCACCGAGGGTCCTAGGAGAGACACACGGACCGCTTCCCCGAGCACCTGGCCAGGAAGACCGAATGTTCCGACAGCCTCGGAGATCAAACGGAGAGCGAAACCGCGCAAGAATGAAACCTTGCTGAGATCGCATTGAAAGGTGATACGCCATGCCCAGGTCTTTATGGCATGAGAGACTCCTCCCAAGGCAAAAATCAGGACCAGTCCCCATCCGACTTCCCTCGCGTGCTGGACAATGGTTCCAGCGCCGGTTCGAAGTATGAGATAGGAGAGAAGGGCAATACCCAGAAAGCCCGCGAAAACGCGAAAGGTGTCGCGGGGTCTCGAATCGGTCTTAGACACTGGCGACTTCCTCCATAGCGTAGTTGGGGCTGGTCGGCGGGATGAAGAGCCGCCGTGCATACGCCAGCGCGTCGGGCGTATCGACGTCCTGCCAAATCGCATCGCCAATGTCGAACGCACGGAATTTCCGCTGCTGCGACATGAGCCGCATGCCATCCGAGAGGGAACAATTGCCATCAATCATCGCCGATTCCAGCCAGTCAAAAATTGTAGGCTGGCACAAGAACATGCCTGTGTCGATGGCATCGTAGAGTTTGATCTGCTTTCCAATGTCAATGATGTAGTTTCCAATGCACCGAACCTTGGTGGCATCATCCATGTCGTAGATGCAGTCGAGCTTCCGGTCCACGGCGAGAATGGTCTCGTCTTCTCCAATGGACTGGCGAGTAAGCGCCGCAACCGTCTCGGGCTCGAAGATATGGTCCGTCATGAAGAGGACAAAAGGCTCGTGGATCACATCTCGCGCTTTGAGCACGGAGATGCCGTTGTGCTTGGTTTTGTAGTCGGGGTTCTCGACCCAAGTCACTTCAATGCCATCGAGGTGTCGCGCCTCAAACCAAGAGCGGATGAGGTTGCCCCGGTATCCGAGAACGATCACGAAGCGCTCGATACCGGCGCTGCGTGCATCCAGAAGCACGTGTTCGAGCAACGGTTTTCCGTGCAGTTCGATGAGCGGTTTTGGAAGCGTTTCAGATACGCTCGCCAGCCGGCTTCCGTTGCCGGCGGCGAGAATTAAACCGAGATTAGTGCTGGACATATTTCGCCTCTGTCAATGCCACGTTGTGGGTTGGTAAGGAATGGGAGCCGCCCGCTGTATTCGGTGCGTAGTCGAAGTACTGGATCGTCACATCAGTCTTGCCAACGATGCGAGCCTGGGTAATGCTTTCGGTGGTGGCTGGGAACCAGAAGTCACCACTTTTTTGATATTGGTGAACGAAATGGATACTGCGCGTCCAGAACGAGGGATTTTTCGCCGGCTTGCCTTCGACTCGGACTAATGCGTAGTCATTGGCGTCGACCCAGATCCGGCCGTCGAAAAGGTACTTGTCCTGCCGTTTGGGAGTGACGTCGATGACGTAGGTTGGACGCCCCTCGATGGACTCTTGTTGAACCATGGCAAAGGAGTAGTTATCGGGAGTGAGTCTGCTTTTTGGGCGAGTTTGGGGGAGGGATGTCTCGGCCTCCGATTCCAGCATTTTGCGCAAGATCTTATGGTTGGCTGTTTTCCATCCATCTTCAGCCACGACGTCGAAACGCTTGCTTCCGTCGGGGTCACACTTCACGGTGACGAGCAGTTCTGCATGCTTGTGCAGCCGGCCGTTGTCAAAGACGTAGCGGCGAAATCCGGCGTATCCCTGGCTGAGCGCCTCGCGCTTGCCGTCTTGCGCGAACATCTTGGCCATGACTTCATCGGCATTAGTAACGGACGGTTCGGCTGTTTGCCCTATGCCGAGCGTGGCCAGTGAAAGGAAGAGTGCGAAAGCAATGGTGTTTTTCATGGTCAGAACTCGATGACGAATTTCCCCCGGTATTCGCGCCATGCATCGTTGTAGAAGTGGCCGAAGTTGGAGCTCTCTGAAATTGTTTGCACGTCGCGTGGATTATCGTGATTGAAAAGGTTGAACACGCTGAAGCCGACGCGCGCCTTGATGTGTCTGTCGCCGACAGGTATGGAAACCGGTCGCAGGACTTGCAGATCAAACGATTGGAACCTGGGAAACCGCTCGGAATTTCGCGGCCCGATGTAATCGCGGAACTCGTTCTGAACCGAATAAGGATATCCGGTATGGATGTCATAAACGGGTATGAGTGTCACCTTCAAGGGCACTTTGAATTCACCCCAGAGAAGCACTCGATTCGGCGCATCATACGAAAGCCGGCCGCGATCGTTCGGCTGAATGACGGGTTTCGGAGTGTTCCCGAAGAACTGGAAGAAGTCGTTCAGGTCGCCGTAGGCTCGCGAGCGCACATACGAGGCATTCAGTACATGTTTGCCAAAATAGTAGCGGCCACTAACCTGGAGTTCCCGGTACGATTGTTCTCCGCCATTAGACAGCGACACAATGCATGACCCGGCGCAGGTCTGAGGTGAAACTACGAAATCGTCTGTGGTCTTGCGCGACTCATACGCGACCTGCACCGTCAGTCCCTGCATGATCTGGCGACTGACTGCAAGGTTCCATGCGACGCTCCGCGGATTTCGAAGTTTGCCGTCGATCTGGTTCGAATAGAATGTCGATGATTCGATCTGTCCCGACGGGTCAAGGAGCGACACGGTCCTCGATGGAAACGACGAAAACGTCGGGATCATCAGTGGAACCCGGTCATAGAACAGCCCTCCCCCGCCGTGCAACATCGTCTTGCCATCGCTCGTGAGCGCGAGGCTGAAACCAACACGGGGCGCGGGGTGAACGGAGTCGGTGACGCTGTCCCGGTCAAAACGGAGTCCGAGATCGAGGGTTAGCCGTGACAGCGGCGTCCACTTATCCGAGGCGAACCAGGCAATCTCGTTCTGATCGATACTGGACGAACTAGGCTCGCTGAATGTGATTCTTTCGATGGTCGTTCCTGAGACGTCTGCAATCTCGACCGGTAGAAATGTCTGACGGCCGTCGTACGTGGAGTGGGCGTAGTTCAAACCAAGCTTGAACTGATGAGTTCCCCAAAGTTTGCGCGGTGCCAATTGGTAGGTTTCCTGCCAGTCAACGCGAGATGACCGTCTCGCCTGCAAATTGAAGAATCCGCCCTCCGTCGTTTCTGGCAAAAGGCGATAGGTTCCATCACTCGCAGGAGTGAGGTCGGTATCAAACGTTTTGTAACTGAATTGTGACGTGAGCAGACTCTCTTCACCGGTGACGTAGCGATGTTGTGCGTACAGCTGATAGCCCCGCTGGTGGTAGTCCGATGTGGATGGCTGGGGCGTAAACGTGTTGAGTCCCAGATACTGGAGTTTCTGTGGTGTGACGCTTAACGAAACCGTGGCGGTTTGTTTGGGGGTCAGGTTCAAATCGAACTGCGTGTACGAGTTGACCGCCTCCAGCGTGGAGTCGCGCTCGGACGATGGCAGACTATTCACGGGTGTGCGTATGAATCGATACTCCATCGACTGCGTGAAAGCGAGCCGGTCTTTGAGGATTGGCCCAGTGAAGGTCACCCTGGGAGTTGCGCTGCCCACGCCCAACACCGTGCCGTTGCGCACGCGTGCGCGCGGCATCAGGTTCTGAATGGAAAAATGAAGTTTGTCGAAGGCGCTGGTCCTCGTGCCGATGCTCGAAACGGCGCCAGTCAGCTTGCCGTACTGCGGATCATACGGGTTCGAGATAACCTGGACGGATTCGACCACATCGATGGGGAGATCTAATCCCGGGCTACCGGTTGCCGGATCGGTGACATTGGCGCTGTTGACGAGTGCGCCGCTCTGGGTATTGCGCGCGCCTTTCATGTTGATCCGCCCGTCCGGCCCGCGAACCACGCCCGGAACCAGCGGAAGCACGTTCTCAACACGATCGTTCTGATTCGGGGCGTCTCGAACCGTCTTCTCCGTGATGGTTTGGTCGGTGGTCGGCGCCTCGACTTCCGGTTCGGTGGCTGTAACGGTGATCGAACTCTTGACTGCCGAAGGCTTCAATTCCAGAGAGGACTGCGTGGTCTTGCCAGGCTCAACCGTCACTACCTCGGCAGCCTCGAGTCCGGGAAACTGCACCTGTATCGAGTAGGTCCCGGGAGTGACATTAGTGAAGAGGCACTTTCCTTCTAGATCCGTTTCCGCTTCAAGCGTCGTGGGACCCGCTAATACAACCTTAGCGCCGGCCACATACGAACGGCCCTCGGAATCCAAGACGAACGCCGTGCTCTCCAGTCGGCCCGTCCCGCCGGTTTGCGCAATGAGGGAGAGAGGAGCGGTCAAGATGAAGGCAAGCAGTGCCCATACAACGTGGTCTAGTTTTCGACAGAAGAGTTTCATCTCAGTTGTCAGAGAACGACTGCGGTTACGAATGCCCACGTGAGAAGGACGATCCTGAATACTCCCGTTAGAATTGATCCG
>Ga0335085_10017808_pt1 | contig 10226 bp, 8 predicted proteins | sample Lox_Sample_45_FD_206712 | JGI IMG/M metagenome (GOLD analysis project Ga0335085, IMG submission 206712) | Soil microbial communities from Loxahatchee National Wildlife Refuge, Florida, United States - Lox_Sample_4.5 | ecosystem: Environmental > Terrestrial > Soil > Wetlands | place: USA: Florida... | reverse complement strand
CAGGACCCCTTTCGCCGGTACGGGAATCATCATGACGCCTGAGCCTTGAGCCTCGCGTCGAAACGCGGGGAGCGTTTCGCCCATGGCGTGGCGAATCAGTATTTCTTCAAGCGTCGCCTCACCCTTCCCCCTTCCCTCTTCCCCCTTCCCCTGTAGCTCGAATCGTAATGCCGAACTACACCGCCCCCCGATGGGGCGCGCGGCAAGCTCGATGAGCCACACGCCGGCACGATTGCAGCGCAGCTCGACGTGCACCGCTCCTTCCGCGAGGCCCAGTGCACGCGTCGCCGCCTGCACGGCACGTTCGACATGGTTCTGCACTTCGCGCGGCAGGCGCGATGGGGTGACGTAGATCGTTTCCTCGAAGAAGGGGCCTTCGAGTGGGTCTGGTTTGTCGAAGATTGCGAGCACCTGGAGCAGGCCCCGGCGTAAGAGGCCGTCGACCGCGACTTCGGGACCCGGGACGAAATCTTCCACCAGAATACGCTGCCCGGCTTCGCCGCACGGGACGATATCAGGCCCGCTCAGAATCGCGCGGATGCGCTCCCAGGCAGCCACGAATTCCTCCGGCCCGTTGGCGCGGATCACGCCACGTGACGCCGCGAGCCGCAGCGGTTTCAACACCGCCGGATAGCGAATTGTGGGACCTAACTGCGCTGGGGCGACGCTGACCGGATGCACCGCGAAGCGGGGCACCCGGACGCCGGCACGCTCGAGCCCCACCCGTTGTTCGTACTTGTCGCGGGCGCGAAGGGCGGCCATGACGGTATTGCCCCGTAACCCGAGGCGTTCGGCGATTGCCGCCGCCACGACTACCGTGTCGTCGTCCACGCCGAGCACCCCGTTGAGGGGGTACTCGCGGGCAAAGCGTTGCGCCTGGGTGGCGGCGCGTTCCGGGTCCGAGAAGTCGAGCGTCAGGAGGCCGCTGGGCTGCGCCTGCTCGAAGGTGCTGGGCCGTTCGGAGGCCACGCTGAGCGTCACGCCGAGCTGGCGCGCTGCTTCGACGAATGCCGCCGCGCGGTAGGTGGCGGACGGCAGGAGAAGGAGGAGCCTGCCTATTTCTTTGCGGCGGAGAAGTAGGGGTTCGACCCTGCGGAGTGATCGGTGACGTCCACGATGCCCGCCACCCCGGGCAGGTGCTCGTGCAGCATGGCTTCGATGCCCTGACGCAGGGTGACATCGGCCATCCCGCAGCCCTGGCATCCGCCGCCCATGCGCAGCATCACGACCCGATCCTGGACGTCGATCAGCTCCACGGATCCGCCGTGCCGGGCCACCATCGGATTGACCCGAGACTCGAACAGCTGCGCCACCCTTTCATACAGGACGTCGTCATCGAGATCTTCGCCGTCGGGCGCGTCCTGCCGGGCCGGTTTGGGCGCTACGGCGTCCGCCGCCGCGCCGATCGAATTGCGGATCGCGGCTCCGATCGAGCGTCCCACCGCCGTCCACGGTGCCGGGCCCTGCTTCGACACGGTCACGATGTTGGATGAGACGACGACTTCGGTGATGTCGGCGCCGGCAATCCCGAAAATCGCCTCGGCGAGCGGCGAGCCTTTCGCCTCGTCGGGCGATTGGAAGCGCCGGATCCCGGCGTACACCGGCTGACTCACGACGAACTTGCAGCGGGTGTTGTCGACCGGCTCCGCGGTGATCCGAATCTCTGCACTGGCCATAGGTCTATTATAACGGCTTTAGTGGGCCACGGCCGCGCCCGTTTCCGCGCGCAGCTGCCGCGCGGCCTGGACCATGTTGCGGAGCGCCGCGAGCGTTTCGTCCCACCCTCGGGTCTTCAAGCCGCAGTCGGGGTTCACCCAGATCTGGCTGTCCTCGAGCACCGCTTTCATGCTGTTCAGCGCGGCCACGATCTCCGCGGTACTGGGTACGCGCGGCGAGTGGATGTCGTAAACGCCGGGCCCGATCTCGTTGGGATAGCTGTATTCGCGGAATCCTTCGAGCAGCTCGGAGCCGGAGCGCGCGTTCTCGATCGAAATCGCGTCCGCATCCATCCGTTCGATGACCTGGATCACGTCGTTGAACTCGCTGTAGCACATGTGCGTGTGAATCTGGGTCTCGTTCTTAACCCCGGCCGTCGCCAGCCGGAATGCATTCACCGCCCACTCGAGATACGCTGCCCATTCGGAGCGGCGGAGCGGCAAGCCTTCCCGCAGCGCTGGCTCGTCGATCTGGATCACGCGGATGCCCGCGGACTCGAGATCGCGCACTTCGTCGCGAATCGCCAGGGCGATTTGCTTGGCCGTTTCCGAGCGGGGCTGATCGTCGCGCACGAACGACCACTGCAGGATGGTCACGGGACCGGTGAGCATGCCCTTCACCGGCTTCTTGGTCTTCGACTGGGCAAAGGTGCTCCACCGTACCGTCATCGGCTTGGGACGCGATACGTCCCCGAAGATGATCGGCGGCTTGACGTAGCGGGTGCCGTAGGACTGTACCCAGCCATGCTCGGTGAACGCGAATCCCACGAGCTGCTCGCCGAAGTACTCGACCATGTCGTTGCGCTCGAATTCACCGTGCACCAGCACGTCGATGCCCAGCTCTTCCTGCAGCTTGATCGTTTTGACGATCTGCTCGCCGATGAACGCGTCATATTCGGCCGGCGTCAGCTTTCCATCGTGCAGCTTCTTGCGCGCGGCGCGCACCTCGGCGGTCTGAGGGAACGAGCCGATCGTCGTCGTGGGATACAGCGGGAGCTTGACCTGGCTCTTGCGCCGCTCGGCGAACGCCGCCGCGCGCCGGTAGTCGCGCTCGGTGACGGCCGCGGCGCGCCGTTCCACCGCCGGATTATGGATGCGCGTGGACGTGCGCCGGCTTGCGACGGCACGGCCATTCGCTTCGAGCTCGCTCGCCACGCTCTGCCGCCCGTTGTTCAGCCCGCGGGTGAGCGTCACGACCTCCGCGAGCTTCTGCTTCGCAAATGCCAGCCAGCTCTTGAGCTCGGGATCGAGCTTCTGCTCGAGATCGAGATCGACCGGCGTGTGCAGCAGGGAGCAGGACGGGGCAACCCACAACGCGTCCTTCCCAACGGCCGCCTGCGCCCGCTCGAGCATTCCCAGCGCCGCGTTGAGATCGGCCTTCCAGATATTCCGCCCGTCGACCGCTCCGACCGAAAGAATGCGCCCTTTGGGCCACGCCTTGAGCACCCCGTCGAGCTGCGCCGGGGCCCGCACGCAATCGATGTGCATGCCCTGAACCGGCAACGCGAGTGCCGCGCGCAGATTGTCGTCGAGACCGGCGAAGTACGTCGCGAGCAGCAGCTTGGCCCGCGGGACCCGCTCATTGAGGAAGCGGTAGGCCTTGGCATAGGCAGCCCGCTCGCCCTCGGTTCGGTCGAGCGCGAGACAGGGCTCATCGAGCTGGATCCATTGGGCGCCAGCCGACACGAGCTCGCTCAACACCTGCGCGTACACCGGCAACACCCGGTCGAGCAGCTCGAGCCTCTCGAAGCGCTCCGATCGCGTCTTGCCGAGCAGCAGGAAGGTGAGCGGCCCGATCAACACCGGTTTGGTGGTGATCCCGAGCGCCTTGGCTTCCTGGAACTCCTCGACCGCCTTGGTGGACGCGAGCCGGAACTCCTGGTCGCGCTCGAATTCGGGGACGATGTAGTGGTAGTTGGTATCGAACCACTTGGTCATTTCCATCGCCGTCACGTCGCGGCCCGGCTTCTGAACCCCCCGTGCCATCGCGAAATACGTGGCGAGGTCCACTTGATCGCCGTTCCAGCCATACCGCTCGGGCACCGCTCCGACCATCGTCGCGGTGTCCAGCATGCGATCGTAGAACGAAAAATCGTTGGAGGGAACGAGGTCCACTCCGGCGTCGCGTTGCAGCCGCCAATGGGCAGTGCGGAGCTCGACACCGGCCTCGATCAATTCTGCCTGCCCCAGCTTGCCGGACCAGAACGCTTCGGTAGCGCGCTTCAATTCGCGCGCGGGCCCGAGCGGCGGAAATCCTAGAGTATGTGAGAGTGACATGGCAGTGAATCTAGTCCGAGCAGGAAGCCCCGGGAGAGGTATGTTTGACCGGCGATGAGCTAGATCCTGGTTCGCTCATGTCTTTTCCTCACAACGAGGTGGCGTATGAGCCGAATGAATTGGGGTCGCGTGCTGGTGGGTGGGCTACTGGCCGGCGTGGTGTTGAATGTCGAGGACATGGTGGTGTTCGGATTGTGGCTGGGGCAGGATTTCCAGGCGGCGATGGCCGCCGCGGGCAACCACACGCCGATGAATGGCATGATGCCGTGGTTCGTGATTACGGATTTCCTCTATGGCATCTCCCTCGTCTGGCTGTATGCGGCGATCCGCCCGCGGTACGGTGCCGGCGCGCGAACCGCCGTCATCGCGGGCTTCGCCATGTGGCTGTTCATCGGGTTGCTGCACGCGTTGGGCGAGGCTCCCATGGGGCTGCTCCCGCACCGTCTGTACATGCTGGGCACTCTGGCGGCCCTGATAGAGCTGCCGATTGCAACGGTCGCCGGTGCGGCAGTCTATAAGGAGGGCGCTGAGGCGCCGGTCCCGGCCGGGGTGCATTGACAGAAGGCGGTCACTGGGCGGGAATACGCGTAGCGGGCGGTATGTCAGATTTCACTACGGCCCGTTGCCGCTGGCTACCGCTCATGACCGCCATTCAATGCCACATGCACCATCCAACCGAAGATTCGCGATCTGAACCGCCCGCCAACGGCTTCGCACGCGTCACGGGTGGCAATTGGCGAGCGGGGGCCAAAGAGCGGGACTCCATCACGAACGTCCCGCCAGCGCGCCGGCTCGTCTCGCGGCGGCAGGCACCAGTTGACGTGCTGGTGCCACGGCAAGATGCTCGTCGGGATTCGCGCGTTGAGCTCGTCTTCCGACGCGCGGGCGGGCGCCGTATACATCGCTCCGACGAGCTCGAGACCGCCGTCGGCGCGCTCACGGTATAACAGCGATGTGGGTGTATCGGGATTGAAGGTGAACGCCGCTTCCAGCGCCCAGCGCCAGTTCGTATAGTGGTACAGCGGCTGCTTGAGATTCGGCAGAAATCTGCGGAAACCGTCCGCCTCGGCCACGCGCACGTCCTGGTATTTGCCAAGCGCCCGGTGCATTTCCTCGAGCAGGTCGCGCACCCGAGCTGAGTCGCCTCCCGTCGGGTGTCGCATGGCGGTCATTCGCATGTGCGCGTCATGAGCCATCTCGCCGGCCATCGCTTCGCTCGAATCCGTAGCTGCCATCTCCGCCATCGCCGCGGCGGGCTGCTGGGCGCTAGATGACACCGCAACCACTCCAAGCGCCAGTACCGAACCAAGGACACCGAGCGTTCTTTTCACTGATTCACTCGCCGAGGAATGGCCATGAGAGTTTGGTCTCGCGTGATTGTTAAGAGCCCTGTATTCGGGGCGGCGTTACTCGGGCTCGTTGCCACGCCCTTCCCCCAGACGCCTGCCCCTGCGTCGTTTCGAGGCTATTCATCCAGTGCCGCCCGCGTCGAGGGCGAGTGGGAAAGCAGGTTCCGCGACTTCATCGTGCCCGACACGATCCGTGAGACGATGCGGCACCTCTCGGCACGCCCGCACCATGTCGGCTCCCCCTACGATCGCGCCAATGCCGATTGGATTCTCGCTCGGTTTCGGTCATGGGGGTGGGATGCCGCGCTCGAGAGCTTCGACATTCTGTTCCCCACGCCACGCGAGCGCATGGTGGAGCTCGTGGCGCCGCGAAAATTCACGGCTCGCATGGTCGAGCCCGCCGTCCCGGGCGACCCCACTTCGACCCAGCACTCCGAGCAGCTGCCACCCTACAACGCGTACTCCATCGACGGTGATGTGACGGCCCCGCTGGTCTACGTGAACTACGGCATCCCCACCGATTACGAGCGGCTCGATCGGATGGGCGTCTCGGTGCGTGGGGCAATCGTGATTGCGCGGTATGGGGCGTCCTGGCGTGGCATCAAGCCAAAGGTGGCGGCGGAGCATGGGGCGGTCGGCTGCCTCATCTACTCCGATCCGCGTGACGATGGCTATCAGGCCGGTGACGTATTCCCCGCCGGGCCCTGGCGTCCCGCTGACGGCGTGCAGCGCGGCAGCGTCATGGACATGCCGATGTATCCTGGCGATCCGCTTACCCCCGGAGAACCGTCGGTGCCGGGCACCAAGCGACTCGCGTTGGGCGATGCGCAAACGCTCACTCGCATTCCCGTATTGCCCCTGTCCTACGGCGACGCACAGCCGCTCTTGGCGGCCCTCGGAGGCCCGGTCGCGCCACCGGCCTGGCGTGGTGGCCTGCCAATCACGTATCACGTGGGCCCGGGACCCGCGCGGGTGCACTTGCGGGTGCGATTCGACTGGAACACGCGCACGATCTCGGATGTGATTGCGCGGCTTCCCGGTACGGTGGAGCCGGATCAGTGGGTCGTGCGGGGGAATCATTACGACGCCTGGGTAAACGGTGCGTGGGATCCGCTGTCGGGACAGTCAGCGCTGCTCGAGGAGGCGCGTGTCCTCGGAACTCTCGCGCGGGCAGGATGGAGGCCCCGGCGCACCATCATCTACGCCGCCTGGGACGGAGAGGAGCCCGGGCTGATCGGCTCTACTGAATGGGTGGAGGCGCATGCGGCCGAGCTCGCGCAGCACGCGGCGGCATACGTGAACACGGATCTCAACGGACGGGGATTTCTGTCGCTGGGCGGATCGCACTCGCTCGAGCGGTTCATGAACGACGTGGCACGGGACATCCGCGATCCCGAAACCGGGCTGTCCGTCTGGTCGCGCGAGCGGCTGCACCGGATCGCCGAGGGCGACTCGGCGGCGACGCGCCGCGATGTGAGAGAGCGTCCCGATTTACGACTCGAGGCACTCGGCTCTGGGTCCGACTACACCCCGTTCCTGCAACATGCGGGCATTGCGTCGCTGAACCTCGCGTACGGCGGCGAGGATGGCGGCGGTATTTATCACTCGGCCTACGACGACTTCTTCTGGTTCACGCGCTTCGACGACAGCGCCTTCGTTTACGAGAAGACACTGGCGCAAACCGCCGGAATGGTGGTCATGCGCCTGGCCGATGCTCCCGTCCTGCCGTTCGAGTTCGGCAACCTTGCGGAGGCGGTCGCGCGCTACGTCGAAGAGCTCCGGAGTCTGGGCAAGAGGGAGGTCGACAACGCGCGCGAGCGGAACCGTGAGCTCGACGAAGGGTTGTATGCTGCCATCACCGATCCCCGCGTGACCCTCGTGCCGCCGCCACGGGAAACGATTCCACGCGAGCCTAAACTCGTCGAGCTGGACAGTGCCCGCGCGGCGCTGGCGCGAAGTGCGGAGCGTTACGAGCGTGCGCTCGCCGCATTGGCAAAGGATGGGGGGGGCATTGCTCGACAGTGCGCTGACGCGCGCGGCAAATCCGGTGCTGATGCGTAGCGAGCGGGCAATGAGTAGTGAGCAAGGACTGCCGGGGCGCCCGTGGTTTCGTCATTTGCTCTACGCGCCCGGCCGGTATACGGGATACGGGGTGAAGACCGTTCCGGGCGTGCGGGAGGCGCTGGAATTACGAAACGGCGAGGAGGCGCAGCACGAGATCCATCGGGTTGGAGCGGCACTGCTGCGTACTGCAACAGTCGTCGACTCGGCAGCCGCCATGCTCGAACGGGTGGCCAACCCCTGAATCTTGTGATATCTTTCACAAACTTTTACAAGCTGTCGTTCTACACTTCGAGACCTTACTTCTTAGACCTTCGAGGCGGGAGGTTTTGTGCGTCTGGTGTCCATCGCGGCGAGTGCCGCAGCAGTCCTTATGCTCATGGCGTGCGCATCGGCCAGCAACCCAGGTGCCAAGCCAAGCAGTGATAATCGCACCATGAGCACCAGCAGCGGCATGGTCGACGACCCGAGCGTCCCCTCGAAGCCGAACGAAGTGGTCATTTATCAGTTCATCTTCAAGCCCAAAGTCATCCGGGTGCCGGTGGGCACGACGATCACGTGGGTGAACCACGATATCGCCGCGCACACGGCCACGCGAAACGGCGGTGCCGATCAGTTCGAGTCCGGCAACCTGTCGTACAATCGTGCGTTCTCGCACACCTTCAATGCGCCGGGCACCTACGATTACATCTGCTTCTACCACCCCGGCATGAAGGCGCAGGTGATCGTGACGCCGTCCGCCGAGGCTGCCAAGACCTCCGGACAATAGCGCGCCGGCGCGCTCGCTAAGAAGACGTAAGAGCCGCGGATGTCGCGGCTTTTTCGTTTCCAGCATATGTTCCGGGTGCCATGTCGGACTCCGTCAACGCTCCGTTGAAACCGCCAGCGACCGGAATCGCCTCGAGTGCCGCGGCGCGATGTGACGCGTGGTATACCGCCTTCGGCACCGCCGTCTATCGCTACGTCCGGTTTCATGTCGATTCGGCCGACGAGGCCGACGACGTGACCGCCGACACATTCCTGCGAGTCCTCGAGGCCGGCGATCGCTATGACCCGGAGCGCGCCGACGTGCGCGCGTGGATCTTCACGATCGCCCGCAACGTTTTGCGCGATCATTTCCGGCGCGCCAGGGTCCGCAAGCACGTCACGCTGTCCGCCATGCGCGACCTCGCGGCCGGTGCTCCTTCCCCGGAAGAGCGGCTGGTGCGCGAAGAGCAGATCGAGCGCCTGCTGCGCGGTGTGCGGCACTTGAAGGACGCGGATCGGGAGCTGATCAGCTTGCGGTACGGCAGCGATCTCGGATTCGCGAAAATCGGCGAGGTTCTCGGAATGCGCGAAGGCGCCGTACGCACCCGGCTGTGGCGTGCGCTGGCGCGGCTGCGCGAGCACCTCGAGGCCGACCCGGCGTAACGCATCCCGTTTCACATCACAAGGAAGAGCCCTTCACGTCACCGCCATGTGACGTGGCCTTCCTTGGTACGTATGTATTGGGACCTGCGCGCCGATACCGCAGGAGAAGGAGCACACCATGGAACACGAGACACCACCAGAGTTGGCTGCCCTGGATGCCGCACTGCGCGGCGTCCGTATCGAGCCACGCGCCTCGCTCGGCCCGGAGATCACCGGTCGGGCGGCCCGCGGCGAATCCTCCTATCGCCCCCCTCGCCGTTTCGCCGGCCCGCGGTCCGTTTGGTTTGGAGCCCTGGCCGCGGCCGTGATTGGGGCAATCGTTGCGATTGCGCGGTCCGGGTACGTCCCCGTGCTCGATCGATTTGCCTCCACGCAGCGCATCGAGGTGTGCTGCGGCGATCTCGACGGCCTGGGGGGACAGGATGACGGCATCATCATTGAAACGGTCGGGCACCGCCGTGTGCGGCGGATGATGGTTTACGAAGAACGCGATTCCGACAGGACCTGGTCCGATGGCGAGCTGGTGCGCTTCCAGCGCGATGGCAAGCCGGCACTGAGCGAGCCGCACTCTTACCAGACCCCCCTCGTGACGCGGGAAATCTGCTGCCGCGACTTTGACAATGGGGGCGCGGCGGACGATGGACTGCTCATTGTCAGCTCGCCTGCGGGCGAGGTGCTGTTGGCGGCACTCTACGATGAGCCTACCACCGCCGAAAATCATCCCATTCTTCGATGAGGACCATGTGGCGCGACGACACCTGAATCGCCGAGTTCCGAGGCTGCTGTTTCTGGTGGGGGTTGCGGCGGCAGCACTGGGTAGTTGCAACTACGAGTCCTTCGTACTGCCGCCCCCGCTCCCGAAAGACTACGTCATTCATGAGCTCGGCCTCTTGCCCGGTGGCACACAGAGCCAGGCTCGGGCTGGCTCCATGACCACGGTCGTGGGATGGGGCATCGTGTCCGGCACCGCGCACCATGCCGTGACGTTCTCCGGAGGCCAGGCGCACGCGTTGACGGAGCCCGCGGGCGCGGCCAACAGCGAGGCACGCGGCGTCAACGACGCCGGCATCATCGTGGGATTCGCCACGGTGTCCGGCGTGCGCGAGGGCGTCGTGTGGGCCTCGCCCACTGCCCCGCCGTTGGTGCTGCCAACCCTGGGCGGTGTGTATGGATTCGCACGCAACGTCAACGCCGATGGAGTGATTTTCGGCGCGGCTCAAACTGACACCGGCGATACGGTGCTTGTCCTCTGGACCCCCAACGGGTCGGGCTACGATGTCGCGCCAGCCGACACCACGGGTACGGCGGTCGGGTACGAGCCAACCAGCATCAACGATCGCGGGCAGCTGGCCGGCAACACCGATGACGACGGCTTCATTTTCACGCCGGGAGGCGGTGGAGGTGACGACGAGGA
>Ga0335085_10017807_pt1 | contig 10226 bp, 9 predicted proteins | sample Lox_Sample_45_FD_206712 | JGI IMG/M metagenome (GOLD analysis project Ga0335085, IMG submission 206712) | Soil microbial communities from Loxahatchee National Wildlife Refuge, Florida, United States - Lox_Sample_4.5 | ecosystem: Environmental > Terrestrial > Soil > Wetlands | place: USA: Florida... | reverse complement strand
TTTTGCACCCTTGGCCCTCGCAGCGCTTTGCCGCCACGCATCCGAGATAGGAGCCGTATGCGCTAACGAGCGCACGTACGGATCTGTGCGGGGGGCAGCCGGCAACTGCTGTCCCTACCGCGACCGCAACGCTGCTTGTATCAGGGAAGCGCTAACTGCCAGAACTGACAGTAGCGGCACTGGTGCATTGACTGGCAGGATAAATTTGGTGGAATCGGTTGCATCTCGAAGGCCGGGCGTCCTCATGTGGCCCTTCTCCCTGTTATCATCTGTACGGATACTCCTTTTTTTCGGAATTAAACGTCTGCAAGTAAGTCGGTCAACAGATCATTACGCGGCCGGGGGACACGAGAGGCGTGGCTTGTTACCGAGCCGGGTACGTGCAGATAGCAGGCAAAGGAGAACTCCCATGAAACCAGGCCCAACTCATCAGAAACTCGCTACGGCTGCTCTGCTGATGATCTCCTTGGGTTTTGTGACCTGTTCAAAGGGCCCAACGGACGATCAAATCACCAAGAGCATCCAGTCCGCCTATTATGCCGATCCCCAGGTCCGCAATGACCAAATCAACGTGTCCGTCAAGAACGGAGAAGTGACTCTGTCCGGTACCGTCGCGACGGATGCTGATCACACGCAGGCCTACAAACTGGCCGATCAAGCCGCCGGCGTGAAGAAGATCAATGACCAACTCCAGGTGAACGCGGCCCAGGCGGCTCCTTCTCAGGAAACTGCCCCGCCGCCTGCCGCAGAAACCCGAACGGCGTCCCACGAGAAAAAAACCGCACACGAGGCGAGCACAGCGTCACCGGCGCCTGTAGCTGAAGCCGGGAAGGCAGCTTCTCCGCCACCTTCACCGCCTCCCCCTCCCCCACCGCCTCAGCCAACACCGGTGACGGTTCCGGCCGGAGCTGACGTCCGGGTCCGCACGATTGACGCCATCAGTTCGGGGACCGGCCAGCCCGGCCAGAGCTACCAAGCCTCGTTGGCAGCGCCGATTGTGGTGGAAGACATAGTTGTGGTACCCAAAGGCGCCACTGTCTTTTTGCAGATAGCCGGAGCGAAGCAGGCGGGCAAGATCAAAGGCAGCAGCGAGCTCACGCTGGGGTTGGACCATCTTATTTACAACAATCAGACTTACCCGCTGGCTAGCAGCGCCGTGCAGCAGATTGGCGAATCACGTGGCAAGCAGACGGCGAAGAGAGCAGGCCTCGGAGCGGCCATCGGCGCCGGGATCGGAGCCATAGCCGGCGGCGGCAAGGGCGCCGCGATCGGAGCCGGTGTCGGAGGTGGCGGAGCCATGGCGTATCAGGCCTTCACTAAAGGTAAAGAAGTGAACGTGCCGTCCGAAACACTTCTTGATTTCGTCCTGGCGCAGCCGGTGACAATTATGGTGCCGCCCAAGAAATCGGCATCCACCAATTAGCGACGCCCGTTTTCCCCTACGAGCTTGGCGCTCCACCGAGCGTCGCGGCGCCGTACAGAGCGGATCGCCGTCTTTCTGCAGAAGTCGCCGGGTGGCGACAGTGACCGGGTGGCGACGATATTGCTTTTCATGTCGTCGCCCCAGGAGATACCTCCCGTAGCCCATCGTCGGTAAGCTGAGAAGCTCTCCGCAAGGCAGGGGGCGAAGCCGCTTCACAGGCCCACTGCATCACGAATGTCCACAACAACATCGCCTCTCTTGCCCTGTGCCCGGTTCTCACCTATTTGGGCAAATCCAAAGCCGTCAATACCTAGTGTGATCGATATCACTGCAGTTCATTGTGGATTCTCTCTACATTAACTTGAAGGAACAGGCATCGAATGCTCTCTGTGCCCAACTTTCGAGCCTGACCCGACGCCCGGAGGCGTGTTGTGGGTACCGGTATACATATCACTCTGCGAACCATCGCACGCCCACCCGGTCGAGACGGTCCAGCTGTTTGGGCGGGCACAGGGGCCCGCCCCTACGACAGATGGAACTATGACTCACCCGCAACGGTGCCTGCCCCGGGTGGATCTCGACTCACCGGGCCTGAGGATAAGAAGCGCGTCCCAGAATCTAGGCTAGTACAAAAGGCCTACTCTCCCAAAATAATCGGGCGGAAATTCGAAGATTTGGCGCACGAGTCCGTCACGGGTCTGCCGAACCCTCGCAGGATCAAAGGGATGCGACGGGGTACGGCAGATAGTGTGAAAGTGAGCGCCAATAGGGACAGCAACTGTGAAATCGGTTGTTTTCCGTATGCCACGCGGTCTCAATGGGATACCGATGTTTCTAGCCAACATCAATCGGCTAGTTCACAGAAAACACCAAAAACGCGAAAAGTTTTTCATCGAGGAATGGAAATAGCCCCTCAAATGGAATCAATGAGATACGCCCGGCGATCGATGAAAGCCAAAGCCGGAATGTGCTTTAGAATCAATAAACCGGGGGCTAGGGGCACACCCAAAATCGGTCATTTGCGGCTATTTTATTTAATAGTAAATAGGCCTGGGTTAAGCTGATGTAAATCAATGGGCTACTCGACTTCAGATGCCAAAATGCGCTGGCTCAGAAATGCAAGAAGCGCGCGCTTTCACGCATCTTGGGCTGCCTCAAATTATCGGCAGATGCCCTCGAAACCTGGACCGTAACACCGGATGAAGACCATGGACATGTCAATGACTACGCAGTATGAAGCTCCCAACGTAATTCCAGTCGCGACCTCCGCGCTGCTGCTCGACCACGATGCGGCGACTCGCGCTCTGATTGGCGAATCTTTGAAAGAACTGGGCTGGCACACGGCCGCGACCGACTCGGGATTGAAGGCGGTCGAGCTGCTCGAACACGGCAACATCGATATCTTGATCGCCGATCTGGATGCGCCGGGTCCCGACAGCATGGAACTGGTGCGGCGGGCTCTGCACGGGAATCCCGGCCTCCACGCCGTCCTGATTGTCGCGGCGGAAACCGCGGCCAAGGCTGAGGAGGGGGTGCGGCTGCAGGTGGCGGACTATCTCGTGCGGCCGTTCGACGCCGCGGCCGTGAAGCGGGTGCTGGCGCGCCTGGCAGAGAAGCATCCGGCTTCGGAACGAAAGCCCGCGCTTTTGCCCGAGGTGGAGGGCGCCTTGGCTACGATGGTCGGCGATTCGGAGCCGATGCAGAAGGTTCGCGAAGACGTGCTCGTGGCGGCCATGGCGACCAATCGCGTCCCGGTGCTGGTGCTGGGCGAGACCGGCACCGGCAAAGAACTGGCGGCCCGCGCCATTCACTCCTGCAGCGCATGGCGCGATCGGCCCTTCCGGGTCGTGGACTGCGCGTCTCTTTCACCCACCTTGATGGAGAGCGAGCTTTTCGGTCATGTCAAAGACGCCTTTACCGGCGCCAACCGGGCGCGCGTGGGCCTGCTGGCCTCCGCCGGAAGCGGTAGCGTGTTCTTCGACGAAATCGGGGAGCTTCCGTACGAGCATCAGGCCAGGCTGCTGCGGGTGCTCCAGGATCACGAGGTCCGGCCATTGGGATCGAATGAGATGGTGAAGGTGCAGGCGCGCGTGATCGCCGCCACCAACATCGACCTGAAACAGGCGATTCGCAGCGGCAACTTCCGCGAGGACCTCTACTTTCGACTGAAGGTCTTTACCATCCACATGCCTTCGCTGCGCGACCGCAAGAGCGATATTCTCCCGCTGGTGCATCACTTCCTGGCCCGTTCCGGCGCCGGCGAAGGAATCGCGGATTTCTCACCCGAGTTCATGAATCTTCTCATGAAATACGACTGGCCGGGCAACGTGCGTGAGCTCGAGAATACCGTCAATCACGCGGTGGCGCACTGCTCAAAGGGCGTGAAGCTCGATGTGAAGCACCTGCCTTCGACCTTGATTTATCGAAGCGAACGGTCGAGCGCCGGCACGCGCGATGTCTCGCGGCTGCAGGCCCTGGAACGCAGGGCCATCACGGACGCGCTCCGCGTGACCAACGGCGACCGCATCCGGGCCGCCAAAATGCTGGGCATCGGCAAGACGACGATCTACCGCAAGCTGAAGGAGTATCACCTGGACGACGAGGGCTTGAACCGATCTTTGCTCTAGCGGCGCTGTGTGAGCGCCGGCCGTTGTTCCTGAAAACCGGCGATCGCAGACGTCGCAGACCGCCGCTACAGCAGTTGTCAGTTGTCAGTCGCCCCATTAATCTGGTGTTGGTTGCTACAGAAGGCCGCACCGAGCGAACGCTGACGAGGTTATAGGAGCAACGGACAACGGACAACGGACAACGGACGACTGAGCACGGACAACTTGGCGAAGCCTGCGTGTCTTGCGGAGCCCTGGCGAGAGAGGCCGTCCTCGAAGCGACGGTCGAGGGCGGACGCGCGCCGCGCACGTTCCGGCTGCTCCGCTGCCCGCAATGCGGTCTGGTGATGACCTCTCCGCGCCTGGGAAGATTGGAACTGGAAGAGTTCTACCGGCCCGAGTACTGGGGACGGGTCAACGCGGACGATCCGGCGTGGGTGCGGCGCGACCAGGCGCCACGAACCTCGTTCCTGGAACGATTCCGGCAGCGCGGGCGCATCCTCGACGTGGGCTGCGGCCTGGGCCTGTTCCTGCTCGCGCTCGATCCCGCCCGATGGGATCGCTACGGCATCGAAGTCATGCCCGCCGCTTACCGCGAAGCGCAGCGCCGCCTGGGCGCGGATCGCATCATCACCGAGGACCTGAGCGACTTTACGCGGGGCGCGCCCTTCGACGTCATCACGTTCTGGGACGTGCTCGAGCATGTACCCGATCCCGCTGCTGCCTTGCGGCAGGCCGCGCGCCTGCTGAAGCCCGGGGGTCTCGTGCTGGTGCGCGCGCCGAATTTCGCAAGCTACCTCGCGCGGCGGTACGGCGCCGACTGGTATGCGTTGTCACTGCCCTACCATCTCTTCCATTTCACGCCGGCGACGCTCACCGGAATGCTTGAAGCAGCCGGGTTCAAGTTCCGCGCGCTCGGCAATCCGGCGGGCGCGGAAAACTACCACGCGTTCAAGCACACTCTGCTCAACCGTCTGACGCGTCTCCACGGACCGCGCGGCGGCCGCCGGCGATACTATCTGGTGAAGCCCGCCCTGCGCGCCTGGGAGTACGTTAGCACCAGGCGCGGCGGCGGATCATCATTCGAAGTCTGCGCGGAACGATTGTGATGCCGGAGCCCATCGCGTCCGTGAGGTCCGGCCTCAGCATCGTGATTCCGAGCTGGAACGGCCGCGCTCTGTTGGAGCGGTATCTCCCGACCGTGGCCGGCGCCGCCGCCGCGTTCGAGCGAGCCTGCCGGCAAGACGCCGAAATCATCGTGGCCGATGATGCCAGCGACGACGGCACCGGCGCCTGGCTGGCGTCGCATTTTCCCCGCGTGCGCGTGGAGCGGGGCGCCGCGCGCGCCGGATTCGCGTCCACCGCCAACCGCGGCGTGCAGGCTGCCCGCCACGGGCTGGTCTTCCTGGTGAACAACGACGTGGCGCTCGAAGCTTCTACGCTGCCACCGCTCGCGGCCCACTTCGCCGCCGCTCCCGGATCGCCGGCGGTATTTGCCGCAGCGAGCCAGGTCTACGATTACGACACCGGCAGATTGTCCGGCGCCGGCCAGCTCGGTGATTTCCGCCGCGGGTTTATCGGCATCCACAGGCGCTACTTCGTCGCGGAGCCTGACGCGCAGCCGGCGCGCCCCTGGCTCACGTTGTTCGCGACCGGCGGATCGTCGATGTTCGACCGCCGCATCTTCCTTGACCTCGGCGGCTTCGACGAAGCCTTTGCGCCTTTCGGTTGGGAAGACGTGGAGCTCTCGCTGCGCGCCTGGAAGCTCGGTTTCGAAGTTCATTACGAGCCGCGCAGCGCGGTGTGGCACCAGTTCTCGTCCACCATCACGCCGGCGCATTCGCGGCGCTACGTGCGCATGATCTACGAGCGCAACCGGCTGCTGGCCCACTGGTACCACCTGGACAGCGTATCGGAGAAGGCTGCTCATGGAGCGTTCCTGGGGCTGAAGCTGGCTGGGTCGCTGTTCAACGGACATTGGGAACTGTGGCCGGCGACCGTGCGAGCCTTGAGGCGCTGGAGCGGGATGACGGATCGCCGCCGTATGCTGGCTGGCCGCAGCGAGGTCACGTTGGGCGAGGTCCTGAATCGGATTGCGGGCGAACTCAGCCGTCCGGGCGCGAGACTCTTGTGCGAAGCGACTGCACCCGTGCGCGCTTGGACGACGTCAGCGCTGTAGCGCCGGTGTCCTCACCGGTGGTTTCCGGCGCTGAGGACAGCGCCGCCACAGCCCCGCCCTCACAATGTTATGCAACCTTCAATGTACGAGTAGGAGGGGAACAGAAAAAACAGGCCGAGGCGCGCTTTGGGGGCGAGTCACCGAGAGGTGAGCGCCTTGGGGTAAGCTGACGCGCCACGGCCTAGAACAGAGACTGTGCAGGTTCCGATTCCTGACCGCGCGCCGCAGCGTCGCTGGTGCCAGCTCCTCGGTCCCTGCCCAACCCCTCAAGCAATCTACCTGGGTACTACTTGTTAGCGCCTAGCCGTGATTCCAGCCTGAGCTACGAGGCCAAAAACACGGACGTGCCTTGTATGGGCACGTCAATAGCCAAGTCCACGAAGAATTCAAATTACTGAAGATGTAGTATTTGCAAGGGAGGGGTGGCTGGCGCCCTCTATCCAAAAAGATAGTGGTGTAACATCCGGGATAGTTGCCGCTCAGGATGTCTCGAGCCCATGGCAGTGCGCGCGCCAGAACGCGTCGACCACGCGCTCCGCCATATCTTCCGGCAGCTTGCGATCCATGGCCGTCATCAGGTGACCGTAGATCATTGGACCCATCAGCAGCGCGACGCTCACGTTGAGATTCAGATGTGCGGGCAGCGAGCCTTCCGCGATCGCTTGCTTGAGTAATCGGGTGAGCTCGATTCGCGACGGCGTCAGCATGGACGCCCGCCAGGTTTTGCCGAACTCCGGATTGCGCGCCGCGTAAGCGGCGAGGTGAGGCATCAATCGCGCGCAAACGTCGCGCCGCCCGGCCGGCGGTTGCCGTTTCAGCACGGCGACCAGGTCCGCGCGATGGTCGCCCGTTCGGCTTACGGGCGGCTCATCGAGACCGTGGACGCTCGAGAGCACTTCGAGGCAGAGCGCATCCTTATCGTGCCAATGCTTGTAGATCGTCGCCTTGCTTACGCCCGACGCCGTCGCAATCGCGTCCATGCTGGTGGCATCGATCCCTTCGGCCGCGAACAATTTCAGGGCTGCATCCAGGACTTTCTGATGGGCGCGAGTGCTGCGCGGACGGGGCACGTTCAGACCTCGATTTTCGAAAACAGATAACTCCCGATGCTGAGCATGGCCACGGCCACCAGGGCAAGGACCGCGAGATCGGTCGCCATGCCGAAATGCGATCGTCCGATCAGAGCGCCGCGCAGGCCGTCGATGCCGTAAGAGAGCGGATCGCCGGTGGTGATCGCACCCAGCACCTTGGGGAGATGGTCGAGCGGGAACAGCGCGCCCGAGAGGAAGAAGATCGGCAGCACCAGGAAATTCATGATGAGTTGGAACCCTTGCATATCCTGCAGCCGCGAGCCGATCGCAGTACCGAGCCCGGCGAAGACGAGCGCGATCAGGGCCATGAATGCGAACGCCACGGGAATCGCGGCGATGCTGCCCGGCCGGAACCCGGCGATCAAAGTCAGGATGACCACCAGCGTTCCCTGGATCAGGGCAACGGTCACGCCGCCCAAAGTCTTGCCCAATACCACGGTCAGGCGCGGCACCGGCGCCACCAGCGTCTCTTTGAGGAAACCGAACTGCCGATCCCAGAGCAGGCCGATTCCCGAGAAGATCGAGGTGAACAGCACCATCATGCCGATCACGCCGGGCGCGATGAACTGCAGGTAGCTCCCATTCCCGGAGCGCTGAAAGACGGGCCCGAGACCGAAGCCCAGCGCCAGCAAGTACAGCAGCGGCTGCCCGAGCGAGGCGACGATCTGCGCGTGCGAGCGCAGGTAGCGTTTCACTTCGCGAAGCCAGAGGATGTAGACGGCGCCCATGCAATCTCCTTTGTGGTGCACTTTGTGGTGTACGCTTCCAGCGTGCGTCTTGGCCCAAGGGCAGGCAAGATGCCTGCACCACAACCTACTTCCTCCACATCTTGACGAATTGCCGCATCTGGTCGGCGGAGCCTGCCGCCTCGTCGCGGATCGAAGAGCCCGTGAGCGCCAGGAATGCGCCCTCTAGCGAGTCGGTGCCGGTCTGTTTCTTAAGCTCCGCGGACGTACCCTGCGCCACGATCTTACCGTGATCGATGATGGCGATGCGATGCGCCACGCGATCGGCCTCGTCCATGTAGTGCGTGGTCAGGAAGACGGTGGTCTGTTCCGTGGCGTTGACGTGCTTCACGTGATTCCACAACTGGTTGCGGCTCTGCGGATCGAGCCCCAGTGTAGGCTCGTCGAGAAAGAGGATCTTGGGCGTGTGCAGGAAACCGCGCGCGATCTCGAGGCGCCGCTTCATGCCTCCCGAAAATCGCTTCACGGGATCGTTGCGCCGCTCCCAGAGTTCAAAGAGCTTCAAAAGCTGCTCGGTGCGCTCGTGGCGCAGCTTGCGTGGCACATGGTAGAGCACGCCGTGAATCTCCATGTTCTCGGCGGCCGTCAGCTCCCACTCGAGGCTTGGGTCCTGAAAGACGATTCCGAAGCGGCGGCGCGCCTCGTGCTGATGCCGCTGCGGATCAAGACCGTCGAGCATGACGGTGCCGTTGGTGGGCTTCAGCAGCGTGGTCAGCATTTTGATGGTCGTGGTCTTGCCGGCGCCGTTCGGACCGAGAAAAGCGAAGATCTCGCCCTGCCGGACCTCGAAGGAGACGTCGTTGACGGCCGTTAAGTCGCCGAACTTCTTGACCAGATTCTCGACACGAATCATGGGCGGTTTCTCCGGGGAACAATACTGAACGGTTTAGTTTAGTTTGTCAAGCGCGGAGTCGCAGCCCCGGCTTAGCGGCAATCCGCAAGTGGCACCACCACTGACAAGCCAGGCCAAGCCCGCGCGAGGTTGCATAAGGGTGTGTTAGCATAAGCGGCGGTAGTCCGGGTACAACCTGTTTTGGACGCGCATGAGCGAACAATTTTCCTTTGACGTTTTCCTCAGCCATAGCTCCAGGGACAAGGCCGTGGTGCGAGCCGTCGCCGACCGGCTGAAGGCCGACGGCCTCCGCGTCTGGTTCGACGAGTGGGTGCTGAAGCCCGGCGACAGCATTCCCGCGAAAATCGAAGAAGGACTCGACCAATCGCGGGTTCCCGTGCTTTGCATGTCAGCGAATGCCTTTGGCTCAGACTGGGCGCGATTGGAGAGCTACACCTTCCGGTTTCGCGACCCGCTGAACAAGGAGCGCCGCTTTGTCCCGCTGCGGCTTGACGAGGCTCCGATCAAAGGGACGCTGGCGCAGTTCCTCTACATCGAGTGGCTCACGGATAAACAACGCGAGCAGGAATGCCCGAAGCTCGTCGAGGCCTGCCGGCCAGCGAAAATCGAGCCCACCCCGGAACAGCAGGCGGCGCGCCAGCGGCTCGAAGAGAAGATCGTTTCGCTGGGGCACACTGCCGCTGTACGGTCCGTGGCTTTCAGTCCCGATGGCGCCCGGGCGCTCTCGGTCAGCTGGGACGGCACCATGCCAGTGAGTCAGATTGTCTTTGAGGGCGAGCGTCTCGACGCAGTGAGCGTCCGCAATTGGAGGGATCGGATGCTGGGGAAGGGTGTTTCTTCTTGACCACGGGCTGTAGCGCGGCCGTCCCGGCCGCTGTCGCCGAGGCGTCTCGCCCTGGTTCATCCGGCGGGCGGGACGCGGGCAAGCCTGCCCTGAGCGAAGCAAAGGACGGCCCGCGCTACGAACCGAGCTTTGTGCGCTTTTTTGTCGAGCGCGCGACGCGAGGCGCGGGCGAAGCTTCACTCGACTGGTCGACAGGTACCGATGCCGGAGTTACGCCAACCGCCCAAAAGTGCCAAGGGTTACCGGCAGGCCAGGAATGCAAATCAAGCGCGCCCCGAGCCGAAAACAATGTGGCGGTAGCGGTCGGGCCGGTATAACGTTACAAGCGGGGGCGAAACAGCAGGGAAAGACCTCAGGGCTCCACGCCTGAGCGCATTCGAGGCAATAAGCATTGGATGGGTTTGTGCAATCCACGGTCGGGCGTGGATTGGCGACACAAAGCTCGGGGTCCTCGCAGCACTGAAGCGATCCGCCTGCCTGACAT
>Ga0335085_10017805_pt1 | contig 10228 bp, 8 predicted proteins | sample Lox_Sample_45_FD_206712 | JGI IMG/M metagenome (GOLD analysis project Ga0335085, IMG submission 206712) | Soil microbial communities from Loxahatchee National Wildlife Refuge, Florida, United States - Lox_Sample_4.5 | ecosystem: Environmental > Terrestrial > Soil > Wetlands | place: USA: Florida... | reverse complement strand
AATTCCGCGTGGGGACTACGCGATTGTCATCTACAGCGCCTGGCGTTATTTCGCTCAGCCGCCCAGCGAAGGCGATGCCGGCTTCACGCCGCCGGTCAGTATTCTGAAGCCGTTTCGCGGTATGGACCCGGATGCGTACGAAAACCTCACGAGCTTCTGCCGTCTGGATTATCCGCAATATGAAATGGTGTTCTGCGTCGATCCGGACGACGAAGCGATTCAGCGCCTGCTGTCGCGATTGAGTGCAGAATTCCCGCATTGCCGTATTCGAGTGCTGCATGGTTCCGGACGCGTTGCAACTAACGACAAGGTTGCCAAACTGGCGCGGCTTGTAAATGAGGCCGAACACGAAATCGTGGTCATCAGCGACAGCGACGTTCGCGTGCGCCCGGATTACCTGCGACACGTGGTCGCTCCGCTGCGAGACGCGAAGGTGGGCGCAGTCACCTGTCTATACGTGCACACCGAAATCAAGACCTTTACCGATCATCTCCAGAGCGCCGGAATGATGTCCGATTTTTATGCCGGCGTTCTGATCGACTGGCAGCTCGAAGGCATGAAGTTCGCGCTGGGACCCACCATTGCCACGACGCGAACGCGTCTCGACGGCTTCGGGGGCTATCCCGTACTCGAGAATCGCCCGGCAGACGATCTGCTGGTCGGTCGCCTGATTGAGGAGCAGGGATTCGAGATTCGTTTGGTGCGCTATGCGATCGATACGGTCTGTGACTACGCATCGATGAACGAGCTGATGCACAAACGCCTGCGATGGCTCGTGGTCATGCGCCACATGCGCCCGCGTGGGCATATGGGGCTGTTACTGACGCAGGGGCTGCCATGGTCGATCGCGGCTGCCGCCATCTGTCCAATTCTCGGAGTTGCATCCACGTATCTGGGAACGTACATCGTGCTGCGAATGGCTATGACGTGGATCATCGGAATTCACGGCCTGAAACAGCGCGTGGTGTGGAAGCAGATGCCGCTGCTGCCGCTCTGGGATGCGATCGCATTCCTGATCTGGCTGGTGAGTTTCAGCCGGAACAGCATTCGCTGGCGCGGCGCCGACTACTACATCCGGGACGGACAGCTGGTTCCGGTGCGGTCCGCTGGCAGGGCGGTCGGCGGCTGAACCCCCGGTTCTATTGGGCTCGGTTAGTGATCTGGCGCAAAAGCTTCTCGGCTTCGTGACGGGGGGGATCGTCCGGCGTGAGGCTTGCGTGCAGGTAACCCTGCAGCAGCGCCCGCGCGCGATCGAGATCGCGATGGTTCTCAATATCCATGCTGGCTTCAGCAAAAGCCACCCGCGCCTGATTGGGCGCCATGTTGCGAGCTTCCTCAAACAGCGCGTCGCTTTCTTTCAGACGGCCGTGACGCGCGAGATAGCGCGCCAGATCAACGACGCGGCCCGCCTCGGAAGGTGCGAATTGGATCGCCCGGCGCAGATGGGCTTCCGCGCTGGCAAACTCTTTGCGCTTTTCTGCGATCTGGCTCTGTTCGAGCTCGTACTCCGGCGGCCGTTCAGTAGCGATGCTCCGCGCCAGCGCTTCCGCTTTATCCAGACCGCCGCCGAGGAATCCGGGAGCATCGAGGTAAAAGGCGAAAAGATCGTTTTTGGCTTCGCGATTATGGGGATCAAGAGCCACCGCGCGTTCGAAATGCTGACGCGCGCGGGAGGCGTGAGATGTGGCGGTCAGCCAGCCGCTGGTCTCCGCGCGGCGTCCCCAGGCGCGGCCAAGCCAGAGTTCGCACTCCGAGCTGTTCGGGCTAATGGCCAGTGCCCTGTCGAAAGCTTCAATGGCCTTCTTATAGTCACCTGACATGAAGTGGTTCTTGCCGGTCAGGAGGTAACTGGACGTATCCGGCGCCGGATCCTGGGCCAGCAGGTGGAGAGAAGCTGTATATTCCGTCTTTTGATAGAGATCGTCGGCGCGCTGTACGACATCGGCCGATGCCACCGCGCCTGCTGCAAAAATTAAAACACCACTCAAAATCCGCATCATAGCTACGACACAGCTGTCCCGAACCTCTGAGGATAGCTGCTTTAACTATTTGATGCCGGAGGGGGCCTTCGAGTTACTTGCCTGCCTTCAGCTCGGCGTAGACCTGGCCGATGAAGCGTTCGCCGGTGGTGCCCACGCCGGGAACTTTGGCGTCGTAATCGGCGGTGGGTTTGGCGGCAATCACGTCCTGCAGCGACTTCCCCTGGGCTACCAACGGCGCGATTTTGTCGCGGATGGCGATGATCATGGCGCGATGCGCCATCAGGCCGGCACGGTCGGATATCATGCCGTGCCCCGGAACTACTTTCGTATCTGCGTTGCAGAGGCTGATGGCTTTGTCGATGCCGGCGAGCATTCCGGGAAGGCTTCCGCCGTTGGTGCGATCGATATTGGGGTAGCCCAGCGAGCGGAAGTAGTCACCGATCATGATGACGTTGTTGCGTGGGAAGTAGGCGAGCGTGTCGCCGTCGGTGTGCGCTTTGGGAATGGGGATCGCCTGCACCTCTTCGCCGTCCATGTGGAAGGTGATGGGTGAGTCATAGGTGATTACCGGGAGAGCTGCGGCAGGAGCGGGCGTTCCAGGCGCGCCGTTCGCGCCCGGCGCCGGATGCATGAGTCGCTCGCGCACCTCGGGACGAGCGAGAATCGTGACACCCATTTTGGCCAGATTCTCGTTGCCGCCGGTGTGGTCGCCGTGCACGTGGGTGTTGATCAGGAAGCGAATCGGCGCGCCGTTCGAGATCTGCTTAATGGCAGCCACGATCTTCTCGGTCAGCGGGGCGAACTGGCTGTCCACCATCAGGACGCCGTCAGGTCCGGTGAGCACGCCGATGGCGCCGCCCTGTCCGTTCAGCACATAGAAATTCGGCGTGAGCTTCACGGTTTCGATCTGGACCTTGCTGAAATCCTGCTGGCCCTGCGCAAAGAGACCGCAGGAGATGACCAGCGCGGCGGCTGCTGCGAATGTAAATGCCTTCATTGTTTTGCTCCTTTGCCGCAGCCCTTTTTCGCGGCGGCGTCGAGATGGTCGAACAGACTCGAGATGTCTTCGGGCGAGAGCGTCAGGACATGGCTCTGATTCTCTTCGACGCGAAAACGGGCGGTATAGCCTTTGCGCTGAAACAGGGCGAACTGCCGCGCCATGTCGTCGCGCCAGTCGAGGTCGTTGCCTCCGACATACATATCGATGCAGATCGATTTCAGCGCATCGATTTTCGCATCGTCAGCATCGTTCAGAATGCCGGGCAGCCCCGTGACCGACCAGAAGTAGGCCGGGTAATTCGATGCCACGTAAAACGCGGTGATGCCGCCATTCGAGTAGCCCGCGGCGTGCATCCTGCCGCCCTCAGGTTTGTAGTCGCGAACCACCATGTCCAGAAACTCGGGAAAGATCTTCGCGGCGCCCCGATAGAGCAACTCACCAACCGGCGCGGCAGGGCTGACGACGACATAGTGCCGACGGCGGGCTTCGCCGCCCCAGTAGCGGTTCAGGCCGATATCCACAAGCTGCATGGACTGTTCACCGCCGCCGAAGGCCAGGATGACCGGATAACTCTGCGCGGCATCATAAGCGTCCGGCAGCAGCACCTTGTAATTGACAGTCAATCCGCCAAACGTACCGTTCTTCACAAGCGTTGCGGCCGACAGACTCGGGACCGACAACGCCAGTAGTGCAAAGACGGACGAAACAAGCCACCGCATCAGGATTAGTGTAATGCAGTCGCGCCTAAAATGGGGCTTATGTTCTGCTGCCGATTATCGCTCCTGCTCACGTGCCTGCTGATCGCTCCGGCCCTCCTCGCACAGACCCCACCAGAGAACAAAGACGTCATGACGTTCAACGATGGAGAACGGATCGTCGGGAAGTTCGAGCGGTCAAACGCCGATTCGGCTGTATTCAAGAGCGAGGCGCTCGGTGAGATAACGGTCGAGTGGAGCAAGGTGAAGGAGCTGACGACGTCGCAGCAGTTCGCTGTGATTCCGAAGAACGTGATTCTGAAGAGGCGGGCGGACGCCTCGAAGATTGCAGAGGGGGCGATTGAGGTCAAAGACCAGAAGGTCACGGTGACGCCCGCAGCGGGAACGGCGCAGACGGTTGCGGTGGCGGATACCGATCATCTGGTCGACAGAGCAACGTTCGATGCCGAAGTTCAGCACAACGCCGGAATCTTTTCCGACTGGGCGGGCACGATCACGCTCGGAGCTTCGCTGGTCGAAGCAACGCAGAGCAGCAAATCCTATAACGCTGCCATCAATCTCGTGCGCCTCGTCCCCGACGTGGACTGGCTGCGGCGGCGGAACAGAACCACGATCACGTTCAGCACGGCCTACGGGACACTGGAGCAGCCGAACACACCGACGATCAAGACCAATATCGACCACTTAGGTCTGGAGCGCGACGAGTACTTCTCGCAATCGGTTTACGCTTTCGCAGAGGGCGACCTCGATCATAACTTCGCCCAGGGGCTGAATCTGATGCAGACGTATGGCGGCGGTGTGGGCTGGAGCGTGCTGAAGAAGCCGAACCAAAGCCTCGATCTGAAAGGCGGCGTGACGTACATCAAGCAGAGCTTCATCTCCGGGGAAGCGAATCAGACGCTAGCCGGATCCATCTTCGAGGAGGACTATTCGCGCGGGTTATGGCACGGCAGCAAGTTCAGCGAACAGCTCATCCTGTCGCCTGCGTGGACGAACACGGATGCATTTTCGGCGATCGGCAGCGCGGCTCTGACGATGCCGGTGTACAAGCGCCTGAACTTCACGCTCGGAACGATTGACAATTACCTGCACGATCCGCCGGCCGGATTTAAGAAGAATTCGTTCCAGGCGACGATGGGGCTGACGTACAGTCTGCGCTAGCCGCCGGCTTTTTTGCCGGCGCGGACGAGCTGCTCGATGTTGACGAAATCGGTCGGATAGTCGCCGGTGTAGCAGGCGTAGCAGTAGTTGCCGCGTTCGTCGGCGACGGATTTCTGCAGACCTTCCATGGAGAGGTAGGCCAGCGAGTCGGCTTCGATGAAGCGGCGAATCTCGTCGATCGTGCTGTTGGCGGCGATCAGCTCGCTTTTGTTGGGCGTATCGACGCCGTAGAAGCAGGGCGAAATCGTGGGCGGGCAGGAGATGCGCATGTGCACTTCGCGCGCGCCGGCCTGACGGACCATACGGACGATCTTGCGGCTGGTGGTGCCGCGGACGAGCGAATCGTCGACCAGAACCACGCTCTTGCCTTCGAGCAGGCTGCGTACGGCGTTGAGCTTGAGCTTGACGCCGAAGTCGCGGATGGCCTGGGAGGGTTCGATGAACGTACGACCGACGTAGTGATTGCGGATGAGCGCCTGACGATAAGGCAGACCCGATTCGGCGGAGTAGCCGAGCGCCGCGGCATTGCCGGAGTCCGGAACGGGAACGACGATATCGGCATCGGCGGGCGCTTCGCGGGCGAGCAGCATGCCGAGCGTTTCGCGGGATTCCTGGACGGCCCGTCCGAAGACGATGGAATCAGGACGCGAGAAATAGACGTGCTCGAAAACGCAGTGGGAAAGCTTTTTCTGGGGCGCGTAGCGTTCACGGGTGACGCCTTCGGGACCGACAATCACCATTTCACCGGGCTGGACGTCGCCCATGTAGACAGCGTTGATCAGGTCGAATGCGCAGGTTTCGGAAGCGAAGACGTGGGCGGGAGCGCCGCCGTTGAATTCGAGCTGTCCCATGGCGAGGGGGCGGAATCCGTGCGGATCGCGCGCCACGATGATGCGGTCATGAGCCAGAAATACGAGGGAAAATGCGCCTTCGAGCTGCAGCAGGGCCTCACGGAGCGCGCCAGCCAGCGTGCGCTCACGCGAGTAAGCGACGAGATGGAGAATGACCTCGGTGTCGCTCGATGCCTGGAAGATCGAGCCGCGCGCTTCGAGATCGGCGCGGAGCTCGGCGGCGTTGGTGATGTTGCCGTTGTGGGCGACGGCGATGCGGCCTTTATTGCAATGCACCGAGAATGGCTGTGCGTTGCGTTCGACGGTGTCGCCGGCGGTCGAGTAGCGCGTGTGGCCGATGGCGAGCTCGCCGGGCAGCGCTTCAAGGACCGCCTCGGTGAAAATATCCGCGACGTGGCCCATGGCTTTGCGGGTGTGAATGATTTCGCCGTCGCTTGTCGAGATGCCGGCGCTCTCCTGGCCGCGATGCTGCAGGGCGTACAGGGACAGGTAGGTCAGTTTCGAAGCTTCAGGATGGCCGTAGATAGCCGCTACGCCGCACTCTTCGTGAAGCTTGTCCATATTAAACGGGACGGCTCTCGCCGCCCCTTTCATTATTCCTTTGGAGAATCGCAGGGAGGCTTTGTTCGAAGGACTGCTGCAGATCGGCCGCAGCGAGATCAATCCACATGGTTGAGATTCCGTCTCCGATCTGTAACCGTTCTTTCATTGTAACGCCGATGATCGGACATTCAAGATCAAAACGCAGAGCAATTTCGTGGACGCGAGCGGGCTCGCGGGTGCTCAGCAGAATGCGCGAGGGAGCTTCCCCGAAGAGCGTGAATTCGACGCGTTCGCCGGGCTCGATCGCAACCTTCGCACCGATTTCTTTGGTGCAGGATTCACTCAGCGCGACGGCCAGGCCGCCGTCGCTGAGGTCGTGAGCAGATTCGGCGAGGCCGGCGGCGAGGATCTCGCGTACGCAATCGTGCACGCGCTTCTCGTGAGCCATATTGAGCTGCGGCGGCAGACCCCAGAGCTGATTGAGGACGACCTTGGCATATTCGGAACTGCCGAAGCGGAGCGCGTGATTCCCGCCGAGGCCGCCCAGGAGCATGACTGTAGCGTCTTCACCGCGAAAACTGACGGGCGCGGGGACCGCGGTCTTCATCAGCCCGATGATGCCGAGCACGGGAGTCGGATAAATGCCTTCGCCGAGGGTTTCGTTATACAGGCTGACGTTGCCGCCGGTGATGGGCGCTTCGAAAAACGCGCAGGCTTCGGCGATACCTTCGATGGCTTCGACAAGCTGCGCCATGATTTCGGGGCGCTCGGGATTGCCGAAGTTGAGATTGTTGGTGGCGGCGACGGGTATCGCGCCCGTGGTGGCGAGATTGCGGCAGCACTCGGCTACGGCGAGTTTGGCGCCTTCGCGCGGATCGAGATAACAGTAGCGGCCATTGCCGTCGAGCGACATCGCGATCGAAGTGCCGGTTTCCTTCACGCGCACAACGGCGGCATCGGAGCCGGGACCGACGATGGTGTTGGTGCGAACCGTGTAGTCGTACTGCTGCCAGATCCAGCGTTTGGAGCAGAGGTCGGGCGACGCGACGAGTCTGAGAAGGTCCGCATTCAGGTCTTTTGAGGCCGGGATGTGCGCGGGCGGTTCGAGAGGCGCTTTGCGATGGGGACGAGCATTGTGCGGGCGGTCGTAACGCGGCGCTTCGTCGGCGAGCGCGCGGTTCGGGATTTCAGCAACGACTTCGCCGTGATGACGAATGCGGAGTTTGCCGCCTTCGGTGACAACGCCGATGGTGACAGCGTCGAGCCCCCACTTGCGGAAGACGCCGAACACTTCGTGTTCGCGGCCCTTTTCCGCAACCAGAAGCATACGCTCCTGAGATTCGGAGAGCAGCATCTCGTAGGCGGTCATGCCGGATTCGCGCTGGGGAACGCGGTCGAGATCGAGCTCGATGCCGACTTCGCCGCGGCTGCCCATTTCGCAGGAAGAGGATGTAAGTCCGGCGGCGCCCATATCCTGAATCGCGACAATCGCACCGGTTTTCATGGCTTCGAGGCAGGCTTCGAGAAGGAGCTTCTCGAGGAAGGGATCGCCGACCTGAACGTTGGGGCGCTTCTGCTTCGATTCCTCGGTGAATTCGGCGCTGGCCATGGATGCGCCGTGGATGCCGTCGCGGCCGGTTTTCGCGCCGACGTAGATGACGGGATTGCCGATGCCGGAGGCGCGGGCATAGAAGATTTCGTCCTTTTTGCAGACACCGAGGGCGAAGACGTTGACCAGAGGATTGGCCGAATAACATTCTTCGAAGACGCATTCGCCGCCAACGGTGGGGACGCCGAAGCAATTGCCGTAATGCGCGATGCCGCTGACGACGCCCGTCAGGATGCGCTGGTTGCGGGAGGCGTTCGGGGAATTTTCGGGAGGGCCGAAGCGGAGAGAATCCATGACGGCGATGGGACGCGCGCCCATGGTGAAGATGTCGCGAAGGATGCCGCCGACGCCGGTGGCGGCGCCCTGGAAAGGCTCGATGTAACTGGGGTGGTTGTGCGATTCGATTTTGAAGGCGACGACCCAGTCGTTGCCAATACCGATGATGCCGGCGTTTTCGCCGGGGCCCTGCACCACGTATTTGCCCGTGGTCGGCAGTTTCTTCAGATGAATGCGCGAGCTTTTGTAGGAGCAGTGTTCGCTCCACATCACGCTGAAGACGCCGAGTTCGGTGTAAGTGGGTTCGCGGCCGAGCAGGGAGACGATTTTGCCGTACTCCGAGGACGTGAGCTGATGTTGTTCGATCAGCTCCGGTGTGATTGTCATTTGGCGAGGGCGGGCACAGCAGACGGCACGGACAGCAACATCGACTGGAAAATACCGAGGCCTTCGACGGAACCCATCAGCGGATCGCAGGCGCGCTCGGGATGCGGCATCATGCCCATGACGTTGCGCTCGCGGCTGAGAATGCCGGCAATATTGCGGAGAGCGCCGTTCGGGTTGTCCAGATAGCGAAACGCGATGCGGTCTTCGGCTTCGAGCGTGTCGAGGGTTTTCTCATCGGCGAAGTAGCGGCCATCGCCGTGCGCAACGGGCATGTGCAGGAGCCCGCCTTTGACGAGTTTTGAAGTGAACGGAGAATTCGTGGTTTCAACGCGCAGGGTGACCTGACGGCAGACGAACTTCAGATCCTCATTGCGCAGAAGCGCGCCGGGCAGGAGTCCGGCTTCGACCAGAATCTGGAATCCGTTGCAGATGCCGAGAACGAGGCCGCCCGCGTTGGCGAATTTTTTTACGGCGCCGATGACGGGGGAGAAACGCGCGATCGCGCCGCAGCGGAGATAGTCGCCGTAGGAGAAGCCGCCGGGAAGGATGACGGCGTCGACTTTGCTGAGATCGGTGGAATCGTGCCAGATGAATTCGGCGCCGGGATGCAGGCCGGAATGCTGACCTGCAGGCAGGTTGCGGTTGATCGCATACCACGCGTCGTGATCGCAGTTGCTGCCGGGGAAGACAACGACGCCGACTTTCATTCGGGGAAGAACCAGTTTAGCAGCTTCGGACGGATTATCGGGCATCAGACGGGCGCATTTCAACCGCAGAGGACGCAGAGGGTGTTTCGGAGAAGTAGAGTCTCATGTCTTCGATGCGGGTTTCGAAGAGCGCTTTAGCCGCGCCAAGACGGAAGGCGTGGCTGAAATCCTCGAGCGCGTGTTCATTGGAAAAAACGAAGCCATTTCGGTGTTCGAAAACGCCATCGGGCTCGATGGTTTCTCCGTTTTCCTCATCGAGATTGAGGAGCATACCGGCTTCGCGAAGGGCGTCAGCGCGGCGGGCTTCATCATCGGCCTTTTGCTTTTCCTCGGCGGCTTTCTGACGCAGGGCCTCGGCCCTGTCGCGGGCGGCTTGTTCGGCGCGGCCGGACTGGAGGTCGCGAAGCTGGCGAAGCTCGGAGTGGAATTTGCGATAGAGACGCATTTCATAAACAGTAAGGAGCTGGAAGCGGTGAGGGTCCCTGACGAAAGTGCGGGCGGAAGCGAAGGCGAGGTCGAGCTCAGCGTCGGCGGGCTGTGAATCCCTGGCAGCGGAGGCGCGATCGACGGCAGCGCGGATCTGGGAGTCCGTGGCGCGACAGATGGCCTCGGCCTCAGCGGCGAGCGCGGCGGCGCGGTCGAGTTCCTGATTGTAAGCGTCGGCGGCGAAGAGGTTGTTTTCGATTACGGCGACGCGGCTGAGGCGCCACCTTGTTTCGGCGATGGAGTAGGCGAGCTGGCGCTCGAAGGGGCCGACGGGTTTGAGGTCGTCGGCGATTTCGGCGATGAACGCGTCGCGGGCCTGCTTCTGTTCGCCGGTCATGACGTCGAGATGGCCGGTGAGGCCGTGCTTGTAAGCGTTGAGGCAGGAAACGGCGCGGCCTTCGGGAGTGCGGGGGCCGGTGGAGCGCCGGGCGTTGCTGCGATTGGCTGCGATCTGCTTTTCAGTGGCCATGGATGAAGATGTCCTTTCGGTGTGAGGGATAGCATGCGGAG
>Ga0335085_10017804_pt1 | contig 10228 bp, 5 predicted proteins | sample Lox_Sample_45_FD_206712 | JGI IMG/M metagenome (GOLD analysis project Ga0335085, IMG submission 206712) | Soil microbial communities from Loxahatchee National Wildlife Refuge, Florida, United States - Lox_Sample_4.5 | ecosystem: Environmental > Terrestrial > Soil > Wetlands | place: USA: Florida... | reverse complement strand
CGTTCCTTGTCGCGTTTCCCGCACACAGTCAACAGGCCAAACTGGATAGTTTGCTGGACCGCGAAATGGCGTCGCTTCTTTCCACATACAAATCGCTGCACGCCGCGCCGGAGCTTTCCCATCACGAAGAGAAGACTGCGGCTTTTGTCGCCGGCGAACTCCGGGCCTTTGGATACACGGTTACGGAGCACATCGGAAAATATGCCGGGCACCCGGAGTGGGTGGGCTACGGTGTGGTCGGCGTGCTGAAAAATGGGGACGGGCCAACGGTGTACGCTCGCACCGAACTCGACGCGCTGCCCGTGGAAGAGATGACCGGATTGCCTTACGCCAGCAAAGTCCGGACCCATGATGACGCAGGGCGAGCCGTGGGCGTTATGCACGCCTGTGGACATGACATTCACATCACCTCGTTTTTGGGAACGGCGAAAATGCTGGTGGAGCTGAAGGACCAATGGCGTGGCACCCTGGTGATGCTGGGGCAGCCCGCGGAAGAATCCATCAACGGGGCCAAGGCAATGCTTGACGACGGCCTTTACACGCGATTTCCGAGGCCGGACTACGTTCTGGCTTTGCACGACGCCGGCTCCATCGAGGCGGGCAAGGTGGGATACACGCCCGGTTACGCGATGGCCAGTTCGACTGCCGTGGATGTCACCCTCCGCGGCATCGGCGGCCATGGCTCAGCGCCGCAAGCCACCAAGGACCCCATTGTGGAAGCAGCGCAGTTCATCCTGGCGATACAGACCATCGTGAGCCGGGAAAATTCGCCCTTCGATCCCGCCGTGGTCACGGTTGGTTCCATTCACGGCGGCACCCGCTACAATATCATTCCTGATGAAGTGCATTTGCAGCTCACCATCCGGACCTATAAGGAAGGAGTGAGGCAGCACATTCTGGCGGCGCTGGAACGCATGGCCCTGGGCATCGCCACCGCTGACGGAATACCGCCGTCGCACGCGCCAATTGTGACCACCGGTGGGAGCGAGTACACGCCAGCCACCTACAACGACCCGCAATTGACGGTACGCCTGGCGCAGGTTTTCAAGAAAGAGTTGGGGGCGGAAAACGTTGAGGAATTACCGCCGGTTATGGCCAGCGAGGATTTCTGCCGATTCGCCCTCGATAATCGTCAAATTCCGATTTTCCAGTTCACCCTGGGAGCGGCGGATCCGGCAAAGTTGGCGGATAGCCGGCGCACCGGCGTGCTGCTGCCCGGACTGCACTCCAGCTTGTGGGCGCCGGTCCCCGAACCAACGCTCCGCACCGGGGTAAAGGCCATGGCTAGCGCGGTGCTGGAACTGATGAAAAAGTAGCTAGCCGGAAGTCCGGGCGAAAACTTTGTGCAGTAACGGCGATCTCTGATCGCCGTCAGCGCTCATAGAGCGCTGCTCCAAATTGTGCTCGCGCGCCGCCCCGCTGTGGTGATCTCCAAACACTGGGCGACAAGGCAGGACGTATTTCCTCGAACGTTATTTGGACCGTCAAGGTCACTTGTCACGTTAGGCGACAATACGGCCAAGGGACCGCCAACGTTAGATAAGGAGCCGCGACGCAGCGGGATCGTTTCCGAGTGCGCGACCACTCGCGCAGAACTTTTTGTTATGTATCCCACAACGCCATTTCTGGGGGGACGCGCCACTGTTCAAGGGCCTCATATCCGCGACATGTGTAGAGATTTCAAAATACACGCGGCGGCAACAGCGGGTCACTGCGACACTGTAAGAATTGACAGTGTCGTATAAAGTGGTTGGAAGAATACACTTGGCTGAGAATGCGGGATAGAAAGAGCCAATTCGATTTTTCCGGCGATGAAACAAGAATCGTTCCCCCATGACGATTACGCAATATGGGCCACAATTAAGAGAGAAACCGGTGCCCACACCAGTTCAGGGAAACTCACCTTTTCATCTCGTTCTTCAGGGAGGGCCACAAGCGACGCCGCGGAGCGGCTGGCCCAATCGAATAGCGTCCGTGCCTCACCCTCTGCGCTGTATCGCACCGGCAGACGTTCCAGGATGACTTCGAGCACCTGGACGAAGTTAGTGGGCATTATACGATGAATATGTTTTACTTTTCAATAATATCTAATACGATTGGAGGTGTTGCATGATTGCTGAACAGACTCGTCTCGAAGAGACCCGGAGCAAGGGAATTGCCTGGAAGAAGTGGGGGCCCTACCTCAGTGAACGCCAGTGGGGAACCGTGCGCGAGGACTACAGCCAAGGCGGAGACGCCTGGAATTACTTCACCCACGATCAGGCGCGATCGCGCGCCTACCGCTGGGGTGAAGACGGTTTAGCCGGGATTTCCGATGACAAACAGCGCCTCTGCTTCGCCCTGGCCTTGTGGAACGGCAAAGACCCGATCCTCAAGGAGCGGCTCTTCGGATTGACCAACAGCGAAAGCAACCACGGCGAGGACGTGAAGGAGTACTACTTTTACCTCGACAGCACGCCGACGCACTCCTACATGAAGTACCTCTACAAGTACCCGCAGGCGGCCTATCCCTACGCCGATCTGGTGGAGACGAGCCGCCGTCGTTCCAAGAACGACACGGAATATGAACTGCTCGACACCGGGGTCTTCAATGACGACCGGTACTTTGACGTGTTCGTTGAATATGCCAAGGAGTCGCCCGAGGACATCCTGATCGCGATCACCGTCCACAACCGCGGGCCACAACCGGCGGAGCTGCACGTCTTGCCGACGCTCTGGTTTCGGAACACGTGGTCGTGGACTGAAGGCGCGGCGCGCCCCAGGCTCAGTGCCATGGCAGGCGACGCCGCTATCGCCATGTCCGAACATCCGGACCTCGGTGTGCGCTACTTGTACTGCGACGGTGAGCCGGCACTGCTCTTCACGGAGAACGAGACCAACACCCAGCGGATCTTCGGCGTTCCCAACCGTAGTCCTTACGTCAAGGACGGCATCAACAATTGCGTTGTCCACGGCCAGGCAAACGCGGTGAACCCGGAGCGGAAGGGGACGAAGGTCGCGGGACATTATCGGCTGACGGTGAGCCCCGGCGAGTGTCAGGTGGTCCGGCTCCGGCTCAGCGACGTAGCGCCGGTCGCCTGGCCCCGGGACCAAGGCAAAGCTTCCGGCGCGTTGGGCAACCGTTTCGAGAAGGTGCTTGACACCCGACGCAAGGAGGCCGACGAATTCTATGCGGCCGTCATTCCGCGTTCTCTGCACGCCGACGCGGCCAACGTCATGCGTCAGGCCCTAGCGGGAATGATGTGGAGCAAGCAGTTCTACCTGTACGACGTTGACCAGTGGCTGGCAGAGCGCGGCCGTAATCCCCTCAAGGAAACCGTGAATGCCGCCCCTCGCAACGATCACTGGCACCACATGTACAACGGCGATCTGATCTCGATGCCGGACAAGTGGGAGTATCCGTGGTACGCGGCCTGGGACCTTGCCTTCCACGTGCTCGCACTGTCGCTCGTGGACGTGGATTTCGGCAAACAGCAACTTCGATTGATGCTCCGCGAAAGGTACATGCACCCCAACGGCCAGATCCCGGCGTACGAGTGGAACTTCGGCGACGTCAATCCGCCGGTCCACGCCTGGTCCACCATCGTCACCTATCAACTGGATAAGTTGCAGAAAGGGGAGGGGGACATCAAATGGCTCAAGAGCTGTTTCCAGAAGCTGCTTATGAACTTCACCTGGTGGGTGAACCGCAAGGACCGTTTCGGCAAGAACGTTTTTGAGGGCGGGTTTCTCGGCCTCGATAACATCGGGGTGTTCGATCGCAGCGCGGCGCTGCCGACCGGTGGCCATCTGGAGCAGGCTGATGGCACCGCCTGGATGGCGCTCTACGCCGACAACATGCTCGAAATCGCCATGGAACTGGCGATGACGGATGAGGACTACGCCGACATGGTGGTCAAGTTCCTCCAACACGACGCGATGATCACGTCCTCGCTGGTGGACCTGGGCGGGGGCATCGGGATGTGGGATGAGGAGGACGGCTTCTTCTATGACGTGCTCCGGCTGCCCGACGGCAAGGCCCAACGGCTCAAGGTCCGCTCCATGGTCGGCTTGCTGCCGCTGTGCGCGGCCACATCGTTCGAGACGGAGGTGTGGGGGAAATACCCTGAGATCTCAGAACGGTTCGAACGGTTCATGGGCGCCCGTCCGGAGTTGCGCGCTGCTTCTCACGACCCAACGAAGGCCGGTTTCGGCGGCCGCCACCTCTTTGCGGTCATGGACGAGACGAAACTCCGCCGCGTGCTGGCGAAACTGCTCGACCCGAATGAGTTTCTCAGTCCCTATGGTATTCGTTCCCTCTCGCGCTACCACGCCGACCATCCCTATATCCTCCATACCGGCGGCCAGGAGTACCGCGTCGGGTATCTGCCGGCGGAATCCGATACCGGCATGTTCGGCGGCAACTCCAACTGGCGCGGACCGATCTGGATGCCGGTCAACACGATGATCATCCGGGCCCTTTTAAATTACTACGCCTACTATGGAAATGATTTCATGGTCGAGTGTCCCACGGGCTCCGGGCACTCCCTGAACCTGTATCAAGTCGCCGAAGAGATCGCGCGCCGCCTGACGAACATCTTCCTCAGGGACGAACAGGGGCGGCGCCCGGTCTATGGTGGAGCCCGGAAGTTCCAGGAAGACATGCACTGGCGTGATCACGTCCTGTTCTACGAGTATTTCCACGGCGACAACGGGGCTGGCATTGGGGCCAGCCACCAGACCGGCTGGACGGGAGCCATTGCCCGCGCCATGCACATGTTCTCCACCAGCACCGACAAGCAGGTCCTCGAACTCGGCCAGAAGGCCGCTCTTGTCGAGACAGAGTCGGCCTGGAGCAGCCAGTTGGCGGGGGCGGGCAAGAGCCGGAATAAGTGAGTGGAGAGCCGATGAATTCTTGATGGATGTTGCGCTTCAAATTCTTCTCTTTGTCGCCGTGCTCATCGTGCTGGCCAAGGTGATGGGTGGTCTGAGCCATCGCGCAGGTTTGCCTTTGGTTCTCGGCGAACTGTTGGCGGGCGTGATCTTGGGCCCCACCGTCCTGAATATCTGGCAGTTTTCCTGGTTCTCGTCGCCGGCGGTGCTGGCGGGCGGTAATCCCATTACGCTGGCGGCTTTCGTTAAGATACTCGCCCAGTTGGGCGTAGTGATTCTGATGTTCCTGGCGGGCCTGGAGACCGATGTCCCGCTGATGAAGGCCACCGCCAGCCCCGCCTTCTGGGCGGCCACGGGAGGGGTGCTGCTACCGCTGGTAGGCGGCGCGGCCCTGGTGCGAGCGGCGGGATTCTCCTGGGCCCAAGCGGTGTTCATCGGTACGGTGCTGACCGCCACCAGCGTATCCATCACGGCCCAAACTCTGATGAATCTGGGCAAGCTGCGTTCCAAGGCGGGTTCGACGATCCTGGGCGCGGCCGTCATCGACGACGTTATGGGGCTGATGGTCCTATCGTTCGTCCTGGCCGCCGAATTCCGCGCCGTGCATTCGGGCAGTTCAGCCTGGACGGGGGGCGGCCTCGTCACCGCTCGCATTCTGCTTTTCGGCGTGGCGGCTTTTTGGCTGGGCCCGCGCGTCATTCGGTGGGTTTTCCGCCAGGCCCGCCACTTTCATGGACCGCACACTCTGGTGGCGGCGGCGCTGGGCACAGCGTTCATCTTTGCTTTCTTGGCCCAAAAAGGGGGAGGTATGTCGGCTATCACTGGGTCCTATCTCGCCGGCCTCTTCGTGGCCGCGCTGCCGGAACGTGCCCAGGTCATTGACGAAATCCGTTCCATGACCAACTCCTTATTTGGGCCGCTCTTCTTTGCTTCCATCGGTTTGGAGATCAACGCGCGTCAGTGGGCGGGACGCTTCCCGCTTTTCCTGCTGATCCTGGCCGTGGCGGTCATCGGCAAAGTGCTCGGCTGCGGGCTGGGGGTGCTGTCGCGTGGGTTCAACTGGCGGGATTCGCTGGTGGTCGGAGTTGGCATGATTCCCCGCGGCGAGGTCGGCCTGATCACGGCCAGCATCGGCTGGTCCGCGGGTCTGGTCCCGGCCGGCATCTACTCATTACTTGTGGCCCTCGTCCTGGTCACTACCGTCATCACGCCGGTGCTACTCCGCGTCTCGTTCCCTCGGGAAGCGCCGGCGTAATTCCGATGCTGGACGGCAATATCGGTCGTGCCCTGCAAGATGCTCATGACTAACTCGAACAGGTGAGGAGGCTTCAGCATATGGAGAACTATTTGATGGACCATCCACTCTTGGTTTTTGCGGTCTCTATCGTTGTGTTGTGGATCTTTACGTGGGTCGGCGCCTTCGTTCGCAAGTGGCGGACGGTCCAAGGAGAAGACGAGCATGCAGATCTTGGCCTTGCCTTGACTGCTTGTTTGACGCTGCTCGGCCTCATCATCGGATTTAGCTTTTCGATGGCCGTCAACCGGTACGATCAGCGCAAGAACTACGAGGAGGCGGAGGCCAACGCCATCGGTACGGAGTACGTTCGGGCAGACTTGCTGCCTGCCGCCGATGCGGCGAGAGTGCGTACGCTGCTGAAAAGCTATCTCGACCAGCGTGTTCTGTTCTATGAAACGCAGGATCAGGGCCAGCTTCGGCAGATCGATGCTGCTACTGCCCAGCTCCAGACCAATCTGTGGTCCGCGGCCGAAGCTCCGGCTGCGGCGCAGGGGACAGCCGTCATGGCCCTAGCCGTTTCGGGCATGAACGATGTGTTGAACTCGCAGGGATACACGCAAGCCGCCTGGTGGAACCGCATCCCCATCGCGGCATGGGGTCTGATGGTAAGTATCGCCATCTGCTGCAACGTGTTGATCGGCTATGCGGCACGTCGCGCTGACGCGAAAGCAATTCTGTTTCTTGTTTTGCCGCTGGTAGTGTCCATCGCTTTCCTGCTCATAGCGGACATTGACAGCCCGCGTGGCGGCCTCATTCACGTGCATCCGCATAATCTAGCAAGCCTCTCACAGTCATTGCATACGAACTAATCGCGGCCCACATGGCCATGTGCGCAGCCACCACTGTGGCGGACCCTTCCCGACTGGCTCAGACTCGTGAAGTCTTGGTGGTGCGATTCCCCGAAGGGACTCGTAGAAGCTTGCGGCTCTTTCCAGTCGGTCAGTATGGAGGACCGGCTCATTCTGCGAGTAGTAAAACGTGGGCACTGCCAGGGCAGCCCTAAAACGAGGTTTCTGGTTCCGTCGTCACTCCCGGGTCATTAAAAGGACTGTCGCTTTCGTCGATAGGCTCCGACGGCTTCGTAGATCCAACCGCCTTAGGACTGTTCCCTCGGAAGTTGATCCCACGCTCTGTCGATCAAATCGTGGGAGTCGGCGGACATCTGCTCTTCGGCTATGTCCGGTCGCATGTCTCCCTCATCTTCTCAATGACCTCTCTCATAAGCGTCTCGTCCACGTTGCAGGTTTGATGCAGGTCTACACGGCAGGCTTAATCCTAGGAGTGAGGGGCACACGAGCGCGAATAGTTGTCCCCCCCATCGGCTTCGAGTCAATAGAGAGATCCCCCTCAACGAGCCTCAACCGTTCCTTCATACTGGTTAAACCGAGCCCGGGCCCGCTAATTGCCTTATCGGGTTCAAAACCTGCCCCCGAATCATGCACACTCAACCGGATCTCATTCAAGCCCCCATGCAGCGACACTTTGAAATGCCGGACACCGCTATGCTTTACGGCATTCTGAAGGGCTTCCTGCAGGACGCGGAACAGACAGAGGGACATATCCTTTGGTAGGTTCCTCGGGATGCCCTCGGAGTGAAAATCAACCTTTCCTCCCTGCCGCTCGGAAAGCTCTCGGCAAAAACCTGCGCAAGCCGCCACGAGCCCGAGGTAATCGAGCTTGGAAGAGTGTAAACGGTGCGACAATGCCCGGATATCGCTCCCGATATTCACCGCCTGTTCGCAGGCCTCTTCCATGCGGCGGTTCGTTTCGGCCTCCGAACTGGGGAGACCTCGTTTGAGTTCGTCCAGACTAATCGCCAGCAGGGCGACCCGCTGACTGATATCATCGTGAAGCTCTCGCGCAATCCGGGTGCGCTCTTCCTCTTGGGCCTCGATCAACCTGCGACTCACGCGGGATAGGGCCTCTTCGGCTCGACGTCGCTCGGTGATGTCCCGGATGATGACGGTGAACAGTTTCTTGCCCCCATCTTCAGTGCGGGAAAAAGAGGCCTCGATGGGGAATTCCTCGCCTGTGGTGCGCAGGCCCCACAGTGCCCCCAGAGCGCCCGCAGCTCGATCATTGGTTCCGGTCTCACTCAATTGGCGGAGGTGTGCGCCGTGAGAGGCCCGAAAGCGTTCCGGAATGAGGCGATCGACTGAAGTTCCGATCGCATACCGCGAGGGGCAGCCAAACATCTTCTCGGCTGCGGGGTTAAACACCACAATTCGTCCTTCGTCATCGACGGCCATAACCGCATCCATGGCCGACTCGACAATGCTCTCCAAGCGATTCTGGCTCGCCTCCAGCCTCTCCTGGACTTCCTTACGCTCGGTGACGTCTACAGCCATGCCGCGCATCCGACGGGGTTGGCTATCTCCGTTGTAGTCAAATTCACCCCTGGAGACGACCCATCGGGTGCTCCCGTCCGGCCGAACGACGCGAAATTCGGCACTGAAGGGTTCACATTTTAGCTTCGCGTCATCGACCGTTCGGGATAACTGCTCGCGGTCTTCAGGGTGAACGTAGCGATAGAAATCTCCAACCTGCGAAGCGAAGGTATCCGCCGGAATGCCGAACACGGTTTGCAGGTCGCCAAACCAATTTCCGCGCCCGCCGGCGAAATCCCACTCCCATCCCACGGATTGACCCGATTCCATCGCCAGGCGAAGTCGCTGGTTGGAGGTAAGCAGTTCCAGTTGCGTCTTTCTCCTTATCGCCCGTTGCCAGAGAAGCGCCGAGATGGCAAGGGTCTGTGCCAAGAGCAAGAAAAGGCCTGCCAAAATATACCGCCTGTATGCTTCCCAGAATGTCATCTGCCGGTTGAGCACGACGCTGCCTGGCGGCAGATCGCTTTCCTTGAGCCCCCAGCGGCGCAGGGCGCGCCAATCGAAAAGGTAAGTGTTCGTCCCTCTCACAACAGGGATGTCTTGCGGCCTTTCTCCATTGAGTATCCTCTCCACAATGCCGCCCGCGACCTTTCCTGCGGCAGCATAACTCGATACATCGCCTCCTACCTCCCCGTGACCCAAGGAGTCATCAGTCAAGCTAAAGACCGGGGCATTGGCGGACTGAACGACCATCGGACCAGATTCAATCGAAGTGAGAAAGGGTTGACCCGCCGCATCCCGCGCGATACTGGTGAGGAGGACGACGGTGTGATTGGGCAAGTGGTGCAGCCGGTCTAGCATTTGTTGCATGGTCAAGTCGGTGAGATAGTTGACGTCGAGCTTCGATTCGTATTTGCGCAATTGCTCCCGGACCCAGGCCTCAAAGGATCGGTCGTAAGTCGACGTGCCTCCTACCACCACCACGTGCTGGGTGCCGGGTTGGAGCCGGAGTGCCGCCTCCACAGTCTTTGCCGGTTCCATGACTTCCCAGACACCTGTGAAGTTAGCGTTGAGCTTGGGATGGCCCGCTGCCTCCTCAGTGCTGGCGAAGAACACCACCGGGACATCGTGGAAGAATGCTTCGTGCGAGCTGACCACGAACCTGAGTGAAGATGGCCCGGCGCTGAGAATGAGGTCCGGCCTGCATTTTCGATACTTACGGATGTACCACTCCCTGAATTCCTGTTGGCTAGCGGGGTCTGAAAACAGGGTTGTCTCCAGGTACTCGCGATACAACTCGATCTTGAAAGGTGAATCTTCCAGGGCAGCAAGAATACCCTGTTCGAGAAGCGCGACAGCCGGTGACGAGGGACCTACCTCGTACAAAATAAGGACTCGTCGGACTTGTTTGTCCTGAGCGCCGGCCATAAGGGGAAATAGGAAACTCGAAGCAAGGATAAGAAGCACGGGTTTGGCCAGCCACCAAGTTCCCATCCGCTGCCTTGAACCAAGTCCCACCCAATTTCGGGAGCGCGAGCCCATCCTGGGTTTTTGTCCCCCCGCAGCATACCGATTACGCTGCATTGACACTCCACATATAATAACGCCAAACCTGCGCTATTTCCCACCCCGAGATTCCTCCGCCCCGAACTGGCCGCCATGGTGCCTTAGAAGCCCGTTGATACTGTGACAATCCACCAGTCGCAAAACTCATAGCCATGGACAGACAGGG
>Ga0335085_10017802_pt1 | contig 10229 bp, 10 predicted proteins | sample Lox_Sample_45_FD_206712 | JGI IMG/M metagenome (GOLD analysis project Ga0335085, IMG submission 206712) | Soil microbial communities from Loxahatchee National Wildlife Refuge, Florida, United States - Lox_Sample_4.5 | ecosystem: Environmental > Terrestrial > Soil > Wetlands | place: USA... | reverse complement strand
AGCCAGATGCAGACTTTCACCGCCGTTTTCGTCGCCGCGCTCGCGCTCACCCTGGGCCTGCGCCTGTGGCTGGCGCGGCGCCACATCCGGCATATCGCGCGCTGCCGCGATGAGGTGCCCAGGGACTTCGCCGAACACATCGGGCTGGCGGCACACCAGAAGGCCGCGGATTACAGCATCGACAAGACGCGCCTGGGCATGATCGACCTGGCAATCGGCGCGCTGTTTCTGCTGCTGCTCACGCTGGGCGGCGCGCTGCAGGCACTGCACGACGCGTGGCTGCGCCTGTTCGACGCCGGCAGCTATGCCCACGGCATCGCCCTGATCGTCAGCGTCGCCGTGATTTCCGGATTGATCGACCTGCCGCTGGCCCTGTACCGCACCTTCATCATCGAAGCGCGCTTCGGCTTCAACAAGATGACCTTGCGCCTGTTCTTTGCCGATCTGGCCAAACAGGCCTTGCTCGGCGCGGCGCTGGGTCTGCCGCTGCTGTTCTGCGTGCTTTGGCTGATGCAGCGCATGGGCGAGCGCTGGTGGCTGTATGTCTGGGTAACCTGGATCGTGTTCAACCTGCTGGTGCTCACGGTGTACCCGACCGTGATCGCGCCGCTCTTCAACAAGTTCACGCCGCTCGCGGATGCGGCGCTGAAGAGCCGCATCGAGGCGCTGCTGGCGAAGTGCGGCTTCCGCTCGCAGGGCCTGTATGTCATGGACAGCTCCCGGCGCTCCAGCCATGGCAATGCCTATTTCACCGGTTTCGGCGCGTCCAAGCGCATCGTGCTGTTCGATACGCTGATCGCGCGCCTGGCCCCGGCCGAGATCGAGGCGGTGCTTGCGCACGAGCTCGGGCATTTCAAGTACCACCATGTCTGGAAGCGCATGGCGGCGCTGTTCGCCGCGAGTCTCGGTTTTCTCTGGTTGCTCGGCTACGCCATGAACCGGGATTGGTTCTACGCCGGACTCAACGTGCAGGCGCATTCGACCGCGCTCGCGCTGCTGCTGTTCTTCCTGGTGGTTCCGGTGTTCACCTTCCTCCTGCATCCGCTTACCAGCCTCTACTCGCGCCGGCACGAATACGAGGCCGACGCCTACGCCGCGCGCCACGCGCTCCGGGCCGACCTGATCCGCGCCCTGGTGAAACTGTACCAGGACAACGCTGCGACGCTCACACCCGACCCGCTGTACTCGGCGTTCTACGATTCGCATCCGCCGGCGGCGCTGCGCATCGCCAGGCTGCAAGGCATCGGAGCGCAGGCGCAGCCGGCATGAATGCTCCCGCACACCGCACGCGCCGCAGCGCCAATTGCGCCCGCCTTTTCGGGGGTAATTCCGCAAACGAATCGATCTGCGCGGCGAAGATAGAGGCGCCGTGCCGGATCTGAAGCTAGGCGGCCAGGTGATCGCCGCCTACGGCCGCCACTACCTGGTCGAAGCGGCGGGCGGCGGCCTCTACGCCTGCTTTCCGCGCGGCAAGAAGAGCGCGGTGGCTTGCGGCGACCAGGTGACATTCGCGCAAACCGCGCAGGAGCAGGGGGTGATCGACGCGGTGCATGCGCGCTCCACCTTGTTCGCGCGCTCCGCCGCGCACCGGCAGAAGCTGATCGCGGCCAATGTGTCCCAACTTGCCCTGGTCGTCGCGGCCGAGCCCAGTTTCAGCGAGGAGCTGATCAACCGCTGCCTGGTGGCGGCCGAGCAGCAGAACATGCGCTCTGTTATCGTGCTCAACAAATGCGACCTGGAGGACGCGGCCAGGGCAGCGCTGGCGCGGCTCGCCCCCTATCTGCAGGCGGGCTATCGCGTGATCGAGCTTTCAGCGCGCCAGGGCGCCGAGCAGCTGCGTCCGCTGCTCGCGCACGAGGCCACCGTGCTGGTGGGCCAGTCCGGCATGGGCAAGTCCACCATCATCAACGCCCTTCTGCCGCAGGCGCGCGTCGCAACCAGGGAAATATCCGCCTTTCTCGCCTCGGGCCGCCACACGACGACCCAGGCGCGGCTGCACCGGCTGGACGCCGACAGCACGCTGATCGACTGCCCCGGTCTGCAGGAGTTCGGCTTGCACCACCTGACGCCGCAGGAGATCGAAACGGGTTTCACCGAATTCCGCAGCCTTCTGGGGCGATGCCGCTTTCAGGACTGCCGCCACCTCGCCGAGCCGGATTGCGCGCTGGCCCGGGCCGCCGCGGAAGGTCTGATCCATCCGCGCCGGCTCGAAATGTACCGCCGCATCAGCCGCGCCGAATTCCACGGAAGATAGCCATGCGGCTGTTGTTCAGCTCGCTCAAGCTGCTCGAGGTTCATCACCTGAAAAACCTGCTGGAAGCGGAAGGCATCCGCTGTCTGATCAGGAACGAGCTGCTCAGCCGGCTCGCCGGGGAAATCCCGTTCACGGAATGCGCGCCGCAGATCTGGCTGATGGACGAACGCGATTACGATCGTGCCAGACGCATCCTCGCCGACTTCGGCCGTGGCCCGCTTGTCGGGCCGCCGTGGAAATGCCCGAACTGCGGCGAGGCGCTGGAAGGTCAATTCAGCGCCTGCTGGCATTGCGGCGCGCAGCGTCCGCCACCCTGAGGCGACGCCGGTAGTTCGGTGCGTCCTGCGATTCAGCCTGGCCGGAGTTTGCATTTCCCCAAGCGCTGACTAATATTCAAAAGGCCAGGCCCGATTGCAGCTAGAAAAGGACATCGACATGCTCACGCTCAACGTAAACGGCCGCACCCATCACCTCGACGTGGAGGGTGAAATGCCCCTGCTCTGGGTACTGCGCGACCACTTGAATCTGCCGGGTACCAAGTACGGCTGCGGCATCTCGCTCTGCGGCGCCTGCACGGTGCATGTCGACGGCGAAGCGGTGCGCTCCTGTTCCGTGCCGGTCGCCAGCGTAGCGGGAAAGCGGGTGGTCACCATCGAAGGCCTGTCGCCGCAGGGCCTGCATCGCGTGCAGGAAGCATGGATAGCGCATCAGGTTCCCCAGTGCGGCTACTGCCAGACCGGCATGATCATGTCTGCGGCGGCATTGCTCGCCAGGAAGCCCAAGCCGACGGACGCGGACATCGATGAGACGATGAGCAATCTGTGCCGCTGCGGCACCTATGCGCGCGTGCGCGAGGCGATACACGCAGCGGCCGGCGCCACCGTCACGCCAGTTACCGGCGGGAAGGCCTGAGGACCGCCGCCATGACAGTCGATCTGAGCCGCCGGCAATTCCTCAAGGCTTCCGCCGCCGCAGGCGGAGCGTTCGTTCTTGAATTCAGCTTCCCGCTGAGCAGCGCCGCGGCCGACGCGGCCGATGCCACCGAGGTGAATGCCTGGGTAGTGATCCACGCCGACGACCGCGTCGTCGTGCGCATCGCCCGCTCGGAGATGGGGCAAGGCACCTATACCGCGCTGGCGCAACTCGTCGCCGAGGAGCTCGAGTGCGACTGGTCCCGCGTCAGCGCCGAGTTCGCCTCGCCCAACGAGCATATCCGGCGCAACCGCGTCTGGGGCTCGATGTCCACCGGCGGCAGCACAGGCGTGCGCATGTCGCAGGACTATGTGCGCAAGGCGGGCGCTGCCGCGCGCGCGATGCTCATGCAGGCCGCGGCCGCGCGCTGGAAGGTGCCGGTCAGCGAATGCATGGTGAGCAGGGGCACAATCTCGCACCAATCCACGCAAAGGAAGCTGCGTTACGGCGAGGTCGCCGCGGATGCGGCCCGGCTCCGGCCCCCGGCGGAAGTGAAATTGCGCGACTCCAGGGAATGGACCATCGCCGGAAAGCCGGTGCAACGCCTCGACATTCCCGACAAGGTGCGCGGCAAGCCCGTGTTCGGCGTCGATGTCGCGCTGCCGGGAATGCTGCATGCGTCCATCGCGCAATGCCCGGTATTCGGCGGCAAGGTCAAGGCTGTTGACGCGCGTGCCGCCGAAAACATGCGCGGCGTGAAGAAAGTGGTACGCGAAGACGATTTCGTCGCCGTCGTCGCCGACAGCTGGTGGCGCGCGAACGAGGCCCTGAAGCAGATCAGAATCGAATGGGATCCGGGCGCGAATGGCAAGGCGTCTAACGAAACAGTCGCGGCGATGCTGCGCGAGGGCCTGGCCGCGCCGAAATTGCCGCACGCGCGCAAGCTGGGAGATGTCGGCGCAGCGCTCGCCACCGCCGCCAAGGTGATCGAGGCCGAATATTCTTCGCCCTACCTCAACCACGCGACGCTGGAACCGCAGACCTGCACCGCCTGGTTCAAGCCCGACGGATCGCTCGACGTCTGGACCTCGACGCAGAATGCAGAAGCGTCAATGGCGGCTGCGGCGCAGACTGCCGGATTGCCGCTGGAAAAGGTCGAAGTGCACAAGATGATGCTGGGCGGCGGCTTCGGCCGGCGCGGCGGGCCGCAGGATTTTGTGACCCAGGGGGTGGCCATCGCCAAGGCCATGCGCGGAACGCCGGTGAAGCTGATGTGGTCGCGCGAGGAGGACATGCAGCACGGTTTCTATCGTCCCGCGAGCCTGGTGCGCATGAAGGCGGGCCTGGACGCGCAAGGACGGCTGCTCGCGCTGCACGCGCGCATCGCCTGTCCGTCGATCCTCGCCGTCCTCGGACCGCGGCCGGGCAACGACGGCATCGACTTCACCGCGGTGCGCACGCTGAGCGACATGCCCTATGCGGTCGCGCACCAGCAAATCGATTACGCCATGCGCAACGGCCACGTCCCGGTCGGCTTCTGGCGCGCGCCTGGCCAGCAGAACGGCTTTTACCGCGAATGTTTCATCGACGAACTGGCCGCGGCGGCGGGCAAAGATCCGGTGGAATTCCGCCTGGGGATGCTGAATCCGGGCGACAAGGACCGGCTGGTGCTGGAAGCGGCGGCCAAGGCTGCGCGCTGGGGAACGCCGCCGCCGCAAGGCGTGCACCGCGGTGTCGCGGTCGTCAGCGGTTTCGGCAGCTATGCCGCGATCGTGGCCGAGGTTTCGGTGAGCGCGAAGGGCGAGCTCAGGGTGACCCGCATCGTCCTCGCCATCGACTCCGGCTACGTCGTCAATCCGGATACCTGCCGTGCCCAGGCCGAGAGCAACGTGGTGTACGGCCTGGGCAGCATCCTCTACCAGGAGAACAACGTGAAGGACGGGCGCATAGTCGAATCCAATTTCCACGATTTCCGGCTGCCGCAGATTTCCGAGATGCCAGAGGTCGAAACGGTACTGGTGCCGACGGGCGGCTTCTGGGGCGGGCATGGCGAACCCGGCATCCTGCCGCTGGCGCCCGCCGTGTGCAATGCGGTCTTTGCCGCCACCGGCAGGCGCATCCGCTCGCTGCCTCTGGCGCACCACGACCTGCGTCCGGCATGAGAACTGCGCGCGGCCGACGACCGCCGCCTGCGCCGCTGCGGCGCGGCGCCGGGTCAAGGCGTCGATTCGTCCGGTACGCCGGAGCGGGTCGGCGGGACCCGCATGCGCTGCCGGCAGCCTTGCTGCGTCAGCTGAGCGCGCGCGCGATCGCCAGCAGCAGGAGTATGAACAGGATGACGACCAGCGCGCGCCACACCAGCCCTATGGTGCTGTCGAGAAAACCGACGTCGGCGTCGTCACCCAAGCCCAGTTCCGGCCGGTCGGCCGGGCTCAGCTCGGAGAGAAAAGGCATGCCCAGGCGCACGCCCATGGCGCCCGCGCCGCTGGCGAGCACAACCCCGAGAGCGGGATCAGGCCAGGCGGCAGCCTGCGTGCGCCAGCAGTAGGCGGCGTCTTCGAAATCGCCGACGACAGCGAAGGCAATGCCGGTGAGCCGCGCCGGTATCCAGTCCAGCAGCCGGTACACCTGGGCCGCGAAACTGCCGAACGCGGAAAGCTCGCTGTCGCCGCGATCGACCCAGCGCTGCTGCAGGAACGCAGACATCCGATAGAGGATGGCCCCGACCGGCCCGGGCAGCAGCACGAACCAGAACACCACCGCGAACACATGCCGGTACGAAGCGATCAGCGCCTCTTCAATGGTAAGGCGGGCGACTTCCTCCGCGTTCAGCCGGTCGCAGCTGCTGCCGCGCCACTCGCCCAGGGTGGCGCGGGCCTGATCCAGGTCGCCGCGCTTGAGCGCCCAATGGATGTCGGTGAAGAAGTGACCGACCTGGCGAAACCCCATGGTCAGGTAGAGGATCAGAACGTTGAAGGCGAGCGCCAGCAGCGGCGACAGACGATGGAGCAGGTAATAGGCCAGCGCCGCCAGCAGCATTGCCGGCGCCACGCCCAGCGCCCAGGCGACGATGCCGTGCGCGCGCTCGCCCGCATTGAAATGCTGCTGCAGGAAATCGGCAAACCTGTTCGCCACCGACACCAGTTGCTTGCGGTCGGCAAGCGGCCGCCATTGTTCGAGCAACAGGGCGATGATCAGCGAGAGGAGGCTCATTCGGAACGCGGGACTTCTTGCGGGCTGCGCCCGGCGGCAAATTCGATATTATACGCACTCCGCCCGCTCCAACGCGAAGCTAGGACGACCATGGCGATCAAGAAGCAGGCTCCCCTGAAGATCACGCCACCCTTCGGCTACGGCGAGGTAGTGCCGCTGAAGAAGACGGACAGGGTACGGCTGCCTGCCCCTGGCGCCACGCCGGAGTTCTGCCGCTCGACCAATGCGCTGGCCCTTTCGCTCGGCGAATTCGCCGTCGCGGCGCGCGACTACCCGATCGTGTTCGCCGGCGGCGGCACGGCGAAGCCCTACTCCCCCGTCATCGTGCTCGGCCTCGCCGACCGGCAGAATTTGTTCGTCGACGCGGCCGGCGCATGGGATGCGGCGACCTATGTTCCGGCCTACCTGCGGCGCTACCCCTTTTGCATTTCCAGGCTCCATGCCGAAGGCGAAAAGGAGGACCGCAATGTGATTTGTGTCGCGAGCGCGCAACTGCACCGGCAGGGGACGCCCCTGTTCGACGCCGAAGGCGCGGCGACACCGCAGTGGCAGGCAGCGCAGCGCCTGCTCGAGGAGTACGAGAACGACCTGGATGCGACGGCGCGGACGTGCGCGTTGTTGTTCGAGCTCGATTTGTTCGCGCCTTTCACGTTCCAGGTCACGCGCGACGCCACGCCGCAGCTGACGCTGCAGGGCATGCACCGCATCGACGAGGACAAGCTCAAGGCACTCGATGCGGGCAAGCACAAGGAGCTGGTGACGCAGGGTCTGATGGGCAAGATCTACGCCCATCTTCACTCGCTGGATAACTTCGCGCGGCTCTACCGGCGGTCCGCGGCGCGCACGCGTTCCAAGGCGAAGCCCAAGCGCAAACAGCCGCGCGCGCGGGCGCGGGCGTAACCGCCTCCTACGCGGTCAGCAGCGCATAGAGGTTCATCAGCATTCCCGCGGTCGCGCCCCAGATATAGCGCTGCTCATAGGGCATCGCGTAATAGTGCCGCGTGCGGCCCTGGTATTGCAGCGTATTGCGCTGATGGTTGCCGGGATCCAGAAAAAACGCCAAGGGCACTTCGAAGGCTTCCGCCACCTCGAACTCATCCAGACGAAACACCGGCGGCGGGTCCACCAGGCCGACCACCGGGGTGACGCGATAGCCGGTAACCGTGGTGTATTCGGGCAAAACACCGAGAATTTCAACCAGTGAGTGCGGCAGGCCGATTTCCTCGAAGGATTCGCGCAGAGCCGTCGCCGCCGGCGATTCGTCGTCCGCCTCGCTGCGTCCCCCGGGGAAACTGATCTGGCCGGCGTGGTCGTACAGGTGATCCGTGCGCTGCGTGAGCAGGATGGTAAGCCCCGGCTCGCGCCTCACCACCGGCACCAGCACGGCTGCCGGCCGCAGCGCCTCGGTCTTGCGCCAAAGATGACCGTCCCCGGTGGTGATCGGCGTAACGGCCTGGCCGCCGGAAAGACGCTGGCGCAACCAGGCTTCGCTGGCGAGTTCCTGCGCTTTCGGTCGGTTGCGGACGCCTGCTTTCACCTGTGAATCTAGCCCGAAAACCGGCGGGAACGGCGCTACTGGATCGCCGAGCGCGGCGTCGCCAGCAGGCGCGTCACCTGGATCTTCTCGCGGATGATCATGCCGTCGTTGACCGGCTTGATCTCGTTGATCCAGGTCGGGCTCTCGTACATCTCCGCGTAAAGGCGCTGGCGCTCCTGTTCGCTCGCGAAGCGCCGGATCCACACGTACAGGTCCGGGTCGTCCTCGGCGACGAAACTGCCCAGCACCACCACACCCAGGGACACCTGGTAGGGGATGATCTTTTCTTCCATCCATTTGACCCAGCGCTCGCGCTGCCCGGGCTTCAGCCGGTATTGGCGCAATTCGAAAATCATCGCTTGTTCCGCCGCGATTGCCTAAGGCATGAGCAACGTCGAACCTGTGGTCTTGCGCGCTTCCAGATCGCGGTGCGCCTGCACCGCGTCCTTGAGCGCGTAGCGCTGGCGCACTTCTATCTTCACCTTGCCCGACAGGACGATATCGAACAAGTCCTTGGCCGACGCCACCAGGTCGTCGCGCTTGGCGGTGTAATGCATCAGGCTCGGCCGCGTGAAGAACAGAGACCCGCGCGAGGCGAGCATGCTCGAATCGAAGGCCGGCACCGGGCCCGAGGCATTGCCGAAGCTCACCATCATGCCCATCGGGCGCAGGCAGTCGAGCGAGCCGACGAAGGTGTCCTTGCCGATCGAGTCGTACACTACCGGCAGCAGCGCTCCGCCGGTGATTTCCTTCACGCGCTGGGTGAAATTTTCGCGCGTGTACACGACCGCGTGGTCGCAGCCGTGCGCCTTCGCCAGCGCGGCTTTCTCGTCCGAACCCACGGTGCCGATCACGGTCGCCCCGAGCGCTTTCGCCCACTGGCAGGCAATCAGACCAACGCCGCCCGCGGCCGCGTGGATCAGGATCGTGTCGCCGGGCTGAACCTTGTAGGTGCGCTTGAGCAAATACTGCGCGGTAATGCCCTGCAGCATCATCGCCGCGCCCTGGTCGAATGTGATGCCATCGGGCAGATTCACCAGGCGGTCGGCGGTCATGTTCCGCACCTCGGCATAAGCGCCCACTGGCGGCGCCGCATAAGCGACGCGGTCGCCCTTCTTGACATTGGCGACGCCCTCGCCCACCGCCTCGACCACGCCGGACGCCTCCAGGCCGATGCCGCTGGGCATGGTCAGAGGGTAGAGTCCCGAACGGTGATAAACGTCGATGTAATTCAGGCCGCAGGCACTGTGGCGCACGCGCGCCTGGCCCGGACCCGGCTCGCCTACCTCGACGTCCTCCCACACCATGACGTCGGGGCCGCCTTGCTTGTGCAATCGAATGGCTTTTGACATGTTTCTTTCCCGGCAAAAATGTGAACAGCGCAGATTGATGGATGGTTGAGCGAGGACTGCGTCCGCCTAACCCGAACGGACCGTCATGTTACAACAAATCATAGGCCCGATCGCAGCGGGCTCGCCGGCCGGCGCCGCTATTTCGGCTTGGACTTGGACGGCGCAGCCTGCGCCGGGTCGGCCTCGGCGGGCCTGGCCGCTGCGCTCGCGGCCGCCGCCTGCATCAGGCTCCACCACGCCGCCGGGTCGGGAAATGGATTCGTTCCTGCGTCGGTCGCGGCTCCCGCCGGCGCGGACTGCATTGCCTTCATCGCCGCCAGCGTGCTCCTTTGCATCTCCAGCCCCTGGATTGACAGGCGCAGCATGTTCAGGTTGAGGTTGAGCCAGTTCTCCACCGATTTCAGGTCGGCGATCTTCTTCTCTACTTCATCGATGTCGAGCGTAGGCGCCACCATGCCCGGCATGGGCAATCCCATGGGGTTCCACAACTTCTTCATGAACTCGAACGGATCCGGCAGCGGGTCGGCCATGGCGACACCTCGATACGCGATGGGAGGCTGCAAGTCTAATCCAAAATCATCGGGCGATGCCCAGAAACTCCAGCAACGCGTCGCGCTGGGCGAAGGTGTCCCGATAGCCCAAGTCGATGAGTGCCCGGCAATAGGTCTCCTCGAACAGCAGATAGCTCGCCAGATTGGAGCCGCTGCGATTCATCGCGCCGATGCCGCCCAGGACGAATTTGATCATCCACGGCAGTTCCTGCACGTGACGGCCGGCGATGCGCTCGATCGACTCGCTCGGCGAGATCACCAGCACCTTGACCGGGCGCAGTTGTATCCCGGCCTCCACCCGCCTGTCCTCCGGTATCAGGCTGACCGTGCGGTTGATGCGCCGCAACCGCTCCAGATCCACCGCGAGCCCATCCAGGAAAATGCTGTTCAGGGCGTGGCCCGCTATCTGC
>Ga0335085_10017800_pt1 | contig 10231 bp, 8 predicted proteins | sample Lox_Sample_45_FD_206712 | JGI IMG/M metagenome (GOLD analysis project Ga0335085, IMG submission 206712) | Soil microbial communities from Loxahatchee National Wildlife Refuge, Florida, United States - Lox_Sample_4.5 | ecosystem: Environmental > Terrestrial > Soil > Wetlands | place: USA: Florida... | reverse complement strand
AGGTCCGCGACCTCCTGCGGATCAGTCACTTCTCGCCGGAGTTCCAGCGTGCCGATGTAGCCGCGCAGAACCCGCTGGCCTGGATCATTGACGTGAATGGCCTGGCCGTGGACGCCCGGCACGTTCCGCCCGACATCCAGGCGGAGGCCTTCCGACGGGGGCTCATCCCCTATATACCGGCGCTGGGGCCAGACGAGACGGGGGCTCGCGCGAGGTCCCAGGTGACGGGAACGCCGCCCGTTGCTTCCGCCGCCGCTGAGGTGTTTCCGTACGCTGGTGGAAGGCTGGCCAGCCCCCGCCGAGATGCCGTGGCCGGCGCCGCCGCGCCGTCCGAGGTAGCAGGCCTGCTGGATCATTGCAGTGACCTCAAGCGCCAACTGGTCGAGTTCGCCCGTTCCCGGCGCTTCTCGCGACAGTTTGACCAGGCGCTCAGGGCAGGCTCCCGCGGTAAGGCCGTTGATGAATCCGAGTTCATCAACATCATCGACCACTTCGTACTGCAGCGTCCTCTTCCCGGCGGGCGTACCGTCGTGGAGACCTTCATCTCGGCGCATCCTGAGCTCGCGGAAGCCGATCGCCAGATGCTGCTCGGCTGGCGCGACGTGGTGGAGGGAGTCTTCGAGATCCGCGAGCGGGATCGCGAGGCGATCATCGCTGTCAATCTCATCGACGAGCTGACCTACCAGGTCTACTCCAATGCCGGCCCGGTTGCCCTGGCGTCGATGGAGCCGGGATGCTTCATGATCGCCAGGATCGTACCCATTGGCGTGGGCTGGATGCTCAGCGGGGCGCAGCAGACGTTCGACGCGTCCCAGCGGGCGGCGGTGCTCCAGGTGGCAGCGGAGCTGGCGGCCGAGTATCCGCGGCTGGTGTTCCGCAACCCCGACAAGGTGACCCAGGGCTGGGAGCTCGCGCGTAAGCAGCGGGCGATGTTCATTGAGTTCTTCGGCAGCGACCTCATCATCGTGCCAGGGCCGGAGGTGGCATCACGGATGAACGGCTTCCTTACCTGGTACACCCGCCGGGTGCGTGAGGAAGCCGGCTCGGCGGCAGGCAGCCCCGACGCCGACGTCGCTGCCCGGACACCGGCGTTCAGCGTGCCGGGCGACCTTGCCAGCGCGCCGACCGTCGCATTGGCCTATGACGAAACGGAAGGTCTGACGTTCCTGGCCAACTTCGTCCTGGTGCGCGAAGCGTTTGAGAATCCCGGGCTTGCAGCCGACCAGGAACACCGGCAGGCGGTACTCGGGTACCTGAAAGCCGACAGCATCTCAGCGCTGCCGTTCCGGCGGCTAGCCGGGGCGGATACCGCCCGGGCCAGCCAGCTCTTCCAGCACCTGCTGAAGAAACCCAGCTTCTCATGGGAACGCGACGGCGAGGCCCTGCTGCGCAAGCACAAGCCATGGTGCTTCGGAGCCGAGCCGCAGCCTCCGGTCACGCCTCTGAGCAGCGAGCTCGCCAAGGCTCTCCCATCATCGGTGTAGGTTGCCTGCCGTTCCCAGACGCGGCTCGTCCCGCACCGTCGTGAAGCCCGAGTCGCCGCCGTGTTGGAAAACCTCACTACCTTCGCCGTAGCGGGCGCAATCGCGAACCTGGTGCGTGCAAACACCGTCCGATGTGAGCCGCGTACGGCAGCGCCATCCCTGCCTCCTGCGATCAGCCTGAGATCATATGCGTGAAGTCGTAGTTCCCGTTGCCAAGGCCGCGGCGCAGCTTGCCGATGATCCTGTCCCCGTCGTCGTACGGCCCGGAGATGTACATCGGTTTCCCGTCCCGGCCGAAGGTCAGCTCGCACTCCCCGTCCCACGCCCCCAGATACCCGGCGGCCCGCCCGAAGTCCGCGTGCGGCTCGAACCCCAGCTCGCGCGCGTACCCGATCGCGCCGTAGACGATCTGCCGCCCCAGCTCCAGCGGCACCTGCACGGCCGGCTCGTCCGAGGCGCTGAAGATCTGCTGGATGAACCCGCCCAGCCGCCGCCGGTCCATCGACCGCGGCCCGGCCGCGTCCTTCAGCCCCAGGCACCAGGTATCCACCAGGTAGAAGCACACCCCTGCCGTGGACCCGCCCCGGTCCCGGGCGACCAGCACGGTCACCAGCCCCGAGTGCCCGGTTCGTTCCGACGGGGCCGACCCCGGCCAGTCCGGCCGCTCCGGTGCCAGGACGCTGGATGACCAGCCCGGGCTGATCCAGCACCCGATCAGCGCGTCCTCCCGGGTCCGCCCTTCGGCGGCGGCGACCGATCTGATGAGCGGCGCGACCGCGCTCGGCGGCATCTTCAGCGCCCGGGCGATCTCCTTCGGCGTGCGCCCGGCGTCCCGCAGCTCACGAACACGGTCAAGCAACTGCTGCGTTGGCATAAGGATATAGTGCCCGAACCGGCCGCGTTCCTTGGCCGACACGCCCGGGTTCTGTCAGTTCGCGCGGGGCGTAGCACCTGGCCGTTCGGATGAATGCCGTCCTCCCCCCGGTAACCTGACTGACTGACCGTACGCGGCTGGCAGGAGGTGCAGGGATGCCGGTCACGCCAAGGGAGCGGCTGGCCAGGGTGCTCGACGGCTCGCAGGCGCCTGGCGCGTTCAGCGCGCAGCTGTCCGTGCCCGCGAGGGACGTCCGGCTCACGGTGGCGGGCGAGGGGCCGATCAGCTTCCCGGTCAAGTGCCGGACGAGCAGATGTGCGCATCGACGCCATCGGCGGACCTGAAGCCGTACGACTCCCAGTACACCGGGTACATGGGGAACTACGGCAACACGATGGACCGCTGGTACCGGCGAGCCGCGGTCGTAGTGTGGCCCCGGCAGCATGCCTTCGCGGCCCGGCGCAGGCGTCGCCTTCGTGGGCGCTGACCGAGCTGAGAGCCCGGCTGGACGCCGGGGACCTTGCCAACGTGCAGGCCGCCGCGCCGTCCGTCGCGCCGTTCTGGCAGGCGCCCGGTCCTGAGCTGCTGGAACCGGCACTGCATACGGCCGCGGGGCTGGAGGACCCAGGCATCGCGCTCATGCTGCTGCGGCCGTTCGCGGTCGAGTGGGTGACACCCGCGCACGCGGGCGGGCTGGCGGCGCTCGCCGCGCGGTACGGCGAATCCTGGCACCGGAACCTTCTGGACGCGTGGTTCGGGTCGCGGAACGCGTGGCGGCACACCGGGGACGTGGACCGCAAGGGCGCGGTTCTCACCCGGCCAGATCCGGCCAAAGGCGCCGAGATCCTGGTCTTGCGCCACCAGGTTGGCGTGCTCCAGGGTTAGCCGGAACTGTTCGGCGATGTTCACGATGGCGCGGCGATATTCGTTGTGACGGCTCCGGTCGATCGGGGATCAGTCGGCGAGAGGCACGGTGGAGAACTACCCGGAGGCTGTCCTTCTCGTCAGGCAACGCGACCGGTCCGCCGATGGACCCGCGCCCGTCGCCGCCGTCCGGGGCGGACTGGTCCGCTGCGGCGGCTGATGGCCGCCCGCGCCGCCAGGGGATCAAAATTCGAGCGTCGTTGACACCATCCCGGCGCCTCCCGGGACCGGCTGTCCTCAGCTCCCACCAGGCCGCTGCGACGGCCCAGCGGTGGTGGCCTTTCACCCCACTCGAATCAGCAGCGCCTCACGGCGGACGAAGCCCGCATTGAACGCTTTCGCCATCACCTTCAGCGACCGATTCCCGGCCGCTGAGACCTACTAGAGGAATCGCCGGAAACACCGTTAATGAAAGTGAGACAGAGCCGTTAATGAGATAGACCCGGCAGCACGCGGTGGCGGCGGATCCGCCGGTAGCGTTCCCCAAGGTAGGTGTCTATTTTGCCGGTGGCTCCGGTGCTCACGGCGTGGCCCCCATGGGGACGGCCATGGCCGCGGCCTCGGTGACGTCTGCGGGCACCGGAGGCTCGGAGCGGAACCAGTCGAGCACGCCGAGGATCAGCGCGCCGGCGACGAGATAGATGAGCAGGACGGTCAGCGCCTCGGTGGTGGCGTGGCCGTTGAAGTAGATCGTGTGGTGCAGCAGGATGTAGGCGTTGCGGGGGGGCAGGTACGGGCCGAGGTCCCGCCAGAACGTGGGCAGGTACGGCACCCCGGTCGCCCCGCCGGAGGAGGGGTTGCCGAGCAAGATCATCACGATGACCGTCAGCAGCGTGCCCGCGGCTCCGATCAGTTTCTGCAGGACCGCGGCCACGAAGGCGACCGCGGCAATGATTAGCGAGCAGATGGGCCACACGATCCAGAACTTGCTGCTGGGGAATCCCTGCAGCCAGTAGCACACGATCAGGTCGACGGCCAGGCCCGCGACGATGGCGAACCCGGCGAGCTGGGCGGCCCGCCAGCGGCCTGCCGCCTTCCCGGTCGCGGCCATCAGCAGGGTCGAGCTCATGTACCCGCCGATGAGCAGGGGAATCAGCATCAGCCCCTGGACCAGGCCGAACGGGTCCTTTTTGGCCAGCGGGACCGGTGCGTACTGCTGCACGGTGAGCTTCTGCCCAGTGGCCTTGGCCGCGTCCTGGAACCGCACCGCCAGGTCCAGCGGCGCCAGGTCGCTGATAGAGGGGACCACGATCAGCGTGTCTGAGGTGCCCGACGAGATCAGCGCGCCCCAGATCTGGGCCTGATCGATCGCGGTCTTGGCCGCCGATTCGTTCGGGTACTGGGTGACCTTCAGGGAGATGGACTTCTCCGCCGCCGTCAGCACCGGAGAGGACCCGGTGACGCCGAACGGCAGGTTGGTCGCCTGGGGGGCGTGCTCGGCGCTCATGTAGGTGGTCGCGAACAGGCATTGCATGACGGCGCAGGCCCCGAGCGCCGCGATGATCGCGATCATGGCTCGTCGGCGACCCTGCGGGTGCGCCGCGGGATGGGCCGCCGGCCTGGCCTCGGCCAGGTCACCCCGCGCCTGCGCCGCGGCGGCCGCCCGGGCCGGGCGGATCCGGCCCAGGTAGCCGATGACGGCTATCCCCGCCAGCGCGTACAGGAACAGCACGACCAGCGGGGTGGTGATGTTGTTGCCGCCGAAGTAGAGGACGTTGCGGATCAGGGTGACCGCGTTCTGCGGCGGGAACACCACCCCGACGTTCCGCCAGTAGTTAGGCAGCAGGTAGGTGCCCAACCCGCCCGCGGGGGGACCGCCGACCACGATGAACAGCGCCGCGACCAGCAGCGTGGCCGCTTTCCCGGCCAGTCCCTGGATCGCGGCAGCAGCCAGCACCACCGCCGAGGTGACCAGCCAGAAACAGGGCAGCAGCGGCCAGAAATGGCTGCTGGAGTACGCGCCGATCCCCGGCCCGGCGATCAGGTCGGTCAGCAGCGCGCCGACCAGGGCGTAGCCGGTCAGGATGGCCGCCCGCCATGGCTCCGCCGCGGTGCCGCGAGCCGCCTTGAAGACCAGCACGGCAGCCAGGTATCCGCCGATCAGCAGCGGCAGCAGCAACAGCGACGTCACCGCGGCCACCGGGTCGCTGGGCGGCAGCGCCTTGGCCGTCTGCACCGTGACCGGCCGGCCCAGCTTGTGCGCTGCGGCCAGGAACGCCGGCTCCACCTCGGTCTGGGCGAAAAAGCTCTTCGCCGGCACTACGATCAGTGTGTCGCTGGTGCTGCCGGTGACGTACGCGCCGTAAAGGCTGCCCTGGTCGATCGCGGTCATCGCCGCGGACTGGCTCGGATAGTCGGTCATGTCCAGCCCGAGCTTCGATGTCACCGCGGCGACCACGGGTGACGGAGCACCGGCCACGCCAAAGGGCATGCTCCGCGCCACCAGCAGCTGCTGGGCGCTGACCAGGCACAGCACGAACAGGGCCTGCAAGGCCAGCACGGCCCCCAGCGCGACAACGATCTTCCTCGTCGTATCGCGCCTGCCCGTTGCCGAAGCCGCCGACGGTGTTGCGTCAGCCAGTTGCCTTGCCATTCCTGCACCTCCAAGCAGAGCGGCCGGTCAATGGCCTCCTACTGCACAGGTCACATCACCTGGCTGTCGGCCAGATGCCACGCCTGGACGGGCGGAAGCAGGTCTCCCAACGCACATCACGACCCCACCATGCGCCGCCCGGAGCGGCATCACCCAAGCTGGGGTAAAGGGCGGCAGGCCAGCGCCTGACCCGCGCAGGAGGCCGCGCCTGTGCCGTGCCTTGAGCCGGTTGCCGAATAGACAGCCCGGTACTGCGCTCAGTGAGGGCGCGCGCTGCGGGCGGCTTGCGGCTGCCGCTGCCGGCCACGCCCGATCGCGCTGACGATGACCTTGATCGCGAGCCCGAGGATGACCAGGTCGGCGATCATGCGGGGCAGGTCTCGTACCCCGCGGGGGTCAAGGCCGAAGGCCCGCAGGTATAGCTCCTGAACCACGCTGACCCCGGCCAGCCCGAACAGCACCAGCAGGGCAAAGGAGATTCCGGTGACGGGGGCGGACATGGCGCCCGAGGAGGTGAACAGATGACTGAAATCGGCCGCGGCTTGCTGGTTGAGGCCCAGGCGCCGTGACAGGGATGTCTCTGCCGATACCCCGGCCAGGCCCGCTGTGGCCAGGAGAAACGGGAGGGCACACAACAGCAGTGTGCCAGTGAGGATCATGGCCTGGTTCATGAAATCCAGCGCGTCCAGCCGGTGCCACAGGTCTTCAGCCGCTGAGCCGGAATACTTCTCTTCGGCCGCCTCGATTCCGTGCCGGACGCGCCGCCCGATGCGGGGCCGGTCATGGGCCTTCGCGCCAGACCGCGTGCCGCGCTGTGGCTGGCCCGGTCCGCTGGCAGGCTGACCCGGCGTATTGCGGGAGCCGTCAGTAACCATCTGGGTACTCCAGCGCGGCCTCGATGTCATACCCGAACGCGCACCTGGACCAGGGTGAGCCGCCAGTTGGTGAACAGGAGCTTGACCCCGTCAAAGAGCATCGCGAAGGCGTCGACGGTGAGGGTGAGGGGAGCGAGCCATGGCCGGGCACGGCTCAGCCGCATCACCGCGTCGTCCACGACCGCCTCGTCACTGTCCCTGACGGCATGGATGAACCGCACGACGTCCGCGCGCGTCATGCTCGGCCGTTGCTGGCGGGACCCGTCCCCGGGCGGCGAGCGCCCGCTAGGCCCGTTTTCCGCAGGATCACACGTCATGGTCTGCCCGTTCAGTTTGGCTTCTCGGGCCATGGCAGCGGGATGTTAAGCAGCGCCAGGATGGTCCGCTGGACGCTGGTGAGGTGGTCGAGGACCGGGCCGGCGGGGGTGTAGGTGAGGTGCAGGCCGTCGAAGGCGGTCAGGGCGGCGCGGGCGGTGGGGATGGCGGCGCGGTGTTCGGGCAGGATGCCGGGCAGGGGGACGCCGGGGCCGAGGGCGGCGCGTAGCTCGGCCTCGATCAGCCCGAAGATCAGCAGCGCGATGCCGATGACCGCGATGAGGGCCTCGATCCGGTCGTCATTGTGCAGGAAGACGGGCCGGACCCGCAGTGTCTGCTTGAGGTCGCGGTGGCGCTGCTCGACGATCCACTGGTCCTTGTAGATTTCCAGCACGTCCAAGGCGGTCAGCGGGGCGCCGCCGGGGTGGTCCGGCAGGTTGGCGGCCAGGGCGTACAGCCCGTCGAGCTGGCTCGCGGCGGTGATCGCGGCGGTGTCGCGCGCCCAGGTGATGACGGGCTTGCCGGCCTTGGTGCTGGTGCGCACGGCCAGCAGGTCCTTGACGGGGCCGGTGAGGATCTGCGCGACCCGGGCATCAACCTGCTTCCTGGTCTTGTAGTAACGGCCGCCGAGCCCGTTGCGGACCCGGGTCAGGGCGGCCTCGGCCTTGGCCAGGGCCCGCTCGCGGGCGGCGGCGACGGAGGCGGCTTCCTCGGATGACCAGATGTAGGCGGCGCGCAGGTCGTGGACCGTTCCGTCCCCGCTGACGGCCCGGTAGGGCGCCAGCAGGCCCTTCCATACGGTGCGCTGGGCGGCCGGCAGGTTCCGCTCGCGGTGGGAGACGTGGTCCAGGACCTGCAGGGCGGCCAGGCCGGCGGGAACATCGGCGGTGAACCGGTCCTGCCATCCGGTGCCCGCGCGCAGCGGCACCACGAACTTCACGTTCGCTGCGTCGGCGGCGCACAGGTTCTCGGTGTATCCCAGGCCGGAGTCGGCGACCACGACCAGGCCGGGCGGCAGCGCTGCGGCCAGGGCCTCCAGCGCCGTCATGAACGCCGGCAGCTCCGAGGCTGACCCCTTGTGCGGCCGGAAGTACAGCGCCACCCCGGCCGGCACCGATGCCTGCAGCGTCTTGACCTGCCGGCCGATAGTGCGGTCGGCAGCCCAGCCCTTCCCGACCAGATCCGAGCCGGGGTAGTGGCCGGCGAAGCGGACCGCAGTCAGGTCCAGGTGCAGCCGGGACGCATCGGCGACGGCGGGGAACTCGCGGATGGCCGTGAGCATCAGCTGGCCGCGGACATCCTCCGCGACGCCCGCCAGGGCCTCCAGGGACCGGCCGAGCCGGTCGTCATTCAGCAGCACCGCCGGGGTGCCGAGCAGCTCAGGCACCGCGGCTGAGGAGGCCCACCCGGCGATGTCATACAGCGGCGACGGGGCGGCCAGCCGGCTGGCCGCCAGCACGCAGGCGATCTCGCCGTGACTGGCCAGCGCCTTCCCGCGGCGCGGGACGGCGGCGTTCACGACCTCTGCCACCCCAAGTCGCCGCAGGTAGTGGGCGGCGATCAGCAGCGGCCCGACGTGGCGGCGGGTGCCGGGCGGCGGCTGGTCGAGGCGGGCCAGCCCGGCGACGAGCTGCTCCAGCTTCCCGCCGGCCTTCAGCTCATCGAGGCGGCCGAGATTTGCCACAACGTGCTGGCGCACACGGGTTCCCTCGCGGCGGCCTTCGACCAGCTCCAGGTACTCGTAGCTGCGGCCGCCACGGCGGACCGTCTTCACCTTCGCATACATGTTGCCACAACACTATGGGCCGGGCCAGGCGGCTGCCAGGCGGCACGCCGTGGAAACACCCTGCCACGGCCCGCCTATTTGTCACAACACCAGAGGGCCGGCCACATTCGCCTGGAGGCCGTAACCGCAGGCCAAGCTGCCAAAGTACGCCTAACGATCAAGCCCTTGCATGGTGATCATGCGGAAAACGCGGCTAGGCGCTCCAGGTAACCGATGCTTCGCTGACGGGTCTCCATGAGCCCTGGAAACTACGGCGTTACCCAGCCCGGAACTTCACCACTGTGAAGCCGGTCAAATCCGCAGGGTAGCCACGTTGATTGGCTGGGACGGTGACCGTTCCGGCGGCTGCCCATTTGGTGCCGCCGGGCCGGGTAGCCTGCGGCGCGGGAGGATGCTCGTGGCGGATACGCGGCCGGTGCTGTATGTGGTCGGGTGTGGCGGGCGCCCCGCCGGGCACCTGCCGGCCTTCGTAAGGTTCGCGCAAGAACAAGGCTGGGATGTGTGCGTGATCGCGACTCCCGACGGCGCTAAGTTCCTCGATGCTCCCGACCTGGCCGGCCTGACCGGGCATCCGGTGCGCGTGCAGTACAAGCGGCCCGAGGAGCCGGACGTGCTGCCGCCGCCGGATGCGTTCGTTATTGCCCCCGCGACCTTTAACACGATCAACAAGCTTGCTCACGGCATCAGCGACACATTGGCGCTCGGGCTGCTGAACGAGGCTATCGGCCTTGGCCTGCCGATCATCGCTGTTCCCTGGCCGAACGTGCACCTTGCCCGCCATCCAGTATTCCGGCGCAGCGTCCCTGTCCTGCGCGAATGGGGGGTGAGGGTGATTCTCGATCCTGCCCGTCTCCCGCAGGCCAGCAAAGAACCCGCCGTCTTCCCCTGGGAAGAGCTGCGCGCCGAGCTGACCAGGCTGCGCGCGGTCGTCGCTCAGCCGGCCTCGGGCTGATATCAGCAACCGGACATAGCGGCCGGCGGCAAACGTTCATTCACGGGCCGCCCGTCTTTTAGGCTGGGCGTAGGCGTTCCCCGAGGAGGTGCCCGGCCGTGGATGAGGTCACCATCGGCGCGAGGCTCCGTACGCTGCGCCGATGGCGCGGTAAGAGCCAGGTGCAGCTTGCCGAATTGGCCGGCCTTTCACCGTCTTTCTTGTCCATGGTGGAGAACGGCCACCGCCCACTGGACCGCCGATCGCACATCGCCGCTCTCGCCCATGCCCTGAAGGTGTCGGAAACCGATCTCGTCGGCGGTCCGCATCTGACACCAGACCCGTTGCAGGCCGATCCGCATATGGGCATTCCAGCGCTGCGGGTGGCGCTTCAGACAAACACGCTCACCAGGCCGGCCGTTGATCGCGCCCGCCCGCTGCCCGACCTC
>Ga0335085_10017798_pt1 | contig 10232 bp, 9 predicted proteins | sample Lox_Sample_45_FD_206712 | JGI IMG/M metagenome (GOLD analysis project Ga0335085, IMG submission 206712) | Soil microbial communities from Loxahatchee National Wildlife Refuge, Florida, United States - Lox_Sample_4.5 | ecosystem: Environmental > Terrestrial > Soil > Wetlands | place: USA: Florida... | reverse complement strand
AGTCCGTGCCGAAACCCGAATACCTCTCCTGACACCGGGTCGACGAAAACCATGTACTCTTCTTTTTGCAGAGGGCGGTAGTAACGCACATCCCAAAGCGCCAGGCGCGTGGCCTGCCGGTAGATCTGGTCCGCCTGCTCCAGGGATTTGCGCTCCGCCAGATAGTGGAGCGCGGTGGGGTCAACGTTCGCATTGATCCACGTGACGCGGCGATAAGACGCCGGATCGATCTTCATCTGGCTGAGAAATCTATCAGCGATACGTTCCGCGTCTTTCGACGCGACATGCAGGACAATACCTTTGCCGAACCGGTAAACGGGAATGAACGCCAGGCCGGCGAAGATGACTGTCAGCGCGCCCGCTAAAATCAGCCGCGAGGAAGAAAGCGGTTGGTAGGCCAGGGGCGATTCAGCTGCGGCCACATGCTCGGGCAAAGGCACAGGGGCTTTTTCCGCGGCGTTCAGGAGGCTCTCCTCCTCCACAAAGGTTCCCGTCTTGAAGTAAGCAACCAGCGCTACGGCCAGGGGGACCAGCATGATTCCCGCCGCCAGTCCGCCCGAAACCATGAGGTAATGGTTGGGAGACCTCAGTAATAGGAAAGCCGTGTAAAGCGCATCCACGGAGTAGTGCCAAATCAACGTCGCCAGAATACCGAAGCGCAACATGATGAGGCCCACAATTACGCCACCGCAGCCCACTTCCAAGCCGCGGATAAAGAACGGCTGATTCGGATACGTCGAGTGCAGGAATCCCCAAATGAAGGCCGCCAGGACAATGGCCACGGGGCCCGATCGCAAAAATTTGCGGAGGAAGGGAATCGCAAAGGCGCGGAACTGGATCTCCTCGGAAACGGCGGGAAAGAAGCCCACAAAAAGGACCATGACCCAAGGAAAGCGCGTATTGAGCAGATCGGTGAAGGGAACGTCCGCCGGGGCCCACGCCCCCAGCTTGTCAGCAGCCAGATAAAAGACCGTTTGGTAGGCGAAAAAGAAGAACGTCATGGCGATGCCCACCACATTCGCCAGGAAGAAGGAGCGCGTCCGCAATCCGTGCCAGCTAAAATAGCGGCGGATGGAAATAAATCCAGGGTAGGCGTCGCGATACACCGGCTCAGAGCTGGCCATCAATAGAAAAATCGCCGCTCCAAAGACCAGCGCTACCAGAAGGTTTTCTACCACGTAACCGCTGACGAAGCTGGAATAAGAATCGGTGGTGCGGTATTCGAATTCAGCTTGCGAAAACGCGTTTAATTGGCCGAGAAAATAGAGCAGGGCCGCGACCGACGCGAAGCTCAGCGATAGGCGGATGGGCACATCGCGTTTGCGCAGGCGCTGCACCAGAAGGGCAAGCCCGGCGATGCACAAGAGAAGCCAAGGAACTTCGTCCACAACATTCGCGGCTTCGTTCCGGGAGCGGAGTTTCTTGTAATCGCGCGTCCAACCCTCTGGAATTTTTACGAATTCCCGGAAACCGCCCACCTGATCGCCATCCACTTCTACTTCCAGGCGCAGGCTGCCCTCACCGAGATCCACATTCTTCTGCTTCCAGGTAAACGAATAATCGGTGCGGGCCGGGCGTTTCTCGAGCACCTTATCGACGAACTCCAACCCGGCCAAATCGCGCCCCATGACTTCGACAAGAAATTTTTCGGCGAGGGCCCGCGCCGAATCGGCTTCCAGGTTCGCGCCCGGCGCGGCCTCCGGCAATTCACGGTCAAACCCAACGACCTCGCCCGCCGGAGTCACGTCAACGCGGAATTCTTCCTTCTGCTGAGGCTTGAACCAACGATGCGACCAATGCCAGAGATGGAGGGGGCCGCGCGCCAGTGCGTCCATACGGGCCAAACCCTGCGTGCGCTCGAGGTAAACCTTGACGTTGTCGTCGAAATCGAACAGGGCGGCGTGCCGGTAGCCCGCAATGCTCCAACCGCGTGCTGCCAGGAATTTTGTGGCGAGGGGCGTGGAATCGTCGCGGTTCACGCGGAATTGAATGGCGGCTTCAGGGAAGGCGTGGGAAAAGTATTTCAGCCCGATGGCAAGTGAGACGCCCGCTACAACGACGGCGATGGCAATGGCCCGGCGATCCCCCGAAGTCAAGGTTACAGGCATCGGTTCCCCTCTCTTCCCGCGCCCAGCACAAGCGATTATAACCGCTACTTAGTGATCCGTGGTCAGCGCTTTTACCATCACCCACGCGGTCGTCCCGTCGGCGTAGTAGCGCGCGATCTCGCCGACTTTGTTGTAACCCCGCGCGGCATAAAATTCCTGCGCCGTAAGATTGTCCTCGGCAGTTTCGAGGCCTACCATGCGCAGGCCGTGATCGAACGCCCACTGCTCGGCTGCGTCCATGAGCAGCGACCCCACTCCGGCGCGCCGCCGGGCCTTGACCACATCGATGGTAACGATGTGAAGAATTTTGCGCGGCTCGCGGTGAGCGATCAGGAAGCCCGCTATCTCACCCGCATCTTCCGCCACCCAAGTTTGTGAAACGCGGTGGCTGATGAAATCGCTCAACTCCTCTCGCGAGTAGGAAATGCCTGGAGGAAAACAAGCCTGGTCGATTTCGTAGAGCGTTTGCAGGTCGTCGGAGTGGAAAGGGCGCAGGCGCATGGCGGGTGGATAATTGGCTCGCGTCAGGCCGGCTTGGCGACTTCCAGCAGGCGGCCGATATCGCTCTCGTCGTTGTAAAGGTACGGCGAAATGCGAATCATACCGTGGCGCAAACTCACCTCCACGTTATGGGCAGCGAGCTTCTGGTGTAACTCTGCAGTTAACTCGGGAGTTGCGGCACGGAAACCCAGAACCGACGATTCGTGGCCGGGCTGGCAAGCCGCCGAAAGCGAATAACCACGAACGCGCAGCCCATCCTCCAAGCGCCGCAGGAGCCCCCGGCAATGGCTGCTGATTCCATTGATCGTCGCACTCTCGACAAGTTCTAAAGATGCTTCCAACGCGTGAAGGTTGATGAAATTCCCCGTCTCTCCGGAATCGAAAACGCGAGCGTCGTGGATCAAACTGAACTCTTCCGTGGGCAGCGAATCGAAATCCTCAGCGCCTTTGACCGAGTACCAGTTGATGGTGGCTAAATCAAGAAAGTCCAAGATAGCCCGCGACACGTAAGCAAAGCCGGTCCCGTAGGGGCCAAGGAGCATTTTGTAGGCAGCGCAGGCCATGATGTCGACAGGTAAGTCGTGCAAATTCAGCTCATTAGCCCCGACTCCCTGGGTTCCGTCTACGACAAAAATACCGCCTCTTTCATGGACCAATGCGCCAAACGCCGAGAGGTCGATTCGATAGCCAGTGGAATAATTCACCCAGTCGAGCGCTAGGACACGCGTGCGTGGCGAGAGCGCCGTCGCCACTTGGTCCACCGTCACATCCCCCCTGGCAGGATGGACGACCCTCACAACCACACCCTTCCGCCGCAAATGCAACCAAGTAAAGAGGTTCGAGGGAAAGTTCGTGCTCGACACCACGACCTCATCCCCCGCGCCGAGCGGTAGCCCAGACGCCACAATGCCAATGCCCTGTGTCGCGGAGGTGGTAATGGCAATTTCGCCCGCATCGGCCCCGGTCAGCCGCGCCAGCCGTGTGCGGACGCGCTCCGGCAGGCCAAAGTACTCCGGAGCCTTCAAGCGGTCAGGACGAGTCTTGAGTTCGATGGCATTCTGAATCCTCTCCACCGTGGCGAGCGGGAACGGTCCCTGGTAAGCGCAGTCGAGATAGACGACTGGCGAAAAGTCCGAGAATTCCTGGCGATAGTTGCGCATCATTGGAATCGATTCTACTTTCCGAGCATGCGGGCAAACAGCGACGGCTTGTGTTTTTCCTGTTTAACAGGGACGTCGGCCAGCAGGGGTTGAATCTTTTCGGCGGGCCAGGGTTGGCGACTGCGGTCCCATGCCACCACCTCCAGCAGCGATGTCCAGAGTTCCAGGCAGTGGAGGCATTGCGTGCGGTGCGTTTCCGCCGGAGACTTCTCGTACCAGCTCGCTTGACCGTCGAGGATGCGGACAAGCTGACGAAGCGGCATGCAATCCTTCTGTCCGCCGGCGCGCGCTGCACCGCAGATGCCTAGCCATGCCGCAGGCCACAGGCACTGGTCCTCAGTGCGCTCGCCAAGCCCTCACCCGCCACGGCCGGAGTAATCCGCAGAATCTTTTCGAGTGTTCCTTGTGAATATCCTGCCAGAGTCAGGAACGCAATCTCTTGATGAACAAGGGGCAGACCGTTGAGCAAGGCGCTGAGTGTCTCTGTGGTGGGTGCAGGAGGTTCAGCGGCATCCTGCGAAAGCTGCACCTTGGGGGCGGCCAAGTCTTGAAGGAAGGCGCGCAAATCCACCAGAAACTCGCGCTCCGACTGATGTGAGAAACCTTTCAGCCTAGCGCAGCCATCAGTGCCCAGGGCGCGGAGGCCATCACGCCACGTGTCCAAGCATGTTTCGGGCGGCCAGGGTGAGTAAACGCCCAAAAATTGGACGGCCATGGGAGTGTAATCCGCCAAAAAGGCCTTCCAGGCCTCCGTGTCGCCTTCCTCGCAAGCAGGAAGGGTTTTGTGAAATGTCATCAATTTGGGCATGTGGGATTTCGGAAGCCGGGCTTGTCAGTTCACTGCCGCGGGCCGTTCCAAGCGTGTGCCTTCATGCTCGCGGGCTTGTTGATCTACCGCCGATCGGCCTCCCGGATGGTTCGCTCCAAGTGTTCGGCCACCAAGGTCGCTGTTTCCCTGACGGCCTGGTCCAGGGCCGGTGGATTGAAGGGTCTCATGATGCTGTCCTGCCACACCGACCCTCCATTGCGGTCAGAAATAAAGACCTCAGTATGGACGCGCTTCAGGTGGCGCGATTCCAGGCACGACCCTCGCAGGACGGCGTCAGCCTCTTTTAGTTTGGTCACCAGCCGGAAACGCCCCGACTTTCCCAAAGTTTCCACCAGCTTGTCACTCAGCGCGTTATCGATGTTCTCGATGTAGATCGTGTGAATTCGCAGTAACTTCTTGATGTCCGTCGTCGTGGAGGTGAGCGGACCGGTCACAAGAGCGGGTCCATTCTTGGGGCCAAGCGTAGGGCGTTCCTGCTGTTGGGGTTGATCCTGCGGACCAGCCTGTCCAGCCTGCTGCCCCGCCTGCGCGCCTACCGCCAAACTGAAGAGCAAGCCTCCCGCCACAAGCTGAGCACCCCATCTCATAGCGACCTCCCCGGGCTGAACCGCGATCCTTTCAACCCATCCAAGGCGCAAGACCCTTACCGGCCGTAGGAGCGATTGATGGCGTTCAGCGATCGCTGCCGATCCCGCATATCCTGCAACGCGTCCTTCTGCCGCACCTTCAGGTCGCGGCGCTCGCGCTTCATCTGGTGGTTGGCCCGAGCCCGCTCGGCGCTGGAAACATGACCGCGATTCCACGATTGCTTGCGGTTTCGCTGTTGAGTCTTTAGGGCGTTATACTCGAGCTTCTGCTGCCTTTGAATCTGTTTCTTCTGCGACCGCCAATCGACATTCTGGGCTCGGACCGCCGTGGCCGAACTGATCCCCAGAAACATCGTGGCGACCATCACGACCCAAAATTTTCGCATTCTGCCTCCACGCGCGATCAGATGGCTGCCAGACGCGAGCCTGCCCCGCCGTAAGCTATGCGGCTTGGAGTATCCCCTCTCCAAGAGCATCTTAGCGGGATTAGGGGCGGAGTACAATAGTTTTGCCGGTTAGGTAGTGTCTGAGTTTCCAATTGCATCATCAAGTTTTCCCCCGTCTGCTGGGCGTGGGCGTCCTGCCCGCGCGCTCGGCGGGAGCGGGACGCTCCCGAGACAGCGGGCAAATTGCCCGCGCTACGCCTTGTGCCATGGCCATCTTGGCCATGACCGGGCACGGGCAGGAGAAGCTGTGAAAAAATCGAATTCGCCATTTGTAGCGGCGGTCTACGACCGCCGAACTTATTGATTTCAAAATCCGGCGGTCGTAGACCGCCGCTACAATCACGGTTTTTTCACAGCTTCGGATGCCCGTGGCACGGCGGGCAAGTTGCCCGCGCTACGCACGGAGGTGTCACATCATTTTGCACTTCGCAGTAGAAAGGCGGATTAGGCCTCAGACGGGGGGCGAGAATGGCGTTGAACCTAAGCGGGGGCCATGCAGGCGTATCCGCGCCTGGGTGGTCAGAATGCGTATCGGTTTGCCGAGGCCGCGCCAGCGCCAACATGGTGGCATCGGTGGTTCGACGCGTTCGCTGAAGATCAGAACGGCCCCCAATGCCATCGCCGCCACATGTCCCTGGGGCAGCAGCATGGGGAACAGCATCAACGCCCAGCAAGACCCGCCGCACCAAATCCCATGGGTCAGTCCGAAACGCAGCGCGCCAAAATCCGCCGCAGCGCCAAATGCGGCGAGTTCGGTATGAGCGTGGCAACGATTGAGGCAACGCTGCTTGATAGGGGAGAGTTGCCAGATCAAGGCGAGGAGGGCCGCGCCGGCCGCCGGCAGATACGATTGCGGCGCCTGCACCTTCGCCGCCAACTCAATGGCCACCAGAACGCCGCCCAGCGCCATCCAAATCGCGGCGTAGCCAGTCGCGAAAAACGCGACGGAACGCGCGCGCCGATATGTGAAGCTGCGCGCGCGGACGTGGCCGATCGGCGCGATGAGCACCGGCAACATCATGGCAATCAACATGAGGCCCCAGCCCGCCGCCACGGAGGCGGGCGGGTTCATTGCCAGTAGCATCGGAATCGACGCGCGCACCGGCGTGGCTCCAGAGCTCGTCGCCGGACAATGAGCCAATATCGATATGCCCGCAGGTTCGCCCAGGAGCAGGATCCACGCGACCGCGCTCATGAGCAGCACGGAGTTGCGGACCCGCGCGAGGTCTCGTGCGTTATAACCCATCGCTCACTGACCCTGACGGTAGATGCTGACTCGCCCCACGGTGATTTGCGACTGTTCCGGCACCGCCTGATGGGGCACGATCGTCACATGCAGCGATTCGACATCGAGCGCATTGTTCAGGTGCAGCGCATCGACGATTTTGGTGATATCCAGCACGAAATTGAGGCCTTGGCCGGCGTGTTTGCCGTCCTGTAAACTCGCACTGCGCAGCCCGAAAAGTCCAACACTCCCCGCCAAGAGTTCGGGATGATCGCCGGGCTTGGCGCCCGCCGGCAGGTTGATGTAGACGCTGAGTACGTGCGCGTCACGCGCTCCACGGACATTTTCCAAGTTGAGGAAAACGCGGTCCGGCGGGGCGGTCTCCGACGCGTTGGCAAGACTCGCGGACATCTTCCGGCGGACGTTGGCATCGAGTTTGACATCCGTGCTGGCCCCCGCGCCTTTGATGGGGAGAGCCGCTTGATTGGCGCCGACGAGTTCCTCATTCTTGCCTGTGGCCACGGTAGCTCCTTGCTCCACTCTGGCGGCTGCCGCAGTGGCTCCCAAAAGCGTCAGCCGATCCGCAAGCTGAGGCGCGGCGGGAGCAGGCGTGGGCAGTGTGTCATAGGTATAGTTTAGCGCACTGAGGCTGCTCATTTGCTGCGGAGTGTATACCCAAGCGCTGCCGTCCGGGTTGGGCATCACGAATTCACGATCGCCGGTGGCGGCTGGGCCATTCAGCCAGTTGGGGTCTGTCGGGTTGTCATTGGCAGGGGTCTGGTTCCATGCTGCCCACATGCGGTCGATATTGGCATGGTGCAAATAAAAGATCGGGTCAAGTGCGGCTAAACCCGGATCGCTCATCAAGCCATACGTCTGGCCATCGGGAGAATTCCCTCCGACATAAACGTGCACAAGGTTATGGGGATTGTTTTCAATATTCCCGGATGTCCCACCGGAATGCGAGAATCCCGTATCCGGTCCGCCGAAACCGGGGGGCGGCGTGCTGCTGTCGTTGCCGGTATAGAGGCCATTGGACAGGCAGTCCTGGGTTACCGGGCCGGGAGCATAATTGGGATCGCTCGTTTGTTGCTGGATCACGGGGGGAGTGGGAATGTAAATGTTTCCGTTGTTGTCGGGTCCGTAACGAGCTTGCACGAACAGAGGATTCGCGCTGCCATCCGGTAAATTCTGCTGCGTGAAGGCCGGGGGGATTTCATACTCGTTGCCCGTCCCTAAATAATCCCAATACGGCAATGCCCAAGTCGAGGGGCCTCCGAGGCTGACCACCGCCGCCCGGATTTGCGCTTCCAGCGCCAACAGATATCCACGATGCCAGGGAAGAAAATACCAGCTTTGATGCTGACACTGATCCCAGTATTGATCGGCGACGCTTTGCGACGGCGGCGGCGTGGTGGGTACAGAAGGCGGGGAAGGCAGAGTCCCCCAACCGGGAAATCCGTTGGTGGTCAGGTATTCGCCGTGGATCGCCGCAAAGAACCACCAACTGGAAGGGGCACTCAGCGCCCGTGCCTGCATTGCGCCCACACCTTTCGCGTACCACAAAAGGTCTGTGTTGTCGAAAGTCCCGCCATTGCTCCAGGCGTTCGCACGTGTGTACGTGGCCATTTTTCCCCCAGTGTAGATTTAGACTAATTGTCGAGTAGTATACGTCTTGAAAATTCCTTAGGCAACCGGCTTGTTCGAGGGGGCAGCCTATTCCAGGGCGGCCAGCAGCAGGGAAGCCTTGCGGGCCAGGTTCAGGGCGCGCGGCAGATCGCCGCTCACCATGGCCTGGGTGGCCTGCGCAAAGAAGGCGCGGGCATCTTCCACCGTCTTGCGGTCGTTGGAGGAAAGCTGCGCATTGCTCAGGCGCGCCAGACGCTGGCGGATGTCCTGCTCCAGTTTCAGGTATTGGTTACGCAATTCGGCTTCCTGCGCAGTGCTTTCGCGGGGCGCGAGGACAGGGACTTCCGCAGGGGGTGGGGGCTCAACATTGTCGGGGGCGGCGGTTTCATCCGGCTCGGTGGGCGTGGCAGTGCGCGCCGGACGGCGCCGAGGAGCAGCGGGCTCCGGAGTCGGGGGGGGTGGGGCAGTTTCTAGTTCGGGAGGGGGCGGCGGCTCCTCAATCACCATAACCTGTGGTTCTGTGGCGGGGGTCGCTGCGGCCGGGGGCGGCGCCGGCACATAAACCACCACGCTTTTGGTGTCCTGTCGTTTGGGACACCCACCGATCCAGATGAGCAGCGCGCAGACCGAAGCCAGAGTACCTTGGCGCGACATACCCTTAAATTCTACCATTGCCGGGTGATTTGGTACGAATCATTCCTGCCGTCGCGCCTGTGCGAAAGTGGTAGCCACGGTCACTGGGGTTGTGACCGTGGGTTCTTACTGCATTGGCGCACATCTCCTGGACTGTTCCGGCCGCGGCGCGGGGAGCGATGACCGCCATCGTTGGCATGAGAAAAGCCCACGGTCAAAAAGCGCTGACCGTGGCTACCCACTGCCATCATGGACAGGACCGGACACGGGAGGGATTTAACGCCAGCGGCCGGAGGGAGACGAGGCACGGCACAGCGCCCCGAGTGACGGCACCCGCGACGCGATAAACCGCACGCCGTAATTCTGGAGGTAGACTTGCCCGGGCATTCCCGCGACGCTGAGCACGGTAAAGAGCAAACCCGTCAGGATGATCAGGCCGATGGCGCAAATCACTACGGTGAGCGGGTTCCAGGTCCAGGTCAAACCCACGACACGCAGGGCGAAAATCACCGCCGCCGTGGCCACCAACGCCCCAGAGGAGAGTCCCATCAACACTGGGAATAAAACAAAGAGCACGGCAATGCTGATGCCCATCGACACCACAAACCGCATCACCACATAGAAGAAGAACAAGCCGGGGTCGCGGCGCCAAATCTTCCCAACAATTTTCCACGCGGCGGGAAGAGAGAGCCGGTCCGCATACATCAGAGGAGCCACCAAATCATCCGTGAGCGTGATGAGGATCGCGGCCAGCAGTCCGGCCAGCACAACCCCCACCAACTCCGCCACGAGCAAAATGGAGGCGACCCACCACGGTTGGCTGTCTTCGCCCAGGAGGTTCAGCAGGCGGAAAGAACCGGCCGCGGCTCCAAATACCAGGGCTATGAGGCCGCCCACCACTCCCACCAGCCAAAGGAAATAGGAGCGCCCAAAAGGCTGCAAGCTCTTCCACGCGGCGCCCACCACGATGTGGTGTTTAATAACCGCCTCGATCAGAACAAATCGCAGCACACAGCGAACGTAAATGATCCCGAGAATCAGCCCCAGGCTGAGCACGGATGCCAACACAATCAAACTCAAGTGCTGGGCAATCACATCGCGGAAACGGAGGAGC
>Ga0335085_10017797_pt1 | contig 10233 bp, 5 predicted proteins | sample Lox_Sample_45_FD_206712 | JGI IMG/M metagenome (GOLD analysis project Ga0335085, IMG submission 206712) | Soil microbial communities from Loxahatchee National Wildlife Refuge, Florida, United States - Lox_Sample_4.5 | ecosystem: Environmental > Terrestrial > Soil > Wetlands | place: USA: Florida... | reverse complement strand
CGCGGGCAGCGTGACGGTGAGCGAAGCACCGGAGACGGATTGCGTACCGGCGGGCACGGGTCGGATGGGGCTTTGGCCTTGGGCGGAAGCGGCGGTTATTTGGAACAGATGAGCGGTACCAGAGAGAGTCTGGCCAGCGATGGAAGTCACTTGAGAAGAAGTAGCGCGGTTGACAGCGACTAAAACGACGCGGCCGGGAATGGTGGAATCCGTGCTGGCATAGACGACAACGTTGGCGACATTGCTGGAGGTTGATAGGAGAGCGACGTCGCCGAAGTTGGAGTTGGCGTTATCGAAATCGCGATAGGCACGAAACCCCGCAAGAATGTAGGGCGAAGTGTCGTTAAGCGGCCAAAGATTGGCGGCGAAAAGATTTTGCGCGCCGAAGATGCCCAGGTTGTCGGCCTGTGCGATGGTGCCGGCAATGTGCTGCCCGCCGCCATTGTTATATTCGGTGATGGAAAGTTTCATCCCGGGATTCTCTGTGACGATGCGTGATTGCAGCCGGCCCAGAATATAAATCGGTCCGCCGAGCACATCCGTGGTGATCCAGGAATTCTCGGAGTACGTAGTGTCCCAGAGGCTGCGCGGACTCTGGACGATCGCTTGCACCTGCGTGGCAGTTAAAGAAGCGCCGGTCAGGTCGGTGACACGATTGCCGCTGCCATCAGTGGCTTCCGAATACCAGTGAAAATCGTAGACGTCCACGAGAGGCTTACCGAAGGAAGTGGAAGCTGCCTTGATCGCCGGCAGATATTTGTCTGGGAACCAATTGTTGCCGGAAGGTGTGGCGGCGAGTTCACCCTGCCAACTGAAAATGCCTTCGAAACCGTAATGAACAGGTCCGAAAATCAGCACGTTAGGGAACTGGGCTTTAAGCGCTTGCGTCAGCGCGATCGTTTTCGAAATGTATGTATCGGAAGTGACCGGGTTGGGACCTTGCACTTCGAGGTGCGTAGAATTCCAAAGCTCCGGTTCGTTGTCGAGTTGGACGAAAACCGGATAGGTGGTGGGATTCGTGCCGAAGATAGATTGACCGGAGAATTTCTGGTCGAGCGCCCACAAGAACTCGTCCATGTAGACGTAGTTGTCGGAGGTCGGCGGCGTCAGCGTGAACGGCGTGGACGACTGCGTGCCCTTCTTAAAGACCACCTGCTTGAAGCGCGTCAGGTCGGGGGGATTCGCGGTGCTTACCGGGCCGTTTTCATCGGCGGAAACCAGACCCTGCAACTGAAAAGTAACCAGGCTCGCCATTTTGTTGGACTGGTCGCCGGCGATAAAGCTGCGCACCGCTTCCGCCGGAGTGGTGCTGCTGCTGAGATAGTCGTCGTTCTCGTAGAGATAATCACTGCCGGCGTTGGAGGCGTTCGTTTCCCAGTTATACGCGGTCCAACGGTTTCCGCCGGCACGATCGAAGGCCAGATTCGGTGGAGCGCCGGTAATACCTGAATAAAAATTGATGCCGTAAATGTAAGGCGAAATGGGATGAGTCTTGGTGGGGTCGATGGTAATCGTGACGTCAGGGGCAGCGGACGCGGTCGGAGTGGCGCTGGCCTCCGAAGAGTTGGCACTTTCCCCCGCTGAATTTGTGGCGGAGACCACGTAGAAATATTTTGTACCGTTGGTCAGGCCGGTGTCGGTGTAACTGGTCGCCGTGGGAGCAACGAGTTTCGAGTATGGGCCGCCGGAAGTGGTGGAACGTTTAACGTTGTAGCTGGTAGCGCCTGTGCTGCCCGACCAAGCGAGAGAAATTTGCGCATTCCCGCCACTGGCCCGGAGATTCGTGGGGGTGGACGGTGTAGCCTGGGGAGCAATCGGAGTCGCGTTTACTTCGGCGGAATTGGCGCTTTCGCCCGCTGAATTTGCGGCGGAGACCACATAGAAATACTTTGTACCGTTGCTTACTGATGCGTCGACGTAGGTTATGACAGTTGGCGAAGCAATCGTGGTGTAGGGACCACCGGCAGTCGGGGAGCGTTTGACGTTATACGAGGTAGCTCCGGAAGAGGCCGCCCAGGTGAGGCTAACTTGAGCGTTGCCGCCCGTGGCGGAAAGGCCGGAAGGTGTCGCGGGAAGAGTTGGATTTTGATTACCGCTGCCACTGCCAGAAGTGGAATTGGAGGCGCACCCGGCCAGCAGAGCAACCGCGAGCAGCATCAAACAAGGGCGGAGAAGAAGGCTGCGAGAGAAGGTGGGCATGTTCGTCACAGGAATTGGCGAGCTCAGGAACTGGGTGTTAGCAACAGGCTAAGTGACAAGCGCAGGCGCGACAAGTTGTCCGGAAGGACAGTGCGGCCGGGTGGCCGAAGGAACGGGACGCTGAAATATTTTGAAATCGGTAAGTTATTGCTATCTACAGCACAGCGATTGCGCAGTGATGTTGCCGAGCGAGCGAACGGACGGCAAGCTAGGGGAGCAGGTGTAGTACTCCTAGAATCAACGGGAAAAATTCGTCTACAAAACCGTTACCCAGGCCTTCGACAACCAGGCAGCACAAAGGATCGCATCGGGCCGGGAACGAGTGAGTAGAGGAACGCAGCCTGCCACCACGGAAAGGCCAACGCGGAACGCGGGTCTGGACCGGACAGAGAAGAGGACGAACATGATGCCCAGCAAAAAATTGACATTAGCCCTTTTGGGAGCGGCTGCGCTGATGAGTGCGTGCAGTGGCGTAAAGTCTACCACTGGCGGCGGAGGCGGCGGGACGGGGTCCTATAGCATCAGCGGCAGCGTCACTGGCCTCAGTGGAACTGGATTGGTATTGACGGACAACACGACCGACACGCTGACGGTCACGGGAACCGGCACCGTGCCGTTCACGTTCACCACGAAAGTCAGCGGTGCGTATGACGTGGAAGTAAAGACGCAACCGACGAATCCTGCACAAACATGCACGGCAGCCAGCAACACGGGAACGGCAACCGCGAATGTCACCACGGTGGCCATTACCTGCACCACGGCACCCGTCACCGCCACGATTGGCGGCACGATCTCTGGCCTCGCTACCGGCGCGAGTGTGATTTTGCAAGACAACGGAGGGGACAGTCTCACGCTCACCGCGAACGGGAAATTCACGTTCAAGACCGCAGTGACCGGCCCCACCGACGCTTATAAGGTCACGGTGAACACCCAACCCACGACCCCCAACGAGATTTGCACGGTGGCCAATGGCAGCGGAACCGCTACGGCAAACGTGACCAACGTTGCGGTTACCTGTGTGTTGAGCTACACCATCGGCGGCACAGTGACGGGAGTTGTTGGCACCGGCTTGGTGCTGGAAAACAGCAGCGACCTCGAACAATTGACGATTTCGCCGGCCAATGGCAATCAGGCCTTCACTTTCAAAAACCTCGTTCCCACCGGAACGGCGTACACCATCAGCATCTACGCGCAACCGAGCACTCCGGCACAGACCTGCGTGGTTACTCCCGGAACTGGGACCGGCACCGCTACCGCGAATGTGACCACGGTTTCAGTCACCTGCGCGGCGGTGACGTACAGCGTTGGCGGAACGGTTGTCGGACTGGAAGGCGTCACGCCCAACAACGGTGCCTTGACGGACGGCAGCTTCATCCTGCAAAACGTTTTAGGCAACACCCTGACGATTACGAAGAACGGTCCTTTCACCTTCGCCACGCCCGAAGCGTTGAACGACCAATTCGAAATTTCCGTGCTGCACTCAGCCAGCACGCAATATCAGGGCTGCACGCTGTGGGATTACAAGGGCGTCGTTACCGCTAACATCACAAACATCGTGGTCGATTGTGGCCATAACGACTGGACTTGGATCGATGGAACGAAGACGGCAGGAATCGCAGTGCCCCCCACGCCACAGTACGGGGCATTCCCGACGACGGCACCGACGACGATTCCGAATCCCTTTACGAACACTCCTGGAGCACGATATTCCGCCGCAGGCTGGACGGATAAGTTCGGGAATCTGTTCTTGTTCGGAGGCGACGGCTGGGAATTAGCGGGGAATTCGCAAGCTGACACTTTGGATGCACCCATGAACGACCTCTGGGTCTGCGTCATGAGCGGCGATTATTGCCAATGGCAGTTGGTGGGCGGCTACGACCCGACCGCGGAAACCGTCAATACTGTTGCCACCACCGTTGGTGCGCAAATCATCGCTAACGCACAGCACGAAGGCCAAGATGGACTCTACCCCGGTACCCCGCTAGCTCCTCAGGCTCGCTTGGGCGCGGCCACCTGGACGGACAGCTCCGGAAATCTCTGGCTCTTTGGTGGGAAGTCTACTGGGGCGCTGTTTCTCAATGATCTGTGGAAACTTGATACCAGCGCGTTCAACGGAGCGAACTACACGACGACGGAGGGCACTTGGTCTCACGTCGCCGGCTCCAGCTCGCCCGACCAGCCGGGAACCTACACCGGCGGCACCTTATCCCCTGGCGCTCGCGTAAACCCTGTTTCTTGGACCGATGCTTCCGGGAATTTCTGGCTTTTCGGGGGACTTGGCTACGACGGCAGCGGAAACATCGGATACCTTAACGATCTCTGGGAATACACGGGAGGCCATTGGGTTTGGGTTTCTGGTGGAAGCACCAATCTGGCGAACCAGAACGGAGTCTACGGCACACCCGGTACCGCCGCAGCCTCCAATATTCCCGGTGGACGCCACGAAGCTGTCGGCTGGGCGGACGCCAATGGCAACCTTTGGCTCTATGGCGGAGAAGGCGAAGATTCCGTCGGGACGACAAACGGCATCCTCAATGATTTGTGGATGTACAGCATTACCAACAACCAGTGGACTTTCGTGATGGGATCGACCACTGCGAACCAGACCGGCGAATACGGCCTGCAACCCTTGGTCGGCCCTCCGGACACCACTGGCGCCGCAGGCACCGCTGGTCTTACGGGTGGCACGGCAGGGACTCTGCCGGGATCGCGTTGGGGAGCGAGCGGCTGGACAGACGCCGGCGGAAACCTCTGGCTGTATGGTGGATGGGGCTTGGACTCCACCGCGACCAATGGCAACGGCGCCCTCAACGACCTCTGGGTCTATACACCGAACACTACCGCGGGGCAGCCCGGCACGTGGACGTGGGTTAAGGGTTCCAACACCGGCAGCGATAATGGCCAATACGGAACTTTGACCCGTCCCTATCTGACCTATTACGTTTGGACACCCGGCGGCCGCAGCAATGGGACGCGATGGGTTGACAGCCTTGGCCAGCTCTGGCTGTTCGGCGGCGAGGGCTATGATTCCACCAGCACGACTGGTAACGGCTATCTCAACGATTTGTGGCGCTACGTGCCATACCCCGATTAACCAAACCTCGGGTTGCCTTTAGGTTGGGCAGCCGAAAAACACTAACAGCAAGCAGCAGCCGGGAACACTCCCGGCTGCTGCTTTCTTGGCGAGCATGGTGTTTTGTGCTTCGATCCATTGGTTATGAAGTCGGTGTAAGCGCGGGGCTGTTCGTAAGCGAGCTCTGCAGTGGCAAGCGAATTTCGATAATGAGGCCACCATCGACCGCGTTACGGGCCGCCACCGTACCACTGTGGCCACGGACAGCCCGATCCGTGATGGAGAGACCCAATCCGGTACCCCCCGACACGCGATCGCGTGACTCCTCGACGCGATAAAAGGGATGAAAGATCGTGGGCAGAGCTGCTTCCGGAACGCCGGGCCCGTGGTCGCGAACCACAAGCAATGCGCTTTTACTGGACGATTCCTCTACCAGTGACACTTCCACCGCCGTGCCTTCAGGAGTGTAGTTGAGCGCATTGCGAATGACGTTCTCAATCGCACTTCCTAACAGATCGGTGTTTCCATCGACGAGGCAATGGAAACTGGTGAGTAAGCGAACTGAGCGATTGCGGCTGTCGGCCTCGAAATTGGCGTCGGCGATGATCTCGCGGAGCAAAATCTCCAGATCCAGGTCTGTTCGCGTGTAGAAACGATTGCCGGATTCCATACGCGCCAGATTCAAAAGCCCGGTAATTAATTCGTTCAGCCGTTCGGCTTCACGTTCAATGCGGGCAAGCGCGGGGATGCTCTCCGGCGTTGCAGTGCGGTTGGCCAGGCCCAAGGCAACGCTGAGGCGCGCCAGAGGAGAACGAAGCTCATGCGAGATATCGCTGAGCAAGCGCTGTTGTGCATCCATCAGCGTTTCCACCTGCTCCGCCATATGGTCGAAATCACGATAAAGGTCAGCGAGTTCGTCCTTGCGCCGGGGCGAAATCTCTCCCACTCTCGCGGAAAGACGGCCTTCCGCCAACTGGTTTGCCGTCTCTCGCAAGCGCAGAATCGGCGAAGTGATGTGCCGCGTGAGCCAAAGAGAAATCAAGCCAACAATCAGGACGATGGCCGCGAAGCGAAGCACTTGCACCTGAGATGGAGCCCGAAGCAGTGAAGGAGGCGCATGCGGAAGAATTTCCAACACGAGGACATAGATGCGACCCGAATCGGCAACCACGCTTTGCGCTACCCAACGCGTTTTTCCCTCATGGATGATCTGCGGCTGGCGTTGCTCGGCCGCGATGCGAAACACGTCGAGTGCCGAGGGTGGAAGAACGCGCCCGAGAACATCGCGCCCTTGGCGATCCAGTAAGAAAGGGCGCCAGGGGAAAATCTTCTCAGAATGTTTCAGGTAATTCGCGAACGCTACCGCACCTTCTTTGTCGTAAATATCGGAAAGATGCTCCGCAACCATCGGCGTCATCGTTCGGTCCATCTCTTCATCCTGTTGCGCGGAGGAATGGGATTCCTGGACCATGGAGGACAACACGAGAGTCAGGCTGACGAGCACCATGGCGATCCAAATCCACAGGAAGATTTTCAGGAAGAGGCTGCGCATGGGCGATCTATTTTTTCACAGGTGCATCAGAAATGGCGTAGAGATAGCCGACGCTGCGAATGGCCTTGATGCGCTCTTTGCCATCAGGGAGAACGCCAAGCTTCTTGCGAAGATTGCTGACGTGGACGTCAATGCTACGGTCGAACGGAGTGAGTTCGCGCCCGAGAACCTGGCGACCGAGATCTTCGCGGCTGATGACCACCGCGGGGCAGCGCAGGAAGACCCCGAGAAGATCGAATTCTGCAGTGGTTAGTTCGATTTCCTTATCAGAACGGCGTACGGTCCGCGAGCCCGGATCAAAGTCGATGTCGCCCAAGCGCAGTCGCTCGGAGGGTACAGCAACGGCGGAAAGCGGAGCGGGCGGCACCGTGCGGCGCAGAACCGCGTGAATACGCGCGGCGAGTTCCCGAGGATTGAAGGGTTTGGGCACATAGTCGTCGGCGCCGATCTCGAGGCCCAGGATTCGGTCGACATCCTCACCGCGAGCGGTAAGCATGATGACGGGCACGCGGGAGTTCACGCGAATGCGCTGAAGCACGTCAAAGCCCCGTGTGCCGGGAAGCATCACATCGAGAACAATCAAATCGAAATTCTGATTCAGGGCTAATTCCAGGCCCCTGGTGCCGCTGTGGACGGCCTCAATCTGGAAATTTTCGGGCTCGAGAAATTCGGCAATGAGCTCGCAGAGCTCCACGTCGTCATCAATGATGAGAATTCGTCTGGCGAGATGATCGGCGTCCGCGGAAGCCTTGCGAAGTCCACGACTGGGGCTGTTTTGCATTGTAACTAGACTTCTTACCACACCTATAACTCATAAGAGTGTAGCGATATTTGGACACAGCGAAGGTAAAGAAGTGTTAAGCGCCGCGGGGACTCCTTAACAAGTCTTTGCAGAGGCTTGACGGTTCGTGACCGCACCGCAAGCTTCGCGAGGCTACCTTCAACACGTTGATTCCGGTGCCAGGCGAGGGGTTTGCGCCGGGAGGACGGGCTGCTTCGAAAAACAAGGCTCGAAGCTGCCAATAAATTGAAGGAGACCAGAAATGAAGAAATCGATTTGGACGGCGGCATTGCTCGCGACCTGCGCAATTTTACCCGCAAGAACGGAAGCGCGCCCGGTGGAAAAGGCCCAGATCAAGGTGCCGTTCGCGTTCGTGGCTGCAGGCCAGACGCTTCCGGCGGGGAACTACCAGATCGAGATGCTGACGCAATCGAAGCCGGGGCAGGACGCTGTTGAGGTGGTGGTGCTTCGTGGCAAAGACCATTTCGGCTACGCGTCCTTTGTTGCGTTCCTGGAAAAGGGCGAAAGTCCGTCGCCGCATATGCAGTTCCGCATGGACAGTGAAACTGCGGTGTTGGCCAGCGTGAGTGTCACCGGAAAGAGCTTCCGCCTGGGCCCAGCGCACGAGGAACGCGAAAACGTAGAAACGGCCGGCCTTTACGTGACAGTAGGCGACGCCGAAGAGGGCCAGTAAAACCGTGGAGATCCGGCGCGCTTTTGCCATTGCGCACAAACGGCGCGCCGGAACCGACGGAAAGGGGGGCTAAGGTATAATTGGGGTTGGGGGAATCAGGGGAAATGGCGGTTTCGAAGCAGAAGGGAAAGGCGTCGCTCGAGACGCGGCGGCGGAAGAGGCTGCGTTTTTACCGGACACGCCTGAGAGAGCTGCGCAGCATCGCGATGGCACTCGTCTCCACCAAGCATCCTTTCCTCGTTCACATTATTCCCATGCGGCGGTGTAATCTGGATTGCACCTATTGCAACGAATTTGACGACGTATCGAAGCCGGTGCCGCTGGAGGAAATGAAGAAGCGGCTGGACCATTTGGCGGACATGGGAACCTCGATTATCACCATCAGCGGGGGCGAGCCGCTGATGCATCCGGACCTGGATGAAATTATCCGGCACATCCGGAAGCGCGGGATGATCGCGGGAATGATTACCAATGGATTTTTCTTGAATAAAGAGCGGATCGAACGGCTGAACGAAGCCGGGCTGGAACACCTGCAAATCAGCATCGATAATGCCGTACCCGACGAAGTTTCGAAGAAAAGCCTGAAATCTCTGGACGGCCGGCTGGAAATGCTCTCGGAATGGGCCGTATTTCAGGTGAACATCAATTCAGTGTTGGGCAGCGGCGTGAAGAATTCCGAGGATGCGCTGAAGATTGCGCACCGGGCGCTAGAACTGGGATTCACCAGCACCGTGGGAATTATTCATGATCACGATGGGCAGTTGAAGCCGCTGGTTCAGCGGGATCAAGAGATCTTCGAAGAGATTATGACCTTAGGGAAACGTTCCTTCTCGCGATTCAATGAGTTTCAGCACAATGTGGCGAAAGGACGTGAGCACGATTGGAAGTGCCGCGCCGGCTCCCGATACTTATACATTTGCGAGGACGGATTGGTGCACTGGTGCTCGCAGCAGCGTGGGTACCCCGGAGTGCCGCTGGAAAAGTACACGGCGGCAATGCGAGAACGCGAGTTTGTTACGCACAAGGGCTGCGCGCCACGATGCACGGTAAGTTGCGTACAGCAGGTGGGCATACTCGACAATTGGCGGGCAAAACAGACTTTGCAGCCAGCGCCGGTAACGAAAGCCAGCAGTGGCGATTTGGTGCAGATCGGCAAGTGAACGAACCGATGCGTCAGAGATAGAGGCGGTGGACAGGGAATGAGACAGCAGCGCGGGCGAACCGCGCTTTTTTGTTTTTGGGGTTGCTGGTGACGAACAAACGGCCGGCTAGTGCGTTGACGGGGCGCGGCTGGTCTCAAAGAATAGAAGCATGCCGCGTCCAGCGATTGAGATTGAGAACCTGTCGAAGGAATATCCCTTCGGATTCCTGAATCTGAAAAAGAAAAAATCCCTGGAAGGCCTGAGCATGCAGGTGCAAACCGGTGAGGTGTTCGGGTTTCTGGGGCCGAACGGAGCCGGTAAGTCCACGACCATCAAGCTGCTGATGCGGCTGATCTTCCCCACTTCCGGCACCGCGCGCATTCTGGGCAAATCCATCGAAGACGTTTCGATGCATCAGGACATCGGGTACCTGCCAGAGCAACCTTACTTTTACGACTACCTGACCGCCGCGGAGTTATTGGAGTATTTCGCGCGATTCCACGGATTGCAGGCCGCCGACAGACATGAGCGCGTGCAGCGCATGCTGAAGAAGGTAGGACTGGAGACCGCCAAGAAGATTCAATTGCGCAAATATTCGAAAGGGATGCTGCAACGCGCAGGCCTGGCGCAGGCCATCCTGCACGATCCCCAAGTAGTGGTGCTCGATGAACCGATGTCCGGACTGGACCCGCTAGGTCGCCGGGAAGTGCGCGACATTATTCTGGAATTGAAAAAGGAAGGGCGGACGGTGCTGTTTTCCACGCACATTCTGTCGGACGCGGAGATGCTGTG
>Ga0335085_10017795_pt1 | contig 10234 bp, 8 predicted proteins | sample Lox_Sample_45_FD_206712 | JGI IMG/M metagenome (GOLD analysis project Ga0335085, IMG submission 206712) | Soil microbial communities from Loxahatchee National Wildlife Refuge, Florida, United States - Lox_Sample_4.5 | ecosystem: Environmental > Terrestrial > Soil > Wetlands | place: USA: Florida... | reverse complement strand
GGAGAACCGGCCGTCGGTGATGAGCGCGACCACCTTGCCGAGACCCTTGCCCATGACCGCGCTGGTCGGGGCCAGCATCTCGCGCATGCCGGGCCCGCCGACCGGGCCCTCGTTGCGGACGACGATGACGTGGCCCGCCTTGACGCGGCCGTCGAGGATGGCCTTGAGGGCGTTCTCCTCCGACTCGAACACGATGGCCCTGCCGGAGAACCGCGTGCCCTCCTGACCGGTGATCTTAGCCACCGCGCCCGTCGGCGCGAGATTGCCGTACAGGATCCGGATGTGGCTGTCCTTCTTGAGCGGCTTCGCCAGCGGGCGCACGATGTCCTGGTCGGCGGGGTAGGGCGGCACGTTCTTCAAGTTCTCCGCCATCGTGCGGCCGGTGACGGTGAGGCAGTCGCCGTGGAGGAGGCCGGCATCGAGCAGCATTTTCATGAGCGGCTGGAGGCCGCCGACCCGGGACAGATGCGCCATGCCGTAGCGGCCCGAGGGTTTGAGATCGGCCAGCACCGGAACCTTCCGGCCGATGCGGGTGAAGTCATCGATGGAGAGTTTCACACCCGCGGTGTGGGCGATGGCGAGCAGGTGGAGCACGGCGTTGGTCGAGCCGCCGAGGGCGATGACCACCGTGATGGCGTTCTCGAACGCCTTTTTCGTCAGGATGTCGCTCGGGCGGATGCCGGCCCGGGCGAGGGCGACGGCGGCCTCGCCCGCGCGGCGGCAGTCCTGCTTCTTCTCCTCGCTGATGGCGAGCTGGGACGAGCTGTTGGGCAGGCTCAGGCCGAGGGCCTCGATCGCCGAGGCCATGGTGTTGGCGGTGTACATGCCGCCGCAGGCGCCGGCCCCGGGAATGGAGCAGGCCTCGACCGCCTTCAGGCCGGCGTCGTCCAGCTTGCCGGCGGAGTGCTGGCCGACCGCCTCGAACACCGACACGATGTCGCACTCCTTCCCGGTGCCGGGATGGATGCCGGGCAGGATCGTGCCGCCGTAGACGAACACCGAGGGCCGGTTGAGGCGGGCCATGGCCATGACCGAGCCGGGCATGTTCTTGTCGCAACCGCCGATCGTCACTAGGGCATCGAACCCCTCGGCGCCGCACACGGTCTCGATCGAGTCGGCGATGACCTCGCGCGACACGAGCGAGTAGCGCATGCCGAGCGTGCCCATGCTGATGCCGTCGGCCACCGTGATCGTGCCGAAGATGATCGACTTGCCGCCGGCCGCGTCGGCGCCGGCGCCGGCCTCGCGGGCCAGGGCGTCGATGTGCATGTTGCAGGGCGTGAGCATGCTCCAGGTCGAGGAGATGCCGACGACGGTCTTCTGGAAGTCGGCGTCCTGGAAGCCGACGGCGCGCAGCATGGACCGGTTCGGGGCCCGGTCGGCGCCGTCATGCACGATGGAGGAGAATTTGCGGGTGAGATCGGGCTTGGGCATGGGAAATCAGAGGTCAGCCGAGAACGAATCGAGGAGAGAAAACAGGCCCGTTCTCTCAACCAGAGGACCGCCCAAGGGGCAAGAACGGATGCCAGGGGCGAAAGTCCGGGCGGTACGCCCGACGTCCTACCGGGAATATTTCTGTTGAGGGGGAAAAGCAGCGTATTCTAATGGCGAGGCCCGCGTACCGGCATTCGTGACGAATCTACGGATCACGGCGCGAACCTCCAACGATGAAACGTCTCCTTGGCGTCCTGGCGCTCCTGGCCGGCGCCGCGATCACCTCGGGTGCGCTTCCGGAGAAGGCCGCGGTTTTGCAGGCCATCGAGGTGATGGAAAAATCCCACGACCCGGCGGCGACTGCCGCCGCGGTGCCGCTGTTGATTGAATTCGGCGACCAAAGCCCGGACGTGGCCATCATCTATTCGCCCGAGGTGACGCCGTGGAAATATGAGGATTTCAAACTGGACAAAGAGACGAACGAGCGGGTGGTCGCGCTATTGACGGCCAGCTATGTCGCCGGGTGCCTGAAGCAGCAACTGGCCCAGAACCGGTTCGACGGGAATCCGTACGACGGCTGGCTGATGGTTTTCGACCGCTACCTGGACCTGAAAAGCAAATACGGTTTCGCAAGCCCGGGCATTGAACAACTGCTCCTGCAGCACCGCCTCGGCACGCTGCGGGACTACGCGGATGCGAAAAACCGGTTCAAGGCGACTCTCGATGACTACTTCCGGCTGCTCGGCTACCATTCGGTTGCGCTGGTGCGCGATGAATCCGGCTTGGCCATGGTCCAGGGCAATATCGGGGGAAAGAACCTGAACCTCCTCGTCGATACGGGATGTCCGTTCACGACGCTTGATCCGGGCAAGGTGCCCGGCCTGAAGACGCTGGGCCAATTGGGTGTCGGCTTGCGGGACAGCTTCCTCGGGCCGCTGACGGATCCGACCATCCTGTTGATCGACAGTTTGACCTTTGGAGAGGCACGGTTCGTGAACCAGCCGGCGCGAGCACAAAAACTCAAGATCGACTACGTTCGTCTGCCGTTCGCCGGGATCTTGGGGCTCGACTTCCTGCTCCGGAATTTCGCCCTGCTCGATTGTGGCCATCAGCGAATCTATTTTCGCTCGAGCCGGCCCAGCCCGGAGCAGGCCGCTGCGATGGCGGAGTCGCTGCTTGGCAGCGGATATTCAGGAGTCCCGATGCGTTGCACCACGCGCCTGGCTTTTGGCGCCGAAGTGAACGGGAACCCCTTGGGCTGGGTCGTCGACACCGGAGCGACATACAGTCTGCTGGAGGAGTCCCAGAGTTCCCGCCTGCACTTGACGTTCATCCAGAAGGATCGACCGGAGCTCGGCAGTTTCTTGCGCAAGGACGTGGAAGGGCGGGCGGTCGGCTTGCGGGGAATCGGACTGGGTACGCGCCGGCTCCGGGTGGTGTGCCTTCCTTCCTTGAGCGTTGGGTCGCAAACCTGGCAGCAAGTCCAAATCGGCGCGGCGGACTTCAAGGTCTCGGAATTGGGGGATGGTGGCAACTCGACTGCCGATCTCCACGGGCTGTTCGGCTCTGAATTGCTCGCGGCCCACGGAGCGCTGATCGATTGCTCCAGCTTGGTGATTTGGTTTCAGCCCGACGGGGCGCAACGCACCGGGCGCTGAATCCTCCGGGTCCGCCACCGCCGCCCGCGGCGTCAGTGGCCGCCGGTCGTCTGAACGCCATTCAATGATTCGGCTTGGCTGAGCATCGGCCAGCACCAGCCGTAGAGCGCCACGAGCGCGAAGCAGGCGAGGGGGACGATGAAGCCGCGGGACATGCCGTAGAGGTCGGCCACGTGCCCCATCAGCTTCGGCAGCATCGCGCCGCCCATGATCGCCATGACGATGTAGCCGGACGCCCGCTTCGCCCCCACGCCGAGCCCGAAAATCCCGAGGGCGAAGATGGTCGGGAACATGATCGACATGAAAAAGTAGCTCAGGAACACGCCAACCACCGAGGCCCAGCCGAGCTTCAGGAAGATGAGTCCGCAAACGGCGACATTGATCGTGCCGTAGAGCCCGAGGACCTTGTGGGCCGATGCCTTCTTCAGGATGGCGGCGCCGGAGAAGCGGCCGGCGAGAAAACAGAGGAAGCCGAGCGAGGCGAGATTGGAGGCGCCACGGTCGCTGAAATGCACGATGCCATCCTTCAGCTCGAACCAGCTGTGCAGCCAGCCCGTCGTCCAGGAGGCCGGCATCGCGGGCACCTCCGAGGTCATGTAATTGATCAGGAAGCTGAATATGCCGGCCTGCGCGGCCACGTAGAAGAACTGCGCCAGCGTGGCTGACGTGAAGTGCGGATGGGACCAGATGCTGTGGTGGGACAGGTTGCGCGCCACGGGTCCGATCAGCAGCGCCGCTGCTACCAGCGCGACCGCAGCGGTGGCCCAGAGCGTCGTCGAGATCGCGGCGCCGCCGACGCCGGCGGTGCTGAGAATCACCCAAAGGATCATCTCGAACACGCCGATGAGCACGGCGGTGTTCAGCAGGAGCAGAAAATAGTTGAGCCCGGGTCGGACCTGCCGGCCGGCCGCCGCGGGCGCGCCGCTGTCGGCTTCGTCCAGATGATAGTCGTCCTCCGTCTTGAGGTCGGGCACGGGCGCGAACGAGAAAACGACCGCGAGAAGGATGACCACGACGGCGACCCCGGCGTAGGGGATCCAGAGGGTCTGGCTGCCGGTGCTCGCGCCGGCCGCGTCCTTCGAGTAAAAAAACAGGGCGCCGGCGACGGGGCCGAAGATCCAGCCGATGCCGTTGCAGGACTGGGCGAGGTTGATGCGGGTGGCGGCGTAGCGCGGCGGCCCGAGAACGGTGGTGTAGGGATTGGCGATCGTCTCGAGGAAGGTCAGGCCGGAGGCGATCACGCAGACGCCGACGAGGAAGGCCCAGAACTGCGCGATGTGCGTGGCGGGGATGAACCACAGGCCGCCGACCGCGACCAGGAGCAGCCCGGCGATGAGGCCGCCCCGGTAGCCGAGGCGGATCGCCAGCCAGCCCGCCGGCAGCGACATCAGGAAATAGCCGAGGTAATGGGCAAACTGCACCCAGGCCGACTGCGCCAGCGTCAGGTGCAGCTCCTCCTGGAAATGCTTGTCCATGACGTCGATCATGCCGTTGCAGAAGCCCCAGAGGAGGAACAGCGAGCTGACGAGCACGAACGTGAAGATCACGTTGCGGCCGTCGGGCAGTACGAACAGGCGCTTCTCGCCGGCGTTGGGGGTGGGGCGCGCCGCATCCGCGGCGCCGCCTGGGGCAGGGGCGGGGGTCATCGGTGCGTCCATCGGTGCCTCAGAAGCGCCGAACGGTCAAGCGCGCGGGGCGGCGGTTCCGACTTGATCGGCGGCGTGCGCGCGTCACGGTGCCCGCAGCCAACCGCCTTCCCCTCCGACCATGAATCCCGAGACCTGGACCGCCGTCGACCGCTATTTCTCCGACCTGCTGATCGCGCCGGATCCGGCGCTCGACGCCGCGCTGGCGGCGAGCGCCGCCGCGGGCCTGCCGTCGATCCACGTCACGCCGGCGCAGGGCAAGCTGCTCCACCTGCTGGCGCGCAGCGTGCGGGCCCGCCGGATCCTCGAGATCGGCACCCTCGGCGGCTACAGCACGATCTGGCTGGCGCGGGCGCTGCCCGCCGGCGGAAGGCTGGTGACGCTGGAGGCCGAGGCGCAGCACGCCGAGGTGGCGCGGGCCAACCTCGCGCGGGCGGGGGTCTCCGGCGTGGTCGACCTGCGCCTGGGTCGGGCCCAGGAGACCCTGCCGCAGCTCGCCGCCGGGGGCGCCGGGCCGTTCGACCTGATCTTCATCGACGCGGACAAGTCCGGTTACGCCGAATATTTCGCGTGGGCGCTCCAGCTGGCCCACGCCGGCACCCTCATCATCGCCGACAACGTCGTGCGCAAGGGCGCGGTGGTCGACGCGGCCAGCACCGACGCGGCGGTGCAGGGGGTGCGGCGGTTCAACGCCGCGCTTGCCGCCGAGGCCCGCGTGGTCGCGACGGTCGTGCAGACGGTCGGCGAGAAGGGCTACGACGGCCTCGCGCTGGCGCTGGTGCTGGCGGACCGTCAGCCGCGCGGCGTCACCACCGCAGGCTGAACACCGGCACGTGCAGGCTCGCGCGGCCGAGGATGCTCCGGTCCAACCGGGGCCGGCCGAGGACCGCAAGGCGGACGCGCGGGCTCAGATCGAGATGGTACAGGCTTGGGCGCGGCGCGGCCGGTTCCGCGAGCACCGCCTTGAGCTCCTGCACGGAGCGCTCCATCAGCTTGCCGGTGTCGGGAAAGCTGGCAAAAGCCACGGCGGCGGGCGCCGGCGGCGCCGCGGTCGCGGCGACCGGCCAGATATGATTCGGATCGGGCTGCATTTTCTCCCCCGCGCCCCTGAGTGCCAGGGGGATCAGCAGCACCAGGAAGGCTGCTGCGATTCTCATACCCCGGTTAGACGGCCGGCGGGGTCAGGGGTTTCACCAGAATCTTCGAATTGCGCCCGCTCTCCTCGTAGGACTTGAGCCGCGATTCAGGGAGGACCGACTTGTCCGTCTCCGCGAAGTTGCAGGAGGAGATGAAAAAGGAAAAACTCTGGGTCGAGAGGGCCATCGCCGTCTTGGCGCCGTGCTCCTGGGCCATCAGGCACGCGTAGTCGACCATCTTCCGGCCGATGCCGCGGTTCTGGTAGAATGGCAGCACGTAGAGCGAGCCGATCTCGGCCAGCTCCGGCTTTTCCGGGTAGTAGGTGACGGAGACGCACGCGATGAGGTTCTCGTCGATCTCGAAGACGAAGAACTGGTCGATGTTCTTCTCGATCGCCTGCTGGGTGCGATAGATCAGCTCGTCGCGCTTCACGGCGTGGCGCGTCAGGTTGTAGATCAGGCGCACGTCGCGGCGGGTCGCCTTGCGGATCTGCTGGTAGTCGTTGCCGTAGATCAGCGTGCCGACGCCCTCGTTGGAGAAGATCTCGTTGAGCAGGCCGTCGAACACGCGGCCGTCGAGCAGGTGCACCCGGGTCGTGCCGGTCTCGATCGCCTTCACCGCGTGGACCGCCTTGCTGTGCCCCTCGGGATCGATGGTCTCGGGGTGGTCCCGGAGGACGTTGCGCAGGGTCTCGATCGCGATCTCGCGCCGGAGCTCGCCGCCGATCACCAGGCCGGGGAGCGGGGCGAGGAAGATGATCTTGCTCGCGTGCAGCACCTCGCCGACCTCCGCGGCCAGCAGGTCGGAATTGACGCGCAGCACGTGCCCGTCGGGCCCGAAGCCGATCGGCGAGAGGATCGGCACGATGTCGGCGCTGATCAGGTGGGTGATGAAATCCTTGTCGATCCGGTCCACCCGGCCGGTGAACTGCTGGTCGACGCCCTTGATGATGCCGACCGGCACCGAGCGCACCGAGTTGGTGATCGCGCACTTCAGGCCGTTCTGGGTCAGGCCCTCGAGGATGAGGTGGGAGACGCGGGCCGAGGCGCGGATCGCGAGGTCGAGCGTGGCGGCGTCGGTCACGCCCGTGCCGTGGACGTCGCTGATCGGGATGTTCCGCGCCTTCGACAGCTCCTGGATCTGCAGGCCGATGCCGTGGACGAGCACCAGCTTGATGCCCAGGCTGCGCAGGGCGGCGATGTCGATCAGCAGATTGCTGAAATTGTCGTCGGCCACGATCGCACCGTCGAGGGCGATGATGAAGGTCTGCCCCTGGAAACGCGGCACGTATTTCAGGATCCCGCGGAGGTCCGCGGGCTTGATCGTCGCGATGGGCGCGGTGGTGGTGCTCATCTCAGTCGGGTGCGGTTCTCATCGAATCGCCGCGCGCCGTCAATGTCAGAGGTCAGAGGCCAGAGATCAGAAGTCAGCGGTCAGAGATCAGAGGTCGGCTGACTTCTGACCGATGACCTCTGATCTCTCCCCGGGCGCCCGGATTCGATCGTTCGGATTACTTCACCACGAACTGCCAGCTCTTCGAGGTGCGGCGGCCGCAGACGATCACGGTGTAGCGGCCGGGCGGGAGGCTCTGGACGGGAAAGTCGACCAGCACGACGCTCTCCTTCGAGCGGGCGAGGAGCTGCCCGGGGATGCGCTCGAAGTTGGGCAGGAGGAAGAGCTGGTGCTCCTTGCGGTAGAGATAGGCGTCGCGGATCTGGGTCGAGAAGTCCGGCTGCGCGCAGGTGAACTGCAGGGTGTAGGTGGCCGCGGGGGCGGTGGCGCCCGGCGCCGTGACGCCCTCGACCTCGGCGGGCAGCGCGGGTTTCGCCACCAGCGCGCCGTCCAGCTCGGCGGGGAGGCCGCCGAGGGCGTCGGTGATCTCGGCCGGGGCCGGGGCGATCCGGGCCGCCGGCAGCGCCTCGGCCGGGCGCTCGAGGCGCACCGGGATCCGCTTGTAGCCGAGGCGGAGCAGGCGCTGGACCGAGGCCTCCTCGCGCAGGTCGTGGTAGGGCTCGAAGGCGCGCCCGCGTTTGCCGTAATGCAGCCGCAGGAAGGTGTAGCCGGCGATGAAGATCACGATCGCGATCACCACCCAGCGGAGCGGCAGCGTCTTCGGCGGCAGGGCGGTCGCGGTCATGGAGCGGGGCCACCTTCCGCCCGCCGGGCCGGCGCGGCAAATCAATTTGCTTCCCCCGGCCGCGCCGTTGTCTTACCTAGCGGAACCTCATGACGCGCTGGACCCAGTTTTTCATCCCGACCCTGAAGGAAAGCCCGGCGGACGCGGAGATCGCGTCCCACCAGCTCCTCCTCCGGGCCGGCCTCGTGCGCAAGCTCGCCGGCGGGCTCTACACCTACCTGCCGCTCGGCCTGCGCTCGCTGCGCAAGATCACCCAGATCTGCCGCGAGGAGATGGACGCCGCCGGGGCGATCGAGCTCTGGCTGCCGCACCTGCACCCGGCCGACCTGTGGCGCGAGGGGCCGCGCTGGCCGGCCGTCCGCGAGGTCATGTACCGCGCGGACGCGGCGGGCGAGGCCGGCGCGAAGGCGCGCGGGGCGCAGGAGCCCGAGTTCGTCCTCGGCCCGACCCACGAGGAGATCATCACCCCGCTGGCCCGCGCCGAGCTCACCAGCTACCGCGATCTGCCGAAGAACTTCTACCAGATCGCCACCAAGTTCCGAAACGAGATCCGGCCGCGCTACGGCCTGATGCGCGCCCGCGAGTTCGTGATGAAGGACGCCTATTCGTTCGACGCCGACGACGAGGGCGCCACGCGCAGCTACCTCGCGATGAAGCAGGCCTACACCCGGTTCTTCGCCCGCTGCGGCCTCAAGACCATCTCGGTGGAGGCCGACACCGGCGTGATGGGCGGCAGCTTCTCGGACGAGTTCATGGTCCCCGCCGAGGTGGGCGACGACGACGTCTTCTACAGCGAAGCCGGCGGCTACGCGGCCAACCGCCAGAAGGCGACCAGCGCCCTGGTGCCGGCCGACCTGCGCGACGCGCCGCCCGAGGGCGCGCTGGAGGAGTTTCCCACTCCGGGGGTCGTCACAATCGCGGCGCTGGCGGCGGCGCCCTACGGAGTCCCCGCCACCCGGCAGTTCAAGACCCTGATCTACGTCGGCGACGGCAAACCCTTTGCCGTCGTGCTCCGCGGCGAGGACGAGCTCGAGGAGGCCAAGCTGGGCGCGCTCGGCTTCGGCCTGTGGCGCCCGGCCACGGCCGAGGAAATCCGGCCGGTCATGGGCGCGGGTCCCGGCAGTCTCGGCGTCGTGCGCGGGACGATCGCGCACCCGGAGCTGCTTGCCGGTGTGTACGCCGACCACGCGATCCGGCTCATCGGCAACGGCGTCACCGGCGCCAACCGCGACGGCTTCCACCTGCGCCACGTCAACGTCGTCCGCGACCTGGCGGTGACCCAGTTCGGCGACTTCCGCACCGTGCGGGTGGGCGAGCCCGACCCGAAGTCCGGCCGGCCGCTCCAGCTCTGCCGCGCGATCGAGGTCGGCCACATCTTCAAGCTTGGCACCAAATACAGCGAGCGGTTCGGCGCGACCTACACCGACGCCCAGAAGCAGACCCGGATGATGGTGATGGGCTGCTACGGCATCGGCATCAGCCGCACCCTCCAGGCGGTGGTCGAGCAGGGCCACGATGCCGACGGCGTGATCTGGCCGTGGACCACGGCCCCGTTCCAAGTGCTGGTGACGCTGCTCGATCCGGCGGTGCCGGCGGCGCTGGAGCGCGCGCTCGCGCTGGCCGCGGCCGCCGAGGCGGCGGGCGCCGACGTGCTCGTCGACGACCGCGACGAGCGCCCCGGGGTGAAATTCAAGGACGCGGACTTGATCGGCGTGCCCCTCCGGATCACCGTGGGGGGTCGCGGATTGAAGGAGGGCATCATCGAGATGAAATGGCGCGCGGAAAAGACTGTGGCCCGGGTGCCGCTGGCCGAGGCTGCAGACCGCGTGCGCGCGGCGGTGGCCGGGGCCCGGGCGGCTGCCCCCCGATGATCCCGCCGACCGCCAGGTCCGAAACCGCCCCCGCCGCCCGTCCGGAGACCGAACTCGCCCTCGCCGGGCTGTGGCGGGTCGTCGTGCTCAACGATCCGGTGAACCTCATGTCCTACGTGGTCCTCGTCTTCCGGCGGGTGTTCGGGTTCGACGAGCCGACGGCCCGCCGCCACATGCTCGAGGTGCACGAGCAGGGCCGCTCGGTGGTCTGGACCGGCGTGCGCGAAAAGGCCGAGGCCTACGTCTTCACCCTCCAGCAATGGCATCTCACCGCCATCCTCGTTCCCGATGAGGCGCATTGAGGTCAAACTCAACCTGCAGGTCGTGGCGCCGCTCCTCGACCTGATGAAG
>Ga0335085_10017794_pt1 | contig 10234 bp, 10 predicted proteins | sample Lox_Sample_45_FD_206712 | JGI IMG/M metagenome (GOLD analysis project Ga0335085, IMG submission 206712) | Soil microbial communities from Loxahatchee National Wildlife Refuge, Florida, United States - Lox_Sample_4.5 | ecosystem: Environmental > Terrestrial > Soil > Wetlands | place: USA... | reverse complement strand
CAGTCGATCGGCGAGCCCGGCACCCAGCTGACCATGCGCACCTTCCACATCGGCGGCGCGGCCTCACGGGCCGCGGCGGCCAGCAGCGTGGACGTGCGCAACAAGGGCGTGATCCGCTTCCATCACATCAAGACGGTGCAGCACGAGAAGGGGCACCTGGTGGCGGTGTCGCGCTCCGGCGAGATCGGCGTGGTCGATGACTTCGGCCGCGAGCGCGAGCGCTACAAGATCCCCTACGGCGCCATGATCAGCGTCAAGGAAGGCGACACGGTCACCGGCGGCCAGGTGGTCGCGACCTGGGATCCGCACACTCACCCGGTGGTCACCGAAGTGGGCGGGTTCCTCAAGTTCCAGGACTTCGTCGACGGGCTCACCGTGACGACGCAGCTGGATGAGGTCACGGGCCTCTCCTCCACCGTGGTGCTGGACAACAAGCAGCGTGGCGGCAAGGAACTGCGCCCCACCATCAAGCTGGTGAACGCCAAGGGCAAGGAAATGACCTTCGCCAACACCGAGATTCCGGCCGTGTACACGCTCCCCCCGGGCGCGTTGATCTCGCTGCTGGACGGTGCGCGCATGTCGGTGGGCGATGTGATCGCCCGCATTCCCCAGGAGTCCTCCAAGACCCGCGACATCACCGGCGGTCTGCCGCGCGTCGCGGACCTGTTCGAGGCGAGAAAGCCCAAGGACCCGGCGATCCTCGCCGAGGTCTCCGGCACGGTGAGCTTCGGCAAGGAGACCAAGGGCAAGCGCCGTCTGATCATCACCTCCGATGACAGCACCAAGTACGAGGAGCTGATCCCCAAGTGGCGCCAGCTCAACGTGTTCGAGGGTGAAACCGTCGAGCGCGGCGAGGTCATCGCCGATGGCGAGCCCAACCCGCACGACATCCTGCGCCTGCAGGGCGTGGAAGCCCTCGCCAACTACCTGGTGCGCGAGATCCAGGACGTGTACCGCCTGCAGGGCGTGAAGATCAACGACAAGCACATCGAGGTGATCATCCGCCAGATGCTGCGCAAGACCGAGGTGCTGGACCCGCGCGAGACCGTGCTGCTGCGCGGTGAGCAGCTGGACCGGGGCCGGGCCCGCGACATCAACGACCGCGCCGAGCACGAGGGCAAGACCCCGGCGAAGCTGCAGCCGGTGCTGCTGGGCATCACCAAGGCCTCCCTGGCGACCGAGTCCTTCATTTCGGCGGCCTCCTTCCAGGAAACCACCCGCGTGCTGACCGAAGCGGCGGTGCGGGGCCTGAAGGACGACCTGCGCGGACTGAAGGAGAATGTCATCGTCGGACGGCTGATCCCGGCCGGCACGGGCTTCGCGGCCCATGCCCACCGCCGGCGCAAGCTCGAGGACACCCCGCATCGCAGCTTCATGGATGTGGGCGGCGGGTTGCCGGACATGGAAGAGAGTGGGGCGGCCGAGGAAGAGGCGAGCCCCGCCGGGTGAGGGAGCCTAAGTTGACACGATAGAGGTCGGTACCTAGAATCGCCGGCCTTTATCGGTCCGGCCTAGACTCGCTGGATCGTAAAACAGCGCCTTTATGTTGCACCGGGCCGTCTCCCAAGGCGGCCCGGTGTTTCGTCTAAGGCCGCAACGGATTGTATTTTGGAGAATTAATGGCCACCACAGGTCAGCTCATCCGGGCGCCGCGCGCCTCCGGGGCGGAAAAAACCAAGGTGCCGGCACTGGGTGCCGCGCCGCAGAAGCGCGGGGTGTGCACCCGCGTCTACACCGTCACCCCGAAGAAGCCGAATTCGGCCCTGCGCAAGGTGTGCCGCGTGCGCCTCACCAATGGCTACGAGGTCACCAGCTACATCGGCGGCGAGGGCCACAATCTGCAGGAGCACTCGGTGGTGCTGATCCGCGGCGGCCGCGTCAAGGACCTCCCCGGCGTGCGCTACCACACGGTGCGCGGGTCGCTGGACTGCGCCGGCGTCGGGGCCCGCAAGCAGAGTCGTTCCAAGTACGGCGCCAAGCGCCCGAAGAAGTGATCCGGTAAGGAGTTCGAAATGTCCCGCAGAGCACAAGCTCCCGTCCGCGTCATCCTCCCGGACCCCAAGTACAGCAACCTGATGCTGGCCAAGTTCATGAACGTCATCATGAAGAGCGGCAAGAAGTCCGCCGCCGAACGCATCATCTATGGAGCCCTCGACCGCATCGCCGAGAAGACCGGCAAGAAGGGTCCCGAGGCCATCGAAGTGCTGTCGCTGGCGCTCGACAACGTCAAGCCCATGGTCGAGGTGAAGTCGCGGCGCGTGGGCGGTGCCACCTATCAGGTGCCGGTGGAAGTGCGCTCCACCCGCCGCCAGACGCTCGCCATGCGCTGGATGATCGAGGCCGCGCGGGCGCGCTCGGAGAAGTCCATGGCGTTTCGCCTGGCGCACGAGCTGATGGATGCCGCCGAGAGCCGCGGATCGGCGGTGCGCAAGCGCGAAGACACGCACCGCATGGCCGAGGCCAACAAGGCCTTTGCGCACTATCGCTGGTAATCGAAGTCGGCGTCGCCGCTTGAACCGTGCCCCGTACAACTCCCATAGAGCGTTACCGCAATATCGGCATCTCTGCGCACATTGACGCAGGGAAGACGACCACGACGGAACGCATCCTGTTCTACACCGGGGTCTCGCACAAGATCGGCGAGGTCCACGACGGCGCGGCCGTCATGGACTACATGGAACAGGAACAGGAGCGCGGCATCACCATCACGGCGGCCGCGACCACCTGCTTCTGGAAGGGCATGGACGGCACCTTCGAGCAGCACCGCATCAACATCATCGACACCCCGGGACACGTCGACTTCACCATCGAGGTCGAGCGCTCGCTGCGGGTGCTCGACAGCGCGGTGGCGCTGTTCTGCGCAGTCTCCGGCGTGCAGCCGCAGTCGGAGACGGTGTGGCGGCAGATGAACCGCTACGGCGTGCCGCGCATCGCCTTCGTCAACAAGATGGACCGCGCCGGCGCCGATTACTTCCGCTGTCTGGAGCAGATCCGCACCCGGCTGCGCGGCAACCCGGTGCCGATCCAGATCCCGATCGGCGCCGAGGACAAGTTCGAAGGCGTCGTCGACCTGATCCGCATGAAGGCCATCTACTGGGACATGGCGACCCAGGGGATGAAGTTCGAGTACCGCGAGATCCCCGCGGACCTGAAGGATGAGGCGGCGAAGTTCCGCACCCTGATGATCGAGGCGGCGGCCGAAGCCTCCGAGGCGCTCACCAACAAGTTCCTCGAGGGCGGCCAGCTCACCGATGAGGAGATCCGCCAGGGTCTGCGCGCGCGCTCGATCCGCAACGAGATCGTGCTGTGCATGCTCGGCACCGCCTTCAAGAACAAGGGCGTGCAGGCGCTCCTGGACGCCATCATCGAGTTCATGCCCTCCCCGGTGGACATGCCGCCGACCAAGGGGCTGGACGACCGGGGTGAGCCGATCACCCGCACGCCAAGCGATGAGGCGCCCTTTGCCGCGCTCGCCTTCAAGATCCTGAACGATCCGTTCGTCGGCAACCTCACCTTCTTCCGCGTCTACTCCGGCTCGCTGCACACCAACGACACGGTGTTCGTGCCCATCAAGGAGAAGAAGGAGCGCATCGGGCGGCTGCTGCAGATGCACGCCAGCGAGCGCACCGAGATCAAGGAAGTGCGCGCCGGGGACATCGCCGCGGCGGTGGGACTGAAGGATGTGATCACCGGCGACACGCTGTGTGATCTGGACAAGCACATCACGCTGGAGAAGATCGTGTTCCCGGCGCCGGTGATCTCGGTGGCGATCGAGCCGCGCACCAAGGTCGATCAGGAGAAGATGGGCATGGCGCTGCAGCGCCTGGCGAAGGAGGACCCCTCCTTCCGCATGAGCACCGATCCTGAATCCGGCCAGACCATCATCGCCGGCATGGGCGAGTTGCACCTTGAAATCATCGTCGACCGCATGAAGCGCGAGTTCAAGGTCGATGCCAACGTCGGCAAGCCGCAGGTCGCCTACCGCGAGACCATCCGCGCCAGCGTCGAGTCCGAGGGCAAGTTCGTGCGCCAGTCCGGCGGCCGCGGCCAGTACGGCCACGTGTGGCTGAAGCTCGAGCCCAACGAACAGGGCAAGGGCTACGAGTTCGTGAACGGCATCGTCGGCGGTACCGTGCCGCGCGAGTTCATCCCGGCGGTGGACAAGGGCATCCGCGAGGCCGTTGAGACCGGCGTCATGGCCGGCTACCCGGTGGTGGACGTGAAGGTCACGCTGTTCGACGGCTCATACCACGATGTCGACTCGAACGAGATGGCCTTCAAGATCGCCGGATCCATCGGCTTCAAGGAGGGCTTCCGGCGCGCCAAGCCGGTGCTGCTCGAGCCGATCATGAAGGTCGAAGTGGTGACGCCGGAGGAGTACTCGGGCGATGTGATCGGCGACCTGAACCGCCGCCGCGGCCAGATCACGGGCATGGAGGAATCCGCCGCCGGCAAGTCCATCCTGGCCGAGGTGCCGCTGGCGGAGATGTTCGGCTACGCCACCAGCGTGCGCTCGATGAGCCAGGGGCGCGCGACCTTCACCATGGAATTCTCCAAGTACGTCGAAGTGCCGCCCAACATCGCCGACTCCATCATCAAATACTAAACACCTTGAGCCAAGAGGACTCCCATGTCGAAAGAGAAATTTGAACGTACCAAGCCGCACGTGAACGTGGGGACGATCGGTCATGTGGATCATGGGAAGACTACGCTGACGGCGGCGTTGACCAAGGTGATGGCCGAGACCTACGGCGGTCAGTTCATGGCGTATGACCAGATTGACAAGGCCCCGGAGGAGAAGGCGCGCGGGATCACGATTTCCACCGCGCACGTGGAGTATCAGAGCCAGGAGCGTCACTACGCTCACGTGGACTGTCCCGGGCATGCCGACTATGTGAAGAACATGATCACGGGAGCTGCGCAGATGGACGGGGCGATTCTGGTGGTTTCGGCCGCCGATGGCCCGATGCCGCAGACCCGCGAGCACATTCTGCTGGCGCGCCAGGTGGGCGTGCCCTACATCGTCGTGTTCATGAACAAGGCGGACATGGTGGATGACAAGGAGCTGCTGGAGCTGGTGGAGATGGAGGTGCGCGAGCTTCTGACCACCTACAAGTTCCCCGGGGACAGCACGCCGATTGTGATTGGCTCGGCGCTGAAGGCGTTGGAGGGGGACAAGTCCGAGATTGGCGTGCAGGCGGTGGTGAAGCTGGTGGCGGAGATGGACAAGTACATTCCGGTGCCCAAGCGCGAGATTGACAAGCCGTTTTTGATGCCGGTGGAGGATGTGTTCTCCATCTCCGGGCGCGGCACGGTGGTGACGGGGCGCATTGAGCGCGGCATCGTCAAGGTGAACGATGAGGTGGAGATTGTGGGGTTGCGGGAGACCGCCAAGACGATCTGCACCGGTGTGGAGATGTTCCGCAAGCTGCTGGATGAGGGTCGGGCGGGAGACAACGTGGGGGTGCTGCTGCGCGGCACGAAGCGTGAGGAGGTCGAGCGCGGTCAGGTGCTGGCCAAGCCCGGCAGCATCACCCCGCACACCCAGTTTGAGTCCGAGGTGTACGTGCTGACCAAGGAAGAGGGTGGGCGGCACACCCCGTTCTTCAAAGGGTACCGGCCGCAGTTTTACTTCCGCACCACCGATGTGACGGGCAACGTGCAGTTGCCGGCCGGGGTGGAGATGGTGATGCCGGGGGACAACATCAAGATGGTGGTGGAGCTGATCAGCCCCATTGCCATGGATGAGGGTCTGCGCTTTGCGATCCGCGAGGGCGGCAAGACCGTCGGCGCAGGGGTCGTTGCCAAGGTCATCAAGTAGAAAACAGGCCAGTAGCTCAATTGGCAGAGCGGCGGTCTCCAAAACCGCAGGTTGGGGGTTCGATTCCCTCCTGGCCTGCCAGCGGATCGAAGTGAACGAAGAAGTAAAAGTCCAGAACGCCGGCGGCGCCGATGTCGGCCGCCTCGTGATCGCGGTGGTGCTGGTGATGGCCGGCATCTTCACGTTCTACTTTCTGGACAGCGCCTCGCTGTGGCTGCGCTGGGGCGCGGTGGTGGCCGGCCTGGCGCTCGGCGTCGGCATTCTCGTCACCTCGGTGTACGGGCGCGCGGTCACGCGCTTCGTGCTCGACTCGCGCGTGGAGCTGCGCAAGATCGTGTGGCCCAACCGGCGCGACACCGGGCGCATGACGCTGGTGGTGCTGGCGTTTGTGGTGGTCGGCGGCGGATTTTTCTGGATCGTGGATCTGCTGCTCGCCCTGGCGATTCGGCATCTGACGGGCCAGGGAGGCTAGAAGGCATGGCGTTGCGTTGGTATGTGGTGCACGCGTACTCGAATTTCGAGCATCGCGTGGCCGAGTCGCTGAAGGACCGCATCAAGCGCCAGGGCCTGGAGCCGAAGTTCGGCGAAATCCTCGTGCCCACCGAGGAAGTGGTGGAGATGCGCGACGGGCAGAAGCGCAAGAGCGAGCGCAAGTTCTATCCCGGGTACGTCCTGGTGCAGATGGAAATGGACGAGGAGACGTGGCACCTGGTGCGCGATGTCCCCAAGGTCCTGGGGTTCATCGGCGGAACCTCCGACAAGCCCGCCGCGATCACGGACAAGGAGGCGATGCAGATCCTGCGTCGCGTCGAGGAAGGCGTCGACAAGCCGCGGCCGAAGGTGCTGTTCGAGCCCGGCGAGGTGGTGCGCGTCATCGAGGGGCCGTTCAACGATTTCAACGGCGTCGTCGAGAGCGTGAACTACGAGAAGAACCGCCTGCAGGTGGCGGTGCAGATCCTGGGACGCTCCACTCCAGTGGAGCTGGATTTCTCCCAGGTCGAGAAGGCGTAAGCCGGCTCGGAAGAGTTTTTGGTGGTGTGAGTTTTCCGGCGCGATGGCGCCATAACACGGGGAGGCAACTCTTTGCTGAGAAGCCGCATGCACCCGGGAGAGCAAGTCAATGGCTAAGAAAGTTCAGGGCTACATCAAGCTGCAGGTGCCTGCGGGTTCGGCGAACCCCTCGCCACCGATCGGACCGGCACTCGGTCAGCAGGGCGTGAACATCATGGAGTTCTGCAAGCAGTTCAATGCGCAGACCCAGAAGCTGGAGAAGGGGTTGCCGATTCCCGTGATCATCACGGTGTACAGCGACCGCAGCTTCACCTTCATCATGAAGACCCCGCCGGCCTCGGTGCTGATCCGCAAGGCGATCGGCATCGAGAAGGGCAGCGGTGCGCCCAATACCAACAAGGTGGGCAAGATCACGCGCAAGCAGATCGAGGAGGTCGCCAAGACCAAGCAGCCCGATCTCACCGCTGCCGACATGGAGGCCGCGGTGCGCACCATCGCCGGCACCGCGCGCAGCATGGGCGTCGATGTGGAGGGCCTCTAACATGGCCGTGGCAAAGCGTCTGAAGACCTGGAAGGACAAGATCCAGCCGGGCAAGCAGTATCCGATCGACGATGCGCTGAAGCTGGTCAAGGAACTGGCCACCGCCAAGTTCAACGAGTCGGTGGATGCGGCCGTGAACCTGGGGATCGACGCCAGCAAGTCCGACCAGCAGGTGCGCGGTTCGACCGTGATGCCCCACGGCATCGGCAAGACCGTGCGCGTGGCGGTGTTCACCTCGGGCAAGAACCAGGAGCTCGCCAAGGCCGCCGGCGCCGACATCGTCGGCATGGACGACCTCGCCGCGCAGGTGAAGGCCGGGGAGATCAATTTCGATGTGGTCATTGCCAGCCCCGATGCCATGCGCGTCGTCGGCCAGCTCGGCCAGATCCTGGGCCCCCGCGGCCTGATGCCCAACCCCAAGGTGGGTACCGTGAGCCCGGATGTGGCCGGCGCGGTGCGCAATGCCAAGTCCGGTCAGGTGCGCTACCGCGTCGACAAGGCCGGCATCGTCCACTGCACCATCGGCAAGGCCAACTTCGAGCCTGCGGCGCTCAAGGAAAACCTGCAGGCGCTGATCGCCGATTTGCAGAAGGCGAAGCCCGCGGCAGCCAAGGGCCAGTATCTGAAGCGGGTCACCGTGTCCTCGACCATGGGACCGGGTGTGGTGGTGGATCAGGCCAGCCTGGTCGCCGCCGCGAGTTAGGAAGCCGGCCCAGGTCAGTCCGGTAGAAAGATTTTGCGGTCCGGTGCCCTCGGGCACCGGCAGTCAAAGACCGCAGGCGGAGCCAGTCCCGATCCCGGGACCGGGTTCCTTAATGGCGCAGCCTGCGCAGATGGTGCTCCGCACACGACAAGGGGTTTCCCTCCTGCTCGTGAAGGTCGCCGTCAAGGGTGGAAGTTTCGTGCTCCAGGGCAACCGCGGGTGCGCAGCTTCTGTTTTGCAACAGTGATCTTCAGGCGTAGGAGAAATGAATGCCACTGAACCTTGAAGACAAGAAAGCGCTGGTTGCGGAAGTGAACGCGGTCGCGGCGAAAGCCCAGTCCGTGGTCGCGGCCGAATACCGTGGCCTCACGGTAACGCAGATGACGGATCTGCGGGCCAAGGCGCGGGCGCAGGGCGTGTACATGCGTGTGATCAAGAACACGCTGGCGCGCAAGGCGCTTGCAGGGACGGTTTTCGAAACCATCGGGCCCAAACTCAAGGGCCCTCTGGTGCTGGCGTTCTCGAAGGACGATCCGGGCGCGGCTGCGCGCGTGGTGAAGGACTTCGCGAAGGCCAACGAAAAGCTCGTCGCGACTCACCTGTCCCTGGGCGGCCCGGTGCTGCCCGGCAAGGACATCGAGAAGCTGGCGAACCTGCCCACGCGCGCTCAGGCGATCTCGATGCTGCTTGGCGTCATGAAGGCGCCCATCGAAAAGTTCGTCCGCACCCTCAACGAGCCGCAGGCGAAGCTCGCCCGCACGCTCGCCGCCGTACGCGACCAGAAACAGGCCGCGGCGGCCGGTTGATATCGAATTGTCTTGAAACCTTATTTGGAGACCCGACATGGCCGTATCTAAAGACGAAATCCTCGAATCCATTTCCAAGATGACCGTACTCGAGGTCGTCGAGCTGATCTCCGACATGGAGAAGAAGTTCGGCGTGACCGCCGCCGCTCCGGTGGCCGTGGCCGCCGCCCCCGGTGCCGCCGCGGCGGCCGCCGCTCCGGCCGAGGAGAAGACCGAGTTCACCGTGGTGCTGAAGGAGTACCCGGCCGACAAGAAAGTGAGCGTGATCAAGGTGGTGCGCGAACTGACCGGCCTGGGCCTGAAGGAAGCCAAGGACCTGGTCGAGGGCGTCCCCCAGAACGTGAAGGAGGGCGTCAACAAGGCCGACTCCGACACGATGAAGAAGAAGCTGGAAGAAGCCGGCGCCAAGGTGGAGATCAAGTAAGAGCGCATGGGTCAGCCGGCCGCCACCGCCTGCGATCCGTGCTCAGAGGGGCCCGTGCACCGTGCACGGGCCTTATCTGTACTGACGAGCGTTTTGCGGTTAAGATGGGAGATTCCCATTTCAACCCCGTGTTTTCGCACCCCGCGTGAGGTGCGCAGCGCCGCCCTGGAGACAACCGTGTCCGGGTGGCTTGCGCGTCGCACGCCCTTTTCCGTTCCGAGGTGATCAGATGGCCTACTCCTTCACCGAGAAGAAGCGCATCCGCAAGAACTTCGGCAAACAGCCCGGCATCCTGGATGTGCCGTACCTGCTTGCCATTCAGCTGGACTCCTACCGGACGTTCCTGCAGGCGGAGGTCCCCGAGGATCGGCGCACGGACGTGGGGCTGCATGCGGCCTTCAAGACCGTATTCCCGATCTCCAGCTACTCGGGCAATGCTTCTCTGGAGTACGTGAGCTATCGGCTGGGCGAGCCCGTATTCGATGTGAAGGAGTGCCAGCTGCGCGGCCTCACCTATGCGGCGCCGCTGCGGGTGAAGGTGCGGCTGATCGTCCTGGACAAGGAGGCAGCCGGGGCCAAGAAGCCGGTGAAGGACGTGCGCGAGCAGGAGGTCTATCTCGGCGAGCTGCCGCTGATGACCGACAACGGCACCTTCATCGTCAATGGCACCGAGCGGGTCATCGTGTCGCAGCTGCACCGCTCCCCGGGGGTGTTCTTCGACCACGACCGGGGCAAGACCCACTCCTCCGGGAAACTGCTGTTCTCGGCGCGCATCATTCCCTACCGCGGCTCGTGGCTGGACTTCGAGTTCGACCCCAAGGACTGCGTGTTCGCGCGCATCGACCGGCGGCGCAAGCTCCCGGTCACCATCATCCTGCGCGCCCTGGGGATGAATGAGGCGGAGATCCTCGCGACCTTCTTCGACAAC
>Ga0335085_10017793_pt1 | contig 10234 bp, 7 predicted proteins | sample Lox_Sample_45_FD_206712 | JGI IMG/M metagenome (GOLD analysis project Ga0335085, IMG submission 206712) | Soil microbial communities from Loxahatchee National Wildlife Refuge, Florida, United States - Lox_Sample_4.5 | ecosystem: Environmental > Terrestrial > Soil > Wetlands | place: USA: Florida... | reverse complement strand
GGGCGCGCGCGGGCTCGGCGCGGCCGGAGAGCCAGCAGGTGTACGGCGCGATGGCGCGCGTCTACCGCGAGCTGGACCCGGTGCTGGTCGCGGTGGGGGGCGAGTACCAGGCCGACGGCGGCTTCGACGTGCATTCCATCGACGCCACGGTGGAGCTCACGCCGCTCGGTGGCCTGCCGGGCCTCGGCACCTGGGTGAGCCCGGCATTCCACTTCAGATGGCGGCCGTGGATCGGCGCGGCGGTGGGTGACGGCGTCCGGCCGTACGCGCGGCTCTCGGCGGACTGGGTGCAGGGGCGCCTCGAGGCCGGCGTCGAGGAGACGGCGTGGCTGGTCTCCGGCAGCGGCCGGAGCTTCGTGAAGGGGGACGTCTCGGTGCAGCTGATCGGCGGGATCTTCGTCACGGCGAGCGGCGAGCTGGGTCGCTCGCCGCCCACCTGGGAACGCACCGGACGGATCGGCTTGGGGCTCGGCTTCCGCCTCGCCCCGGCCATGGGAGGGGGCGCACCGCCATGACAATAGTGCCGTTCCGAAGGCCCCGCTCGCCGCGCGCGCTCTGTGCGCCGGCACTTCTGCTCGCCGGTTTCTTCCTTGTCCCGGCACCCGGCTCCGCACAGGAGCCGACGCACCCGCCGGCCAGCATCGCCGGCCGCGTGACGGACGCCGTGAAGTCCGTGCCGATTGACGGCGCGCTGGTGACGGTCGAGGGGACGCGCATTCGCACGCTCACCGACAGCGCCGGCCGCTACTTCTTCGCCGCCGTGCCCGCAGGCCCGCAGACGCTGCGCGTGAACCGGATCGGATACGCGCCGACGCACCAGAGCGTGGACGTCCCCACGACCGGCGCCCTGGTCGTGGACCTCGAGATGGCCGCGAGCCCCCTCCAGCTCAAGGGGCTCACCGTCACGGCGGAGCCGGTGGGCCGCGCACGCGGTGAGCTGGGCACCGCGACCGTGGTCGAGACCGACGCGATCCGGAACCAGACGGCCACGAGCCTGTCCGGCATCCTCGAGCTGCTCCCCGGCGCCGTGCTCCAGCCGCCGGGGCTCGACGGGGTGCAGCAGGTCTCGCTCCGTGCCGTCCCGATCTCGTACGGGGGCGCCGGCCCCCAGAACCCCAACGTCTCCGGCCCGACCGCCCAGAACCTGGCGGCCTTCGGGACGCAGATCGTCATTGACGGCGTGCCGCAGTCGAACAACGCCAACCTGCAGAGCTTGGGGCCGGCCGGTGAGCTGATGTTTGCCACCGCCGCCGGCGGCGGCATCGACCTGCGCCGGATCCCCGCCTCGACCATCGAGCGCGTGGAGGTGATCCGCGGCATCCCGTCGGCACGCTTCGGCGACCTCACCCAGGGCGTGGTCCTCGTAGACACGCGCGCCGGCGTGGTCGAGCCGACGCTCACCGCGCTGTACGACTCGCACACCCTCGCGGCCAGCGCGGTCGCCGGCCGCGCGTTCGGCGCGCAGCAGACGGGGACGGCCACGCTCGACGTGACCCGCACGATGATGAACCCCGGCATCAACAACTACGCCGGCTACCGCCTCTCGGCAGGGCTCGCCCACCGGCTGACGCTCGGCGGGAGCGCGCCGGGCGCGGACGAGGGCGCCGACCCGCGGCTGGTGCTGGACACGCGGCTGGACTTCTATCAGCTGTACGACGACGAACCGGCGACGGTGGAGTCCCCCAATTCCGCCTCGAGCAGCCGCGACGCCGGCGTGCAGCTGTCGGAGCGGGCCCGGCTCCGGCTCGGACGCGACTCCCGGCTCGACGTCACGCTGGCCGCGTCGGGCGGCCAGCAGAAGTCCTTCTCGACGCAGCCGCTGCTCCGGGGCGAGATGCCCTTCACCTCGAATCTGGATACGGGGCTGGCTGTCGGGCACTTCATCGGCGGCGCCTACACCGCCCGGGTGGACGTGAACGGCGGCCCGCGGGACGTGTACGGGCGCTTCGAGCTGACGGCGTTCGGGCAGGGGCTGGGCTCGCCGCACATGCTGCGCGCCGGCGTGGAGCTGCGGCGCGAGTGGAACGTGGGACCCGGCTACCAGTTCGACGTGGAATTCCCGCCGCAGGTCACGTTCAACGGCGTGCAGGGGTTCGATCGCCCGCGCCGCTTCGACGTCATCCCTCCGCTGGTGACGAGCGGGTTCTACCTGGACGACCGCGTCTCCGCCTCGCTGGGCGGCGCGGCGCGGCTCGACGTGCAGGCGGGCCTGCGTCTCGACCTGCTGCACGACGGCCGCAGCTGGCTCTCCGGCGTGCGCGACCACGTGATCCAGCCGCGGCTCAACATCGAGATCGCGCCGCGGCCCGGGCTCCGGCTCCGCGCCGGCGTGGGCCGGACCGCGAAGGTCCCGGCGCTCGCCGACCTCTATCCGTCGCCGGAGTACTTCGACGTCGTCAACGTGAACTGGTACGCCAACAACCCGGCCGAGCGCCTGGCCGTGCTGACGACCTCCATCCTGGACCCGACCAACCGCGCGCTGGGGTACTCGGTGGCCGACCGGGCGGAGCTGGGGATGGAGCTGGACGTCCCCGCGGCCGGGGCCTGGATCGCGCTCACGGGCTTCGCGGACCACCTCGGCCGGGCCGTGGGCATCCAGCCCGTGCCGACCTACCTGCTGCGCGCGCACTACCAGCTCTCCGACTCGACCCAGGGCACGGGCGTGCCGCCCACGATCATCCAGCCTCCGTCCTCGTACGACACGGTGCCGGCGATCATCAACCGCCCGGCCAACAACCTCACCCTGACGGACCGGGGCGCGGAGCTGATCGCGACGTTCCGCGAGATCCCGGGCATCCGCACGGCGATCTCCGTCCAGGGCTCCTGGGTCTGGAACCGGCTCCAGAAGGACGGCGTCGAGTTCTGGAACAGCTTCTCCAACTTCCAGGTGAGCCAGACCCAGCAGCGCGACCCCTACTGGGAAGGCACCACCCGGGAAGGCGAGCTGCTGCTCCTCACCACGCGCCTGATCCATCACCAGCCGGCGCTGGGCCTGGTGGTCACCTTCACCGTGCAGCACACGCTGCGCTCGATCGAGCGGGACATCGGCGGCACGGACACACTCGCCTTCGCGGGCTACATCACGCGCGCCGGCGTGCTGGTGCCGGTCCCGCCGAGCCAGCGGGCGGATCCGCAGTACAAGGACCTCCACGAGGCGCGGCTGGGATTCGTGGACCAGACGGGGGCGCCCGACTGGGTGCTGAGCCTGCAGGTGAGCAAGACGCTGCCGCTGGACGGGCGGCTGTCGTTCTACGCGTTCAACGCGCTGGACAAGATCGGCCGCTACGGGAATGCCTCGCAGACCCCGCTCCTCTACTCGCCGACCCGGTTCGGGCTCGAGGTCACCATGCCCCTCGCGATGCTGTGGCGCGGAGGTGAGCGATGAACGCGCGCGCGGTGGTGACGTTCTGGGCACTCGCTGCCACGGCGACCGCCGACATCGGCGCCGCGCAGTCGCTCGGCCTCGCGACCGGGCGCGACCTGCCGGCCTGGATGGTGAGCTGGAGTCCCCTCGACTCGCATGCCGACCTGCCGCGGCTCATGCCAAGCGCCTCCACGGCGCTGCCGCTCCTGCTCCTTCCGCCGCCCAAGGTGGGGCTGTTCTGGCTGACGGGGAATCCGGCCGCCTTCCCCGCCGACGTCGGGGAGGCATACAGCAACTTCATGTCGGCCAGGTCGGGACAGAGCGGCGACTACCGCCGGCCGCTCGACCCCGGGGGCAGCAGCCTGACGCAGGTCTCCGCGGTGTCGTGGCGTCCCGTGGGAACGCAGGGCGCGGCGATCGGGCGCATCATCGTGGATCAGGAGACGCTCGATCCCGGCTCGAAGGCCGACGTGACGCAGCCCTACACCAGCAACCCGTTCGTGGTGACCGACACGTCCACCAGCCCGATGCGGCGGGTCCGCGCGCGGCTCGAGGGCGCGGCGGGCGCGCGCCTGGGCCCGTGGGCCGTGGGCGGCGCGCTCGGCTACGAGACCCGTGACAACTACACGGTGCACGCGGCCTTCGCGCGGTTCGACCGGCAGGTGACGCCGGCCCTCACCGTGGGTCTGACGCGCAGCTTCGGCGACTCCGGACTGACGGTGGGCGTGCATGGACGCTGGAGCGGGGGCGCCGAAACCATCGAGATGTACCAGAACACGCTCGGGGGACGCATCTACCAGCTCGAAGGGTACAGCGACGTCGTCGCGCGGGACCAAGTCACCTACTACCGCCGGATGGAGAGCGACGAGGCGTCCGCCGGGGCGGGCGCGAGCGGCAGGATGGGTGCCGGGCGCTGGGTCGTGTTCGGCGACTGGGCCCGCTATCGGGACGGCCTCTGGAGCCAGTTGAACACCGACAACCCCGCGAAGGACCGGTGGGAGACGCACGCCTGGAGCGTCGGCGCCGCGGTGCAGCAGGCGCTGTGGGGCGGCCGCTGGCTCCTCACCGTGCAGGGCCGGTGGTTCTCGCTCAACGGCCAGGGCGACCTGGCGATGGACTCGGCGGGAGTGATCTTCTGGGCCCACGAGCACAGCCTGTCGGGGAGCGCGGAGCTGCGGCTGCTCCCGGTGGAGGACGGCTGGACCGCGGTGGCCGTGCTCTCGGTGGTGAACGAGCGGCGCAACCGCGCGGACTCGGCGGCGGGAATCTGGACGACCCTCGAAACGTTGACGCCGGGGATCGCGATCGAGGCCGGACGGACGGCGCTGAGGAACGTCTTCGTCTCCGGCGGCGTCGCGATCGCTTCGTACATGCCGCGCGGCGAGATCCCGGAGCGGCTGGCGCGAGGCACCGTCTACCAGACGCTCATCGCGCCGGAGATGGACTTCTACGCGACCAAGGCCACGGCCACCGCGCTCTCCCTCGCGGTGCGCTGGCAGGTGCGGGACGGGACGGCGCTCTGGCTGGCCGCGCGGTCCGAGACGCTCTCTCCGACGTCGGGCTACCAGCAGGTCTCCGGCTACTCTCCCCAAGGCAGTCGGACGGCAAGCTATGTGGCCGTTGGGGTCTCGCTGAGCGCGGCGGGCGGGAGTCCGCCGCAGGTGGGCACACGCTAGCGCCAAGCGTAGGACGGTCGCGCCTGTGGCGCCGGACCCGTGCCGGGGTGTTCGCTGCGGGGCTCCTTTTCTGCTGGACCTGCAACTACGGCGAGGTGCGGGTCGTCGAGCCCGCCGCCAAGGGCCAGGGTACGCTCACCCTCGGCATCCAGCCAGATCCCGAAGACGCGGCGGTCGCCCGAGAGCTGGGCTGGGGCGCTGCCATCCCCGGCGCCGAGGTCACGGTGAGCCCGGGCAACGCCGACACGGCCACGGGGCCACCGATAGCCGTCCTCCAGACGGACAGCGCGGGTGCGGCCAACGTGCCCGATCTGCCCGATGGCCAGTACCTCGTCGAAGTCCGTCGCCTGCTCACCGCCGCGGAGGCGGCGCGCCTCACGGCCGGTGAGGATGTCATCGGCTTCTTCGCGAAGACCGTGGTGAAGCGCGGCCGCGTCACAATTCCCACGCCGGCCAGCCGACGCCACTCCCTCGTCATCAGTGAGTGGGCCTTCTTCTCCGAGCAGGTACCGGGGGTCGGCAGCTACGACTTCGGCGGGTACCTCGAGCTCGCCAACAACTCCGACACCACCGTCTATCTCGACGGTCTCGTCATCGGCGAAGCCTATTCCCAGTCGTCCGAGCTGCGCTCTCCCCACACATGTCGCGAGTCAGAGAGCTTCAGCAACGACCCGAACGGCGTCTGGGCGCGACTCTTCGACTCGCTGCCTGGGACCGGCCACGACTATCCGCTCGCTCCGGGCGCCACGGCCGTTATCGCGACAGACGGGATTGACCACTCCGTGATGAGCCCTGAGGGCCTCGACCTGAGCCACGCCGACTTCGAATTCGTCGGCACATCGGACGCGGACAATCCCACCGTCCCGAACACCGTGAGTATCGGGTTCGAACTCCCGTTCTTCGGCCACGGCCTGTACCTGAACAAGCTGCTCGAGGAGATTGTCTTCGTCGCGCTTCCGGTGGATGTCGCGGCGCTTCCCAGGCAGATCTCCGAGCCGAATGACCGCACGTACGGTCGGATCCCCCGCGCGAACATCCTCGACGTGATCGTTCTCCAGTCCACGTACATAGTGACTTCCTCTACCACCCCGCTGTGCCCACACCTGATACACAACAACTTCGACCGCTACCGGGCAGTCCTCATGGTGAGCAGCGTCGGGACCGAGACACCGGGCCGCTACTCGGTGCAGCGCAAGGTGGCGTACACCCGCGCCGACGGGCGCAAGATCCTGCAGCACACCCGGACCTCTAACGCCGACTTCTTCCTCGGCTTGCGCACGCCGTTCCAGTTGCCGTGAGCACGCCGATCCGACCCCGCCGGCCACTGCGCCCCACCAGCCTTGCGCTAGTTGCATTGGGGGTTCTGGCCTGCCTGACCTGCAACTACGGCGAGGTGCGCATCGTCGAGCCCGCAGCCAAGGGCCAGGGTACGCTCACCCTCGGCATCCAGCCAGATCCCGAAGACACGGCGGTCGCCCGAGAGCTGGGCTGGGGCGCGGGCATCCCCGCCGCCGAGGTCACGGTGAGCCCGGGCAACGCGGACACCGCCACGGGGCCACCGGTAGCCGTCCTCCAGACGGACAGCGCGGGCGCGGCCAACGTGCCCGATCTGCCCGACGGCCAGTACCTGGTCGAAATCCGGCGCCTGCTCACGTCCGCGGAGGTGGCGCGCCTCACGGCCGGTGAGGATGTCATCGGCTTCTTCGCGAAGACCGTGGTGAAGCGCGGCCGCGTCACCGTTCCCACGCCGGCCAGTCGCAGGCACTCCGTCGTCATCAGCGAGTGGTCGTTTCAGGACTTGTATGCGGGCCAGGGTCTGATCTGGTACCCCTACGGCGGCTTTCTGGAGCTGGCCAACAACTCGGACACCACCGTGTACCTGGACGGGCTCGTCATCGGCTTGGGGTTGGCCGTGTCGGACGAGAGCGTGTGGAACTACTGCGAGATGTTCGAGGCGTGGTCCGATGACCCTGATGGGATCTGGACGCACTGGTTCGACTCCCTGCCGGGCACCGGTCACACCTATCCCCTCGCTCCGGGCGCGGTGGCTGTGATCGCCACCGACGCGATTGACCACTCGGCGATCGTGTCGGGGGGACTGGACCTCAGCCACGCCGACTTTGAGTTCATCGGCGAATCGGACGCGGACAATCCCACTGTCCCGAACAGCATCAGGCTCGGCCCCGAGCCCGACCGGCTTGGCCACGGCCTGATCCTCAGTCAGACCCTCGACGCGGTTGTCTTCGTCGCGCTGCCCTTGGATACGTCCGCCCTCCCCAGACAGATGCTCCCGAGGACGGACCGCGTGTACTTCCGCGTGCCGCGCGCGCGCATCGTCGAGGCAATCTCCCTCCTGACGACGTACCAGATCCCATATCCACTGTGTCCGCGACTGGTGAACCCCAACTTCGACCGGTACCGGGCACGACTCATGGTGGACGAACCCTGGGCCCCCGGCGCCGGGCTGCACTCGGTGCAGCGCAAAGTGGCCTACATCCGCGCGGACGGGCGGAAGATCCTCCAGCACACCCGCACCACGAACGCCGACTTCTTCTGGGGTTTGCGGTCGCCGGGGCAGCTGCCGTGAGCGGGTTGACGGCATGCGTCGAGGAGATCCAGCGTCGAGTTCCGTGAACGTCGTTCCGGACGCCCAATCCCGACGACGGTAGGGACCTAACAGAATTCGGCCTAACAGAATTCAGTCTTTCGCGGACCGGCCGCTCGCTCGACACTGGTGGCATGAGCGCAGCGCCATCGTCGATGCGGCTTCTTCCCTGGGCAGTGGTCGCGGCCTGCGCCGCTCTCATCGTGCTGTTGGCCCAGCGGCAACGGGATCTGAGCCGCGCCTACACCGAGCTCCGCCTCCGCACGACCCTGCTGCATGCCGGCAACGTCGTACCAACTTTCATCACCACCACGCTCGACGGCCACCAGGTCACGATCGGGACCACGAAGGCGCCCGAAGGGCGGCAAGTGCTCTTCATCCTTCGCACGACCTGCCCGTTCTGCCGGGCCACGCTCCCCATCTGGGAGCGGCTCGCCGACTCGCTGCGGCGCGTGGCCGTGCCGCCGATCGAGCTGTACGCGATCTCCCTCGATCCGGCGGACTCAACGCGCGCATACGCCAAACTGCATCGCCTCTCCTACCCCGTGCTCACGTTCCCCGAGCCGAAGCTGGAGCGCCTCTACCGCGTCGGCGCCGTGCCGCAGACGGTTGTGTTGGATAACACGGGACGCGTGCTGTACGCGATGACGGGTGTGCTCGACAGCGCGGCGGTGCTCGACTCCGTCTTCCAGGCGGCCACGGCCCCGCACCCGCGCGGGCCCGCGGTGCCGCTGCTACCGGCGGCTCCTGCTGCACGGGGGCCGGGTGACTAGCCCCCGCTTGTGTTTCTCCATCTCAGTCCGGGAGGAGTTATGCCTCGTGTCATCCGCAGGATCTCGAGCATCGTCTACGGGCTCGGCATCGTGGCGGCGTTCAGCTTCGGAGCCAGCCAGGCGCTGGGCCAAACCGTGCAACTGACCTGCCGGTACGAGCCCCCAACATGGCTCGGTGCATGCGTCAACGGCGACACTGCCGAATGCGGCAGCCGCTGCCGTGCCGGGAGCGGTGACGAGGAGGCCATTGGCATCTGCCCCGACGGGTGCTGTGTCTGCCTCCTCTGAGGATGGCGACTGGGGCCCCGCCTGAAGTTCCGACGGGGCCCCCAGTCCGATCACGGCAACTGGAACGGCGTCCGCAGGCCGAGGAAGAAGTCGGCGTTGGAGGTCCGCGTGTGCTGGAGAATCTTCCGCCCGTCCGCGCGGGTGTAGGCGACCTTCCGCTGCAGCGACCACCGGCCGGCATCCGGCTCGCTGCCGACGGTTCTGACGAAGAGTCGTGTCCGGTACCGGTCGAAGTTCCTGTTCACCGGGTGTGGGCAGAACGGCGTGGTGAACTGGAACGTCGAGATCATGGCGATCACATCGAGGATGCGCGCGCGCGGCACCCGCTCATAAGTATGTCCCGAGCCGGGTAGAACCTGCTTGGGGAGGCCGACAGTGTCCACGGGCAGCGCAATGAACTCAAGCTCGTCAAGGACTTCGTTCATGAACAAGCCATGGCCGCCCCGATACTCATATGGACCGATGCTGATGGTGTTCGGGACGCTCGGGTTGTCGGCATCGGAGGTGCCCACGAATTCGAAGTTGGCGTGACTCAGGTCGAGGCCCTCGAGGGGGCTGATCCCGGTGTGATCGATGGCGTCCACAGCGATCACGGCGGTGGCCCCTGGGGCGAGGGGATAGGTGTGACCCGTCCCTGGCAGCGAATCGAAGAAGCGGCTCCAGATCCCGTCCGGGTCGTTGCTGAAGCTCTCGTCCTCCGCACATGTGCCTGGGGGGTTGAGGTCCACCGGCTGGATAAACCCTTCGCCAATGACGAGGCCGTCGAGGTAGACGGTGGTATCGGAGTTGTTCGCCAACTCCGTGTACCCGCTGTAGACGTAGCCGCCGCCGACACCCGGAATCCATTCCTCGAAATGCGACCACTCGCTGATGACGATCGAGCGGCGCCGGCTGGTCGGCGTGACCAGGATCTCCGCACCCTTCCCCTGGGTGCTCTTGGTGACCGTCTGCGTGATGAATCCGATCACGTCCTCGGTGGGGGCGAGGCGGGTCACCTCTGCCGACGTGAGCAGCCGGCGAACCGCGACGAAGTACGAGCCATCGGGCAGATCCGGCACCTTCACCGTACCGGTGCTGTCGGTCTGGAACACGCCCAGCGGCGCGCCGGTGGCTGTGTCGGCGTTGCCGGGACTCACCGTGACCTCGGCACCCGGGATGCCGGCGCTCCAGCCCAGCTCGCGGACGACCGCCGTGTCTTCGGGATCCGGCTGGATGGATAGCGTGAGCGTACCCTGGCCTTTGGCGGCGGGCTCCACGACGCGCACGTCGCCGTAATTGCACGCTGCGCAGACCAGCAGCGCTGCCGCCGCCGCACTGGCCGCTCCCACCCAACCCCGAATCCCCACCGTCAGCTCCATCGTCGCCCCGGGCCGGAGGAGCCATCGCCCTATTGCAGAAGTAGGGTGCCCGTCTCGTACGTCAAGAGTGGGAAACCCCGACCAAATACCCCACTACAAGTTCCCATAGGCTTTCGCGCAGTTCCCCACGCCCCCACATTGCAGGTGGTTGCACGGCCCCCCTCGCCAAC
>Ga0335085_10017792_pt1 | contig 10234 bp, 7 predicted proteins | sample Lox_Sample_45_FD_206712 | JGI IMG/M metagenome (GOLD analysis project Ga0335085, IMG submission 206712) | Soil microbial communities from Loxahatchee National Wildlife Refuge, Florida, United States - Lox_Sample_4.5 | ecosystem: Environmental > Terrestrial > Soil > Wetlands | place: USA: Florida... | reverse complement strand
CCGCCTCAGCCCCCCGCCTCATACCGCAGCGCCTCAATCGGATCCACCGACGCCGCCCGCCGCGCGGGATACAGCGCCGCCACCACCGCAATCGTCCCCAGCAACAGGCACGCCACCAGCCCCGACTCCCACGTCGGCAACAAACCCGCAAAGAAATCCGGCATCGGCAACAAATCCACCAGCGAACACAACCCGTAGGCCACGCCCATCCCGATCCCGCCGCTCAAAAACGCGATGATCAGCGCCTCGATAAAAAACTGCCGCAGGATCATGTGCGCCGGCGCTCCCAGCGCCTTCCTCACTCCAATCTCCCGTGTCCGCTCGCGCACCGCCACCATCATCACGTTCATCACGCCCAGCCCGCCCAGAAACAGCGTGATCACGCCCACCGCCCCCAGAAAGTACTTCATCCCATCCGTCATCTGCTCGAATGCCTTCGCCTCCTGCACCGTGTCCCAGATGGGAGCCGCTTCCTTGTCGCGCGGATCGAACCCGTGCAACCGTCCCAGCGCCGCGCGAATCTCGTACTTGCATGCCTCATGCGCTGCCACCGAACGCGGCGTCACCAGCAACTGATCGAAGCTGTCTTCGGTGGCCGGGGGCTTATTGGGAAAATCCCGCATCTCCGCCGAGAAGGGAATAAAAATTTTGTTTACATCCCAGCCGTCGTAGCTCGAATCCTGCTTCTTCTTCAGCATCACTCCGATTACGACATAGGGAATTTCATTGATGTAAAGGTTCTGTCCGATGGCATCGCGCCCGGGAAACAACTGCTTGGCCGCATCGCTTCCCAGAAACGCCACCCGCCGCTCCTGCGCCAGATCGTCCCAGTCATAGAAACGGCCTTCAGCTACATCCAGGCTGCGAATGTACGCGAATGGCGGATACGAACCGGTTACGGTCAATGCCGCATTGTTGTAGTTGCTGTGGACGCGGATGGAGTCCTGCTCCAGTTCGGGCAGAGCATATTCGCAATCGGGGGCGTCTTGCTGCAGTACCCCCACGTCGCCCTTCACCCAGCGCACCGCCCGCCCCGCGCGCGTTCCCCCCGCCTGCAGGCTGGTGCGCCCATGAAACACAATCATGATGTCTTTGCCTAGGTTGCGCGTCTGGTCTTCCTGCCCCTTGCGCAGGCCCTCCCCCGCCGCCACCATCAGCACGATCGAAACAATGCCCCAGGCAATCCCAAACATGGTCAGAAAAGTGCGCAGCTTGTGCGCCCACAGCGTACGCAATACGTCTCCAATGAGATCGCGCAAAACCATAGGGAAAAGACGCGCTTCCCGGACGAACGTAAGCCCAGGTCGGCCTGCTCTTAGATACGTGAGGTGTCCCGGATTTGTTGCAAGGAAATGACCGCCGCCGAGGCCGCCCAGGCGATAGGCTCTAGGCCTTAGGCTTTAGGGAAAATCTCCTACGCCTTCACAGGTTCCCCAGAGCCCGGAACCGAAAGCCCGGAGCCCGGAACCTGGCGCCTAAAGCCGAAAGCCGCATTCAATCCACTCCGCAATCTCCGCGAGCGCCCGCTCACACTGCAGCCGGTGCCGTTCTTTCTTGTCGCGAATCTTCGTCTCCCACGGGGGCAACAGGTCGAACGTAATATTTGCGGGCTGGAATTTCCTCGGGTCCGCCTGCGTGATGTAGTGCACCAGCGATCCCAGCGCCGTCGCTCGCGGAGGCCCGGCCGGCTTCCTGCTTTCCACCATCGCCGTTGCGTGCAACCCCGCCAACAATCCTGTAGCCATCGATTCAACGTAACCTTCGACTCCGCAAATTTGGCCCGCAAACAGGACCTGCGGATGCCTCTTCATCTGCAGTGTGCTGGTCAACAGTGCCGGAGCGTTAATGTACGTATTGCGATGAATTTGACCATAGCGTAAGAACTTTGCGTTCTCGAGCCCTGGGATCAACCGCAACACCCGCGCCTGCTCGCCGTACTTCAAATGATTCTGAAAGCCCACCAGGTTGTAGGAATCGGCCCGCAGATTCTCCTGCCGCAACTGCACCACCGCGTACGCCTGCTTCCCGGTCCGCGGATCCCGCAAGCCCACCGGCTTCATCGGTCCGAATCGCAGCGTGTCCCGCCCCCGCCGGGCAATTTCTTCGATCGGCAGGCAGCCCTCGAAATAATTCAACTTCTCCCAGTCGCGCTCTTCCACCGCCTGCGCCGCGATCAGCCCATCATAAAAACGGTCATACTCTTCTTTCGTAAACGGACAGTTGATGTAATCCGCCGTCCCCTTGTCATAGCGCGCCGCGAGATACACCCGCGACATGTCAATGGAATCCGCCTCCACGATGGGACTGATCGAATCGTAAAAATACAGATGATGCTGCGGCGCGGCGATTCCCGCCTGCGCGCTCGCCTCGTGAAACTCTCTCCGCTCCGGATCGCCGTTCTCTCCGCTCTCCGCGGCCGTTTTGCCTGATTCGGGTTTGTCCGTTTGTGCCCAGTCTGGTGGGTTACCCGCATCCTCTCTTGTGCCCGACTCCAGCCCCTCAGGGGCGGCAGGTATTAGCCCGGCACGGAAGTGCCGGGAAAGTTCGTTCGATGACGCGAGTCCCTTCCGGGACGGCACCTCCTCTTCGCTGGTGCCGTTCTCCGCGGCCGTTCTCCGCGCACTCTGAGGTTCAAGGTCTTGATTTCCCGCGCACAATCTCGCAATCTCCGCCGACAACCCCTCCGACGTCAACGGACCCGAGGCCACAATCGTGACCGTATCCTCGGCGATGGCAATGCACTCCTCCCGTCGCACCGTGATCAACGGCTCCCGCGCAATCGCTTCCGTCACGCTCTTGGCAAACTTCTCCCGGTCCACTGCCAGGGCGTGGCCTGCCGGAACCGCACACTCACGGGCAATTTCAAGCAGCAGCGATCCCGCCCGCCGCATTTCTTCCTTCAGCAGCCACGGAGCCGTATTCTCGCTCTCCGACTTGAGCGAGTTCGAACACACCAGTTCGGCAAAGTCTCCGGTCTCATGCGCCGGCGTCCGCCGCACCGGACGCATCTCCCATAACTCCACCTCGACCCCGCGTCGCGCACACTGCCACGCCGCTTCCGATCCCGCCAGCCCCGCACCGATGATGACCACCTTCTTCATTCAGCCTTTAGCTCTTAGCCCTCAGCCCAACCTTTGTGATCCTTCGTGTCCTCTGTGGTTTCCCGGTTTTCCTTGCTCTTTGCGGTAAAAGAGCTTTTGATTTTCCTTTGTGATCCTTCGTGTCCTCGGTGGTCTCCCGGTTTTCCTTCGCGCCCTTTGCGGTAAAAAAAGCTTTTGGGTTTCCGCCGCGATTATACTGTCACGGTCTTAGCCAACGACCAACGACCAAGGACGGTTCTCATGTCACGCATTGCCCTCATCGAACCCAATCAGGCTTCTCCGGAAGTCCAAGAGATCTACGAAAAGACCCTCAAAGGCAAGCCCGGCAACATCCAGAAAGCGCTTGCCCATCGCCCCGACATGCTCAAGAACTTTCTCGCGTTCTATGTCAGCGTCGGCCGCTCGCTCGACCGCAAGCTCTACGAACTGATTTACATCCGCGTCTCACTCATCAACCAGTGCCGCTACTGCCTGCAGCATCATCTCTCTTCGTCGAAGCGCGCCGGACTCACCGCCGACGATTGGGCCGCGCTCAAACACGGCGACTATGGCCGCTTCTCTGAAAAAGAGCAGGTCGCCCTGCGCTACGCTGAGAAGCTGACCAAAGCGCCGCATGAAATCAACGACGCCGACTTCGCCTCGCTGAAAAAGCACTTTGCCGATAGCGAGATCGTCGACCTCGACATGCTCGCCGCCCTCGCCAACCTGACCAACCGCTTCACCGACCCCCTGGGCCTGGAAGTGGAGTTTGCCGAGGAAAAAGTCTGAGACCGGGACTTCGCCAATACTAGTGGGTCACGTGAACTCTAGCGAAAGGCACCTAGACTATTTTTGCCCTTCCAAAGCCTGCAAGCTAGGAAGAGTAAGCGAGTCGCCGACAGGCCATCTACTATGGCGCCCATGCTTGATAAAACCGGATGCCACCTGATCCAGCCGAACAGGAAATCGACGACGGCCCAGATCGAAAAGAAGAGTAGAAGAGTGGGACAGCTAGCCTAACCTTTAAGCTAGATCTCAGCGAGGTTAATCAGTGTGATAGCGGTTACGCCAACACTGCCGTGGTTTACTTCACCCGGTCCATAACGAAAATGCTGTTGAGCTTTTTCCTAATCTCGTCTTTGTATGTGTAAATCCTCATTTCCTGTCCATCCGATGACACTTCTTCTGTCCAGTAGACTTTGACACTTGTGTGGGTTTTTTCGATAGGCGTTTCCGTCAGCCCTTCGACGCGGCTTGTAGCCGTGTAGGCACAAGACTTAGTGGTAGACAGGACACCGAATTGCAGAGTGTGCGACAAACCGTCACAACGAATCCTGTAGTGCCACTCGTAAAATTCAGAATAGTCCCTGCTCTTGATAAATGGCAGGGGGCCTGGTTTCTTTTGTCGTGTAGAGACGATAACATCATTCCCTTCCCGAGATATTGTCCTGACATACAAAGCTTCATCCTTATTAAGCTTGGGACGAGACTTCTCCGCATTCGCTTTCCATGTTCCCACGAATGGGTCTTTGTCTGGTTCCGGTAGTGGTGGCAAAGCCTGAGTGAATGATCGGGTTGACAAAACAATCAGCATCACGAATGCGACTACCGCAATCCTCATAGCGTGAAGTCTACACCCGGCCGAATAAGGGTCCGTGCGAGTTGACGACCAGATTTACGCCAAGCGTCGCCCAGAGCATCACTTCTGTGGTGGGTAGTGCGGCGGAAAAGGAATCTCGCCTCGGAATGATTGGTTCCAAGTTGCAACTCCCTGCCACAATCCGAAGAAAATCATGCAAAGTACCATTTGGGTTGTTGCGCGCCAGACGCCGAAATGTTGCATCCCCATTCCGCTGGCAACAACCATTGCCACCCCGAACCCCAGCCCTTTTCCCAGCACCCCGAAGATAAGAACGTATCGCAACTTGCCCATCGCACGGATGCGCTCTTTCCAAGCGGCGCGTTCCTCAAGGGTTCGCCCCAATACCGGAATGCCGAACGCACGAAGGGCAACTGCCCACAATGCCATCCATGCGAATGCCACAGCAACCCCAGCCACCACGGGAAGAACAAAGTCACGCATGACCGGATTTTACCTCCCAATCCCGCAAGCTTCCATTAGCTGTGGCTATCAGGCGTTAGCGCAACAAAACCCCGTGACGCGGCCTTATCTGACCGCCGTGCCTCGTCCGACAGCACGATGTGAAAACTCAAGTCTTGGCTCTTACATCTCAAGTTTCGAGCGTTGGCTTCGCTGCCTGCAGCTTCCTGCACACCTGAAACTCGAAACTAAAGAATCTCCCTCGCATCCCCCACCCGCCGCGTCACTCGCTCGCGGTCCAGGTACTCCAGCAGAGGAATTGCATACTTGCGGCTGACCCCGGTCATATCTTTAAACCGCGCCACGTCAATCCGGGGAGACTTCGCCTTCTCCGCCGCCACGCGCCTGCGCAGATCATCGAGGGCATCGCGGTGAAAGACCAGTTCATCCGATAACTTCACCAGCACCTTGTCGCGCAACAGCAGCGTCACAATCTTCTGCGCTCGCGTCTTATCGACTTTCAGTCCGCCCAGCACTTCGTACAGCGCCGGAACCTTCAGCCCCGCCGAGGAAAAGGCGGTCTCGATGATCTTTTTCGATTCGGCTTCGTCATCTTTCATGACCACGCCGCGCCCCGGCAGGCGCACCTGTTCGCCCTGGGCCTCGAGCTTCTTCTGCCGGGTCAGGCCATCCAGCACGGCGGCAAAGACCTCCGGACCGAGTTGCAGTTGTTCGCGCAGGGCCTCGCGGCTGATGCCTGCCACCAGCGGATTCTTGTCGTGAAACGTCTTCACCGCGGCCAGCGCCTGGGTGGTCGAGGCTTGAAATGCTTCGTGGGCGACGAATACGTCGGCCGTGCGCACCATCTTGGTCTGCGCCAGCAGTTTCGCCGCGATCCCGTCGACGCGCGCCGGAGTCCATCCAGTTTCGGCCACGGCATGGGCCCGCCTGAGCCCGCCGCTGCCCCGCCGCGAGATGCGTGCGGCGAGCGCGTCTTCGGCGGAACCGTGATTCAACGTGTCCAGAAAACGAACCCTTTCCTCGGCCCGGACCTTGCGCGCCAGCGGCGCGGCATCGAGCACCATCCCTCCCCCAATCGTCACCACCGGCGAAAACTGCCGCAGAATGAAGCGGTCGCCCGGCAAAAGCATCGTTGGGCTGGTCAGGCGCAATTGCGCAAACCCGCTCTGGCCCGGCTTCAGTTGCTTCTCGCCATAAAGCGCCGCCTCGGCGATACCTTCCCACGTGTAGGCATGCAGATGCACTCGCGCTCGATCTTTTAACACCTTCGCCGAAGGCAACATGGTCAACGCGACATCCACCCGACCCGTCGATCGGAACGTATCCGGCGGCGCCAGCATCATCCCCCGTGCCAGTTCTTCCGTAGTGACCGAAGCCAGGTTCAGCGCCGTGCGTTCTCCGGCGACCGCCCTTTCCGCCGGCGCCCCATGCACTTGCACCCCGCGCACCCGCACCCGCTCGCCTGTGGGAAAAACTTCGAGCTCCTGTTCTTTCGCAATCGTTCCCGCCACCAGCGTGCCCGTCACCACCGTGCCGAAGCCCTTCATGGTGAACACGCGGTCGATGGGCAGCCGCGTCAGCGCGTTCGCATCCTTCGCCGCCACTTCGCCCGCAGCCGCCACCAGTGCCTGCTTGAGCTCGTCGAGTCCGGTCCCCTTCAGTGCACTCACCGGAATAATCGGGGCACCTTCGAGAAACGATCCCCGCAGAAACTCCTCCACTTCCATCTTCACCACGTCCAGTGTCTCGGAATCCACCAGGTCGCTCTTGGTCAGCACTGTGATGCCGCGCCGCACCGAAAGCAGGCGGCAGATGTCGAAATGCTCGCGGGTCTGCGGCTTGATGGACTCATCGGCGGCAATCACCAGCACGACCAGATCAATCCCTCCGATGCCGGCCAGCATGTTGCGCACAAAGCGTTCGTGGCCGGGCACATCCACAAATCCCAGGCGGATGTTTTCTCCGGATGCGGAAGGCAATTCCAGGTGAGCAAAACCGATATCAATGGTGATGCCGCGGCGTTTCTCTTCTTCCAGGCGGTCGGCGTCAATTCCGGTCAGCGCTTTGACCAGCGCTGTCTTGCCGTGATCAATGTGTCCCGCGGTGCCGACGATGACCGATTTCATGCCTTGTCAGTATAGCGAGTGAGTCCGCACGGCGCGGGCGCCCTCGTCCCGCCGGAATGCGGGAAGCGAGGCCTCGCCGAATCGTTCCCGAATCGGAACCTGGCTATAGCTTCTAGATAACGCGAACCGGGCGGAATTCGATTGTAGGGCCTCGCGGGCGCCGGGATGGCCTCAGCGTCGATCCGCGCTGCGATCGGCGCCCCTGGGGCCGGTAGCGTCGCCGCAAGCGGCATCCTGGACGACGGTCTGGCCGGCGGTTCGGCCGGGGAGAGCGCCTGGTTTTATGTATTATCAATAACTTACAGTTAACTCGTTGAAAGCAAACGAAGTAGTGTGATCTGCGAACCCCATGGACGTGACGGAGAAAAACTCTCCGTCCTCGGTGGCTGCCAGCGGTTCTTCATTACCCTACCCACGCTCCGTCCAAAATGCGACAATAGACATTCCCATGACGCACTCTTCCGCTACCCTGGCCATCACTCCGGAGGTCGTGCGCGATCACGGCCTTACCCCGGAAGAATACGAAAAGCTCAAAGCCCTGCTCGGCGGACGCGAACCCACGCTCACCGAACTCGGCGTCTTCAGCGTGATGTGGAGCGAGCACTGCTCCTACAAGTCTTCGCGCGTGCACCTGAAGCGCCTGCCCACCCGCAGCCGCCGCGTCGTCCAGGGGCCGGGCGAGAACGCCGGCATCATCGACATCGGCGACGGCTGGGCCTGTGCCTTCAAGATCGAATCGCACAACCACCCGTCATTCATCGAGCCCTTTCAGGGAGCAGCCACGGGCGTGGGAGGCATCCTGCGCGACATCTTCACCATGGGCGCGCGCCCGGTGGCGGTGATGGATTCCTTGCGCTTCGGCCCGATCACGGCGAATGTGAGGACACCTGCCCCTACACAAGCCGAGATTCATAAGAATCATTCCATCCTTGAGGGCGTCGTCAGCGGCATCGCATCGTATGGCAACTGCTTTGGCGTGCCCAACCTCGGCGGCGAGACCAAGTTCGAGCCCTGCTACTCCGGCAATCCCCTGGTCAACGCCTTTGCTTTGGGGCTGGTGCGCAAAGACCAGATCTTCTACGCCAAAGCCGCGGGCGAAGGCAATCCGGTTATCTATGTTGGATCGAAGACCGGTCGCGACGGCATTCATGGCGCCACCATGGCGAGCGAAGAGTTCAGCGAAGCCTCGGAAGCGAAGCGGCCCAACGTGCAGGTGGGCGATCCCTTTCTTGAAAAGCTTTTGCTCGAGGCCTGTTTAGAAGCCATGCAGACGGGAGCGATCGTCGGCATTCAGGACATGGGTGCGGCGGGCCTGACCTGTTCCACCTGCGAGATGGGCGCGCGCGGCCATGTGGGCATTGAGATCGAACTTGATCGCGTGCCGCAGCGTGAAACCGGCATGTCGGCGTATGAAATCATGCTTTCCGAATCACAGGAGCGCATGCTGCTGGTGGCGCAGAAGGGACGCGAGCAGGAAGTCTTCAAAGTCTTTGAGAAGTGGGGACTTGACGCCGCCGAAGTGGGACGCGTCACCAACGACGGCAAGATGCGCGTGCTGCAGCACGGCGAAGTCGTGGCGGAGATTCCCAACGACGCGCTCACCGATGAAGCGCCGCTGTATAAGCGGCCTTTGGAACGCTGGGAGCCTCCCGTTCCGCGGGAAATGCCGGAAGGCGTCAAGCTTGACTCCCCAAATCTCACCGCCAATTTCAAACGCCTCCTGGGAAGCCCCAACATCTGCGGCAAGCGCTGGGTGTGGCAGCAATACGACCACATGGTGCAGACCAATACCGTGGAAGGCCCGGGTGCGGGCGATGGCGGTGTGATTCGCATCAAGGGGTCGAATCGCGGCCTGGGCATGGCGCTCGACGGCAACGGGCGCTGGTGCTATCTCGATCCCCGGCTGGGTGCGATGCACGCCGTGGCCGAAGCCTGCCGCAACGTCGCCTGCTCGGGTGCAACCCCTGTGGCAGCAACCAATTGCCTGAACTTCGGCAATCCCGAGAAGGCGCACATCATGTGGCAGTTCTCGCAGGTGATTGACGGCATGACCAAGGCCTGCGAAGAGCTCGAAGTTCCCATCACCGGCGGCAACGTCAGCTTCTACAACGAAACCCTGGGCGAAGGCATTTATCCCACGCCGGTTATGGGCATTGTGGGCATCTTCGATGACGTTCACAAGAACGCGCGTCCCGACTTCCGGGAAACCGGTCGCACGGTCGTGCTATTGCGCGCCAGCGAGCCGGGAGATATGACGGATGCCGAATCCGAATTCGGTTCTTCCGAATATGCGAAAGAAATTCTGGGCCAGCTGTGGGGATATCCTCCCGAGCTTGAACTGGAGAAGGAAGCGGCGCTGCAGAAAGCCGTCATCGAGATGATTCGGGAGGGTTTACCCGAGTCCGTGCATGACTGCTCGGAGGGCGGGCTGGCGGTGGCGCTGGCCGAGTCCTGCTTTGCGAAAGGCATTGGGGCGCAAGTGAATCTGAGTTCATTGGGTTTGCCGGCGGAATTCGTGCTGTTTGGCGAGGATGCGAGCCGGGTGGTGGTCTCCTGCGACCAAACCAACCTCCCGCGAATCAAAGAAATAGCGGGGAAGCACGGCCTGTTCGTCGATCCCCTGGGGGAGACGGTTCCAGAAAAGCTTGAGATTCAAATGGATGGCAAGCGCGTGGTGTCGGCGACGGTGCTGGAGTTGAAAGACGAGTACGAGCACGCGCTGGAGCGGGCGTTCAAGACCGATACCGAGCTGGTGGAAGCGTAGAAAGTTGTTGATTGTTGCGATTTGATGGTTGATTTACTTTGCAAACTTTGCGCGATCTTGGCGTCCTTTGCGATGAAAAGCTTTTGACCGCAAAGAAAGGCCGCGAAGGACGCGAAGAAAATCCTAAACCGCGGAGTTCGCTGGGAACTTCCGCGGAGAGCGCAGAGAAGATCAGGGCTAAGAGCTAAATGCTTGTTTCCGA